>QLAH01000133.1_pt1 | contig 64844 bp, 50 predicted proteins | sample 4693081 | NCBI WGS metagenome assembly QLAH01 (sample SAMN09425401, study PRJNA476045) | Lake water metagenome, whole genome shotgun sequencing project. | reverse complement strand
TGCTTCTCGAACCTGACCTACGCGCTCGACCTCGGCGGCCGCGAGCTGGTGCTGCGGCGGCCGCCGTTCGGCACGCGCCCCAAGGGCGCGCACGACATGTCCCGCGAGTACCGCGTGCTGGCCGCGCTGCACCCGGTCTACGGCAAGGTGCCGAAGCCGCTGCACCTGTGCGAGGACGAGTCCGTGCTCGGCGCGCCGTTCTACGTGATGGAGCGCGTCCACGGCCTCGTGCCGCGCGCCGACACGCTCGCGGCGCTCGCGCCCGATCCCGCGACGATGCGCCGGATCGGCGACGCGCTCGCCGACGCGCTCGCGCAGCTGCACGCCTTCGACTACGCGGCCGCCGGCCTCGCGGACTTCGGGCGCCCCGAGGGCTATGCGAAGCGGCAGGTGGACGGCTGGACGGAGCGCTGGCGCCGCAGCCGCACCGACGACATTCCGGACATGGAGACGGCCGCGGCCTGGCTGGCCGCGCACCTGCCGCCGGAGCGCACGCCGGCGCTGATCCACAACGACTTCAAGTACGACAACTGCGTGCTCGACCCGTCCGATCCCACGCGGATCGTCGCCGTGCTCGACTGGAGCCACACCCGCGGCGGGCGCGCGGCCGCCGCGATCGCCTCGCCCACGACCCTCGTCGAGTCGACGCGCGAGTCCATCATCTGGCGGAGGTTCCTCTCGCTGTAGCGGCAGTTGACGGTGCGACCCGCGAGGTTCACGACCACATCCGCGCCATCGATCTCACGCGCCCAGGCGCCGAGCGCGCGGCCATCCCACGGCACCACGCGCACGTCGCGCGCAAGGCAAGAACTCCCGCGTGACAGCACTACGACTTCGTCGCCACGCGCGCGGAACGCGCGGGCGAGCACCGCGCCGATCTGGCCGCTGCCGCCGGGAAGGACGATCTTCATCCCGCAAGCGTAGGCAGTTCGAAGCCCTGGCGGTACTCGCGCCGCACGCAGGTCCTCGTCGCCTCGTCATGCGTCGAGCCGTCCGCGTTCAGGAAGGCGAGCCTCGACTTGTCCCAGCCGAGCTCCTCCTGCGGGAAACGGGCCGCGCGCGCGCAGAGAAGCCCCGCCTCGGCGATGCCGGCCGCGTAGGAGAACGGCGTCTGCACGAAGGCGTCGGACTTGCCCATGATCCTGTCGACCCATGCATGCCAGTGATTGCGCGAGCGCAGCGTGCCCTCGCCCTCCGCGCCGCGGCCCTTGATCGACCTGAAGTCAACGGGTTTCCCGTCGATCCACACCTCGGGATCGCCGTCGGGCTGGTTCAGGATCATGCCGCCCTCGCACACGATGAGCGTGGCCGTGCCGGGCCACCTCCCGCGCGGCAGCCCAAGCTCCGCGCGCGACGGCGCCTGGCTCTGGTCGCCGTAGCGGATCACGAAGCGGTCGCGCGCGAACATCGCGCGGTTCGCGGCCTTCGAGACGTCGTAGGCGAGCGTCGACATCACGCCGCGCGCGTGATAGAAATCGCTCGGCTTCAGCGTGTGCGCCATCACGGAGACGGGCGACGGCAGGTCGAACGCGAAGTACGGCAGATCGAGCAGGTGCGTGCACCAGTCGCCGAGCTGGCCTGTGCCATAGTCCCACGACGATCGCCACTGGAGGCCGATCAGGCCCGGGCGGCACGGCGCGTCGACCGCTGCGCCGAGCCAGAGCTCCCAGTCGATGTTCGCCGGCGGCTGGATCGGGTCCTGGAGGCCGCCGTACCAGAAGTAGCCGTCCGTTCCTTCGCCGGGGCCGCCGATCCAGACATGCGCGCCGAGCGCCTTGCCGAGGAGCCCTCTGCGCAGGATGTCGACGGTGTGCTGGCGCCCGAGCGGACCCATGCGCTGGTTGCCCGTCTGCGTCACAAGGTTCGGTCGCGCGGCGAGCGCCTGCTCGATCGCGACGACCTCGGAGAGCTGCTGGACAAGCGGCTTCTGCGCGTAGACATGCTTGTTCGCCCGCATCGCCCAGAGCGTGATGAGCGCGTGGTTGTGGTCGGGTGTACACACGACGACGCCGTCGAACTTGTCGCCGTGCTTGTCGAAGGCTTCGCGGAAATCGCGGCAGGTGAACGCGTCGGGGAACTCGGCCGCGACCGAGGAGAGCGCGTTCGAATCGACGTCGCAGAAGCCCGTGAAGACGACCTCGGGGTGGTTCTTGAGCTCGTGGCGATCCGCGGGCGCGATCGACCCGCCGACGCCGACCTGAAGAAGCTGCAGCTTGCCGAGCTTGCCGCGGAGAAGCGGGCGCGGTGCAGGCGCGGGTGCCAGCGCGCCGAGCGCGCTCGGGGAGAGCAGGCTGGATGCGGCAAGTCCACCGACGGCGGCCGCCGCGGTCTGGATGAGGTTGCGTCGAGTGAGCATCTGCGCACGCTAGCGCGTTTTGGGCGGATGCGTGGACTGACCGGTCGCCGCTCAAACCATGAGTGCCCGCAGACGAAGTCTGCGGAACCGTTCGCGTGGGAGTCGACGGCGGACACCACCCGTTCCGCAGACTGCGTCCGAACTCCGTTCGGACTCCGTCTGACGGGCACTCATGACTTTCCGCCTCCGTTGGCGTGCTGCTTTCGATGAGGAGTTCTCTCACGGAGGCACGGAGGCACGGAGGCACGGAGAGGAACATCGCTCCTTCGATTCGGACGCGCGCCGCGTGAAACGGATGAAAGACCGGGCCTCTCTTCCTCTCTTCCTCCGTGCCGCTGTGCCTCCGTGAGAGACCTGACCGCGCCGACCCGCGCGCGCGGCGGGGAAAGTCGACGGCGGACACCACCCGTTCCGGATGCGGAAGCATGCGGGCACCCATGACTTCGGTCCCGCCAGAGGAAGCGGCCGCAGCCGCGACCGCTCAAATCAATTCCAGCACCAGAGGAAGCGGCCGCAGCCGCGACCGCTCAAATCAATTCCAGCACCAGAGGAAGCGGCCGCAGCCGCGACCGCTCAAATCAATTCCAGCACCAGAGGAAGCGGCCGCAGCCGCGACCGCTCAATGACGCCGCGACCGCTCAAACCACGGGCACCCAGGCCCTACTCCGCCGCAATGGGCGCGCGCGTGAAGATCGTCTTCCGCGCCTTCGCAAGCTGGATGACCGCCACGCCACCGAGCATGAGCGACGCTGCGTACACCGTGCGCATCCCGATCGGCTCGCTGAGCAGGAGCCAGCCGAGCCCGATCGCGACCAGCGGGTTCACATACGCGTAGGTCGCGACGCGCGCCGCGGGCTGGTTGCGGAGGAGCCATATGTACGCGGTGAAGCCGACGAGCGAGCCGAACACGACGAGATACGCCCACTGAAGCCAGGTCGCGACCGTCGGCGGGTTCGCGGAGACCAGCGTCCATTCGTCGCTCCAGAAGATCTCCTTCGGGACACTCGCGACGAGAAGCACCACGCCGCCCGAGAGCATCTGCATCGCGTTCGCGACGAGCGGCGAGTGCGCGCCGCTCGGCCGCTTCGACCAGACGCTGCCGAACGCCCAGCCGAAGGTCGCCACCATCATCACGGCGATGCCGAAGGTCGACACCGCGTTCGTCGCGCCGATCGCGTCGAGCTTGAGGACGACGACGCCGGCGATGCCCATCGCGATCCCAAGCCACACGATCCCCGAGGGCCGCGCGTGGGTGCGGTGCATCCAGGAATCAAGGCCCACGAGCCAGAGCGGCGTGACGGCAGTCAGCAGCGCGACGAGCCCCGAATCGACCGTCTTCGTCGCGATCGCGACGCCGCCGTTTCCGAGGAGCATGAGGCACGCGCCGACGATTCCCGCGTTCAGCCACGATGCGCGCGAGAAGTCCGCGCGTCGCACGTCGCCTCTCCACCACGCGAAGGCGAGAAGCAGCGCACCCGCGACGACGAAGCGCGAGCCCGCCATCACGAACGCGCCGTGCTGCGAGACGAGCTTGATCGCCAGATAGGTCGAACCCCAGATCAGGTAGATGGACGCGTAGGCGCCCACCGTGCGCCATGCATCGGCGCGTGCACCGCTCGAGAGCGCGCCCTGTTCGCCGCTCGAGGCATCGTCTCCTGCGCCCACCTAGCCCTGCACCCTTGCCGCGCTCTCGACCGCGAAGTACTTCGCCTCGGGGTGGTGCACGATGATCGCGCTCGTCGACTGCTCGGGCACGATCTGCCAGTTCTCGGTGAGGACGCAGCCGATCCGCTCGGGCCTGATGAGGCGGAAGAGCTTCTCCTGATCGCTCATGTCGGGGCACGCGGGATAGCCGAAGCTGTAGCGCGAGCCGCGGTAGTGCTGCGTGAAGAGCTTGCGGATCTCGGGGCTGTCGTCGTTGCCGATCCCAAGCTCCGCGCGCATCCGCTTGTGCCACATCTCGGCGAGCGCCTCGGCGCACTCGACGCCGAAGCCGTGGAGATAGAGGTACTCGGTGTACTCGTTCCGCTCGAAGAGCTGCTTCGCGCGGTGGCTCGCCTCGAGCCCGACCGTCACGCACTGGAGGCCGAGGATGTCCTTCTCGCCGCTCTCGCGCGAGCGGAAGAAGTCGCTGATCGAGAGCCGCTCGCGCCCGAGCTGGCGCGGGAAGCGGAAGCGCTCGATCTCGCGGTCCTGATCGGCCGGGTCGAACACCACGAGGTCATCGCCCTCCGACTGGACCGGGTAGTACCCGTAGACGACCTGCGGCCGCAGGATGCGCTCCTCGCGGCACTGCCGCGACAGGCGCTCGAACACGGGCCGCGCCTTGTCCTCGATGAATCGCTCGTAGGCGGCCTCGTCCATGTCGCCCTTCTTGAAGCCCCACTGCCCGCGGAAGAGCGCCACGAGGTTGACGTACGGGTACACCTGCTCGAGCGGGATCTCCTCGACGAGCCGGTCGCCGAGGAACGGCGCCTTGGGCACGGCGACATCGGTCGCGACCGACGAGCGCGCAGGAAGCTCGACGCTCGGCGCGGCCGCGCGCGCGGCGGCGACCTTCGCGTCGACCTCGCTGCGCTTCTCGACGCGCGCATCGATCTCCGCGTCGATCGTGTGAAGCGTCTTCGACGCCAGCGCATCGCACACGGACAGCCCCTCGAACGCGTCGCGGCCGTAGTAGAGCGGCCCCTTGTAGATCTTGCGCAGGTGGCTCTCCGCGTAGTGCCGCGTGAGCGCCGCGCCGCCGAGGATCACGGGCACGGTGATGCCGAGGCGGTTCATCTCGTGGAGGTTCTCCTCCATGACGGCGACCGACTTCACGAGCAGGCCGCTCAGGCCGATCGCATCGGCCTCGGTCCTGCGCCACGCGTCGAGGATCGCCTGCAGCGGCTGCTTGATGCCGATGTTGTGGATCTCGAAGCCGTTGTTCGAGAGGATGATGTCGACGAGGTTCTTGCCGATGTCGTGGACATCGCCCGCGACCGTCGCAAGCACGATCTTCGCCTTCTTGCCCGCGCCAGCCTCTGCCTTCGGCATGTGCGGCTCGAGGAAGGCGACCGCCTTCTTCATCACCGCCGCCGACTGGAGCACGAACGGCAGCTGCATCTGGCCAGAGCCGAAGAGTTCGCCCACCGTCTTCATGCCGCCGAGCAAGTGGTCGTTGATGATCGCAAGCGGCGGATACCTCGTCATCGCCTCCGCGAGGCTCTTGTCGAGGTCACGGTCCTCGCCGTCGATGATGTGCTGCGCGAGGCGCTCCTCGATGGGAAGGTCGGCGAGCGTCTTCTTCGCGACCGTCTCCTCCGCGCCATCCGGGAAGAGCGAGATGAAGTAGAGAAGCGGATCGAAGTTCTCGGGTTGGCCTTCGGGCCGCGACGCGCCGCGGCGGTCGAAGATCAGCCACTCCGCTGCGTCCCACTGCTCGGACGCGATGCGGTTCTTCGGCATGATCTTCGACGCGTGCACGATCGCCGCGGTGAGGCCGCGTTCGCGCGCGTGGTGCAGGAACGCGCTGTTCAGGACGGCGCGCGCCGACGGCTTCAGGCCGAACGAGATGTTCGAGAGGCCGAGGATGATGCCGCACTTCGGGAACGCCTTCGCGATGCGCTCGATGCCGTCGAGCGTCTCGAGGCCGAGGCGGCGGTCGTCGTCGTTGCCGGTCGCGATCGTGAAGGTCAGCGGGTCGAAGAGGATGTCCTCCTCGGGGAGCCCCCACTTGCGCGTATAGAGATCATGGATGCGCGAGGCGATCTCGAGCTTGCGGTCGGCGGTCTTCGCCATGCCCGCCTGCTGGTCCTCGTCGATCGTGAGCGCCACGCACGCAGCGCCGTACTTCTTCAACAGCGGGCAGATGCGGTTCATCCGCTCCTCGCCGTCCTCGAGGTTGATCGAGTTGACGATCGCCTTGCCGCCGTGGCGCTTGAGGCCCTCCTCGATCACGACCGCGTCGGTCGAGTCGAACATGATCGGTGCGTTCACCTGCCGCACGTAGCGCGCAGCGACCTCGGCCATGTCCTTCGGGCCGTTCCTGCCGACGAAGTCGACGCACACGTCGAGCACCTGCCCGCCGTCCTTGATCTCCTCGCGGCCCATCGAGACAAGTCCGTCGAAGTCGCTCTCGTCGAGCAGGCGCTTGAACTTGCGCGAGCCGTTCGCGTTCGTGCGCTCGGCGACGATGAGGAACGAGTTCTCCTGCTTGAACTCGACGAACCCGTAGAGGCTCGAGCAGCCCGGCTCCTGCGCTTGAATCGCGCGGCGCTGCGGCTTCCGGTCGAGGCCAAGGCCGTCGATCAGCGAACGCAGCTCGCGGATGTGCTCGGGCGTGGTGCCGCAGCAGCCGCCCACCGAATTCACCTTGTATTCCTCGATGAAACGCTGCATCGCCTCGCGGAACGGCTTCGCCTGCAAGGGATACTCGGTGCGTCCCTCGACGAGGATCGGAAGCCCCGCGTTCGGCAGCACGCTGATCGCGCGGTCCCAGTGCTTCGAGATGTAGGCGATGTGCTCCGCCATCTCGACAGGGCCCGTCGCGCAGTTCAAGCCGAGCGAGTGGATCGGGAACGGCTTGAGCGCGTTCACGACGGCGGCGATGTCGGAACCGAGCAGCATCGTGCCCGTCGTCTCGATCGTCACGCTTGAGAAGATCGCGCGGTCGTCGGGCGTGAGCCCGGCTTCCTTCAGCGCATCGATGCAGGCGTTGATCGCGATCTTCTGCTGCAGGAGGTCCTGCGAGGTCTCGATCATGAAGCCATCGATGCCGCCTGCGATCAGGCCGCGCGCCTGCTCGCGGTAGCTCGCGTGCATCTCTTCCCACGACACTTGGCCAAGCGACACGAGCTTGGTGCCCGGGCCCATCGAGCCGATCGCAAAGCGCGGCCGGTCGGCCGTCTCGAACTTCGCGGCCGCCGCGCGCGCGATCTCCGCGGCGCGCTTGTTCAGCTCGAAGGTCCACGAGGCGAGCTCCTCGTCGAACTCGCGGCCCACGAGGATGTTGGCGCCGAAGGAGTCTGTCTCGACCACATCCGCGCCCGCCGCGAAATAGGTCTCGTGGATCCTCTGGATGATGTCGGGGCGGCTCTTGACCAGGATGTCGGTGCAGTTGTCGCGGCCGAGGTAGTCGCCCGGCCTGCAGTCGGCGCAGGCATGGATCTGCGTGCCCATGCCGCCGTCGAAGACGAGGGTGCGGGATTCGAGTGCCTTGGCCAGGGAGCGCAGCATGGCGGAGAGGATAGGGCGCGGGGGCGCCCCTTTCAACCGTATATGAGGATGAACGGATGAAGCGCGTAGTGTTGTCTTTTTGTTGGTTTTCTCAACGGTAGCTGCCGCCTTGCGTGGAAGCGCGAGGTACACTCCGAGGATGCCGCACGGTTCCCTGTTGACCCACCCATCGCGCCGCGCGCCGTCCGCCGTTCTCGCGGGGTGCGGCATCGCGCTCGCCGCCGCCCTCGCCCTGCTCGGCGGCTGCGCCAGCGCCCCCGCAGCGCCCGTCGCGAATGCGCCCGCGATCCTCCCGCTTGAGACCTTCGACGCCGTGTGGACCACCGTGCGCGACCAGCACTTCGACGCGACGCTCAACGGCGTCGACTGGAACGCCGTGCGTGACGAACTTCGCCCGCGCGCGCAGGCGGCCGCAAGCCAGTCGGAGCTCCGCGAGGTGCTCGACGAGATGCTCGCCACGCTCGGACAAAGCCATTTCTCCGTGATTCCCGCGGATGAGGGCGATTCCGCGGAGCTGGACTCCGACGGCAACACGGGCACCCGCACCGACACCCTCGCGACGGACTCGACCGAGGGCGCCGCGCGCGCCGAATCGGGCGCGGCGGCGTCGGAGCCGACACCGCTTCCACCGGGCCGATCCGTCGGAGTCCTCGGGCTCGATCTTGCGAGCGTCGACGGCCACCCCACTGTCACGCGCATCACTCCGGGCATGCCCGCTGCACGCGCGGGCATCCTCCTCGGCTGGCGGCTCGTCTCGGTGGACGGCTTCGAGATCGGCCCCACCGTCGAGGAGCTGCGCGCGCGCCTCGCGGACCTCGAGTCGAGCGGCCGCGATACGCACTCGCCCGAAGCCGCGCAACTGCGCATGGCCCTCGTGTTCGCTGGACAGCAGCTGCTCACGGGCCCCGTCGGCTCGACCGCGGAGGTGGTCTTCGAGGACGCCTCGGGGGCAGAACAGACCGTCTCGCTGACCTACGAGGCGTCGCCGCTCGGCGCGAGCAGCTTCGGGAACCTGCCGCCCTTCCCCGTCACGGTCGAGTCGCAGCGGCTCGAGCGGAGCGTCGATGGCGGCGCGCCCCTTCGCGTCGGCTACCTCGCGTTCAACATCTGGATGACCGATGCCTCCGATGCGATTCACCGCGCGGTCGACGGCCTTCGCCGATCGGACGGCATCGTGCTCGACCTCCGCGGGAATCCCGGCGGCGTGGCTGAGATGTCGATGGGCGTCGCGGGCTTCTTCACGGCGGAACCGTTCAGCCTCGGCACCTTCATCGGGCGCGACAACTCGCTCGAGTTCCGCGTGGCGCCTCGGCGGCTCTCCGCCGAGGGAACGCGCGTCCGCCCCTACACGCGCCCGCTTGCGATCCTTGTCGACGGCCGCAGCGCCAGCACCAGCGAAGTCTTCGCGGGCGGCCTCCAGGAAGCAGGCCGCGCGCGCGTCTTCGGCGAGACCACGGCGGGCATGGCGCTGCCTGCAACCGCCGTGAAGCTCCCGAACGGCGATGTGCTTCTCCATGCGATCGCTGACTTCGCCACGCCGAAGGGCGTGCGCATCGAGGGCCGTGGCGTCGTTCCCGACGAGGTCGTGGCGCAGCGGCTCTCGTCGCTTCGCGAAGGCCGCGATGAAGTGCTCGAACAGGCCGTCGCCTGGATCCGTACGCGCACGCTCGAAGCCCGCGCGGAGCAAGCCCGACAGTCGGCGAGCGACAACTGATGCTCGTCGACCGACACTCGTCAACCGAGACCCAACCGTCCGCTCACAGAAGATCGACTCACATGAACAAGACCACCAGCACCCACGGCTCCCGTCCATCCAGCACCCGCGGCTTCACCCGCGCCGCGATCGCAGCCCTCCTCCTCGCGCACGCGCCCGCCGCGGCGCTGGCGCAGGACGATGCGCCTGCGGCTCCAGCAGCCGCAAAGCCCGCCGCGAACCTGCCGAGCGCAGCCGACATCCTCGCCAAGTCGCTCGAGGCCACGGGCGGCAAGGAAGCATGGTCGAAGATCACCTCCATGGAGTCGAAGGGCTCGATGAAGATCCCCGCTGCGAACATCAAGGGGCCGATGCACACCGTGATGGCCGCGCCGAACAAGTCCATCATGCGCATGGAGCTCACGGGCTTTGGCACCATCGTCACGGCGTTCGATGGCACCGTGGGCTGGTCGAGCGATCCGTCGGGCGGCACACGCATCCTCGAGGGCGAGGAGCGCGAGATGATCGCCCGCGAGGCGGAGCTTCTCAAGAACCCCGACCCGATGGCGCGCTGGGATTCCGTCAAGACGATCGACGAGGGCGACTTCGGCGGCTTTGACTGCTGGAAGCTCGAGGCCACGCGCGGCGACACCAAGTCGATCCTGTGGTTCGAGAAGTCGACGGGCCTCGCGCGCGGCTCGGAGTCGACCGTCTCCACGCAGATGGGCGACATCGCCGTGAAGTCCGTCATCCAGACCTACACCGAGTACAAGGGCGACTTTGGGGCCGTGAAGCTGGCCACCCGCACAGAGGCGAGCCAGATGGGCCAGAAGATGGTCGCCACGATCGACACGGTGACCTTCAACGCCGTTCCCGCCGACGCCTTCGCGCTGCCGAAGGATGTGCAGGAGCTCCTGAAGCCCGAGCCGACTGAGGAAGAGGAACTGGGCGAGGAGTTCAACGCCGAGACCCCCGCGGCCGCGCCTCCAGAGAAGCCGGCGGCGCCCGCTGCGCCCGCAACGCCGAAGTGAGGAAGGCCCGCGATCGACCCGGTCGATCCCGTGCGAGGTCGGGAAGAGCCGCGACTCGGCGCGCGTCCTCCGCGCACGCCGCGGTCGCGTGGCGCTGTAGACACTTCTTCGGAGGCACATGATGACTCTCGCTCGGACTTCCTCTCGGACGACCTCGCGGACCTTGCACCGATTCACAGCCCGACCGCTGCTGTTCGCGCTCCTCGCGTACGCGCCGCTCACGGCTGCGTTCGCCGCAGGCGCGGCGGCGGCCCGCGCCCAAGAAACGCCTGAGCGGCCATCCGCGCCGCTCGTCCAACCCACTGCGCTTCCCGATGGCGCAGCCCTTCTCCGCAAAGCCCTCGACAGGCTTGGCGGCGAGGCCTGGAGGTCGATCGGCTCGTTCGAGTCTGTCGCGCGCGTCGAGACCCCGATGGGGAAGGGCCGCGTCGCCTACAGCTTCATCGCGCCCGTCGCCAAGCTCCCTGCGGCGCACCTCCTTGTCCAGACGATGCCAGGCGCGGGCGATGGCGCGGCCGCAAGCGCTGAGACCACCCTTGAGCTTGGCGTCGCGGACGGCGTGGCCTGGATGGGTGAACCGGGCCGCGCGCAGGCCGTCGAACCCGCGATGGCGGCGGAACTCGCGGGCGGCGGCGACCTGATCACGCTCGTCCGCTCCCTTGATACGCGGTTCAGCGACATCCGCACCATCGGACGCGAGACCGTCGACGGCCGTCCCTGCTGGCGTCTCGCCATGACTCCGATCGGCGCGCCCGCAGGGCAGGCACCATGGTCGCTCTTCCTTGGCGAGGCGGAGAGCGAAATCGTCGGACTCGAGATTCCGCCTCCGCCGCGCGCGGAAGCCGCGAACGCGCCCGTCGCGGGCGGCCAATCCATGCGCTTCCGCCGCTGGGAGGCCGTCGAGCGGGGAACCCGCGCGGTCGGGACGGGCTCGGCCGACGCCGTTCAGACGCCCGCGCAGCTTCTCTCGTTCCGAGAGGCCACCATCACGACCGCAGGAATGAAGATCGACATGACCTACGAGCGCGTCGCGGTCGATACCCTCGCGCCGGGATCGATCGCGGCTCCCCCCTCGATCGGTCGTGGCGCGCCGCCAGGCCGCTGAACGCCAGAGAGAAACCGCCCCCCGATGCAGCCTCCCCTTTCACCCGCGTCCCGCGCAGCGCCAGCCGCACACGCCTCGTCGTCGAGCGCCGTCCTGCTCGAGGGCGTGAGCAAGCGCTTCGGTAAGGTCGATGCCGTGCGCGGCATCTCGCTCGCCATTCCCGAGCGCTCGCTCTGCGGCTTCCTCGGCCCGAACGGCGCGGGCAAGAGCACCACGATCCGCATGATCATGTCGATCATCGCGCCCGACGCGGGCCGCGTCGAGGTGATGGGGTCGTCGGCGATCGCGATGAAGGACCGCATCGGCTACCTCCCCGAGGACCGCGGGCTCTATCGCAAGATGAAGGTCGGCGAATTCGTCGGCTACATGGCGCGCCTCAAGGGCGTGCACCCGCAGGGCCTCACGCGCCGCATCGAGGACTGGCTCGAGCGCCTCGAGCTTCCCGGCGTCGTCAAGCGCCGCTGCGAGGAGCTCTCGAAGGGCCAGCAGCAGAAGATCCAGCTGCTCGCCTCGATCATCCACGCGCCCGACCTCCTCATCCTCGACGAGCCCTTCTCGGGGCTCGACCCCGTGAACGGCCGCCTCGTGCTCGAGCTGATCCGCAGCGAGCAGGCGCGCGGCGCGACCATCATCTTCTCGACGCACCAGATGCACACCGCAGAGGCGCTCTGCGACAAGGTCGTCCTCATCAACAAGGGCGAGAAGGTCCTCGACGCGACGCTCGCCGAGCTGCGCGCACGCTACGACGACCGCGGCCTCGTGTGCGAGCCGCTCTCGACGGCGGACGAGTTCGCGGCGCTCGCCCTGCGCTCGGGGCTCGCCGCCCACGCGCGCACGCATGAGAACGGCGCGGTCGACCTCGACCTCGCCGAGGGTATCGCCGCGGCCGACGCGATGCGCGCGGTGCTCGAGCTTGCGCCCATGCGCTCGCTCGGCCTGCGCCGCATGAACCTCGACGACCTCTTCGTCGAGCTCGTCTCTGGCCCAGAGTCGGGCGGCGCCGCACGCAAGGGAGCGAAGATCGATGCCTGATCGCCCGCAGCAGTCCTACCTCGGCAAGGTCGCGCTCATCGCATGGCGCGAATTCCGCCACACCGCGCTCACGAAGGGCTTCATCTTCGGCGCTGTGGCCGTGCCCGTCGTCATGTTCGGCGTCATCACGCTGATGCCGTTCCTCGTCTCGCGGGAGTCGCCGCCGCTTGTCGGAACGATCGTCATCGCCGACCCGGACGGCACCGTGTCTCGGCGCGCGGAGCAGATCCTCGTCACGCCGCCGAGCGCGAAGGAGGTCCTCGACGAACTCGCCTCGATGGAGGCGAACCCCGCGTCGCCCGCGAGCACCGCAGAAACGCTCGACGCAGCGTCGAACCTTTCCGCGGCGCCGCAGCGGATCGAGGTCACCTGGCGCGTCGAGCCATCGCTCGATGCGGTCGAGGCGATCAAGCGCGACGTGCGCGAGGGCAGGATCCTCGCGGGCGCCGCGATTCCGCCCGCTGCGCTCGACCCCGCGAACGAGACCGACGGATTCGAGCTCTTCATCCCGAGCTCGCTCTCGCCGAAGCATGTGCGCCAGATCAGCCGCGCGCTCGGCGTGGCCCTCGAGGAGGAGCGCGTCGAGCGGAGCGGGCTCGACGCGGAGCTCCTCGCGCGGCTCAAGGACCGCCCGTCGCCGCGGACCACGCGCATCTCGCCCGAAGGCAAGGAAGCCGAGGAGAACACGGAGGCGCGCTTTCTCGTGCCCATGGCGTTCATGCTCCTCCTGTGGCTGACGGTCTTCACGAGCGCGAACTACCTGCTCACCACCACCATCGAGGAGAAGTCGAACAAGGTGATGGAGGTGCTGCTCGCGGCCGCGAGCCCGCTGCAGCTTCTCGGAGGCAAGATCATCGGCTACGCGCTCGTGAGCACGGTGATGCTCGTGATGTACGGCGCGCTCGGCATCGCAGGGCTGTCGGCGCTTGCCATGGGCGACCTCGTGCCCACGATGCACCTCGTCTACCTCGCGATCTACTTCGTGATCGCCTATGTGATGGTCGCGGCCATGATGTCCGCCGTGGGCAGCGCCGTGAGCGACCTCCGCGAGGCGCAGTCGCTCGTCGGGCCCGTGATGACGCTGCTCCTCGTGCCGCTCATCCTCTGGATGCCCATCACGCAGGACCCGAACGGGCTCCTCGCCACCATCACGAGCTTCATCCCGCCTGCGTCGCCCTTCGTCATGATCCTCCGCCTCACCGCGGCGACCGAGCCAGTGCCGCTCTGGCAGATCGTCGCCGCGACCGCGTGGGGCCTCGTCTCCGCGGCCGGGCTCCTGTGGCTCGCAGCGCGCATCTTCCGCGTGGGCGTCCTGATGCAGGGCAAGCCGCCCACCCCGAAGGAGCTCCTGAAGTGGGCGTTCGTGCGGTAAGCGCGGCGTGAGCGCTGCTTCGAGCGAATCCGCTCGAGGCCCGCAGTCGTACCATCTGCCCGCGTGACAGACCTCTCCGCCTGGCTCCTCTCGATCGGCTTTTTCGTGGGCGTCGTGGTCCTGACGGCGCTCGCGGCGAAGTCCGCGGCGGGCGATCCGCCGAGAGGACGGAGGCGCTGCCCCCGCTGCTGGCACGAGCTCGGTCCGATCCCGCCCGAGGCGAACCCCGACTCCGCCCTCGCATCGCGCCGCTGCGCGGAGTGCGGATTCACCGCCCTCCGCGAGCGCGACACCATGCGCACGCGACGCAGGCCCGTGCGCGCGGCTCTCGCCATCCTCGGCGTCGTGGCGCTCATCCTCGCGGCGCGCGTACGCTTCATCGACGAGGGCGCGTGGAGCCTCGCTCCCACGGCCGTGGTCATCGCCGCAGTCCCGTGGATCGACTCCACCGCCTTTGACTCGCCGATCCGCGAGCTGACGCGCCGCATCGGCACCACCATGCTCAGCGACCGCAGTGTCGACGCCGTGCTCGACCTCATCATCGCGGGCGACTCGGACGCGCGGCCGCCGACGCGCGAATGGCAGGCCAAGTACGGCCCGCTCTGCGACACGCTTCTCATGAGCCTGCGCGACGACGACCCGCGCCCGCTCAGGCTTCTCCAGATCCCGCCTACGCTCGAGCTCGCCGCCTACGAGCAGCATGGTTCAGGCGGCGGCGCGCTCGAGGTCGACGTGATGGCGTGGTGGCCGAGCGGCGTCGAAGGCGAGGCGGCGCTGCGCCTGTCCGACGGCTCGACCGTGCGGGCGGCGTTCACGCCGTGGGGACGTTCCGCGCCATGGCTCGTCGAGCTTCCGGCGGGCGTCAAGCCGACCGATCCGTTCACGCTCGAGCTGCGTGCGCGCCAGCGCGGACTTGCCGCTGCGGACGCGCCCGACGGTGGCTGGCTCCCCTACCCGCCGATCGAGGCGCAGGCGACGCGCGTGGCCGGCCGCGGTGTCGACGAGGGAGAGGCGGAGCCGTTCGATTCCGCAGCGCTGAGCGCCGCGATCGCGGCGGTCTTCGAGCTCGACGACGCCTTCGTGCTCTGGTCGGGAGGCACGCCGCGCGGCGGGCTCCGCTTCAACGAACGCGCAACCGCGGATGCATCGCTCTCGGACACGCTCATCGGCCTGCGCATCGAGATCCTCGAGGATGGCGTGCCTCGACGAACGAGCCGCATCTGGTGGCTGGCGGGGCCGACGCCCTCGTGGCCACGCTGGTTCCCGCCGATCGAGGACGCAGAGGCGCTCGCGCGTCTCCACGCCGCAGACCCGGCCTCCGACGGACGCTGGACGGTGCGCGTCACGGGCGACGAGTCGCTCGCGGACCTCGCGCGCCCCGCGCTTGCCGAGCGGCCCACGCGCACCTTCCGCCGCTGGGACGGATCGTTCGAACTGCCGCTTCGGGTTCGGCGCATCTTCCAGCCGGCACCGCCGAGGCGGTGGACCCCGATCGTCGAACCGTCCGGCCCGTGAAAAAGGCGCACGCGCGGGGACCCACGCGGGAAGCGACGCATCCCGATGGAATGCGCGCGGCAGATGCCGCCGCAGCCAGGGTCAAGCCGGGGCCGGGCGCAACCTGCGCGCCTGTCAGGGACGAGCGCTCGAACCCTATTGCAAGGTGGGTTCGGCGTCCATCGATCCTGACCTTCCACTCGATGCCTCGGGGCGCCCCGACGGGTCGCGGCGCCTTGCGCAAAGGAGGCCTGGTCTTCGTCGCGGAACTCGCCGATCCCTAGGGTTCAAGCAAGGTTCGAGGCGATGTGCCTGACAGTCTGCCCGCGGGGGTCTCCGCGCGTGCGGAATGGAGTGTAGCCCGTGTTTTGACCGACATTGACAAGGGCGCCCGATTCGCGCATCATGCCGCGACTTTCGAGGATTTCCCATGCGCCGTACCACAGGTCTTGCGTCCGTTTCCGTTGCCGCCCTTCTTCTCACCCTCGGCGGCTGCGCGGCCGATCCAGAGCGGACCGACCTCAGGTCGATCACAAGCAACCTGACCCCCGAGCTCCAGTCCACCGCCGAGCGGCCCGTCGACATCGATGTGAACTGGGCAGTGAACGCGGATCAGGATCTCCGTGGCGCGTGGAATGATCTCGGCCGCTTCTGGCTGACCAATCGTCCGCGTTCGCTCAGCACCTACCCCATCATGCCGACGGGCGGCAACCGCTGATTGAGCGCGCGCGGCCTGCACGCGGCATGAGCCGCTGCAGCAACTCTCGTTTCATCTGAATATCTCCCCTGATCGCCCCCTGCGGTGCGGCTACGCTGTCCGTTTTACCCGCGGCCCCTCGTGCGCGATCTCGCCCCGCTCCTTCTTCCTGTCCGCCTTCCCGTACGGGTCGTAGGCTCGTTCGCGCGCAGCTTCCACCCCGCGGAACTGCCGCCGATGCTCCGCCGCACCTACGGGCGGGAGCTCGTGAGCTGGGCGTTCCTGCCTCTCATGCTTGGGGCGATCGAGGGCGGCACCATCGCCATCGTCGTCAAGAAGGCGTTCACAGGCCAGCCGGGGGTCGACCCGTTCTGGCTTGACCTCGCGACCGCCTGGGTCGGGGCAGCGCCGAACATCGCGAACCTGACGAGCTTCATCTGGGCAGCGGCCGCGCGTGGGCGCCCAAAGGTGGCGTTCATCTCCTGGCTTCAGATCGCGACCTGCCTGCTCGTCGCCGCAATCGCGCTCTTCCCACGCGACGGACTCGGACTGCTCGGCGTCTGCATCGCGCTTGGACTTGCCCGCACCGCATGGACGGGCGTCATCACCATCCGCGCCGCCGTGTGGCGGAACAACTATCCGAGCGCGAACCGCGCCACCATCGCGGGCAAGCTCGCCACGGTGCAGAGCCTCTTCCTCGCGGCCGCAGGCGCGGGCGTCGGCTGGGCGATGGACCGCGACCCCGACAACTACCACTACCTCTTCCCCGCGCTCGCGGTCGCAGGCCTCCTCGGCAACAGCATCTACCGCAAGGTCAGGCTGCGGCGCGCGCGGGCGCTCCAGCGCGCGGAGCTCGACGGCCGCAAGCGCGATACGGGCTTCAATCCGCTCGCGATGGTCACGCTCCTGCGCGACGACCCGCTCTATGCGCGCTTCATGCTGTGGATGAGCATCTTCGGCTTCGGCAACCTGATGCTCATGGCGCCGATGACCTACGTGATCGCGGACGAGCTGAAGATGAGCTACTCCGCGGGAATCCTCGCGTCGACCACCCTGCCCCTTCTCGTGATGCCGATCGCGATCCCGCTCTGGGCGCGGCTGATGGACCGCATGCACATCGTCCACTTCCGCTCGATCCACGGGTGGAGCTTCGTGGCGGCGAGCGCGGCGGTCACGCTCTCCGCGCTCTTCGCGAGCGAGTGGTTCATGTACCTCGGCGCGGCGCTGATGGGAGTCGGCTTCGCGGGCGGAACGCTCGCGTGGAACCTCGGGCACCAGGACTTCGCCCCCGCCGCGCGCGACAGCGAGTACATGGCCGTCCATGTGACGCTCAACGGTCTCCGCGGAATCGCCGCGCCGATCGCGTCGTGGTACCTCTACCAGTGGCTCGCGCCGAAGGGCCTTTCGAGCGTGGTGCTCCTGATCTGCACCGTGGTCAACATGGCGGGCGTCCTCGGGTTCATGTCGATGCGGAGGCGCATCACGGGACGCGCGTCGGTCGAGGCCACGGCCTCCGCTTCCCCACCGCCAACTGGCAGATAACCCCGCGCGCAACGGGAGCGTTGCGCATGCGGCGGAGGTCGCTTCCCGAACGGTGGCGTGGTATCGTTCTCGATTCGCCCCGTCGCCGCGTCGGGGCAACCGGAATCGAGTTCGGACCGTCGTCCGACCCGGATGTCTTCAGCGGCCCGCGCGGGCTTGGAGCCCGCGCGAAGGAAGCACACGCACACATGGTCGACTACAACCTGATCGAGGATCTCAAGCTGGCGGATGGCGAAGTGGAGCGCATGCTCCGCGAGGCAGGCATGGCGGGCGTCGCCACGGGCGACATGGACAGCCTGATCTCGAAGGAAGTGAGCAGCTACGCGCCAGGCGCGATCCTCAAGGGTCATGTCGTCGGCTTCTCCGGCGACCATGTCGTCGTCGAGGTCGGTCTCAAGAGCGAAGGCCTGATCGACCGCAACGAGTTCGAGGACACCGACGTCGCCGTGGGCGACGAGGTCGAGGTCCTCCTCGAGAGCCTCGAGGACGAGACGGGCGGCGTGCGCCTCTCGAAGCGCAAGGCCGACCGCATCCGCGGCTGGGAGAACATCCTCCTCACCCGCAAGGAAGGCGATGTCATCGAGGGCAAGTGCGTGCGCAAGATCAAGGGCGGCCTGCTCGTCGACATCGGCGTGCCCGTCTTCCTTCCCGCGTCGCAGGTCGACGTGCGCCGGCCCGGCGACATCGGCGAGTTCGTCGGCAAGCCGATGCGCGCGATGATCCTCAAGATCGACGAGGAGCGCCGCAACATCGTCATCTCGCGCCGCAAGCTCATCGAGGATGAGCGCGACGCCGCCAAGAGGCGCCTGCTCGAGAACGTCCGCGAGGGCGACCTCGTCCGCGGCGTCATCACGAACGTGGCCGATTTCGGCGCGTTCGTCGACCTCGGCGGCATCGACGGCCTCCTCCACATCACGGACATGTCGTGGGGCCGCGTGAACCACCCGAGCGAGATCGTCCGCATCGGCGACGAGATCGAGGTCAAGATCCTCAACATCGACCGCGAGCGCGAGAAGATCGCCCTTGGCCTCAAGCAGAAGGAGACCTCGCCCTGGGAGCAGATCGAGGCCAAGTACCCGGTCGGCTGCCGCGCCAAGGGCACGGTCGTCAACCTCATGTCGTACGGCGCGTTCGTGCGGCTCGAGGAAGGCATCGAAGGCCTCGTCCACATCAGCGAGATGTCGTGGACGCGCCGCGTGAACCATCCGAGCGAGCTCGTCTCGGTCGGTCAGGAGATCGATGTCGTCGTCCTCGACATCAACAAGGAGAAGCTCGAGATCTCGCTCGGCGTCAAGCAGACCGAGGTCAACCCGTGGGAGCTCGTCGCTGAGAAGTACCCGCAGGGCACCATCATCGAGGGCAAGGTCCGCAACCTCGCCAACTACGGCGCCTTCATCGAGATCGAGCCGGGCATCGACGGCCTCCTCCACGTCAGCGACATCAGCTGGACGAAGAAGGTTGCGCACCCGAACGAGCTCTACAAGAAGGGCGATGTCGTGAAGTGCGTCGTGATCGACGTCGACCAGGAGAAGCAGCGCGTCGGTCTCGGCGTGAAGCAGCTCACCGAGGATCCGTGGGTCGAGGCGATCCCGTCGGCGTACCGCCCGGGCATGATCGTCAAGGGCACGATCACGAAGATCACCAACTTCGGCGTGTTCGTCGAGCTCGAGGAAGGCCTCGAGGGCCTGCTCCACATCTCGGAGCTCAGCGACGCGAAGGTCGAGAACCCGCAGGACGTCGTCAAGGTCGGCCAGGAGGTCGAGGTCAAGATCCTGCGCGTCGACACCGACGACCGCAAGATCGGCCTGTCGCTCAAGCGCGCCCAGTGGACGGGTGGCGGCGAGCAGCGCAGCTCCGAGGAGTTCGAGCGTCCTGCGGCTCCGCGCGGCCCGCGCGCGGCGCCCGCACGCGGCGGCCTCGACAGCCACGGCGCGATGGGTTCGGACAAGTTCAGCTTCTGAACGGCCCCGCGTCGATACCGTCAAAGAACCTTCGCGGCGGCCGGCACACCATGCCGGCCGCCGCGTTTCGTTCGGCGGAGTCGCGAACGGGCGCAACAGCCGACTCCCGCAGACGGACAGAGAACGACCGAGAAGTCGCTCGGCCGATGCACGATGGACGGGGAAGCCCCCTTCAGACGAGAATGTCGTTCAGAGGAGAATGAGGAAGGCAAGTACGCTCAGGAGGATGATCCTCCTGCGCGCACTGATCGGAGCAAGGATGGTCGTGACGAGCATCTTGGTTTCCTGCGGCCTTCTTTGCGCGCGCCAGAGGCGCCGCGGCGTGCCATTCGCGGTCGATCCGTTCGCGCCGGGAACGACCTTCACATCGCCTGCACCGTTGGTACGCAGCAGGACGACTATGACACCTGTTCAGCGCGCCTGCCAGAAAATCCGCGGCTCTCCCTCAAGAAGCATCGTGTTTCTTTGCACGATCCTCGCCACGCTCTCTCCCTTCCCGAATGCCGCCCTCGGCGCGCCCGACCAGGCGGCGGACGCCGCGGCGACGAACGCCGCGCCCTCGGAGCCGACGGCGCTCACCGCCTATCTCGCCGCCCGCGCATGGCTCGATGCGGAACAGCTGCCGGCCGAGCGTGAACCCGCTGCACGAGTGCCGCTCGAGGGAACAACCTCTGTCTCTGTGCTCCTCAGGCTCGACGGCCGCCTCGTCGGCGCGGGCCATGATGCGCTCGACGTCGCCCGCTCGATGGGCGGAGCAAGCGCCGCGGAGACGGAGCTGCTTCTGCGCCGCGCGGTCGGACGCGCCGTCGCGCGAGCGCTTGCGGACACAACCATCGCCGCCGTCCGCGCGGAGTTCGGCGACAGGGTGACATCGAGGCTCTCGCTCGAGGTGGAACTCGGCGGTCCGCTGCAGCCGCTCATCGGACGGACGGTCGCGGAGGCCTCCCGCCGGATCTCCGCGGGAAACGAAGGCGTGGCCGTGCTGCGCGCCGACCGCGCCCACCGCGCGTTCCCATCGCGGCTTCTCGCGGCGGACACCGCGTCCCGCGTCGACCGGACGATCGCGGGGCTCATCCTCGAGGCGGGACTTCCCGCGAAGGATCTGCCTGACTTCGGCGCCGAGGATCGCGTTTCGCTTGCCCGCTTCCAGATCACGCGCCTCCGCGCCGATGCGCCCGATGCGCCGCCCGCGGTCGTGACGCGCGCGGGCCGCGTGGTGGCGGAGCGCGAGGTCACGGAGGGCTTCGTGCGTGCCGCTGCAACGCAACTGGCAGCGCGGCTTGCGGCGCAGGTCGTTCCCGTTGATCCAATGGCTCCCGAAGGGTCACGGCGTCTGCTCGGAACCCTGAATCCGACCGCGGACACCTACAACCCGCCCTTCGCAGCCCCAAGCGACGCCGCCTTGGCGAGCCTCGCGCTCGCGCGTGCCGCACGCTCACCGCTTCTCCCAGAGCCAACACGCGCGCAGGCCGCGAAGTGCGCGAACGCCCTGCTCCACTGGCTGTCAAGCCTTCCAGAGGGCGAGCGGAGCATCGCCGCGGATTGCGTCGCCGCGGTTGCCGCGGTCGACCTCGACGGAGGCGCTGAGCACGGTGCGGCCCTCGGACAGCGGATCGCTGAGGCAACGCGCGCGCGACTTTCCCCAAGCGACGCCGATGCGTCCACGGACACGGCCACAGCGGCGCTCCTCGCAGCGGCCGCTGTGTCTCTTGGCGATGTGCTTGCACCCGGCGACCTCACGGCGCTGGTCACACGCCTCCGCGCGGCCGCCGAGGCCCGCCCCGCGAGCCTTCTCGACTCCGCGCTGCCGCTTGCGCAGCTTCTCTCCGATCCACGCTCCGCGCAGGCGCTTTCAGCGGAGGACCGCGGCGCACTCCTCGCCCTCTTCGAACGCTTCGCGGCGCTTCTTGGGGACCTGCAGCTCGGCGATGGCGTCCAAGGCGGCGCGTCCCGATCCGCGGACCTCGCTGGCGGCATCGACCTTCCCGGCTCTCCAAGCGGTGTCGCAGATACGCAGTCGCTCCTCGTCATGACAGCGCTTGCGCAGCTCGAGTCCGCATCCACACCCCGCGAGTGGTCCTCCGATGCGCGCGCACGGGCGATCCTGCGCCCCTACGCACGGTTCGTGATCCAGCACATCGCCACGGACCCGTGGGTCGGGGGATTCCGCAACCCCCGCGCCCTCAGAGGACTTGTGCGTGGCTCGCTTGTTCGGGACGACTGCCCGCCGGGGGCCACCTCCGCCTCGCTCCTCTATCTGCTCTCCACGGCGGAATCGGGGATCTTCCGTGACGGAACGGCGGCGCAGGAGGCATCCCCTGACGCTGCGCCAACGGCCCCTCCCGAGGGCCCCAATGGTCCGAAATGATGGTTTTTCCGATTGTTCGCCATCGATCGCAGCAGTTGCCGACCGTATATTCAGGATCTCGGTCAGTTTGCCGACCTCTCCTGACCGCCAGCAGACCCCTTCGGAGCACGCGATGAACACCTCACACGCCTCGTTCGCCTCCATCACGCTCGTTTCCGTCGTCGCAGCCCTGTCCTCCGCGTTCGTGTCGGTCGATGCCTCCGCGCAGGGCCTCGCGGAGCGAATCCGCGCCGTGGGCGAGCAGCGCCAGCGCGAGCTCGCAAACGACACCAGCCGCGGGCGGCTCCTCGGCGCGCTGCTCTACGCAGACGTCAGCGTCAACTTCGACCGCGTGGAGGCGCGCAAGGCGTTCGACTACGTCGCGCAGGAGATGGGCGTGCCGCTGGTCGTCCGCTATGCGGGCGAAGGTGGCGCCGACGGCATCGACCCCGAGATGGAGATCTCGCTCGTGATGGAGAACACGCCCGCACTCACGGTCCTCGAGCGCCTGCTTGAGATCTGTGCGGTCGACGCGGCCTGCACCTGGCAGATCCGCGACGGATTCATCGAGGCGGGAACGAAGGACCGACTCTCCGTGCCGGCGGCGCGCGAGCGTCGCATCTATCCGATCCGCGACCTTCTGTTCGAACCGACGATGTTCGACAACGCCCCCGACTTCAGCCTGAGCTCCGCGCTTGAGCAAGGCAACCAGGCCGGGCAGGGCGGTGGTGGCGGCGGATTCGGCGGCGGTGGCGGCGGATTCGGTGGCGGTGGCGGCGGATTCGGCGGCGGTGGCGGCGGCGGCTCGGGCAGCGGTGGCGGCGGAATCATCGGCGACGTCGGCGAGGACCCCGCGCGAACGAGCGAGACCGAGCGCGCGGAGCAGCTGATGGACATCATCATGGAGCAGTGCGAGACGGAGGCGTGGACGGACAACGGCGGCGAGGCCGCCTCGATGCGCTATTACCAGGGCGCGCTGATCGTCACGGCCCCGGACTACATCCACCGCCAGATCGACGGCTATCCGTTCGCGCCCAAGCGCCCCGCGAAGGCCGTGAGCTCGAACGCGGCGCGCCGCTATGTGACCTTCACGAGCGGGCTCTCGATCGTGAACAACCTTGGATTCAAGTCCGTGCCCGTGACGGGCGCCGTCGGTAACGCGAACGCGCGGTGAAAGCCGTGCCCGCGCACGATGTTTCGACTGATGCGGCGCACGGCGCTGCGTAAGAAAGGGCGCCCTCCTTGGCGGGGGCGCCTTTCCCTTGGAGGTCGCATGCAGGATTCCCCCCGTTCGCCCCGTGCGCTTGTCGTCGGCGCAGCCGCGCTTCTCGCCGCAGCCGTGCTTCTCGCCCTCGTATCCCCGCTCACTGCATCGGCCCATGCCCAACAGCAGCTGACACGGCCAAGCGCGCCTGCGGCGACCCCGCCGGCAGCGCAGCCTGCATCGACGGCGCCACGAACACGCGAGCCGAGGAACTTCATCGAGGTCGTCAGCCGCTGGACCAAGACGCGCCCCGCGGATGCGCCCGCGCCTGAGACGATCGAAGATCGGCGCCTCGAGCAGCTCGGGCGGCTCGTCCACTCCGAGGTGACCTGCACCTTCGAGGAGGTGCGGCTGGTCGACGCGCTGCGTGCCATGCGCAGGGAGCTCAAGCTCAACATGATGGTGTTCACGACCGACCCGATGGGTCGTTCGTCCGTTCCTGGGATCGATGGCGAGATCCTCGTCGATCTCGAGTTCCGCAACGTGAAGGGGCTCGCGCTCCTCGAGGCGCTGTGCGCGGTCGCGGGCGCGGACTGCACCTGGCAGATCCACAACGGCGTGATCGAGGTCGGCCCGAGGCGCTACCTCGCGCGGCCAGAGGCGCGAGAGACGCGTTTCTACGATACGACGGACCTCGCGATCGATCCGCCGGACTGGGAAGCCTCGCCCGGAGGCGCCCGTACGATCCAGCATCGCAACTCCGACGAGGTGATCGGCGAGCTCGCGCGGATGATCTCTACGCACTGCGAGCCAGAGGCGTTCCTCCCGGAGACGGATGCGCGCATCGACGAGGCGACCGGGAAGGTGGTGCCGCGACAGCACACGACGCCCTCGGGAGGCGGTGCGGGCCGCGGCGGCTCGGGCAGGAAGAACCCGAACACGCAGGCGTCGGCCAACTACGACCCCGAGCAGGCGCAGGTGTTCGTGACGGGCCGATGGGCGTCGATCCAGGTGAAGGACAACAAGCTCGCCATCCTCGCGCCCGACTTCGTCCACCGCGCGATCGACGGCTACGGCGTTCCCATCCCGCCACCCGCTGAGGAATGACGGACACCGTGCGGCGCCGCGCCTGTCGCGCCGCGCGTGATACGCTCCGCCGCCAAGGATGGCCCGCTTTCGCAAGGATTCCACGCTTCGCTCCGATCTCCACGCCTGCACGGGCGACGGGATGACCTATTCGTTCATGGTCGGAACGGGCGAGACCTACTTCGCTGCGTTCGCGGTCGCGCTTGGCTCGAGCGACCGAACGGCTGGGCTCGTCGCGGCCGTGCCGCCGCTCGCGGGGGCCACGCTGCAGCTGTTCGCGCCCGTGCTTGCGTCGCGCATGAAGAGCCCGTCGCGGTGGATCCAGACCTGCGCGCTGCTGCAGGTGCTGAGCTTCGTGCCGATGATCGTCGGCGCGCTCGTCGGCGCGCTCCCGATGTGGGTGCTCTTCATCGTGGCGGGTATCTACTGGACCGCCGCGCTCGGCGCGGGCGGCGTGTGGAACACCTGGGTCGGGCTCTGCTTCCCGCCCGCGATCCGTGCGCGCTACTTCGGGATTCGCAGCAGGCTCTGCCAGGCGACGCTGCTCGCTGCGCTCGTCATCGCAGGCGTTGTCCTGCAGGCGACGCATGGCACGGAGTGGGCGCTCGCAGGCTTCGCGATGCTCTTCACGCTTGCGGCCGCCGCGCGCGCGGCGAGCATCCCCTTCCTCAAGCGGCAGCGCGACCCCGTGGAGTGGCCCGCGCACAAGGGTGTACCGCTCTGGCACTTCCTCTCTGCGTTCTGGCACCGCGCGGACGCGCGGCTCCTCGCCCTCCTCCTCGCGATGCAGGTCGCGGTGCAGATGGGCCAGCCGTTCCTGAACCCGTATCTCCTCAAGCAGCTCGATGTGTCGCCCGCGCTCTATCTCGGCCTGATCGCCGCAGGATTCGCGGCGAAGAGCATCGCGCTCCCCTTCCTCGGGAGCCACGCGAAGACGCGGGGCGCGCGGAGCCTGCTCGCGATCGGTGCGATCGGCACGGCGCTCATGATCCTGCCGTGGATCTGGGTCGACTGGGTCCCGGGCATGTTCGCGATCCAGGCGGCGAGCGGCGTCTTCCAAGGCGCGTGGGAGCTGGCGGCGTTCCTCCTCTTCCTCGAGACGATTCCATCGGAAGAGCGCACGAGCGTGATGACGGGCTACTTCTTCCTCAGTTCGCTGGCGATGGCGGCGGGCTCGCTGGTCGGCGCGGCGATCCTCGGCGCATCGCCCGATCCGTCGAGCTACGCTCTTGTCTTCGGCATCTCGACGGGCGTGCGGCTTCTCGCGCTCGTCCTGCTGCCGTTCGTGCATGTCGAGGTGCTGCGTGCGATTCCGCTCATCTCCTCGACGCTCGCCGTGCGTCTCAACGCGGGCTCGATCGAGACGCCGATCCCTGGCTCGATTGACGAGCGCGAGAAGCGCGGATGAGATGACGCCGTGACGCGCACCGCCACACACCCGCCGCCACGCGATGCGCTGCTTCTCGTCGCGTGCGCAGCCGGCGTCGCGTGCGCGGCGCTCGCGCTCGTGCCGACCGCGACCTTCGCGGAGGCATTCGCGCACCCGCAGCGCATGGCGCGCCTCGGCGGTGCGATTCCCGAGGCTTCGATGCGCGGGGCGGGGTTGTTCCGCGCGGCGCTCGCCGTCGGAGCGGTCGCGGTCCCGCTCCTCGTGTGGTGGCTCGGACGCGCGTGCTGCGGCTCCGCAGCCGATGCGGCGCGGCAGCGGCCCGCGTGGCGGCCCGCGACGACGACGGCTTCGCTCCAGCTTCTCCAGTGGATCGTCCTCGGCGCGGTGCTGCGCATCGTGCTCGCGTCGCAGAGCCTCTGGTACGACGAGCTCTCCGCGCTCGTCTCGTTCGCCCTCGAGGGGCCCGGAGTCGCGTTCGGCTCGTACGCCGTGCCGACGAACCATGTTCCGATGACGCTCGCCGTGTGGCTGGCGGTGACGCTCTCTGGCTCGGTCCACGAACTCGTCGTGCGCCTGCCCGCGGTCCTCGCGGGAATCGCCACGATTCCCGCTGCCTTCGCGCTCGGCGCGGCGCTCCGCGACGCGCGGCTCGGGAATGCGCTTGCGCTCGTGACGGCGATCGCGCCGCTTGCGGTCCTCGGCAGCGCAGAGGCGCGCGGCTATGCGTTCGTGATTCTCGGGGCGACGGTGGCGGCGGCCGCGCTTGCCCGCGCGGTGCGCACAGGTTCGCGCGGCGACTACGCGTTGTTCGCGGTCGGCGGCGCGTTCGCCGCGTGGGCGCATCCCGTCGCGATCCTGCTCCCCTTCGCGGCGGGCGTCGTCGGCCTCGTGCGCGACAGGCGCCTTGCGGTCGCTGCGCTTCTCTCGGGCGTGATCGCAGCGGTGCTGCTATCGCCGCTCCTCGGCGACGCCCTCGCGACGCGCGGCGACTATGTGCGCACCGATGCCGCGCAGCAGGGCGTCTTCTCGCGCGAGGGCTACGAGACGGTCACGGGACTCGCGCTCTCGTGGAGCCGCTGGTTCCTGTCGCCCGCGCCCGTGCTCACGGCGCTTCTCCTTGTGGGCGCCGCGGTCGTCCTCCGCGCGCGCGACGACGGCGCGCTGCGGGCGCGCCGCGTGCTCGCGCCCTTCGCGCTCGCGCTTCTCCTCGCGCTCGTGCTGCCGCCGCTCCTCGGCTCGTGGACCTACGCGCGCTTCACGCTCTTCGCGCTTCCGATCGGGCTCGTCGCGGTCGCGCTCGCGCTCGACGCGCTTCCCAAGCGCGCGTGGAGCGCGCTCGTCGTCGTCCTTCTCTTCGTCGACTCGTTCGCATCGCTTGCGTTCTACCGCACGAAGCAGCCGATTCGCGAGGCGGTCGAGATCGTGTCCGCGCTGCGCGCGCCCGCTGACGTCGTCGCCACCATCGGTCTCCCCGACAATGCCGTCGGCTTCTACGCGCTTCGCGCGGGGTTCGACGCGTTGCCGACGGGTTTCCTCGGCGAGGATCTCGACGCGGTCGTCGCGCGCGAGCGCCCCGCCTTCGTCGTCGTGCTCTATCCCGAGCGGCTGTCGGCGCAGGCCTTCGCGGCGCTCGACCGCGGCTTCGACCGCACGCACCGCCTCGAGGGCTGGGCCGACTGGGGCCACGGGGCCGTCGAGGTCTGGCGGCGCGCAGGAAGCTGAGCGATCAGCCGAGCCGGGCCGCGATCAGCTTGTCCGCGTTTGCGAAACGCATGCGCGCCATCGCTGCATCGAGCCTCTCGCGCAGCGGGAACTCCGCGCGATGCTCGGCGAAAAAGCCGAGCACGGCGCGTCCCACGTCGGCCGGCGTGCGCGTTCCCTCGGGGCAGAAGATGTTGTAATCGGCCCACGAAAGCCGCAGTTCATGCAGGGTCGAGCCCTCGGGGGCGTCGATCGACGCGTGCCAGATCCACGCTTGGTCCGCCTCGCGCTCTGCGCCGAGGCGGATCGTCGGCTCAGAGGCGTCAGGGTCCATGCGAAGAGGATACCATCGCCTCCCCGCGCTTCCGCGGATGCGACTCATGACCACGGGATTCCTCCTCGAGATCCTCCGCCTCGGCCTGCGCAACCTGCGGCTTCACAAGCTGCGGTCGACGCTCACGAGTCTCGGCATCATCCTCGGCGTCGCGGCTGTGATCGTGGTCGTCGCTGTCGGCGAAGGCAACAAGATCGGCGCCCTGCGCGAGGTCTCGGCGCTCGGTGCGACCAACATCATCGTCCGCTCGTCGAAGCCGCCGGAGGCTGCGAACTCGGGCCAGGCGCGGACCTTCTTCGTCGCCTACGGCCTCCTGCGGCAGGACCTGCGGCGCATGACCACGGCCCTACCCGATGCGACGGCCATCGTGCCGCTGAAGGCCGTCGGCTCCGACGTCTCCTACGAGAACCAGCGCATCACGAGCCAGGTCTTCGGCACCACGCCCGATCTCCTCGAGGTCGCGCGTCTGCGGCTCGAGCCTCGCAGCCGCTATCTGAGCGCCGAGGATCTCAACGCGCGGGCGCCTGTGTGCGTGATCGGCAGCGAGGTCGCCAAGCAGTTCTTCCGCTTCCGCGACCCGATCGGCGCGACCATCAAGGTCGACAACACGGTGTTCCGCGTGATCGGCGTGCTCGAGCCCGTGGGGCTCGCAGGCGGGCGCGGGTCCGCGCTCGTCGGGCGCGACCTCAACAAGGACATCCACATCCCGATCACGACCGCCGAGACCCAGTTCGGCGACATGGTCATGCGGCGGCAGTCGGGCTCCTTCAGCGGCGAGCAGATCGAGATATCCGAGATCTACGTCGTCGCGAGCGAGACGGACGAGGTGGTGCCGCTCGCGGACCGCGTGCGCCGCGTGATCGAGAGCGGCCACCCTGGCCTCACCGACGTGCAGCTGATCGTGCCATGGGAGCTCCTCGAGAACGCCAAGCGCCAGATGATGGTGTGGAACGTGATGCTCGTGGTCGTTGCCGCGATCTCGCTCCTCGTCGGCGGCATCGGCATCATGAACATCATGCTCGCGAGCGTCACCGAGCGGACGCGCGAGATCGGCATCCGCCGCGCGCTTGGCGCGACGCGGCGCCACATCGTGCTGCAGTTCCTCGTCGAGACGGGCGCGCTCAGCGCGCTCGGCGGCGTCGTCGGGATCCTTCTCGGGGTCGGCATCTCGTGGGGCCTCAAGCCGCTCGTCGAGGTCATCGCGCGGCTTCCCTTCCTCGCCGGCGCGTTCGATGGGCGTCTCACGCTCGAGCCGAGCGTGACGGTCTGGTCGATCGCGGTCAGCTTCATCGTGGCGGCGGGCGTCGGGCTCGTGTTCGGGATCTACCCCGCGATGGTGGCGAGCCGCAAGGATCCGATCGAGGCGCTGAGGCATGACTAGGTTTGAGCGGTCGCGACTCGCTTCGCTTTCGCTCCCTCTGGTGCGACGGCCGCGAGGCGGCCTCTGACGCGTGTTGGGGCGGTCGCGACTCGCTTCGCTTTCGCTCCCTCTGGTGCGACGGCCGCGAGGCGGCCTCTGACGCGTGTTGGGGCGGTCGCGACTCGCTTCGCTTTGGTTCTGTCTGACGTGGATCACGCTCTTCGGAGTCGGCAAGGCATGAGTGCCCGTAGACGAAGTCTGCGGAACGAGAATCGTCGGAGTCGACTCCCACACCACCCGTTCCGCAGACTGCGTCCGAACTTCGTTCGGCCTCCGTCTGACGGGCACTCATGATTTCCGTCTCCGTTGGCGTGAGTCACGCTCGTCGGAGTCTGCGGAACACTCCCCCAGCACCAAAGGCGGCTGCCGCAAGCAGCCGGCGCACGATTCTCACTCCGCTCGAATCAGCCCATCAACGGCTCGAGTTCCTTCCCCTTGAACTCGACGGGGACCTCGACGGCGAAGGTCGCGCCAGAGCCAGGAACCGATGCGAGCGACACGCGTGCGCCAAGGCGTTCCGCGAGCTCCCTGCAGATGGCAAGCCCCAGGCCCGTTCCCGAGTGGGCCCGCGTGTGGCTGGCATCGACCTGCCGGAACTTCTCGAAGATCGTGTCCTGCATGTCGAGTGGGATTCCCGGGCCCTGGTCCGTGACCTCGATGCGCACGCAGTCGGTTCCCGCCTCGTTCACGATGCGCCGGGCGCCCACCGTGACGCGGGTTCCCTCGGGCGAGAACTTGATGGCGTTCGACACGAAGTTGTAGAGGATCTGCTGCAGCTTCCCGGGGTCGCTCTCGATGCCGTCGACGCCCGGCTCGACCTGCACATGAACGGCGATGCGCTTCTGCTGCGACTGCGGCCGCATGATGCCCACGAGGCCTTCGCAGATGTCCTTCACGCTCGTCGGGCCAATCGCGACCTCGAGCCTGCCCGCCTCGATCTTCGCCATCTGCAGCAGCTCGTTGATCATCTCGAGCAGGCTGCGGCCCGACTGCAGGATGTTGCCGATGTAGCGCGTGCGCTTCGGGTCTGCATTCGGATCGTTGCGCGCGATCTCGTCGAGAAGCTCCGCGAAGCCGATGATCGAGTTGAGCGGGGTCCGCAGCTCGTGCGAGACGTTCGCGAGGAACTCGCTCTTCAGGCGGTTCGACTCGAAGAGCCCCACGTTCGTCTCCGCAAGCTCGCCGATCTTGAGGTCGAGGCTCTCGTTCACGCGCTTCAGCTGCGACTGGCCTTCCTCGAGGCGGTCGAGCATGCCGTCGAAGGCACGCGAAAGGCGCTCGAAGTCGTCGCCCGTCGCGAGCCGCGCGCGTGCGCTCGTGCTCCCCTGCTCAACCCGTTCCGCGACCGCCGTCAACGCGCGGACGGGGCCGAAGATCAGGCGCTTGAGGATGAGCTGGAAGACGAGGATCGCGAGGATCCCCGCCGCGAGGCCCGAGGCGACGATGTAGACGCGGTTCTGCAGGATCTGACCCTCCGCGAACGCGCTGCGACGGTCGATGAGCAGGATCCCGGCAAGGCTGTCCTGGCCGCGGAAGGTCGGCCCGCGAGGCGTCCAGTCGATGTACTTGCGGTCGGTGATCTGCGACCACTCCCGCTCGCGGATCGCGCGGACATAGCGGTAGCGGATTCCCTGCACCTCGCGCTTGCGCTCGAAGCGCTCGACCACGCTTGGATCGGCCTCGAACACGGCCACGCACTCCTGCAGGAACGCGCCGCCTTCGTCCGCGGAGGCGAAGAGGATCTCCTCCACGGGGATCACGCGCATCGGGATGGCGCTTCCCTCGCTGCGGCCGATCGAGAACCCGTTCTCGAACCAGGTGTCCGCAAGCTGCCGCGACACCTCGAGCTGGCTGTCCGTCACGAGCGTCGAGGTCCGCTGCCATGGGACTGCGAGCGCCGCTCCCAGGAGGGCGAAGACCGCGATCCCGAAGAGGATCTGGCACTTGCTCGCGAGCGAGATACCCTGCGCCATGGGCGCCGATTCTACGGCCACCGAGGATGCGCGGCGACCGCGCGGAGAAACGCTGTGTTCCGACAAGGCACCGACGAGACGAATGTCCAGTACGAGGATGTCCTCTGCAACTTCTGCCACCGCGCATGGGACCCGGACGACCCCGCGCGGCCGCTGATCGAAGGTCATCACGGGAGCCATCTCTGCGGAGAGTGCCTTTCGCTTGCCTACCTCGCCGTCGTCCACGAGGGACGCGACGACCGACAGGAGGGCGTCGCGTGCACCATGTGCCTCGAGACGCGGGAGGACGAGCACTGGCGCAGCCCCGAGCACCCCGAGTCGATCGTGTGCAGGCGCTGCATCAAGCAGTCCGCGACGGCGCTCGAGAAGGACAAGGACTACAGCTGGAGACGACCGGTCGCCTGAGCTCCCGCTCCTGCGCAATCAGCGCCGACATGCGCAGGTTGCGAAGCAGGTCGTGACGCGGGTTGCGAGCGCTCGAACTACCCGCGAACGAGCGTCATCGCATGGAACGGGCGGCCTTCGCGGCGGAACTTCCGCTCGAAGTTCGTTCCCACGACCTCTCCCTCGCCCGCGCTCGCGGGCTTCTCGAAAGGGCGCCGCTCGAAGAGATCGCGTGCGCGCTCGGCGTGCTCCACGTCCCAGGCCCACAGCTCGTCGTGGTCGGTCACGATGCGCAGTTCGCCGCCTGGCGTCAGCACACGGTGGAACTCGCGCAGCGTGTGGTCCTGCACGACGCGCCGCTTGTGGTGGCGGGTCTTGGGCCATGGGTCGCTGAAGTAGAGATGGATGACCGAGACGATGCCGTCGGGGACCCTCGTACGGATGAACTCCGTGGCGTCGCCATGGAGCAATCTCACGTTCGAGAGCCCGCGCCTTCGGATGCGGTCTGCCGCGTAGGCCCAGAACTCGCCCGCCCACTCGATCCCGAGGAAGTTCGTGCTCGGCTCGAGTTCAGCCTGCTGCAGCAGGAAAGTGCCCTTCCCCGAGCCGATCTCGATCTCGAACCTGCGCGCGGGGTCGGAGAACAGCGCCCTCGGATCGAACGCAAGGACTCGCCGCGCCTCCTCCACGCTTGCTGCGTCGGGAAGCGGTGGCAGCTCCGCCATCTCGATACCGATGCCGCCAGGCACCAGCTCGCGGCCGCGCCCGAGTCCAAAGCTCACGGCGAGCCTCCCTCCGCATCGCGGTAGCGGAAGAGGCGCGGCGGCACATAGGACGCGTTCCAACCCGCGGGGCGGGAGGCTTCGAGAATCTGCGGAACGGTAACCCGCGCAGCGGTCTCGCGGAGCCACGCGACGAGATCGGCCAAGGCCGCGGGGTCGAAGGTGGTGTCGATCTCGCCGTACTCGTCGATCGAACCACGCACGGAGGGCTGGAAGAGATGGTTGAGGCCCGGGTAGCGGCGGACGGTGACGGGCGCGCCCGTGCGCGCCGCCACTTCCTCGAAGATGGCGGCGTTCGTGGCGGCATCCACCTGCAGGTCCCTGTCGCCCCACATCGCGAGGGTCGGAACCTCGAGCACCTCGAGCGCAGGGCGCGGGTCGTAGCGGATGAACTCCACCATCCATGGATTCATGATCTGCTCGAATGCGGCATCGATCACGGGTCGGAGCGCATCGTCCTCGGGAACCGTGCCATCCCTGAGCGCCATCTGCCTGCGCACGAGCTCGGCGACGAGCGGACGCAGCACTTCGGGGCCGCGCCGCGCAACGACTGCGGCCATCAACTGTGCGTGCGCTTCGACGGCGGCTTCGCTGCGTGCCGGGTCGTGGCCCGCTGCCTCGTAGAGCGCCCGAGTCTGGCGCGTGAGCACGGCGCTTCCCGGCTCGCCTGGCCCGGCGAGCGACACGACAAACGCGAGCGGGTCAGATGGTGCGTCGCCCGCGTTCTGCCACGCGGCCACGAGCGGCGCGATGAGGCCGCCCTCGCTGTGTCCGAGCATGCCCACGCGACGCGGGTCGATCCCCTCCTGTCGCTTCAGCCACTCCGAGACGATGTCTGCGTCGCTCGCGAGCCCGATGCTCGTGGCCTCCACGAAGACCCCCGTCGACTTGGCCACGCCGCGGTCGTCGTAGCGGAGCACGGCGAAGCCGGCGCGTGCGAGCGCGTCGGCGATCACGAGGAAAGGCCGATGGCCCATGAGCGATTCGTCGCGGTCCTGCGGTCCGGAGCCCGAGACCAGCACCACGGCGGGCACGAGCCCGTCGACGGCAAGGCTCTTCTCTCCGAGCGCACCGGCCTCAGGCATGGTGAGCGTGCCGGCGAGGACATGGCCGACGGGATGCGCGATGCGCACCTCGGTGTCCTTGTAGGGGAAGGGCGGGACGGGATCCTGCGGACGTCGGCCCGTCGATGGACGCGCGCCTTCGATGAGTTCGAAGCGGATGGGGGCGCGCAGCATGCCCTGCGCGAAGGTGCCCTCGAGCACGCGGCCGTCGTCGGACGGCGTGAGATCGAGCGTCGCCACGCTGCCCGCGGGAATTCGCACGAGGATCCGCGATTCCGCGCGCTCGACCGGCGTGGCGAGATCGAGGATCCCCTGCTGCGCGATATCGACGGCCGCGCACCAGCCGTTGGGCCCCTCGCCGATCGCGAGCTTCATCGGCAGCGACTGCCCCGCGATCTCAAGCGTGGCTGCATAGACCTTCGCCGTCGCGACCTCGGAGACGAGGTCGACGCGCCGCAGCGTCCAGTCCATTGCCGGGAGCGATCGCGCGGCGCGCGCGCCAAGCGCGCGAAACGTGCCCGTCACGGATCGGCCATCCTCTGCGACGGAGCCCGCGAAACGCGCGCGCTCGCCGCCGGCATCGAGCGTGAAGGCAAGCGCGAGGCCATTCGCCTCGATCTCCACGGCGGGCGTCGAGACCGCGCCCGCGCGCAACGCCGTGACAAGCACGGTCGGCGTCGATGAACCCTCGTTGGCGCGCACAACGACCGTGATCGCCATCTCGAGCGTGGGCGCGCCCGGCGCAGGGACGCTGCGGACATCGCCCATCCATGCGCCGACCCAGCGGGCATCGAGCGGTGCAACCTCCGCTGCGGGCGCCTCGGGGACCTCGGCCTGACCCGAGGCTTGCGGAGAAGGCGCGGCGTGGACCTCAACGCACGGCAAGGCGAGCGCGGCGGCGACAGCGAGCGCCGCACACAGCGGCCGCCCCAGGTTCATGGCGGGCTTCGGCATGGCATCCAGCATCGGAGTGGTCCCTTCGTCGGACCGCGCGGAAGGCGGTCATTCGGGATCGTACGCGAGGAACTCGCCGACCTTGTTGTCGGGCGTGCAGATCGCGACCGCGGGCCTGTGCGCGCGCATCTCCTCGAGCGTGAGATGGCAGAAACTCATGATGATGACGCGGTGTCCGACGCCCGTGAGGCGCGCCGCTGCGCCGTTCACCCCGATCACGCCGCTGCCGCGCGCGCCGCGGAAGACATAGGTCTCAAAGCGGTTCATGCTGTCGATGTCGGCGACGAGGACTTTCTCGTTCACGCGCATCCCCGTCGCGTCGAGAAGATCCTGGTCGATCGTGATCGACCCCATGTAGTCGGGGTTGCAGAGGGTCACCGTCGCGCGGTGGATCTTCGCGAAGAGCGCCTCGCGCAGCATGGAGTCACTCCTCGCCGCCGGCGGCCGGGCCCGGCTGGCGACGGAGAGCGGGCGGAGCCTCGCCCTCGGTACGGCGCCAGTCGACGCGTCGCCCCTCCGAGTGCAGGAGCTCGAGGTCGTAGTAGAGGCGCTGGTCGGGCTCGAAGAGGTGGGCGACTATCTCGACGAAGTCGACGACGATCCAGGTCGACGAGTCGTCTGCGCTTGTGCGGAACGGATGCTGCCCGCGCGCCTTGCCGAGGTCCTCGACATCCTGCGCCGCGGCGCGCATCTGCCGCTGGCTGGTGCCAGAGGCGATCACGACGAAATCGCACACCTGGCTGCGGCCGCGCACGTCGAGCAGAACCACGTCGGTGCACTTCGAGTCCGAGAGGGTGCGTGCGATCCCGATCGCGAATTCTCGCGTCGACTCGGGGTCTGCCGTGCTTCGTGAACGCATCGGATGGGCTTAGAAGCCGCCACCACCGCTGCGGGGACCACGCGGGCCCTTCGCGGGGCGCTTGGACGCGGAACCACCCTGGCGGTCGGATCCAACGCGCACGGGGCGCGGCTCGAAGCGACGCGCATCGCGGCGCTTGCGCTCCGAGGGCTTCTCGTAGTGCGCCCTGCGCTTCACATCCTTGGTGAGGCCTTCCTTCTCGCAGAGCTTCTTGAAACGACGGAGCATCTGCTCGACGGATTCGCCGCTACGGGCCTTGATTCGGATCGCCATGAAAAATCGTGTCCTTTGGAGGAGAAAGAGCCGAGTCGCCTATTGGACACGAATCCGCCGAGGAGGTCAAGCGAGGCGGTTCCTGTTCTCGGTGCGGCGCCATCGGGCGAAGCCGCGCGCGTATGCTCCCCCTGTGCCGCTCATTATCGACACCTACAACGCGCTCCACGTGACGGGGGTGCTCCCGCCCGAGCTCGCCGTGGGTGAACCCGCGGGCCTCGCCGCCTTGATCGCGGCAAGCCGGTTCGGAAGCGATGCGGTTTGGCTCGTTTGCGATGGCGTGCCGCGCGGCGCGTCGCGGGTCGGGCGGATCGTGATCGAGGGGGCCGGGCCCGGACGAAGCGCGGACGACCACATCGCGGCGTTCCTCGACCGCTCGAGCGCGCCGAGGCGGCTGACGGTGGTCACGAGCGACCGGGCGATCCAGCGCAAGGCGAGGTCGCGTGGCGCGGACTGGATGAAGAGCGAGGAGTTCCTCGCCTTGCTCGCGGAGGACGCAAGGCGCGCGCGACCGTCGCGTGGTCGTCCTGCCCCGCAGAACCCGCGTCGGAGCGTGCCGCTCGACGCCCGCGAGGTCGCGGGCTGGATGAAGCTCTTCGAGATCACGGCGGAGCAGGCGGCGGTCGAGGGAGCCGCGGCGCCTCCGCCCCGACCTGCGGGCGGTCGCGCCGTCACGCCCGCGCCACGCCGCGGCCGCACCGACGATGCCGCGCTCGAGCGCTATCTCGAGGCGACGAAGGATCTCGCGGACCCGCTCTCGGTCCTCGATGGCAAGGCCGGCGTGCGGCTCCTCGATGCACTTGGGGCGATCGACGATGCTGCGCTCGAGCAACTGATGGCGCGGCACGAGCCGCCTGTCCTCAAGGACGGCGCGCGGATCGGAGGCCGCACTCGGACAAAGGATGTGCGTCGCGATGGACGCGGAAGGCGAGGCAACCCATGAGTACAGGACACGGCCCGACACCAGCGATCGACTTCGACCACCCTCCCGCCGACCCAGTGCCCGTGTTCGAGCAGTGGTTTGCAGAGGCGCAGAGGCTTCCCACGCCGAACCCGAACGCGATGACGCTGGCGACCGTCGACGCGGACGGTGCGCCGAGCGCGCGCACGGTGCTCTTGCGCGGATTCTCCCGCGAGGGCGCGCGGTTCTTCACCAACCGCAACAGCCGCAAGGGCCGCGCGCTCGCTGCGAACGCGCGGGCTGCGCTTCTCTTCCACTGGGATCTGCTCGACCGCCAGGTGCGGATCGAAGGCCGCGTGGTGCTGGCGACCGACGCCGAGAGCGATGAGTACTTCGCGCAACGGCCCGTCGACAGCCGCGTGAACGCATGGGCGAGCGACCAGAGCGAGCCGGTCTCGAACCGCGCCGAGCTTGAGCGCCGCGCTGCGGAACTGACTGCGCGGTTTGTGAATGGCGATGTGCCGCGGCCTCCGCATTGGGGCGGCTACCGCGTGAGCCTCGACAGGATCGAGTTCTGGCAGGGCGACAAGTACAGGCTGCACGACCGGATCCTGTACGCGCGGCAAGCGGATGGAAGCTACGCGGCGACCCGCCTCTGCCCGTGATGGGAAACGGTGCCTGGCACGTGCCGTCTGGTGCCAGGCACCTCCCGGCACGTGCCAGGCACCGTTTCCGGAGTCACGCGCGCCACGCGTCGAACCGCACCGTCGTGCCCTCGATCGACCAGTCGGGCTTCGCAAGTTCGGGCGCGTCGTCGCCGCGCTTGAGGACCACGCGTTGCCGTGCGCACGCGCGTGCGGCGGCGAGCAGGTCCGCGGCGTCGAGGTCGGCCCCCACCGCCTCACGCAGCGCCACCATCTCCTTGCGTGGCAGCGCGCTCTTCTTCCTTTTCGGCGGGAACATCGGATCGATCACGACCGCGTCGGGGGCCTCCGCCGTGCCTGCGCGCGCAGCGAGCCACTCGCGCGCGTCGGCGTGCACCACCTTCAGCCGTCCGCCCAGAAGCTCCGCAAGCCGCGGATCGCGCTCCGCGCGCTCGAGCCCGTCCTTCGCAAGCAGATAGACGAGCGCGGAGCGCTCGATCGCAGTCACCTCGAATCCCGCGACCGCCAGGAGAAACGCATCGCCCAGGAGCCCCGCCGTCGCGTCGACGACCGTGCGCGCATCGCCCACCGCCTTCACGATGGGCATCGCGCGCGCCTCGGCGCGGCCACCCTTCAGCGACATCGCCGCGAGATCACAGCGAACGCCTCGGCCCTCCCGCTCGCCCTCACGCCGCAACTCGACAAACGACGACGGATCGCCCTCCACGCCCACGCGCGCGACGATGAACCGAGGCACGGGCGCGTCGCCCTCCACGCGTCAGGCCCCCTCCATGCGTCAGACCCTCGACAGCCCGTGCTCGAGGTCCTTCCACAGATCCTCGACATGCTCGACGCCGACCGAAAGCCGCACCAGCGAGTCGCTGATCCCAAGCTCCGCGCGCATCGCCTCAGGCACGCTCGCGTGCGTCATGATCGCAGGGTGCTCGATCAGGCTCTCGACGCCGCCGAGGCTCTCGGCGAGCGCGAAGAGGTGCACGTTCTCGAGGAATCGGCGGCTCTCGCCGATGCCGCCCTTCAGGAAGACCGTGATCATGCCGCCGAACGCGGGCTTGCCGTCGAAGCGCATCTGCCTCGCAGCGAGCGCGTGCTGCGGGTGGCTCGCGAGGCCGGGATAGACGACCTTCGCCACCTTCGCGTGCCTCTCGAGCCGCTGCGCGATCTCCATCGCGCTCGCGCAGTGCCGCTCCATCCGCACGTGCAGCGTCTTGAGGCCGCGCAGGCCGAGATACGCGTCGAACGGCCCCATGACGCTCCCGATCGCGTTCTGCATGAAGCGCAGCTTCTCCGCGAGCTCCCTCGAGCCCGTGACCAGCGCGCCGCCCACGGTGTCGGAGTGTCCGCCGACGTACTTCGTCGTCGAGTGCATCACGATGTCGGCGCCGAGCTCGAGCGGCCGCGTGAGCATCGGCGTCGCGAAGGTGTTGTCGACCACGGAGATCGCACCGGCCGTGCGCGCCATCGCGCACACCGCCGCGATGTCGACGAGCTTCAGCGTCGGGTTCGTCGGCGTCTCGAGCCACACCATCCTCGGCTTGTGCTCGCGGACCGCCGCCTCGGCCTTCGCAAGGTCGCTGAGGTCGACGTGCACGACCTTGTATCCCGCGCTGCGCTTCCTCACGCGGTTCAGCAGGCGGTTCGTGCCGCCGTAGACGTCGTCCATGCACAGAATCGTGTCGCCCGCGTCCATCAGCTCGAGCGCTGTCGCGATCGCCGCGAGCCCCGATGCGAACGCGAAGCCGCCGCAGGTGCGCTCGTCGCCCTCGGACAGGCCCGAGCGCTCGAGCGTGGCGATGCAGCGCTCGAAGGCGAAGCGCGTCTCGTTGTGGCTGCGCGAGTACTCGAAGCCCTTGTGGACGCCCGGCGACATCTGGATGAATGTCGAGCTCGTGTAGATCGGCGGCATGACCGCGCCCGTCGTCGGGTCTGCGTGCTGTCCGCCGTGGATGCAGTCGGTCGCGAGATGCGCGGGAGTGTGTGCCATGTGCGTCGCCTTCGGTCGCGTTCAAAGCTGCTTGCGCAGGTAGTTGATGAGGTCGATCTTGGTGATGAGCCCGTAGAAGTGCTTCTCGTCTGCGACGATCGCCACGCGGTCGGCGCGGAAGATCGGCACAAGGTCGTTCACGCTCGCGGTCGGGCGCACCGTCTCGATGCGGCTCGTCATGTAGTCGCGCACGGGATGCGACGCATAGTCGCGGTCGCGCACGAGCGCCATGAGGACATCGCTCTCGTCGAGGATGCCGACGACCTTGTCCTTCTCGTCGACCACCGCCATCTGCGAGATCGAGTACATGCGCATGCGCTTGATCGCCTGCACCACGGGAAGGTCGGGCGCGAGGCAGAAGTCCTCGCGCTCGAGGTGACGCCTCGCTACGAGATCGCGCAGGTCGCCGTACCGCGGCCGCTCGATGAAGCCGTTGTCGACCATCCAGAAGTCGTTGAACATCTTGGAGAGGTACTTCGCGCCATTGTCGCAGATGAGCGTGACCACCCGCTTCGGCTCGGTCTGCTCGCGGCAGTAGCGCAGCGCGGCGGCGAACAGCGTGCCGACCGACGAGCCGGCGAGGACGCCTTCCTTCCTGAGCAGCTCGCGCGCGGTGTGGAACGCCTCGCCGTCAGGGATCGCGTATGCCTTCGAGACGAGCTCGAGGTGGCAGATCGACGGGATGAAGTCCTCGCCGATCCCTTCGACGAGCCACGAGCCCGGCTCGACCTTCCTCCCCTCGTTGACAAGCGGCGCAAGGATCGACCCGACGGGGTCTGCGAGTATCATCTCGCACGCAGGGTTGCGCTCCTTCAGGTACTTGCCGACGCCGCTCACCGTGCCGCCCGAGCCGATTCCAGCGACGAAGGCGTCGATCCTCCCTTCCATCTGCTCCCAGATCTCGGGGCCGGTCGTCTCGTAGTGGGCGCGCGGATTCGCCTCGTTCGTGAACTGGCTCGCGTAGAAGGCGTCTGGGTCGTCCCTTGCGATCTTCTCGGCGACGTCCTGATAGTACTCGGGGTGCCCCTTCGCGACATCCGAGCGCGTGAGGACCACCTCAGCGCCCATGGCACGCAGGTGCGAGATCTTCTCGTCGCTCATCTTGTCAGGCACGACCACCGTCAGGCGGTAGCCCTTCTGCCCCGCCACGAGCGCGAGCGCGAGGCCCGTGTTGCCCGCCGTCGCCTCGACGATGCGGCCACCCTTCTTCAGCTTGCCCGACTTCTCCGCGTCCTCGACCATCGTCACCGCGATGCGGTCCTTGATCGAGTTGCCCGGGTTCATCGACTCCATCTTCACGAACAGCCTGCACGGACCCGTGTCGATGCGGGTGATCTCGAGCATCGGGGTGTTCCCGATCATGTCGAGGATGTTGCGGTAGACCGGCGCAGTGGTTCGGGCAGACGGCATGCGCTGAGTGTAGCGAAGCGCGCGATGGGCGCAGAACGCGGGAATCGCGGCGATTCCGCGCATCAACCGTTGCCGCGCCACGCGCCTTCGCGCCACCAGGGACGCGCGGGATCGACGCCCCACAGCGTGCGCGGGTCGGAGAGGTCGATCTCGACGAGCGGGTCGTCGCCGCGCAGCGCGATGTCGAGCGAGACGGGTCGCGCGCTCCCTTGACGCAGCGCAAGCTCGATCTCGTACTGGCGCAGGATGGTGTCCGCGTCGGGAAGCACGGGCGAAGCGCCGCGCATCGCCTTGCACTCCGCGCGATAGGCGTCCGCTCCCGCGGGAAGCGCTGGCCCGATCAGGTCGAGGAGTTCCTCGCCTCCACCCTGCCGAAGCGCCGCAAGCGCGCGACGGCCGTCGCCGCGCCGGTGATAGCTGAAGCTGCGCGCGAGCGACTCGACCTGCGCGGGATCGATGCGCGCATCCTCGCGGATGCGTCCGCTGCCACCGACGAGCTCCGCGGCAGCGAGCGCGCGCTGCCGCTCGGGCTCGTCGCGTGACAGCGCTGCAAGCGCGAGCATGGCGCTCCGCCCGAGCCGCGCCGGGTCGAGCGCGCCCGCGAGGCCGAAGAGCTGCCGCGCGAGCGCGCGTCCGTCCTCGTCGGGCGCAGCATCGGCCACTTCCTCCGCAAGCTCGAGATAGTCGAGCGGGCGCACGGGGTCGAGCCTCGCGAGCCGAGCCTCCCACGGCGCTGCGGCGCGCTGTGCGGCGGACTGGCCCTGCGCCGCGGGAAGCGGGCCCTGAAGGACGCCGAGCGCGAGCACCGCCGCGAACAGAAGACGCACCGCGCGCATCCGACCACGCGGGAGGGCGCGGCGATCAGGTCGAAGGCTCATCCGGAGCTCCTTTCCGTCGGACGGGGCGCAAGGCCCTTCCCCATGATGCGGGCCGCGGCGTGGATGTCGCCTGCCACCTGCGCGCTTGCGGATCCTGCGCTCGCGCGGGCGCGACGCGCCTCAGCAAGGATCGACTCGACCTCAGAGCGGAGCGCGGGCTGTCGCGCCACTGTGAGAAGCGCGGCATAGTCGACGATTCCCGCCGTCTCGGCGGCCATCCGCTGCACGGCCGTGCGCGCGATCGACCGCCGCGCCGTACGCTGGCGCTCGATCTCGCCGAGGCCTGCGGGGAACGGCTCCGCGAAGAACTTGCCTCGCGCCTCCTCGCGCATCGCGTCGGCAAGGCTGGCGAGCGCGTCCTCCGTGCGGGGCGAACCGAGCGAGGCGGAGGCGCGGCTGAAACGCGGGGCCAGGTCGCCCGCGATGGCCCCGAGCTCCGCGACGGCGGCGTCGAGGCCATGGCGACGGCCGTCCTCGAGGGCGAACAGCTTTACGAGGATCCGTTCGCGGGCGCGTGACTGCCAGCCCGGGCCTGTGAAGAACTCGCCGAGCAGCCTCGAAACTGCGGCCGCCGCGTCCGGGCCCGCACCATCCGCAAGCTGGTCGAGCGCCGCGCGCAGCACGGTCGGACCGTTCGAGAAGCGCTCTGCGAGGATCGTCGCCGCAAGTTCGCGCGCATCGCCCTGCGTTCCGCGCATCGCCTCGAAGACGAGCGCACGCGCGTCGATCGGCCCGAGGTCGCCTGCAGCGGGCCTCGACTGGATCGCGCGAAGCGTCTGCAGCTTGCGCGGGAGGTCGCGCCCGGACGCCTGCATCTCGCTCGCGAACTCGCCGTCGCCGATCCCTGCGGCGGGAAGACCTGCCTGCTCGCCGCTCGGCGAGGCGCTCCACTCGTCGTCGGTGCGCTCGACGAGGTCGACGACGGAGAGGACCGCGGACTTGACCGCCCGCTCGTCCCCCGACTCGAAGACGCGCGCTGCGCGCACAAGCGCAAGCGAGATCGCCGCGCGGCGCAGATGGAGATCGGGCGAGTCTCCGCTCGTGGCGGAAGCGCCCGCCACGAACTCGAGCCACTCCGCAAGGCGGTCCTTGTCGACGAGCACGGCCTCGCCCGCAGTGGTCGTTCCAAGGCGCGGGAAGGCAGCGATCACGCGCTCGGCGAGGGCCGCACGCGCCTGCGCCGTCGCGTTCGTGGCCAGCACCAGGTCGGGGCCGAACCACGCGATGCCGAGATCCTGGTCGAGCAGACTGGTGAACGCCCAGATCCGCGCGGGCGGAATCGACGCATCGACGATCCACGCCGCGAGTTGATCGCGCACCGCATCGGGGTCGCGCCCGCGGCCCGTGAAGTCGAGCGTCTGGATGGCACGGGCGAGGAAGTCGACGAGCGGGCCGGGCGTGTCGATCGCGCCCGGTGCGCGGAGTGCGGCGTCGATCGCGGCGCGCGCGACCCTGTTGCGAAGCTCGATCGACGGACCGAGCGCATCGACCGCCTCCGCCCAGCGCGAGGCGGCCTCGAGATCAAGCGTGCCGACCGCAAGACCGTCCGCAAGCGCCGTTGCATCGCGCATGAGGACGCTCGCTGCGCCCGCAGCGAAGGCGTCCGTGACCTCGCCGCGCGGAATCGGCAGCGAGCGCAGGCGAAGCTCCTCGCGCGCCGCAGCCGCGACCTCGGGCGGCTGCAGCGGATCGAGGGCGATCGCGGCAAGCAGTCCCGCGCCGAACGCGGCGCGCCAGGTGCGCTGCCACGGCGCGCGGCCCGCAGCGCTCCCGTCTCGGAGGTCTCCTGGGACAGCCTGCATCACCGCGCGGATCGCGTCGCCATCGCGAAGCGCCCGCACGGCACCCTCGACGAGGCCGATGAGTTCGTCGCCATAGACGCCCCCCGCGGGCCACGCGTCCGCGGCGGCTGAGAGCGCGCTCGCAAGCCCGAGGATCTGCGCGGCGCCGGGCCTCCCATCCGTCTCGCGCGCAGCCTCCGCGAGCCCCTCCGCACCCTCGAGCCATGACGCGCCGCGGCTCGCGGCATCGACGACGGACTTCGGTGTCTGCGAAGGGATGAATCCAGGTGGCCGCGGATACTTGGCGGGCGCAGCGAGCGGCGCGATCGGGCCCGTCGCCTCGCCGTTGGCATCGCGGTCGTCGTCGCCGCGCGGTGTGGCGACCACGGCAGGGACGGCCGTCGCCTCCTTTACCGACGGCGTCTCTCCGTCACCTCCCCCGCCGCCGAAGAAGATCATGGCGAGGACGCCGACCCACGAGAGCGCAAACAACACGAACACGACCGCGAGCCGATTCTGCGACGCGCTGCTTCCGCTGCCGATCTCCTCGCGCAGCACGCGGTCGATCCGCTCGAAGACGCGCTCGACGGCGCCTTCCGCGGCGTCGAGGCGGCCGATCCGCGACGGCGCGAGATAGGTGGCGCGCGCCTGCGAGCCGACCTCTCCCATCGCGCCGCGCAGTCCATCGCCTTCCGAAAGAAAGCGGGTGAGTCCGAGCACCACTCGGTTCAGGTCCGCGACGGAGACCCCGTGGTCCTCCGCGACGATGGCCAGGCGCTTCGCGCTCTTTGCGTTCCAGCCGCCGCTCACGACAAGCACCGCGAGCGCGAGGCGGTCGAACTCCGTGAGATCATCCGCCGAGAGCCCCGACCCGCTGCGACGGACGGCCTTCGGTGCGACGACGACGGACTTCGGCGCAGCCCCACGGGCCCGCCGCACGGCGCCGACGGCGTCCTGCGCCGACAAGTTGCGTGCGGCACGGCGCGCCGCGTTCGGGTGAAGCGGTCCGCGCCCCTCGAGCGCGACCTTCGCCTGCAGGCGGTCCGCCGCGCCTTCGAGATGGGAAAGCAGCCTCCGCGCCTCGGGCGAACCCGCGAGCGGGTGTCGCGCCACCTCGTCCGCGCGCCGCTCGAGCGCGGCCTCGATCTGGCCGCTCTTGAGCTGTCCCTCCTCGGGGAGCCCAAGCAGCGCACGGTCGTCGGGCGCTCCCTCGAGCCCAAGGAAGCGTCGCTCCGCGGAGGGATTGTCGGGCTGCCGGCTCATGAGCCGCCTCCCGAGGAATCGACCTCGCGCGGCAAGGACCGCTCGATCTCGAGGATGCGGTCGCGCACCGCGGGCGGGCCAAGCTCAGGGTAGAGCGCGCGGAACTGCGCGATCACGGCGCGCGCACGCGCCGGGTCGAGCGCCGCGAGCACCCTGATCTGTTCGACCTTCGCCTCGAACCACGGCTCGCTGCGCGGAGGAAGCCCGCCGACAAGCGTGCGCAGCCGCTCCGCCGCGCGCTCGAGTTCGCCCGCGCGCTCGCTGCACAGCGCCGCCGCGCGAAGGAGCGTGGCGTCGCGCGGCGCGCGCTCGAGCAGTGCTTCGGCGATCACAAGCCCGCGCTTCCCCTCCTCGCGGTCGGAAGAACTGCGGAGGAGCTCGACCCGCGCGTCGAGCACGATCCGCGCGAGGTCGAGCAGCGCGCGGTCCGCGTCCTTCGCACCGAGCGCTGCCGCGGCGCCCCCCGCGCGCTCGAAGACCGCATCGCCCGCACGCACGATCGTGGCGACGAAGCCGCCGCGCTCGGGCGCGTCCATCTCGCTCGCGCGGCGTCGCGCCTCTGCGCCACGGATCGCAAGTCGCAGCGCAGCCTCCGCCCAGATCGCGGTCGCCTCGGGCTTCTCGAAGGGCGCGAGCGCCGCCTCGACGTCCGCCCAGCGGTTCGAGTACATCGCGAGCTGGAGCCGCCTGTACGCAAGCTCCTCGTCGGCCTCGCGCACATCGAACGCACCCATGGCTCCTGCCTTGGCCAGGCCGTCAAGAAGGCCTGCCGCCAGCCGCGTGTCGCGGATCTCCGTCGCCAGCGCCAGCTCGAGCGCCTGCCGCGCGATCGCAGGGCTTCCCGCAGGGAGCCCCGTCGCCTCGTCGACGGGAAGCTCGTTCAGCACCTCGATGTAGCGGCGCGCCGTCTCGACGCGTGGCGCCTTTCCGCCGCGGAACACGCGGTAGAGCGCGAAGACGGCCTGCTTGCGCGAGGAAAGCCACTCGGGGCTGTCGGGCTTGACGCGCAGCAGTTCCTCGACATCCCGCGCGTCAGGCGACGCAGACACTGCCACCTTGCGCACGAGAAGCTCGGGAACATGGTCGCTTCCCGGGAAACGCGCGAGGAACGCGTCGACGCGCGCGACGAGATCCGCCTCGAGCCGCGCGCGCTCATCGGAGTCGCGCGTCTGCGCGCGCGCATCGTCGATGCAGGCGATGGCGGTGCGAAGGGCGTTCTCGGCGCGCGTCCCCACCCTCTCGCCCGCGACGGCGTCGAAGGCGACGGCGGCCTCGGCAAGCCGACCGGCTCCACGCAGGCTCCACGCGAGCATCTCGCGGCACGAGGTCGCGGCGTCGGGAAACGCGGTTGCGTCGCCTGCGCCGAGCGCAGCGGCCAGCGCATCGGCGGAGGCCTGCGCCGCAGCGCGCAGCTCGGGTGCGGCAAGCCGCACCGGATCGGAACCGGCCGCGGTGATCACTTCCTGCGACTCTTCATAGAGCCGCAGCGCACGCACATAGAGCGGAACAAACCCGGTCGCGTCGGTGCCGAGGATGGCATCGCCGTACCGCGCGACGAGCGCACGGATCGCGGCGAGGTCGCGCACCGCCGCAAGCTGGGCGAGCGCCTCGCGCTGGAGGAGCGCCGCATCCGCGTTCTCGCCGCCCTCCTCGACGCTGCGCGCGACGGCGACGCGCGCCCAGTTGCCGACGTCAGGACGGCCCGAGAGCCGCGCGAACGACCTGCGCGCGGCCTCGAAGCCGCCGCCATCGAGCGCTGCGACCATCTTCCACCCGTCGATCGAGTCGCGGATCGAGGCAACCGTCTCGCGCGACTCGAGCAGCGCGAGCCAGCGCGTGGCCTCCGCGTGCCCAGAGAGCCGCGCCTTCACGAGCGCGAGCCCGAGGATCGCGCTTGCAAACGCCTCTTCTCGCCGCAGGTCGAGTGAGACATCGGCCGGCGCAAGCTGGCCGTCGCGTGCCCCGAGCATGTCGGCGAAGAGGACCTGCGCACGCTCGAGATCGGGCCTCCCCCGCGTGAGCCAGCCGCGGTAGAGCAGGCTCCACGCGGCGAGGAAGCGCGACTGCCCTGCCAGCGAGCGCTCGGCGCGGATCTGCTCGTCGAGGATGTCGCGGGAGAGTCCCTCTGCGCGGTCGACGCGGCGGTCGAGCGCCTTGACGCGCTCGTCGGCGCGGCCTGCGACGAAGAGAAGCTCCTTCGCCTGCGCCTCGAGCAGCGCGGCCGCCTTGGATCCGTCCGCTGCGATGCCGGCGCGGATCGACTCCGCGGCGCGCGCTGCGGCGCGATATCGGGTGCGCGCGGCCGCAAGGCGAAGCTGGTCGCCGCGGGTCGAGTCGATCGACGGAACCAGCGCGTCTGCACGGGCGAGAAGCCGCTCCTGCGCGGGTCCCTCGGCGGACTCGTCGAGCATGCGCGCGACGAGCACAGCGAGTCTCTCGAGGTGACCCGCCCGCACCTCGCCCTCGGACGCGCGCGCGAGGTCCTCGAGCCGTCGCACCGACAGCTCGTCGAGGCCGCGCGCATCGAGGTACTCGAGCGTGTCGTCGGCGCGCGCAGGCGACGCAGCCACCCCCGGCCCCGCGAGAAGCGCGGCCGCCGCGAGGAGCGCGGCGAAGGAGGGGATGAATCCGTCAGTTCGCGGGCACATAGGTGACTGCCTCGAAGCCCGCATCGCGGGCACACTGGATGGCTGCGGCCGCCGACGCGACCTCGACGCCCGCATGGACGCGTACGAAGAGCCCCTTCTCGCGCGGAAGCGGCTCGAGCGCCCGAGCGAGCTCGGCGCGCGTCGAGAGATCCACGGAACCGAGCCTGAACACGGGCACGCCGTCGACGCGCAGCACCTCGAGGACCTGCGGCTCGAGGTCGTCCTGCACGTCGCTTCCCTGCTGCACGCGCAGGTTCGGCGAGAGCTTCGATTCGTTCACCCCCGAGCCGGTCGTGATCACGAAGTAGGCAAGCAGGAGGAAGGTCACGTCGATCATCGATGCGAGGCCGATCTCCGGCTTGCGGTCGTGGGGCTTTCGCTGGAAGCGCATCTCAGCGGCCCCTTTCCGTGGCAAGGCGGATCGAGGCGAGGCCGCGGGCGCTGAGCCTGCGGAAGACCTCGTTGAGACGCGCTGCGTCGCAGGCCCGGTCGGCGCGCACGAGCGGCTTGAGCCTGTCGGCGCCGCCCGCGACGCGGATCGCCTCGTCGACGAGCGCGTCGAGGTCGTCGAGCGAGATCTCCGCGTCGTTGACCACGAGCGAGCCGTCGGCGAGCACGTTGATCGTGAGCCCTGCGAACTCGCGGTCGGGCGCAAGCTCTCCCGGCTCCTTCGGGAGGTCGAGCCTCGCGCGCGTCTGCTCGGCCATCTGCGCCGTCACGAGGAAGAAGATGAGCAGCTGGAAGACAATGTCGATCATCGGCGTCATGTCGACGCCGAGAGGCCGCTTCTTGCTGCGTGACGGGGTGAACTGCACGGTTTCTCTCTTGATCTCTCGACCTGCGTCGACTCTGGCGGGGCGGGCCTCCGGGAAGGCGCGACGCGGTTCAGCCCGTCGGACCGCCCTTGCGCGCGCTGCGCTCGACGAGCGTGACGATCTCCTCCGCGCCGGCGGCGCACTCGCCCGCGAGCGCATCGACGCGGTTGCGCAGGTAGCCGTAGATCGAGACGCACGGGATGGCCACGACGAGGCCCTGGAAGGTCGTGATGAGCGCGACGGAGATGTTCGCCGCAAGCGCCTCGTAGTAGTTCGCGCTGCTGGCGGCGCCGGCGGCGACGGTGTCGAAGGCGCCGATCATGCCCTGCACGGTGCCGAGAAGCCCGAGGAGCGGCGCGACGGCGCCGATCGTCGCGATCACGTCCATCGTGCGGTAGAGCTTCGCGGTCTCCTCCGCGCCCGCCTCCTCCATCGCGGCCTTGATCTCGAACGCTCCGAACGGCGAGCGGAGGAACCGCTTGAGCCCCGATCCGACCACGCGGAGGTAGTAGCAGTCGTTCGCGGGAAGGGTCGCGTACTCGAGCGCGCCCTCGAGGTCTCCGCGCTCGACCATCTCCTGGGTCGCGCGGATCTTGTCGACGGGGAGCAGCACGCTGCGGCGGATCTGCGTGAAGTGGATCACGACGAACGCGAGCGCCACCACCGAGAGCAGCACGATGATGTAGCCGATCGGCCCGCCGTCTGTCACGAACTTGAGGAGCGTGCCGCCGCCGCCAGGCTCCGTCTGCAGGAGAAGCGCGGCGAGGCCTTCAAGGGAGCCCGTCGCGGGAGAGAAGGCGATGAAGTCGGGCGAAGGAAGGGTCTGCATGGTTGGTCCGTTGGTCATGGGCGAGTCTCAGTCGCCGGTCCGGTCGTCTCCGAGCTCGTGGGAAGGCCGCGTCGCGTCAGCCGCTCGTCGCGCAGCGACTCGAGCTGTGCCGCAAGCTGGGCGTTCCCGGCCTCGCGCACAAGCCGCGCCGCCTCCTCGAGTGCATACGCATCGACGAGGCCCGTCCTGTCGAGGCCCGATGCGGGAACAGCAAGAAGCTCGATCGCAGCGGACTCGAGCGCCGCGATGCGCGCGGCGGGGTCCGCAACGGCGCCTGCGTCGCGTGCGGCGCCAGCACCGATCGCAGCAAGGCGCCATGACGCGAGGAACGGCGCCGGCTCTGCGAAGGCGCGGTCGAACGCGACGATCTCCTCGGCGCGCGACCGCGCGTCGGGCGCGACGACGATCGCCTCGAGGAGCATGAGCGCGCGTTCGGCAGGCGCAAGCGCCTCGCCCCGAGCGGCAGGAGCCTCCGCGGCGAGGCCTGCGCCGCCGGCGATGCGCATCAGCCGCCCAAGCCGCACCCCGACGCGCGCCGCGAGCGCGACCGACGCGGAGCGCGAAGCCGCGGGGTTTGCCGCCTGCGCCACGCCCGCTCCGCGCTCGCACAGCGCGGCGAGCGCCTCGCGGCCCTCTGCAGGGACGAACGGCGGAAGCGACGGGAGCAGCCCCGTGCCGTCATCGAGTTCGGGCTCGAGCGCGGGGAAGCGCGAGGGCACGCCATCCGACCCAAGCCGCAGGCACTCGAGCCACGGAACCACCGATTCACGCGGCTCGCCCGCCTCGATCGCGCAGCGGAGAAGTCCCTCCCACACGAGCTGCGCGGTCGGTCCGTCAAGCCCAAGGAAGCGCGCGCTGTGCCGCTCGAGGAGCGGCCGCGCCAGGCCCGTGTCGCCGCGTTCGATCCGCACGCGCGCGCGCCAGAGGTCAGATGCCATCGGCATCATGTCGCTCCCCGGCGGACGCACGGAGGCGTCGCTCGCCGAGATGGCGCGGACGAGGTCCCACGCGAGCAGCTCGCGCCGCTCGCCCGAGCGCGCGTCGGAGTTGCGAATCTCGAGACCCTGCGGCAGCGCAGTCACCCCGGCCGCCGCGATGGCGGCCTCGCCACCCCGGAGTTCCACCGTGTACTGGCCCGCGGCGACCCGTGCCGCCAGCGCAGCGAGCACGCAGACCGTGGCGCACGCGATGCGCCTCGCCAGGATGGCCGTCATGGCTGGCCTCCGCGCCCCTGCGAGGGCACGAAGCGGAAGACGCCCTTGTTCGCGCGGGCGATCTCCGAGAGGACCGCACGGCCCGCGTCGCTCGAGAAGCCGATCGTGTTCACGATGACCGGCCTTCCCCGCTTGGCCACGAACTCCTCGAACTGCTGCGGTGTCTCGGGCGGAATCTCTCCATCCGTGAGGAAGAAGATGACATCGGGAGGCTGCGGAAGCCTGAACACGATGTCGATCGCCTCGAGCGGGAAGGTGCCGCCGCGCGGCTGCTGCGCGTCGAGCCACTGACGCGTGCGCGAGATGTTCGTACGGGTCGCGCGCAGCCAGCCGCCCTGGCGCTGGAAGTCGGCGATGATCGCACCATTTGAATAAAGTGCGACGTAGAACTCCGCGTAGTCGGGCAGCGCGCCGATCGAGCGCTTGAGCTCCGCGATCGCGGTCACCAGCCTGTTCTCATGCTCCATCGAGCCGGACACGTCGACGATGTAGGCGAAGCGCGTCCCGCGCCCGCCGATCCCGAAGAAGCTGGTTCCACCGCCACCTTGACCGCTGCCGATGCCGATGCCCGATCCGCTGCCGCCCGCGCCGACGATCGAGCCGATGCCCGGAGCCTCGATGGCGCCGAAGGTCTCGACCGACGGGTTGTCCGAGGCGAGGTCCGCCGACATGTTCGGGATCGGGTCCGTCTCCGTGGTGACCGGACCGACGACCTGGGGGGAGGGATCGGGAAGCTCGATGTCCTCGGCGACCACGTCCACAGCGGGGGGAAGCGCCTGCAAGTTCAGTTCGACCGCGGGCGGGCCGTCGATCGCGCGGCCTGGAACCTCGCTCGCCCAGAGCTGCAGCATCACGATCACGTGCGCCACGACCGAGAGCGCGAACCCGAGCAGCAGGAGATGCATCCACCGCTCGCGCACCATGCGGCGCCGCTCTTCGCGGATCACTCCATCGGGAGAAAGCGTGCTCCCTGCCGAAGCGCCCGTCGCGCCGTCTTTGGGCACGCGTCGCTCGAGTTCGGAGGAGGGTGGCGCGGATGGCATGGACGCGGAGGGGCGGGCGGTCTGTCGGACGCGGACGGAGAAGCCGTCACATAGCGCCTCACGGCGGTACGCATCGCGGCGATCGGAATTCGCGCGATTCGTCGAAGGCGCGCAACCTCGCGCGCACAGGGGTCGATTGTACGGCCAGAAGCGACGAAGAGTCTCAGAATCAACGCGCCACGGCTGCCTCGTCGCGCGTCACGATCGTCCCGATCCGCTCCCCCGCCACCACGCGGCGGATGTTGCCGGGCGTCTTGTAGTCGAAGACGCACACGGGGAGATCGTGCTCCATGCACATCGTGAGCGCCGTCAGGTCCATCACGCCGAGCTGCCGCTCGATCGCCTCCGCGAAGGTCAGGCGCTCGAACCGCGTCGCGGTCGGGTCCTTCTTCGGGTCCGCCGTGTAGATCCCGTCGACCTTGGTCGCCTTCAGGAGAAGCCCCGCGTTCAGCTCGATGGCGCGGAGGCTCGCGCAGGTGTCGGTCGTGAAGAACGGGTTGCCCGTTCCCGCCACGAGGATGATGACGCGGCCCTTCTCAAGGTGCCTGAGCGCGCGGCCGCGAATGAAGGGCTCCGCCACGGCAGGCACGTTGATCGCGCTCATCACGCGCGCCGGGCGGCCGATCCCCTCGAGCGCCTCCTTGAGCGCGAGCCCGTTGATGACCGTTCCGAGCATGCCCATGTAGTCGGCGGTCGACTGGTGGACGACCCCGTCCTTCGCCATGCGCGCGCCGCGGATGATGTTGCCGCCGCCGACGACGACCGCGATCTGGCCGCCGAGGTCGCAGGCCTCCGCGATCTCGCCCGCGATCACCTTCAGTTCCTGGGTATCAATGCCGAGCTGCCCGACGGGCGCGAGGCTTTCTCCACTGATCTTGAGAACGAGCCGCTGAGGAACCTTGCTCGAGGACATTCGCCTATTGCATCCGTTCCCCGCGCGGAGGTCAAGCGCCCCGCGCTGCGGTCAAGCGCGGCGGTCGCGGCGAGGCGCCACGCATCCCTGCTACACTCGTCGCCCCATGGACCTCGACACGATCCTCCTCGAGACAGAGGAGCGCATGCAGCGTTCCTCGGACTACCTCCAGCGCGAGCTTCGCGGCATCCGCACGGGCCGTGCCAGCACCGCCCTCCTCGAGTACATCAAGGTCGACTACTACGGCTCGCACACCGACCTCCGCGAGCTCGCGGCGATCAGCGTGACCGAGGCGACCCAGCTTCTCGTCAAGCCGTTCGACCCGGGCGCCAAGGGCGACATCGTCCGCGCCATCGAGACCTCGGGCCTCGGCCTCAACCCGATGTCGGAAGGCAACGCCATCCGCATCAACGTGCCCGCGCCGAGCGCAGACCGCCGCAAGCAGCTCATGACGCAGGTCAAGAAGCTGGCCGAGGAGTCGAAGGTCGCCGTGCGCAACGAGCGGCGCGACGCCAACAAGGCGATCGACGCCGCCGTCGCCGACAAGAAGAACGCGATCCCCGAGGACGCAGCCAAGAGCGCCAAGGAGGAGATCGACGAGCTCACCAAGAAGTTCTGCGACGGCCTCGACTCGATCGCGGCGAAGAAGTGCGCGGAGATCGAGGAGATCTGAGCGGCGTATTGTCGCATCCGCCGCCGCGGCGGCCTTTGGCCAGAACAGCACGAGACGGCACGGCGTCAGCTGCGGCGTCCGATTTTGACGATTTGAGCACCAAGGCGAGCAAGCTGCGACGCAGGTTGCGAGCGTTCAAATCACGAGTCACGATCCCTCGAACAGCTTCGCCTGGTCCCGCACGTCCTTCGGGCTCTCCTGGACGGCCTTCACCTCCGCGGCGATGTCCTCGATGGTGCGGAAGTCCTCGTGCTCGCTCGCGAAGCGGATGTACGCGATGTCGTCGAGCACGCGCAGCCTGCCCGCCACGCGGCGGCCGATCTCGACCGACGGCACTTCCTTCTCGAAGTCGCGGTAGAGCTCGTCCTCGATCTGACGCACCATCTCTTCCTTCGCCTCGGCCGCGATCGGACGCTTGCCGCAGGCGGCGAGGATGCCGCGCATGATGTTGTCCGCATTGAACGGCACGCGCGTCCCGTCGCGCTTCACGACGGTCAGCCGCTCGGTCCGCTCGACGCGCTCGTAGGTCGTGAAGCGGCGCTTGCAGCGGTTGCACTCGCGCCTGCGCCGCACCGCCGCGCCGCCGTCGGCCTCGCGGGAGTCGATCACGCTGTCGTCGTCGGCCTTGCAGAAGGGGCAGATCATCGGGGAATCTGCATGGTATCCGCGCTCCGCACGCTCCGCGCCGCAGATACACTCGCGACCCCTATGGTCCGCATCACCCTTCCCGATGGTTCTGTCAAGGAGTTCGCCAACGCCCCGACCGTGGGCGAGGTCGCTCTATCGATCGGCGCGGGGCTCGCCAAGAGCGCCCTCGGCGGTCGCGTCTCCTACGGCGGCACGGACAGCGAGCTCGTCGACCTCTCCCACCGCATCGAGAAGGACGCGAAGCTCGCGATCGTCACCGCGAAGAACCGCGACGGCACGGTGAGCCCCGACTCGCTCTACCTCCTCCGCCACTCCTGCGCCCACATCATGGCCGAGGCCATCCAGCGCCTCTTCCCCGAGGTCCAGCTCGTCTACGGCCCGCCGCTCGAGACGAGCTTCTACTACGACATGCTCTTCCCCGACGGCAAGATAATGTCGGCCGACGACTTCGAGAAGGTCGAGGCGGAAATGGCCAAGATTGTCGCGGAAAACCGGCCGTTCACGCGCTACGACCTTCCGATTGCCGAAGGCCTCAAGAAGCTCGAGAAGGAAGGCTCGAAGTTCAAGCTCGACAACGCGGCGCGCGCGGTCGAGGCGGGGTCGACGGCGCTCTCGTGGTACGCGACGGGCGAGCCGGGGAAGAACTGGGAAGACCTCTGCCGCGGGCCGCACGTCCCGTCGACCGGCAAGATCGGCGCCTTCAAGGTGCTGTCGCTCGCGTCGAGCTACTGGAAGGGCGACGAGAAGCTCGACCGGCTCACCCGCGTCTACGGCACCGCGTTCGCCACGAAGGAAGAGCTCGAGCAGCATGTGCGCCTCCAGGAAGAGGCGAAGCGCCGCGACCACCGCACGCTCGGCAAGCAGCTGCGGCTCTTCCACATTGACGAGATGGTCGGCCAAGGGCTGATCCTCTGGACCCCGAAGGGCTCGATCATCCGCAACGAGCTGCAGAACTTCATCGGCGCAGAGCTGCGCAAGCAGGGCTACCACCAGGTCTACACGCCACATATCGGCAAGCTCGACCTCTACAAGACGAGCGGCCACTTCCCCTACTACAAAGAGTCGCAGTTCCCCGCGATTCCCGAGGGCGACGACCTCGCGAAGCTCTGTGAATCGGGCTGTTCGTGCGCAGAGCTCACCGCGCGCCTCGACGGCGTGAGCGCGCAGTTCGCGCGCGAACTGAACGAGCGCACCGGCCGTGAGGTGATCGCACCCGACCGCGTGATGGACGCCGACAAGCTCGTGAACGGCTTCCTTCTGAAGCCGATGAACTGCCCGCATCACGCGAAGATCTTCGCAAGCGAGCCCCACAGCTACCGCGACATGCCCGTGCGCCTCGCCGAGTTCGGCACCGTCTACCGGTGGGAGCAGTCGGGCGAACTGAACGGCATGACCCGCGTGCGCGGCTTCACCCAGGACGACGCCCACCTCTTCGTGCGCGAAGACCAGGTCGCCGAGGAAGTGCTCGGCTGCCTGTCGCTTGTCAAGATCATCTTCGCGACGCTCGGCATGAACGAGTACCGCGTGCGCGTCGGCCTGCGCGACCCGGACGGGACGAAGTATGTAGGCGATCCGACAAACTGGGACAAGGCCGAGCAGGCCTGCCGCGACGCGGCGAAGACGCTCGGCGTCCCGTTCAGCGAGGAGCCGGGCGAAGCCGCGTTCTACGGCCCGAAGATCGACTTCGTCGTGAAGGATGTCATCGGCCGCTCGTGGCAGCTCGGCACCGTGCAGGTCGACTACAACCTGCCGATCCGCTTCGACCTCTCCTATGTCGGGCAGGACAACCGCCCCCACCGCCCCGTGATGATCCACCGCGCGCCGTTCGGGTCGATGGAACGCTTCTGCGGCGTGCTCATCGAGCACTTCGCGGGCGCGTTCCCCTGCTGGCTCAACCCCGAGCAGGTGCGCATCCTCCCGATCAGCGAGAAGAGCGCCGCCTACGCCGACGAGCTCCTTGCCGCCCTCAAGGCACGCGGCGTGCGCGCGACGGCCGACCACTCGAACGACCGCGTGCAGGCGAAGATCAAGGTCGCGGCCGAGGAGAAGATCCCATACATGGCGGTCGTGGGGCCGCGCGACGCCGAGAACCGCGTCGTCAGCGTCCGCGCCCGCGGAGTCGAGGCCAATCTCGGAGAGATGCCGTTTGGCGCCTTCGTCGACGGAATCGCCCGCGAAATCGAGGATCGGCTGCTCTCCGGCGCCCTTGGTACGGTCCAGGCGGCGCTGCGGAGCTGAGCCGGCCCGGCCTGCGCTCCGTGGAATCCCCCGATTTTCGCCCCGCGGAAGTGCAGTTTCCGCTTCCTCCCCGCTTCGGAGGTGGTATGGTTCGGTCCATGTCCGTCCACCCGACCCACCGCTCCGCATGATGTCCGGCCGTCCACGGCTCGGCTCCTTCGGTGCGTTCGGTCGGGCCGAAGCATGGGGTGTGCGTTTCGACCACGCCGCCCTCGCTCGATCGGCAGCCCGGCCGTCTTTCAGTCCATCGTTTGCGTCCCCGCGCTTTCGCCGACCGTGGCTCGGCGGGAGCGATGTCTTCGTAGCCTGACTCCGCCACGACCTCGAGAAAGGAATCGAACCATTTACCCGCCGCGCAGACCGTTTGGTGGCCCCCGCGACAACCGAGACTTCGGGCCCCGTATCAACGACAGAATCCGCATCTCCCCCGTCCGCCTGCTCGACCCCGATGGCGAGATGGTCGGCGTGGTCGAGCTCGACGAGGCCAAGCGCCGCGCCTATGACGCGGGCCTTGATCTCGTGGAGATCTCGCCCGATGCGCGGCCTCCCGTCTGCAAGATCATGGACTTCGGCAAGTTCAAGTACGAGCAGTCGAAGAAGGAGAAGGCGAACAAGGCGAAGACCAAGTCGTCTGAGATGAAGGAAGTCCGCCTCGGTCGCTCGATGAAGATCGACCCGCACGACGTCGACATCCGCGTGGCGCAGGCCCGCCGGTTCCTCATCGAAGGCCACCGCGTGCAGATCATCCAGAACTTCCGCGGACGCGAGATGGCGTTCCGCTCGAGGGGCGACGAGCGCATGGACGACATCATCCAGCGCCTAGCGGATCTCGCGAAGGTAGAGGTCCCCCCGCGCCTGAACGGGCGCCGCATGGGCATGATCCTCGTCCCTGAGAAGCAGAAAGTCGAGGCCTACAAGCGCAAGATGATCGCGGAAGGGAAGCCCGTGCTGCCGACGATTCCCGAGCAGCTCGAGGAGTTCCACGAGCACGACGACGACGACGACGATCATGGCCTCGACATGGGGCCCGAGTCCGGCTCGGACACGCAGAGCGACGGAACGGACGCCCCCCGCAGCTGACGCAAGCATGCTGCCCCTCTCAGCCCGCGCGGAGCTCCGATCGCGCCGCGCGGGCTTTCTCCTTTGGTGCGGGCCACCCACCTGCGCCGCCCGCGCAGATCGAAGATGGGGCTTGACAGGCGTGAGTTGATATGTATACTCATGCGCTTCTCTGTATCTCCATGCACGCCGAGGCCTGGTGCCGAGGCTCCAGCTGACGCCTCCGCCTTTCTCCTCCCCGCTCTCATGAAGTCACGCCGCCACGCAGCCATCCGCACCCTCATCGCCGCAGGCGAGATCCGCAGTCAGCACGAGCTGGCGGGGCTCCTCGCGCGCGACGGGATCGAGGCCACCCAGGCGACGCTCTCGCGCGACCTCGCGGAGCTCGGCGTGCTCAAGGGTCCCGATGGCTACCGCCTGCCCGGCGACCTTCCCGCCGTGCTGCCGCCAGAGGCCGCGCTTGGGCGCGCACTGAAGCGGGAACTCATCTCGGTCGACGTCGGCGGCACGCTGGTCGTGCTGAAGACGCCGATCGGGCACGGCAACGCGCTGGCGATCGAGCTTGATCGCGCGCGTCTCAACGGCGCGCTCGGGACGATCGCCGGCGACGACACGGTCTTCCTTGCGGCGCGAAGCGAGCTCTCCGCGCGCCGCATCGCCAAGGAACTCCGCTCGCTGGCGGAGCTCGGCTAAGCGCGCCTCCAACACACCTTGCCAGAGTCCCCCTTCCCCGGCCCTGCCGCCCGCGGCAAAGCCGATCCCGCCCCTTCCGTCACGAACACCCATGCATGACCTTCGCTCATCCAGGATCCGAGTCGCCATCGTCGGTGCCAGCGGCTACACGGGCGCGGAGCTCGCCGAAATCCTCGCGTTCCACCCGTGTGTCGATGTGGTGAGCCTCTACGGCAGCTCGCGCAAGGCCGAGGAGGGCGCGCCCACCGCGGCAGAACTGTTCCCACGCCTCGAGGGGCTCCGCGTGGGCGAGCTGCCCATCGAGCCTTTCGACGCGACCGCCGCCATCGCGAAGGGGATCGACGCGATCTTCCTCGCGACCCCGCACGAGCTCTCGCACGAGGTGGCGCGACCCCTCGTCGACGCAGGCATCGTCGTGCTCGACCTCTCGGCTGCGTTCCGCCTTTCCGACCGAACGGCCGTCGCGAGCTACTACGGCTTCGAGCACGCGCACCCCGCGCTCCTCTCGGAGGCTGTGTACGGGCTCGCGGAGCTCAATGCGCAGAGACTCCGTACCGCCCGCCTGATCGCCGTGCCGGGGTGCTATCCGACGGCCGCGATCCTCGCGATCCGCCCGCTCGTCGAGTCGCGGCTCGTCGACATGACGCGACCCGTGATCGTCGATGCCGTGAGCGGCGTCTCGGGCGCCGGACGCAAGGCAGAGGTCCGCAGCCTCTTCTGCGAGGTCTCGATGCAGGCCTACGGCGTGTTCAAGCATCGTCATCGCCCCGAGATCGCGGAGCACGCGGGAATTCCCACGATCTTCACGCCGCACCTGGGCGCGTTCGACCGCGGAATACTCGCCACGGTCCACCTCGAGCTGAAGAGCGGCGTCAGCGAATCGGCCGTACGCGTCGCATTCGAGTCGAGCTACGCCGAGCGCGCGTTCGTGCGCATCCTGAAGCCCGGCCGCTGGCCGAGCATCGCCGCAGTCGAGCGGACGAACCACTGCGACATCGCGTTCGCGGTCGAAGGCTCGCACATCATCGTGGAGAGCGCGATCGACAACCTCGTAAAGGGCGCCGCGGGACAGGCCGTCCAGTGCATGAACATCCGCTTCGGCCTCGACGAGACCACCGGCTTCCTTTCCGCCGAAAGCGCCGTCGCGGCAGGAGACGAGGCGTGAAGGAGATTCCCACCCCTCGGGCAACGGTGGAGTTCCCCGCCAGGCGCGGACCGCTCGTCGTCAAGATAGGCGGCGCGCTGCTCGAATCGGCGGATGCGCACGGCGAGGCCTTCGACGGCCTCGTCGCGCTGCACACCGCGCATCGGGCGCACGGCGGTGGCGGCATCGTGCTCGTCCACGGTGGCGGCGCGCAGGTCGACCGGCAGCTCAAGCTCGTCGGCATCGAGACCCCGCGCATCGAGGGAATCCGCGTGACCACCCGTGAGGCGATCGATCAGGTCGTCGGCGTCCTTGCCGGAAGCGCCCATGTGCGCCTGCTCGGCCTCCTCGCTGCGCGCGGCGCGCGCAGCGTCGGACTCACGCTCTCGGACGGCGGACTCTGCGAGTGCCGCCACACGAGGAAGTACGCCTTCGACGCGGGCGAAGTCGGCGAGATCACGGGTGGCGACGGCATGATCGTGCACACGCTCCTTGCAGCCGGCTTCCTGCCGGTCGTGAACTCGATCGGCCTCTCGCCCGCGGGTGAACCGCTGAATGTGAACGCCGACGAAGCCGCCTCTGCGATCGCCCGGATCGTGGGCGCCGCCGGAATCGTGCTTCTCACGGATGTCGCGGGCGTGCTGGACACGGAGCGCAGGCTGATCCCTGAACTCGACTCGGCGCGGATCGATGCGCTCGTCGCCGATGGCACCATCTCGGGGGGCATGATCCCCAAGGTTCGCAGCGCGCTCGACGCGGCCGCGCAGGCGGGGTGTCCCGCGACGATCGCCTCGTGGCGCGATCCGGCGTCGCTCGCCAAGGGCGTGGGCGGCACCCGCATCCTCGCACCGCTCGCGCAGCCCGCGACACGCTGACCCGTCTGAAGGAACGAAACGCACGAAAGATGACACGACCCACGGACATCTCCGCTCTCGAAGGCCTGCGCGGCCGCTCGGTCCTCCGACTCGTCGATCTTTCTGCGGCGGAGATCCGCGCCACGATCGCGCTCGCCCGCACGCTGAAGAAGGACTACGGCGCGTTCCGCGGCGCGCTCGCGCAGCGCGCCCTCGTGATGCTGTTCGAGAAGCCGTCGCTGCGCACGCGCCTCTCGTTCGAGCTCGGATTCCAGAAGCTCGGCGGATGCGTGTCGTTCCTCGACCATCGCAACGAGCGGATCGGCGCCCGGGAGACGGTGGGCGACTACGGGCGCAACCTCGAGCGGCTCGCAGACGCGATCGTGGTGCGCGTCTTCGCGCATGAGACGCTCCTCGCCCTGCGCGCGTCCTGCGCGGCGCCGATCGTGAACGCGCTCAGCGAGTCCGCGCATCCCTGTCAGGCGCTCGCCGACGCGCTGACGCTCGTCGAGCACGGCGTCGCGCTCGAATCGTGCCACCTCGCCTGGCTCGGCGACGGCAACAACGTCTGCCTCTCGCTGATGGAGCTGACCGCCATCATGGGCGGCAGGATGACCGTGGTCACGCCCCGCGCCCATCGGCCCTCCCCCGCGCTCACCGCGGAGATCACGGCGATCGCCGCGAAGACCGGCGCCCACCTCACGCTCACCGACGAGCCCGCGGCAATCGCGGGCGCGGACGCCGTCTACACGGACGCGTGGATCTCGATGGGCCAGGAGGCGATGGCCGAAGAAGATTCGGCCAGGAAGATCGCGTCGCTGCGCGCACTTGCCGTCACTCCCGCGATCATGCGGCTGGCGGGCGCCCGTGCGAAGTTCATGCACTGCCTCCCCGCGCATCGCGGCGAGGAGGTCGTCGACAGCGTCATCGACGGCGCGCAGTCGGTCGTCTTCGACCAGGCGGAGAACCGCATGCATGCCCAGAACGCGCTCCTTCTCGCGCTGCTCGGGGCACTCCCCGCGTCGCGCGGCCTTGAGACAGACTCCGCAGAGTTCCTTTCGCACAGCCACTGACCGCCGCAAACACCGAGAAAGCCCGCACGAACCATGTCGAATCCGATGACTCCCTCCCGATCCTTCAAGAAGGTCTGCGTCGCCTACTCGGGCGGCCTCGACACCTCCTGCATCATCCCGTGGCTCGTCGAGACCTACGGCTGCGAGGTCGTCGCCTGCGTGGCCGACGTCGGCCAGGGCGCGCGCGAGCTCGAGGGTATCGAGGAGAAGGCGGTCCGCACGGGCGCCAAGGAATGCCATGTCGTCGACCTCAAGAAGGCGTTCATGGAGGAGTTCGTCTTCCCGATGTGCATCTCGGGCTCGGTCTACGAAGGCCGCTACCTGATGGGCACCTCGATCGCGCGGCCGATCATCGCGCGCGCACAGGTCGAGGTCGCGCTCAAGACCGGCTGCGACGCGCTGTGCCACGGCTGCACGGGCAAGGGCAACGACCAGGTGCGCTTCGAGTCGACCTACGCGTCGCTCGCGCCGCAGCTTCCCGTGATCGCGCCGTGGCGCATCTGGGACCTCAAGAGCCGCGAGGCGATGCTCGCGTACCTCAAGGAGCGCGACATCCCCTGCGCGGCGAGCGCAGAGAAGATCTACTCGCGCGACGCCAACATGTGGCACATCTCGCACGAGGGCGGCGAGCTCGAGGATCCGTGGAACGCGCCGCCGGAAGATGTGTGGATGATCTCGGTCAGCCCGAAGGACGCGCCCGACCAGTACGAGGATGTGATGTTGTCGTTCGCGAAGGGCCGCCCCACTGCGCTGAATGGGAAGCCGATGGACCCGGTCGCGCTCCTCGCCGAGCTCAACGCGATCGGCGGCAGGAACGGCGTCGGCCGCGTCGACATCTGCGAGAACCGCCTCGTCGGCATGAAGAGCCGCGGCGTCTACGAGACCCCGGGCGGCACGATCCTGATGGAGGCCGTGCGCGGCCTCGAGCAGCTCGTCCTCGACCGCGAGACGCTCCACTTCCGCGAGAAGCTCGCGCTTGACTTCGCGAAGATCATCTACAACGGCACCTGGTACAGCCCGACCCGCGAGGCGATGTGGGCCTCGTTCGACAGAATCGCGCAGTCGCTCGATGGCGACGTCGTCGTGCGCTGCTACAAGGGCCGCGCCGAGGCCGTGCGCCGCCGCTCGCCGAACTCGCTCTTCCACCACGGCTTCGCCACCTTCGGCGAGGACGAGGTCTACGACCACAAGCACAGCGAGGGCTTCATCCGCCTGTTCAGCCTACCGCTCCGTATCCGCGCGCTGCTCGGCCTGAACCCCGATGCGAAGAAGATCGCCGCAAGCACCTCTGGCTCGGCTTCGAACGCCGCGGCCGCTTCGACCTCGAAGCAGAAGGTCCACTGACATGACGACCGCCATCTGGGCTGGACGCCTCGAAGGGCAGGCAGACTCGCTCTTCCGCGAGTTCAACGACTCGCTCGCGTTCGACCGCACGCTGGTGCGCGAGGATATCGAGGGCTCGGTCGCGTGGTCGAAGGCGATCATGCGCGCGGGGGTGATCAGCGAGGACGAACAGCGCGAGATCGCTGCCGCGCTCGCGGAGATCCTCGCGCTTGCGCAGGATGACCCAAGCTCGATCGTCGACGCCTCCGACGAGGATGTCCACTCGTGGGTCGAGCGCCAGCTCATCGCCCGCGTCGGCGACCTCGGCAAGAAGCTGCACACGGGCCGCAGCCGCAACGACCAGGTCGCCACCGACCTACGCCTCTGGACCGCGCGCCAGCTGAAGCTGCGCCAGAGCGAGCTCAAGGCCGCGATGAACGCGCTCGTCGACCTCGCCGAGCGCGAGAAGACGACGCCGTTCCCGGGTTACACCCACCTCCAGCGCGCGCAGCCGATCCTGTTCGCCCACTGGTGCCTCGCGTATGTCGAGATGTTCCGCCGCGACGCCGAGCGTCTCGCGGACGCGCTCAAGCGCGTGCGCTCGTCGCCGCTCGGCTCGGGCGCGCTCGCCGGCACGGCGTATCCGATCGACCGCGAGCAGCTTGCGAAGGACCTCGGCTTCCGCGCGCCGACCGCGAACTCGCTCGACGCCGTCAGCGACCGCGACTTCGTGATCGAGACGCTCTCGGCGTGCGCGCTGTGCGCCGTCCACCTCTCGCGCTTCGCGGAGGACCTCATCTTCTACTCGACGAGCGAGGCCTCGCTCATCGAGCTGCCCGACGCCTTCACCTCCGGCAGCTCGCTGATGCCGCAGAAGAAGAACCCCGACGCGCTCGAGCTCTTCCGCGGCAAGACCGGCCGCCAGGTGGGCAATCTCGTCACGCTGCTCGTCACCGTGAAGGGCCTGCCGATGGCCTACAACAAGGACCTGCAGGAAGACAAGGAGCCGCTCTTCGATTCGATGCGGCAGCTGTCGATGTGCCTGCGCGTGCTGCCGCCGATGGTCGCCGGGATCACGGTCAACCGCGAGAACGCGCTTCTCGCGGCCGCCGAGGGCTACACGAACGCGACCGATCTCGCCGACTACCTCGTGCGGCTCGGCGTCCCCTTCCGCGAGGCGCATCACCAGGCGGGGCGGCTCGTCCGCAAGGCGATCGAGACCGACTCCGCGCTCGAGGAACTCTCGATCGAAGTGATCCGCGAGCAGGCGCCGCGCGCGAACAGCGACATCTACACCCAGCTCACCGTCAGCGCCACGCTCGAGAAGCGCGGCTCGACGGGCGGCACGGGCCCGAAGGCGGTCGAGAGCGCGATCGAGCGCGTGCGGCGCATGCTGCGCGAGCGCGCGGTGCCAGCGGGCTCGGGCGAGGTCGAGTTCCGCCAGGCGCGGATGGACGACCTCGACGCGATCGTGCAGCTCGTCGACTACTGGGCGCAGCACGGCGAGAACCTGCCGCGCTCGCGCGAGGACATCATGAAGGCGATCCTCGACTTCGGCGTCGCCGTCGTCGACGGCCGCGTCGTCGGCTGCGCGGCGCTGTGGATCTACAACCCCGATCTCGCGGAGATCCGCTCGCTCGGCATCCACACCGAGTTCCAGGGCCGCGGCATCGGCCAGGGCATCGTGCGGCACTTCCAGCAGGTCGCGGGGCAGCTCCACATCGACCGTCTGTTCGTGCTGACGCGCGCGCCCGAGTTCTTCGAGAAGGTCGGCTTCCGCCGCGTCTCGATCAACTCGCTGCCCGAGAAGGTCCTCAAGGACTGCTCGAACTGCCCGAAGAACGCGAACTGCGACGAGATCGCGCTGATTCACGACACCGTGCTGCCGGACGCGAACGGCGACGGGAAGTGACGAGGACCAGATGACGCACGCACACGCCGAAAGCTCCGCGGCAGGACGCATCGTCGCCGCGACCCACCACTGGCCGCGCGGCTTCCGCGCATCGGTCGGCGCGGCCGCGATCAAGAAGCCGGGGCGCGACGATCTCGCGCTCCTCGCGATGCCCGAGGGGGCGAGCGCGGCCGCGATCTTCACACGCAACCTGTTCGCGGCCGCGCCGATCGAGGTCTCGAGGCGCCATATCCGCGACTCGCGCGGCCACGCGTCGGCGCTCATCCTGAACTCGGGCTGCGCGAACGCAGCGACCGGCCCGCGCGGGCTTGGAAACGCGCAGGAAATGGTCGACGCCGTGTCGCTTGCGCTCGGATGCGCGTGCGAGGCGGTGCTCGTCAACTCGACGGGCGTGATCGGCGTGCAGCTGCCGATGGAGCGGATCGCGCCTGTGATTCCGAAGATGGCCGCGGGCATCGCGGAGGCGCTCGACGCAGGGCCGCTCGAGCCGTTCGCTCGCGCGATCATGACGACCGACACCAAGCCCAAGATGAGCGCGCGGCGCATCGAGCTGCCTGGGAACCGCACCGTGCATGTCGCGGGCGTCGCGAAGGGCGCTGGCATGATCCGCCCCGACATGGCGACGATGATCTCGGTGCTTGCGACCGACGCAGCGGTCGAGCCGAAGGTGCTCGATCGGATCCTCCGCCACGCGGCCGACGCGAGCTACCACCGCATCTCGGTCGACGGCGACACCAGCACGAACGACTCGGTGTTCGCGTTCGCCTCAGGCGTGGCGGGCGCGTGCGACGAGATCCTGCTCGCGCGCGCGTTCCGCGAGATCGCGTGCGAGCTTGCGCGCATGATCGTGTGCGACGGCGAGGGCTTCGAGCGCTCGCTCGCCGTGCGAGTGACGGGCGCAGCGACCAAGGCCGACGCGCTCAAGGTCGCGGAGACGGTCGCGTCGAGCCTGCTCGTCCGCACCGCGATCACCGGCGGCGACCCGAACTGGGGCCGCATCGTGGCCGCAGCCGGCCGCGCGGGCGTCGCGTTCCGCCCGGGCGACCTCGAGCTGCGCGTCGGCGGCATCCTCATCTTCCGCGACAGCGAGCCCTGCCCCGCCGACGACGGAAGCATGAAGGACGCCGTGCGCGCCGCGTTCAACGGCTCGCATGTGGCCGTCGAGATCTCGCTCGGCGCGAGCGACGGCGCCACGGCCGAGACCAACTCCGACGAGTTCCTCAGCTGCGGGCTGACGACGGAGTATGTGCGGCTGAACGCGGACTACACGACTTGAGTGAGGCGGGTCGCCTGAACCACGGGACCGCCCGCCTTCGGCAGGCGCGCTGTCGTGGTCTCGGGTGGTTCTGCTAGCCCTGCTTGCTTCGCAAGCATGTGGCACCCGCCGCTCCTTTGGAGCGGCGGCGTCTTGTGACATTCCGGCGGAAAACGCCGCCGGCCAACGGCCGGCGGGTGCCACGTGCTTCCGAGCGAAGCGAGGAAGCAGTGCTAGGTTCTGTCTGACGGATCCCCGGACGTCGATCCGCGCGGCATCCCGCCTGGCCGCGTCGGCTTCAACTCGCTGTATCGCGTGCACGGATCATGGGATACAGCTTCGTTTCGCCTCCTTGCCAGC
>QLAH01000132.1_pt1 | contig 65106 bp, 61 predicted proteins | sample 4693081 | NCBI WGS metagenome assembly QLAH01 (sample SAMN09425401, study PRJNA476045) | Lake water metagenome, whole genome shotgun sequencing project. | reverse complement strand
CGCGTTCGGCGCCCTGATGCCTCACATCGTGTTCCGGCCAGAGCGCATATCCCAATCGTCTAGACTAGCTTCGGAAGGACCAACAAGACCCAGGGAGTTCCGGCCAGAGCGCATATCCCAATCGTCTAGACTCTGTGACCCATTGGGGGCAAGTATCCCCATGTTCCGGCCAGAGCGCATATCCCAATCGTCTAGACTAGGACGGGCACTTCGTGTTCCGCTGCAATGGTTCCGGCCAGAGCGCATATCCCAATCGTCTAGACTCCCACTGCCCGATGGTGGTTTGCCAGTCCAGTTCCGGCCAGAGCGCATATCCCAATCGTCTAGACTGCCTTGCAAAACTGGAACCCACCGCCAGCAGTTCCGGCCAGAGCGCATATCCCAATCGTCTAGACTGTGGACGGCAAGCTGCGCTACGCCGACACAGTTCCGGCCAGAGCGCATATCCCAATCGTCTAGACTCACCCAGGACGCCACCCGTGCGCGAAGGCCGTTCCGGCCAGAGCGCATATCCCAATCGTCTAGACTAACCCTGACGATGACGTACACCGACCAGGAGTTCCGGCCAGAGCGCATATCCCAATCGTCTAGACTGGGAACGCTGGACCACCCGTGTTGATGTTGTGTTCCGGCCAGAGCGCATATCCCAATCGTCTAGACTGGCAACGGCTTCGACCAGCGCGCCGTGCTCGTTCCGGCCAGAGCGCATATCCCAATCGTCTAGACTAAAGCTGACGCGATTGCTCGTGGCATCAACGTTCCGGCCAGAGCGCATATCCCAATCGTCTAGACTGAACGTGAGGGCGTCTTCGTCGTAGCCCCAGTTCCGGCCAGAGCGCATATCCCAATCGTCTAGACTTGAATTGTACCGTCAGCAGTGTTTTCCGGAGTTCCGGCCAGAGCGCATATCCCAATCGTCTAGACTCCCGCACCAGCAGCGCGTGTGCCCGCCCTAGTTCCGGCCAGAGCGCATATCCCAATCGTCTAGACTCATGTCTTGTCCTTTGGCTGGTACTTCGTCGTTCCGGCCAGAGCGCATATCCCAATCGTCTAGACTGCCGAGCACAACCGCTCGTACCAACGCCAGGTTCCGGCCAGAGCGCATATCCCAATCGTCTAGACTCCATTGAAGCCATCCGCTACGGAAAAGGTAGTTCCGGCCAGAGCGCATATCCCAATCGTCTAGACTTCGTCGTAATTTGTCCCATGTATAAATTAAGTTCCGGCCAGAGCGCATATCCCAATCGTCTAGACTAACCCTATGCTCTGCCAGCATCTTTATATAGTTCCGGCCAGAGCGCATATCCCAATCGTCTAGACTTGACGTCAGTCCATTGTCTGCTGTCAGTAAGTTCCGGCCAGAGCGCATATCCCAATCGTCTAGACTCGTCGGCCAGCTCGAGTTCGACGGCTGGCAGTTCCGGCCAGAGCGCATATCCCAATCGTCTAGACTGTTTGACTGTTTACCAGTACAACTACATATGTTCCGGCCAGAGCGCATATCCCAATCGTCTAGACTCGGTCTATCCAATGGCTGCAAACGGCTGTTGTTCCGGCCAGAGCGCATATCCCAATCGTCTAGACTTCCACGTACTGGAGACAATCACAGGCGTCGGTTCCGGCCAGAGCGCATATCCCAATCGTCTAGACTGGCGTACCGGTGCAGGAGGTGGCCTGACCAGTTCCGGCCAGAGCGCATATCCCAATCGTCTAGACTCATCGACCGCGTGACGCACAGCTTCGGCGAGTTCCGGCCAGAGCGCATATCCCAATCGTCTAGACTACGCAGGTCAACCTGCAGAATCAGACCTGGGTTCCGGCCAGAGCGCATATCCCAATCGTCTAGACTCCAGCGCCGCGAGTTGCAGGCTTTGAATGCGTTCCGGCCAGAGCGCATATCCCAATCGTCTAGACTACGTTCGAATACGCACACATACGGAAGGCCGTTCCGGCCAGAGCGCATATCCCAATCGTCTAGACTTTGCAGCGGGTTGCCGTCATTGTCCACCGTGTTCCGGCCAGAGCGCATATCCCAATCGTCTAGACTCACTGCACGTGGCGAAGTGCTGCGCACTGGGTTCCGGCCAGAGCGCATATCCCAATCGTCTAGACTTGGGGCCGTCAACATCACGTCACCCGTCAGTAGTTCCGGCCAGAGCGCATATCCCAATCGTCTAGACTCGACAGCGTGATGCTTTGCACGTCCACAAAGTTCCGGCCAGAGCGCATATCCCAATCGTCTAGACTCTCGACGTGCTCGACCTCGCGGGCCTTCACGTTCCGGCCAGAGCGCATATCCCAATCGTCTAGACTTTGCGCTTCTGGGTCCCAGGCCATTACACGGTTCCGGCCAGAGCGCATATCCCAATCGTCTAGACTTCCATGCCCTTGGCGATCGCATCGGCCAGCGGTTCCGGCCAGAGCGCATATCCCAATCGTCTAGACTGGAAGGCTACTGCTGGAAGCGCAGACGCTGGTTCCGGCCAGAGCGCATATCCCAATCGTCTAGACTTGGCTGGCCTGGGCGTTCAACGTGGACGAAGTTCCGGCCAGAGCGCATATCCCAATCGTCTAGACTTCGAAGCGCAGCCTGGCAGCTTTCGGCACGGTTCCGGCCAGAGCGCATATCCCAATCGTCTAGACTCTCGACGGCAACGCAGACAGCAACAGCCGGGTTCCGGCCAGAGCGCATATCCCAATCGTCTAGACTTTGACGCTTAGCGTCAATCTCAGAACGAGCGTTCCGGCCAGAGCGCATATCCCAATCGTCTAGACTCGGATGGCAATAACCCCTTGATTAACAAGGGGTTATTTGCTTTTTGAGGATTGGAAATCACGCCACTGGTCAAAAAAGATCAAATTGGTCTGGTGCCTTTTTGGCGGGCTGCTTGGCCTGGCCATGGAAACTGATGATGCGTTCGTACTGCTTGTCGGTGAACTGAAGGATGTTCACTTTACCACCCTCTGGTAGCGCTGCTTCCACCTGTTTGCAATAGGTATCCACTTGGGCAGAACTGGTACAAAAGCGGATGTAAACACTGAACTGGCTCATTTCGAAGCCCATGTCCAGTAGCGCGTTGCGAAACTCGGTGGCTGCCTTGCGCTCGGCCTTCTCCACCACCGGCAGATCGAACATCACCACCATCCACATCAGCCGGTATCCCGTAAGCACGGCGATGGCTTCACGGGATCACTCGTCCCGCAACGCCGACGCCAGCGCCAGTGGCAACCCGGGCATAGGGAGATCGAGTTTGTCACGTTGCCCCAGATAGACCTGAGCGAGTGACACGGCAAGTCTCTGCACACAAACCATGACCGGCGTGGCGCCAGCCTCGCTTTGCATGTCGTCATATAGCGTACGCACCAATGCCCGCTTGGTATCGGGGTTGACATGGTCCTGGCCATTCCGTCGGAGTTGCCAGACCTTCAGATCGATAACCGGACGAAAGGGCTCCATCACGTCGTCCACTAAGCGCATGGCGTTGTTGTCGTGACTGTGGTGCAAGCCAATACTGGGGTGCAGGCCGGCGGCGATCACCGCCCGGGCCGTGGTGGCGCGCAGCACGGTGTAACCGTAATTCAGCAATGCGTTCGTGCCACTCGCATTCTGATCACGACGAAAGTCATTGCCGAACAGCAATGTCCAGTAGCGCCTCGCGCCCTGGGCCTCAAGATTATCGGGATCACCACTGCGGACCTTGGCGGCCAGGGCTGTCAGCGGTGCGGTAGGCGCCCCTGCCGCCTCCAGTGCAGCGGCCTGCTGTTCGAGTTTGGACCGGACAATGGCGGCCCACTGGCGTTTGTGAAGGGGCTGGGGGGCTGCGATCTGTGCCTCGATGCGGTGTGACTGCTCGAAATTGCCTTCGATGGGCAGCAGCATGCCGACGGCATTATGGTTTGCGGCGCAGAGCACGAAGGGTGCTCCTCGTTCGGCCAGTGCCACCAGCAGGTTATTGGTGTAGCTCAGACCGTGAGCATTGGCGATGACGGATGCGATGTCGTCAAGCGGAATCTGCCCCAGTTCCTTGCGATCTCCAGCCGTTTCTTGCACCACCATGAATCCGCGGTGCAGGAACAGGTGGCGCCGATCATCGGCCACTTCGACAATACGGCCGATCATTCAGACTACTCATGGAATCCGGGGTCGCGGAGTTCACCGGCTGGCGAGACAAAGACCTGTCGCCCGCGCGCTTTGTAAAGTGATCCAGCGGTAAATGAGCCGTAGATCAGGCTTGCGTCCTTTTCGTCCTCTCGCTGGCGAACATTTGACTCCAGATGCTCTGCAACAAAAATTCCACCATTGGACTTGATCTTTTTGATCGTCAAAAGGCGCTGTGTGCCTTTGAAGTCAGCTTTTAGGTAATCGCCGATGATGAGTCGCATGATCAAGGGCTTGCCGTGTGTACTTAGCGAGGGATGTCGCAATCGACCCAGTCCATACAGCCGCACCAACTGATACGCCTCAAACGTGGAAATGACCTCACCCTCCCACTTGCCCTTGTCGTTGCGCACAATCTCTATGCAGTAGTTGCTGTCGCCCTTGTAGCCTTTGTAAGGACGGGGTGTGCCATTCGGCAACAGGCCGTGCCGTGCCGCCGATTTTTCACTGGAGAATTCGATGACCTTGAGCACACCGACTTCCCGCCTGCGCACGCCGTCCTCCATTTTGTGCACGCTCACCAAACCATTGCCCAGCAGGGCGTAGGCGGTGTCGTTGTGCATGGCGCCCTCGTGGCCATGATCGGGCTTGTGGCTGACCCAGATATGGCTTACTGCGCGCTGGACGTGCTCACGGTATGTTGGCCAGGGCAGAGGCATGTCATCTACCAACCGGTTCAGCTGGCGCTCACGGGCGCTGGCACTGGCTTGGGCAAATCGCTGCAGCATGCCTTGGTCGGTGACGGCAATCACACAGGCATCGACAGCATGGTGGCGATGGTTATTGCGGTTCTTCTCGCCATCCAGGCCCAAAATGTCATTCAGTCCAAACTTGGCTCGAAGCATGGCCGTCATCTGACCCGGAATCACCCGCGTGGCCTGTGGGCAGACCAAACTCAGGTATTCACGCGCCACACGGCTGAGGTAACGGGTGTCGTTCAGCGCCCGGGCCAGGAAGTCCTTGTCTTCCCTGAGCCAGCGCTGATAACCATCTTCGCCAAAGCGGTAGCGTTTGTTCTTTGGCATCTGTTCGGCGCGGTCCAACATGGCCGCCGTGGTCCAGCCTTGTGCTTCAAAGTCTGCGCGTGCTTCCCACGGCGTGCGGTTTCCCTTGATGCGGTTGGCTTGCCGCATGGCCACCGTCTTGTTGTTCAGGCTGTCGTCCAGCGTCTGGGAAAATGGCAGGATGTGTTCGATCTCGACCTGATCACTCAACACCATGTTGGCGCCGATCTGAACGCCGCTGTACGGACAACGGCGATCGGCCGGGTCGAAACTCAGTTCCTCCCACAAGATCAGTTTCTGGATGTCGGTATGGCGTACACGTTCCGGCATCACCCCCAGTATCCGTGCCGCCTCTGTGCGCAACCTTTCGTTGCGCTTCTGGTTCTTGGCCTGCCGTTCCTGGTCTTCCTTGCGCTGCTCCAGACTTTGCTTGAGATCTCGCGCCACCTCCACAATGACTTCACTGGGATGGCCGTATCGCTTGAGGAGTGCGTTAACCACGACCCGCACCTGATTCAGACCAATGTGCACGGTCGGATTGGCGATCTTGCCAAAACGCTTTTCCGGGGCATCGTTCACGTTACCGGTACCAAAACCTACATGGCGTTGTAGGTATTCGCCGTAGTAGGGCAACACCGGGAGTATTTCCCCTGTGGCTGCGTGGCTGATGTGGCTGTGGTGGTCAAATCCGCCGGCCAGTACAGCCTTGTCGTAGGTGATGACAGCGCGTTGCAGTTCGGGCAGGATACGTGACAGCGCCATGGCACTGAGGCTACCGTAGCCTTCGGGCAAGGCTGCGTTGGCAATGGCTTCGGCCCGGGCCTCATCCACCCCCGTTTCGGATTGCAGCCATCGAACCAGCTGGCCTTCGTTTTCCTCAGACACCAGTTGCATCACGATGGCATCTTGCAGCTGGAGCGAGAAGCCGAACCAGTCATCACCGAAATGCGCTTGCTTGCTCAGGATGGCGCTGGTGGTGTTACCCTTGAGCTCCTGCCGCTTGGGGTCTTCAAGGTTGAACTGCACCGCGCCGCCGAGCCCGAGCAGTTTCTTGATCTGTGTGAAACTACGTTTTCCATTGCGTTCAAGCGCGTTGACCAGATGATCTCGCTGTTCCAGCGTCAGAGGTTCTTCTTTTAATGCCTCACGCAGCACGTATAGGTGATTTACTTCCTGGTAGATGCGGAACCGCTGCTGACTGGGCAATGCCAAAGGTGCCCGTTCTTCATCCGGCAACAACGTGCATCGGCCAGGCTTAACCGGCTTGAGCGGGCGCTGGTGCAAGAGGCAGTCCTTCAAATCACTGCGCGCCGCCTCGTTGAACAATTGCGGGTTCAGTGCCGACTGCTTGGCCCACAGCGCATCGAACTCGGCCTCGATCATGGACCGGTCGATGTATAAATCGTAGCTTTTATCGATTCGCGACTTACCGTCTTCCCTGGTGACCCTTTGTTGACGGAATCGGGCACGCACAGTCTGTCCGGCCTGTTCTCGTCGATGAAGCAGTTCACCCACGGTTCGCGGCTTATCTTCTGCTCCGCCAGGGTCGATGGATGCATGCAAGGCCTTGATAGCGGCCTTCAACGCACCGCTGTCGTTGTCCTTCTTGTCGGTCTTGCGGTTGCTCTTGAATCCGCGCCGCTGGTTGATGTGAAACAGCGCCCTGGCAAATTCTTCTGGTTTCAACGCATCGTCCAACCCTTTTGCACGCAGGGTGTAAGGGTTGATCTGCTCCAGAGACTTGCGGCTGGCCTCGTCGACAGGGAAAAATCCATGCTCGACCAGTTTGCGAATCATGCGTGCTTTTCGTTTGAGGAGCCGATCACGCCGACGCCGCATCGCCCGTGCCATGCGACGCGATACAGCCAGCGATGACCCATCTTTCGGATTTCGCCCATCACTGAAGATGCGCACACCGGCCTTGATGACCGCCACGGGTTGGTCTTTGTCATCCAGTCGCAACATCGCCCACCCCAGCGAGTTGCTCCCGAGATCCAACGACAGTCGATATCGCATAGTGCTTGACAAGTGACGCTCCTCCCAGCAATTGACGCGAAGTCCCTAATGATGTGCTATATTAAAACCATATCACGATTGGGATATGCGCTCTGGACGCTAACAAGCAGAAAGATGCACCAAATGGAAAGGCCGCTACATGCGGTCTTTCTTCTTTTATGCTCTGACCTGCCCCCCGCCAGCCGCGCCATCCTTCGGGTGAGCAACGTACACCCCCTTAGGTGAAGCTCTACGCATGCCAGGCCACTGCCTCTCAAACAGGCAGCTTTTGCCATTCCGTTGTCTGACAAAGGGTTGCAGCCGCTGTCACCAACTTGTCCACACCCTTGCCCCCGCTGGCTGTGGGCAGATCGAGGGCTGAGGAGATGCCTCCAGCCGACGGGTGTCGAAACCGGTTGGGGAACTTGGCCACTTCGTACCTGGGTACCAGGTAGCGGGACACTGTATTGACCCAGCGGCATGGGGGCAGTGGCCAACTGTAGCGCTTCCACGGTGCTTCTCCGTTATGATCGACTCAATTTCATTGACTTTGATTGCTCGCCATGCCCCCCAAGCCCATTCCGCCTGAACTCCTGAGCCTGCGCCGGCACAACGCCCTCGCCTTGTTCGTGCGCTGGCGCCTGCAGGAGATTGCCCAGGGTCGGCCTGGAGGCGACAAAGCGTTTGCCGAAGCCATGGGGATCGACAACGCGCACTGGAGCCGTTTGAAGGCCGGCACGCCGCTGGGGCCGAAGCTGGCCCGACGCCTGGAAGCCGCCTGTGGCGTGGAAGAAGGCTGGCTGGACCGGTCGCATGAGGCCGTGGCCGATGAGCGCTCGGTGGCTTCCTCTGCGGGCGCCCCCGATGGCCTGGACTTGCTCCCGGCCGGCCAGGGAAGCGATGCCCTGCTGAGCCTCTTCGGGCCGGGTTCTGCCCTCACCATGCCGCAGGCCGATCACAGCACCCCGGCGGGCTTTCCCTCTCCCGCGGCCGACTTCCAGATCCACTCGGTGGATCTGGTCGACCAGATGGGGCTGAACCAGCCCACCACCTTCATTGCCCGGGTGCGTGGCCTGTCCATGGTGGGCAAAGGCATCGACGACGGGGACCTGCTGGTGATCAACCGGGCCGTCACGCCGAAGCACGGGCAGACGGTGGTGGCGGTGATCGACAACGAACTCACCTGCAAGACCCTGTACCAGCGCAGTGGCGTGGTGAAGCTGCAGGCCGCCAACCCGGACTTCCCCGACATCGTGCCCAAGGAAGGGCAGACGTTGATGATCTGGGGCGTGGTCACGGCGGTGATCAAGAAGATGGCCGTCTGAAGCATGCCCTCTCCCGTCTTTGCACTGCTGGACGGCAACAACTTCTATGCCTCCTGTGAGCGGGTGTTCGACCCCCAGCTCATCGGTCGGCCGGTGGTGGTGCTGTCCAACAACGACGGCTGTGCCATAGCCCGCTCCGAAGAAGCCAAGGCACTGGGCATCAAGATGGGGGCGCCCTGGTTCCAGATCCGGCATCTGGAGCAGGAAGCCGGGCTGATGGCCCTGTCGGCCAACTTCGAGCTCTACGGCGACATGAGCCACCGCATGATGACGATGGCCGAGTCCCTGGGCTGTGGTCAGGAGGTCTATTCCATCGACGAGTGCTTTCTGGACCTGACGGGCATTCCCCACGGCACCGAGCGTGCCCGACAGAAGCAGGCCGAGATCCTGCAGGGCATCGGGATTCCCACCTGCATTGGGATCGGGCCGAGCAAGACGCTGGCCAAGCTGGCGAACCACATCGCGAAGACGGCCGACCGCAAGCCGGGGATCTATCCTCCCCAACTGGGCAAGGTGTGCAACCTGGCGGAGATGACCGAGCGCCAGCGGGACTGGCTGTTCCAACGCACCGAGGTGGGGGAAGTCTGGGGGGTGGGAAGAAAGATTGCGGCCCAGTTGCAGGCGTGTGGAATCAAGACCGTGCTGGACCTGAAGCGGCTGGACCCGGCCACGGTCAAGCGAAGCTGGTCGGTGGTGCTGGAGCGAACCGTCCGGGAGCTCCATGGCATTGCCTGCCTGGGGCTGGAGGATGAACCTCCACCGAAGCAGGAGATCGCGTGCACGCGCTCGTTTGGCGAGAAGGTGACCGACCTGGCCGCACTCAACGAAGCGGTGAGCACCTTTGCCAGCCGGGCGGCGCAGAAACTGCGTGACCAGCAGAGCCTCACGAACGCGGTGCTGGTGTTCATCCGCACGAGTCCGTTCAGAAAGCAGGACAGGCAATACAGCCGCAGCATCACCGTGCCGCTGCGTCTGCCCAGTGCGGACACGCTGCGCATTGCCAGGGCGGCGCTGGAAGGGCTGAAGCGGATTTTCCGGCCGGGTTACCGGTATGCCAAGGCGGGGGTGATGCTGCTGGACCTGCAACCTGCCGGGCTGCAGCAGCAAGAGCTGGATCTGGGAGGCGATGACACCCACCGGGAACATCGCAACGGCCGGCTCATGGTGGCGATGGACGCGATTCAGGAGCGGTTTGGCAAGGAGGCCATCCGTCTGGGGGCGACGATGGCACCCATGTGCCGCGAAGGCGTTGGCGCCTGGCAGATGAAGCAGGAGCGGCGGTCACCCAGGTACACGACGGACTGGGCGGAGTTGGTTGAGGTGGGTTGACTGGATGAGTTGCCGCGCAGGGGCCAGGTCCAGTCAGCTTTGCAGCGAAGGACGACACCGCTGGCGTGGTCATGACCAACCAAAACCGGACAGGTAGGCGGCCGCAAAACCGAGGACAAACAGCCAGTGGAACAGGCGTGTTGTTGCATCGGTGACACGACGGCGCGGGCATTGCCCCCGAAATGCGCGCTCCGGGACAGTCCCCCAGGTGGTTTGCGCGCCGTACTCAGGCCGCCCTCCTCCCTCTGAGGCAACACCCAGACCGGACTCCTTCAGGTACGCTTAAGCTGAACTGGTTAGCCTCTTCCGACTCTAGGTTTCCTTTCTTTTCCCAGCATCTCTCCATGCGACTCATCATTCTGGAAGACGACCCCCACTTGGGCGACGCCATGGCCCTGGGCCTGCGCCAGCAGGGCCATGTGGTGGACTGGTTCCAGGACGGTGAAACGGCCAGCCACGCGCTGACATCTGCTGCCTACGATGCGCTCATCCTCGACCTCGGGCTACCCCGCACCGACGGTGTGACCTGGCTGCGGCAGTGGCGCTCGGCAGGCCTGAACCTGCCGGTCCTGATTCTCACTGCACGCGACGGAGTGGAGCACCGAATAGGCGGGCTCGATGCGGGCGCCGACGACTACCTCATCAAACCCATAGACACCCAGGAACTGGCTGCACGGCTGCGCGCGCTGCTGCGCCGCTCCACCGGGCATGTGCAGACGGTATGGACACATGGCGCGCTGCAGTTCGACCCGGCCAGCCGCGTGGTGCGCTGGAACGAACAACCGGTGGACCTGACCCCGCGGGAAACCGCGCTGCTGGAAGTGCTGCTCAAGCAACCGCAAAAGGTACTGTCCAAAAGCCGCCTGCAAGAACAGCTATACGATTGGAGCGGCGATGAGCCCGACAGCAACGTGCTGGAGGTTCATATCCACCACCTACGTCGCAAGATCCACCCGGGCATCGTGCGCACGGTGCGGGGTGTGGGTTACGCGCTGGGCGCACCATGAGGTTTGGCCGATGAAAGCACCCCTGAGCCTGCAGCGCAGGCTGCTGCTGTACCTGCTGATTTCTGCGCTGGTGGTGTGGTCGGTGGCGCTGGGTTTTTCCATGGTCAAGGCACGCCACGAGGTCAATGAGCTGTTCGACACCGAGATGATCCGGCTGGCGCGCCAGATACAGGTGATATCGCCCTGGATTGCCCCAGAACACCGGGATGCACCCACACTCGCCGAGCCGCTGTTGGCCCAGGGCGAGGCCGATCTGAACGACCTGGCGGTGGCCGTGTGGGACCAGCACGGCAACTTGCTGGTGGTCGACCGCGAAGGCGTGCAGTTGCCCTGGCAACCCGACGCCACAGGCTTTCGCGACATGACCGTGGCCAACGAGGCGTGGCGCATTTACTACCTGCAGGCCCCGGAGTTGCAAGGTCTGGTGGCAGCCGGGCAGCGCATGGACGAACGCGACGAGTTGGTGTGGGGGTTGGTGGGCAGCCAGATGGTGCCCTGGCTGCTGGTGCTGCCCGTGCTGCTGGCGGGCATGGCGTGGGCGGTCCGCCGTGCGCTGGAACCCATGAAGGCCGTGACGCAGTACCTGCACGCCCGCAACGCCAACGACCTGGAGCGCTTGCCATTGGGGCAGGCACCCGATGAATTACAGCCGTTGCTGGAGGCCATGAACAGCCTGTTCCAGCGCATAGAGACCACGCTGGAGCGCGAACGCAGTTTCACTGCCGACGCCGCGCACGAACTGCGCACCCCCATGGCCGTGCTGTCGGCCCAGTGGGCGGTATTTCAGGGTGCCCGCGATGACGCCGAGCGGAGCCGTGCCGCAGACAAGCTCACCCAGGGTCTGGCCCGCGCCAGCCGACTGATGGAACAAATGCTCAGTCTGTCGCGGCTGGAAGCCACGCAGGGTTTGGCCCAACCGCAGCCGCTGCGCTGGCACGAACTGGTGGAACAGGCGGTGTCGGACGTGCTGCCGCTGGCAGAGCGCCGCCAGATAGAGTTGGCGTGCGACTGGGACGCCCCACAAGGCCCCGCCTGGCTGGGCGACTCCACACTCATGGCGCTGCTGCTGCGCAACCTGCTGGACAACGCGGTGCGGTATTCGCCCGCTGGTTCCGCGGTGGCGCTGCGGCTGGCGGCCGATTCCGTGTCCGTTCACAACGCCGCCGGCACAGTGGCAGGCCGCACCCTGTCTCAGGCCGACATGGCGCAGTGGGGCAAGCGCTTCCAGCGCACCGACGGCCAGGAGGAAAGCGGCAGCGGTCTCGGTGTATCCATCGTGCAGCGCATTGCACTGCTGCACGGCCTGGCGCTCAACTATCGCCTGAGCCCCAATGGGCGTGTAATCGCCGAACTGGCTCCCGCTGCCGAGGCCTGAGCCACCCCGACGCGGCAGCTTCGCACCCATCAAGGTGCGCCCTCTCCAAACAACTCCGTCTTCCCGGACCGCTGCACAGGCAGGCACGGGGGTCCTCACCGGGCAGGCCGCCAGGCTGTTCTGGCAATAGAGGGAGTGATTCGATGGACAGGAAAGTGAAATTGCAATGCCGCCTGTTTGTGGTGAAGCTGGTCTCGGCAGCCACCATGCTGGGTGGCTCTACGCAGGCCTGGGCAGAGGCCAAGCCCATGGTCAATGAAGCGGATGCGCAGGCCGTGAACCTGAATGACAAGGCCGACGCCACCACCGCGAAGCACGCTCCCCGGCGCGGTACGTCTTCGCAGGGGCTGGGCTCAGTTCGCCTGCAGCGCAGGCAGCTTCTGCACAAGGGCCTTGATTTCCTCGCGCCGGCCTGCATCGGCAATCTGCCGGTTGGGGCGTGGCTGGGCTTGCAGGGCACGCTGCGCGTAGGGCGCCGCCTCGCTCGCGCGGCCGTTCTCGGCCAGGAACTCGGCATAGAAGAAGTTGGGGTCGATGCCATCGGGGTTGATCTGCAGGGCCTGCTTCAGCAAGGCCTCGGCCTTGGCCTTGTCGCCAAAGCCCAGGGGCCAGCCAGGCACCTTGTAGTACAGCACGCCCAGGCTCGCGTAGGCCGAGCCGTCCAGCGCATGGCCGTCCATGGCGATGGCTTTTTCGTACACCGACTTGGCCTCTTTCACCAGAGACAACGCACCCAGCCCACCACGTTCGCCCGCCCAGGAACTGAGCACAATGCCTTCCCACACCAGCGGCTCGCTGCGCTGGGGAAAGTTTTTTACCACCTCGTGCGCTTTTGCGCTGAGTGCCTCGAAGCGGCGCGCTTTTTCGGCGGGGGGCGTCTGGTAGCGAATCACTTCCCAATCGCGCTGCAAGGCTTGCACGGCATCGTCCACCGGGGCGGCGTAGCTCGCCAGCGGCAATACCGCACTCAGGGCGAGCAAGGCTGCAGCCCAGCGCTGGCTGCTGCGACCAGACTTTGCTGGGTATGTGTTGAGAGGTTTGTGGGTGTTCAACCGTTTTTTCATAACGGAGTTCCTTCGATTTTTTGGGGGTTGAGCATGCTGCGGTGCCGGGCAAAGCCGCCATCGAGCCACGGACCGATGACGCCATTCAGTCGCACCAGACCCTTCTCGGGCCAGCCGATGAACCGCTCGGCGGCAGCGTTTTTCAGCAGCACAATCAGTTCCTGCGCCACCTGGGCCGGCGTGTCGCTGGCGCTTCCGGTGGCTACGGCATACCGCTGCGCGGCGAGGCCGTTGAAAGCGGTGCGTGTGGTGCGCGGGGCCAGCATCTGCACCCGCACGGAAGTGCCCATCAGCTCGCGGCGCAGCGCTTCGGCAAAGCCGTGCAGACCCGCCTTGGTGGCTCCATACACGCTGTAGCCCGGAACACCAATGCGCCCCAATGCGGAGCCCACGAACACCAGCCTGGCGGCCGGTTGCGCCAGCAGGTGGGGCAGCAGTGCCTGCGTGAGAGCGATGGGCGCCCACAGGTTGGTCTGCAACAGTTCGGCGGCCCTCTCGGGTGTGGTGGTCTCCAGCGGCCCGAAGGCTGGCAGGCCGGCCGCATGAACCACGGCGTTCGCACCCCACTTCCGGGCGGCGTGTGCCGTTGTGCGAATGCCGTCCGCGCAAGACAAGTCTGCCCGTACCCACTCGGTGTGTGGGACTTCGGGCGGTGTGTGGGCAGTGGGGCTGATGGGAGGGGTGCGGCAAACGCCCAGCACCTGTGCGCCGTGCTGTTGCAGGGCCTCGGTCATGGCAGTGCCTATGCCCCCACCAGCGCCGGTGAGCAGTACCCGCGCTTGCTGGAGCTTCATAAGGCGAACGCCTGGGCAGTCTGTTCTGATGCACGGTAGGGCTGGGGCTGCTGGCCCAGCTTGCTCAGCGGGTGGACGTTTGGCAGCGGCAGACTGCGGAACACGTCGCCATAGAGCCGGTAGAACACCTGCGCCGCATGCACGATGGCCTGCTGATCTTGCGGCGCCTCGATCTGTGCCATGAGTGCCTCGAAATGGGCCGTGTGCGCCTGGTCCAACTTGCCGTGCGAGCGCAGGTAGGTGAAGGACGCATCGGGCAACTGTAGTGGGCCCTGTATGGCATCGGCGGCCATGAGCGCCAGCGAGACACTGGTCCCTTCCAGCACATGCACCATGCCAAAGAAACCGAGCGGGTTGCCGCGCTGCACGGTGTCGTAGGCATACGCCACCATGACTTCGGTGGCCACACCGGCGGGACCGTGGCGCACAGCCTCCGCATCGCCGCCGGCAGCCGCAATGTCGTTCAGGATCCATTCGTCGTGGCCGGCTTCTTCCTCGATGTACTCATCCAGCGCGGGCTCCAGCCAGCGGTGGTGCGCCGGCAGATGCGCCTTCATGGCAACGAGCAGTGGCACGGTGTGGCGCACGTGGTGGTACGCCTCCTGAAGAAACGCCAGATAGCTGGGAAGAGACACCTGGCCCACCAGCGCGCCCTGAATGATGGGAGTAGACAGTAACTGCTGGCGGTGGGCCTGAGTGGCCTGAAGGAGATGGGTATGGAAGTTCATGTGTGGCTTTCAAATCATGGTGACCTGTGAGGGATGGATCAGGAGGTGGACGAAGAGGTGGCCAAAGAGGAGGCCGTTTCCTGCCCGTGCAGCGCGCGGAAGAAGGACTCCATGCGCGTGCGTAACGGGCGGCCGTTGGGCGTGAAGAAGCCGCCGTGCAAGGCCGGGTCGGCCTGCACCCAGCGGGTGATGCGGGCGTAGTCGGGGAGTGTGGCGTTGGTGCGGTCTATGGCGGCCTGTATCGCGGCGCGCCCTGCCTGGCGCGCGGCCTGGTTGCCTGCGGCAAGCGGTGCCCAGACCACGGCACCCAGGCGTGCATCGCCATCGCCCACCACCACCACCTGGGACAGCGCAGGCTCTTGCTGCAGGGCGGCCTCTACCCACTCAGGGCTCACGTTGCGGCCAAAGCCGGTAATCAGCACATGCTTCTTTCGCCCGCGAATGGTGAGGTAGCCGTCGGCATCCAGCTGGCCCAGGTCTCCGGTGGGCCACCAGTCTGCGGCATGGGCCGGGTGGCCGAGATAACCCAGGAACAGGCTGCCCCGTACCTCGATCTCGCCATCGGAAGCCACACGCACCTCGCGCTGCGGCAGCAAGCGGCCTACGGTGCCGTCACGGTGGGCCCACGGCAGGTTCAACGTCTGCACCGATGCGCCTTCCGACAAGCCGTAGCCTTCATAGGCGGGCATGCCCAGCTGGCGCGCGCGCTCCAGCCACGCCTGCCCCACTGGCGCACCGCCCACCGCCACGAACCGGAGCGATGGCGGCGCTGTTTGACCCGACGCCAGCAAATAGGCACACCAGGCCTTGAGCATCTGCGGCAGCAGAATGAGGCTTTGGGGCTGGTGATGGCGCACCGCTGCATCCAGCCGCTCGGGGTGGAACTGGGAGGAACCCACCAGCCCCACATCGGCCAGCGAAAGGCTCACCAAGGTAGCACCCTGGCGGCGAGCGGCCATGACGCCGGCCACGTTCTCCAGCAGCACCGCATAGGGCAAGGCGCTCAGGTGCCGGGCAATGCCCAGCGGCGCCATGGCCTGTACCAGGCCAGACACCACCGCATCCAGATTCTGCGCACTCAGGCACACCCCTTTGGGCGTGCCCGTGGTGCCCGATGTGAACGTGACCTTGACCGTGCTGGGATGCACACTGGCAGGATGTGAGGCTTCCGGCAACAGAGCAAGGCAGAGGGACTCATCGGCCAAAGAAATGGTTGTCCACGTCAAACCTGGCCAGGCGCCCGTCAGTGCGGGGGGCACGCACAGCACATCGGCCCCCACGGCGGCCATTGCATGGCGCATCTGATCGGCGGTGAAGAAGGTAGGCAGCGGCACGTGGACCCGGCCCAGTTGCAGGGCGGCTTCGTCCAGCGCTACGAAGGCGGGGGAGTTGTCCAGCACGGATGCCAACACCTGTGCGCCTTGAGAGCGAAGCAACGTGGCAGCCTGTCCCACGGCGTCCTGCCACTGTGCGGTACTCCACTCGCGGTGGGCCGAGGCCAGCACCGCGTTCATGCGACCACCCCGTTCAGTGCGCTGCGCCGGCTGAGCGCCTTCAGGGCCACCGGAATCTGCCCGGCCAGCACGACGGGCTGGTGGTCGTAGTAGCGACCCCAGTCGTTGGCGTCATCGCCCAGCAGGACCGGGTCGGCGCAGCCCAGTGCCAGTGGTGCCATACCCATGCGCACGAACAAATGGCGCAGCTCCTGCGTGAGCGTGCTGACCACCCACTCGTGGCCCGCCTGCGCCAGCAACGGACCCAGCATCTGGATGAGGCGGCGCCCCTCACCGGGGCGGTCGGAGGCCAGATGGCCCACTTCCACAATGCCCTGACGCTGTTGGGCGGTGGCCCCTGGACCGCGCAACAACAGGTGCACCGGCTGGCTGAGGTAACGCTCCAGAAACAGCATGCCGGCATCGGCTTCGCGGTAACCCGCAGCAGCGACCAGCGTGCCGTCGCGGTCGTGCAGGCCCACCAGCATGGGAGCAAACTCTTTCACCCGGGCCTGATAGCGCGCGGCGTAAATGCGTCGTATGTAGGCTTCCACCCGAGGACGGTCGGGGTTGGTCGGGCCATACTGCCGCAGCTGAACTGGCGCGGGCAGCGGCTCCTTGAGCAGCGTCTGTGGCATTCACACTCCTTGCACCGGAACGCCCGGTGCTTCTCTGGAGTGCCATGCTCGCGCTGGCCGATTAACGCTGCCTTAACTGCGCGGGTCGGTTTTGATTCGCTGCTGTGATTCGATGCTTGGGTCCATTCCGCAAAGCGATCAGTTGACGGCGCATGCATCGTGCAAAGAAGAGCCCTCCAGTTGACTGACTGCTGTACAACCGAAAGCCGCAACATGGGGGCGCCTTCAGAAGCCAGTCAGCCGCCCTCGTGGCTGCTGAGAGTTGGGCCTTGCACGTGCCCTCTTCTTACTCCACCCCTGCACGCACCAGCATGGAAAACAGGTCCTGCGAGAACCGATGCTTTTTTTCCTTGGGTGGGAATCCCTTCTGTGCCGCAAGGTTTCGGGTGTGGTCGATCAGCACCGTGCCGACTCCCCGCCGCTGCCAGGCCGGATGGTTATGTCCAAGGCATGGCTCCCCTTGCGGTCGATGGCGTGAATGGTGAGCAAAAATCACTGGGCATCAGCGGCGCGATCAGGCGAGCCACCGGAATGGCCAGGGATTCTGCCAACCGTGGCGGTTGCCCGAGGTGTTCCCGGCTGTCCAGGAGCAGGGAAGGTCGTGCCATCACCAGCACCTCCAAGTTCCAGGGCCTTGAGCGCCTCTTCAAGTTCACCCTTGACCCGGTTGTAGAAGACGGGCGACCGGGCTTTTGGCTTCTGGCAGGCTCAAACCACACACCGAAGAACTGGCCGGAATATTCGCCCATAATGATTGGCTACCATGGCAAACACCTTCCTGCTGCAGCGGTCCCTGCAAAGCACGCTGGGGCTGACGCTGCTGTCGTTTTTCGTGACCATGGGCGTGGTGGCTGCGGCCGGCTACTGGTTGCTGGATGCCCATCGCTACGGGCAACTGGCTCTGAGCCAGATGAGCTGGCAGATGGCCCAGTCGCTGGGCGTGGCCATCATGGCCCCCAAAGGACTGGCGGCGGCGGTGCTGGCGGGTGTGCCACTTCAATACGGGATCGAGGCGGGCCAGCTGATGCAGGACTTCACGTTCGTGGTGGTTTTCGTCAGCATCTGCCTCACGGCCTTCCTGTTGCCTCTGACCACCCGTGTCAAGGCTGATCACTCCCCTCGCTTTTCATCAGACCCACCATGAATGCCCCATTTCCGAGTGAACGACCCCCTGCCGTTGCCTGGCTTGGCTATGGCGGATTGATTCCCTTCGTGGTCCCGGCCTTGTGCGTCGTCTTGACGCCAGGCAACACGGCCTTCTGGCTACAGGCCCTGGCCGCCTACGGCGCTGCCATCCTGAGCTTTGTGGGCGCTTTGCACTGGGCTTTCGCCATGCTGCTGCCCGGATTGACGCCCTCGCACCGCCGCTACAGCTACGTGTGGAGCACGATCCCTGCCCTGGCGGCCTGGGTGGCGCTGCTGCTGCCCACCGTACCGGGTCTGTTGCTGCTCATCGGCGGGTTGGTGGCCCACTACGCACACGACCTGAAGCTTGTGAAAGCAGCCCCCCTGCCCGACTGGTACCTGCCACTGCGCACGCAACTCACCATCGGGGCCGGCCTCTCGCTCGCCACGGCCATGCTGACGGTCTTGTCAAAACCAGGCGCTTGACACGGGGCAAGCAAAACTTCAGAATAGTGAACATACATTCACCGAAAGAAGTTTTCATTCCTTGCTGGAGCCCTCCATGAGCCTGAAAGCCCTGATCCGCAAATTCACCGGCAAAGGCGGCGCCCTCAACCGCGCCACATCCGCCCGTGACGTCTGCCGCCTCAATGCCATTGCGATGGCAGCCCGCGTCTCCGTCTGGGATCTGGACTGAGTATCCGTCCCTTGCCCTACCCTGGCCATCCGGCATCGCCAATTGGGTGTACGCTTCCTGTATTCGTTGCTGAAACGGAGCCAGGAACTGCCCGATTGATCGTGTATGGCCATGAACGCATCAGACACCACCACCCACCCCTCCCGCTGGCGACGATGGACGGCATGGGCGCTGGCCCTGTGGGCGGCCGTGTGGCTGCTCGGCTGGCTGGGCTTGCCACCTCTGCTGCGCTGGCAGATGCAGGCCCAGCTCGAACAGCGGCTCGAGCGGCCCGTTGCGGTGGAAGCCGTGCGATTCCGACCGTGGTCCATGGAATTGGAGGTGCTGGGCCTGAGCATCGGCCAGCCCATCACCGAGGCGCCGGATTCCGCAGGCCCCACGCTGCGCGTGCAACGGCTGTACGCCAATGCCGAACTGCAATCGCTGCTGCGCTGGGCGCCGGTGGTGGACGCATTGGCCATTCAGGGCCTGGAAATCCAGGTGCGCCATCGCGGTGAAGGCCGTTACGACATTGACGATCTGCTGGCACGCCTCGCCAGCCCTGACGACACCCCTGATCCATCCCTGCCGCGATTTGCGGTGTTCAACATTTCGCTGGAAGCCCCCGCACTGACCCTGGTGGACGAACCGGTCGGGGTGACGCATCGCATTCAAGACCTGAACCTGCAAGTGCCCTTCCTGAGCAACCTGGGGGCACGGCGAGAAGTGGCCACCGAGCCTCGGCTGTCGCTCCTCCTGAACGGCCAGCGACTGGAAACCCAAGCGCTCAGCACGCCATTTGCGCAGACGCATGCGACCGAAGCAACCCTGCGCATTCCCGCCCTGGACCTCGCCCCCTACCTGCCCTATTGGCCAGCCGCATGGCCGATGAGGCCGCAGCAGGGCGTCCTCGATGTGGACCTGCGACTGGCCTTTGAACAGCAAGACGTGCCACAGATCAACCTGCAAGGCAGGCTCGGCGTCACCGGATTGCAAATCGCCGAAACGCGCGGTGGTCAGGCAGAGCCCCTGTTTGACCTGCCCCGGCTGACACTGGCCCTGGAGCCGTCGCAACCGCTGATGCAGCGCTGGCACGTGGGGGAGGTGTTCCTGCAAGGGCCTGAGCTGTGGGTGCGGCGCAACGCGCAGGGGCAGATCAACTGGCAGTCGCTCGCCGAGGCATGGCCTGCCAACCACTCAGCCGATGCACCATCGGCGGCGGACCGCCCACTGCGTTTCAGGCTCGACCACCTGCACTGGCAGGATGCCCAAATCCACTGGGACGATGCCAGCACCCGCCCGGCCGCCCGCTGGACATGGACGGCCATGCAGCACGACTGGCGAGCGTTCCAGTGGCCCCTCGAAGCCCCCGCACCCTTCGAGGGCCAGCTGGTCTGGGAGGGCGCTGAGCTGAAATGGCAGGGCGCGCTCCAGCCCGAAGGCCTGACACTCCAAACCACCCTGGCAGACTGGCCCCTGGCCACCATCGCCCCCTATCTGAGCACCGTGCTCAAGCCCGCCCTCAGCGGGGCATTGACGGTGGCATCGGAGATGGAATGGTCGGCGGCGCCTGAAGGAGGCCTGACCGTGTCGGTTCCGCAACTGGCCGTGAGCGACATCCGACTGGGTCCGACCCGTGCACCGCTGGCACGGCTGCAACGCCTCGAAGTGGCCGATGCCGACTTGCGCTGGCCCGATGCCCGGCTGAACATCGGACGCGTGACGCTGCAAGGCCCCCAGGTGGGGGTCAGCCGGGACGCAGAAGGCCGATGGATGACGGAGACCTGGCTGGCAGACCCGCCCGCCACCCGGCGCGGGCCGGCCGCCCAGTCCACGGCAACCGGACCCGCCTGGGATGTTCGCCTTCAGTCGGTGCAGGTCCGCCAGGGTCGCCTGGACTGGACGGACGCCTTGCCGACCGAGCCCGTGAACCTGCGGCTGGATGCCGTGCGTCTGGACCTGCGCAACCTGCAACCCCTGGCGAGGCGCCAGGCCAGCATGCCACTGACCCTCGACGCCCAGCTGCTGGGCCTGGATGCGCAAGGCCGGCCCCGCACCGACCGCGATGCCGGCCAGTTGAACCTGAAAGGCGAGGTGCGACTGCCCTCTGCCCATGGGGGCGGTGCCACACCGATGCGGCTCGACATGCAATTGCAGGCCGAAAGGCTGCCCCTGCACGAACTGGTCGCCTACGCCGGCCCAGCCCTCCAGCTGGATGTGCTGCGAGCCGATGCGAGTGCGCGGGGACGTCTGTCGATGGACATGGGCACCGATCTGGCCTTGCGGTACGAGGGCGACGCGGCGATTGACGACTTCAGCGCCGACTCTCTGCAACCACAGGCGAGGCTTCTGGACTGGAAAAGCCTGGCGCTCCGGGGTATCGACCTGAAACTGGCACCCGATGCCCCGTTGCGCCTGCAGGTCGGCGAAACCGTGCTCAGCGACTATTACGCCCGTGTGCTGGTGAGCGAGACAGGTCGGCTGAACCTGCAGGACCTCTGGAAACCCGATGCCAGAGACAAGACCGAGCCGCCCACCGGATCGGCAGCTTCACCCCCGCCCGATATCCGTTTTGGCCCCATGAGCCTGGTTCAAGGTCAGGTGGATTTTGCCGACCGGTTCATCCGCCCCAACTACTCGGCTCGTCTGACCGAATTGACGGGAAGCCTGAGTGCCTTCTTGACCCAGCCCGGCGGTGCCACCGAAGGCGATCTGTCGGCACTCACGCTGCGCGGCCGGGTAGAAGGCACGGCCACGCTCGACATCACCGGCCGGCTCAACCCCCTGGCCCAACCGCTGATGCTGGATATCCGGGGGCAGGTGCGCGAACTGGAACTGCCACCGCTGTCCCCCTACAGCACCCGCTACGCGGGCCATGGCATTGAACGGGGCAAGCTGAGCATGGACGTGCGTTACCAGGTGGCCGCCGACGGCCAGTTGCAGGCCAGCAACCAGATCATCCTGAACCAGTTGCGCTTCGGCGACCGCGACGCCAGCAGCGAAGCCCCCAATCTGCCCGTGAAACTGGCCGTCGCGCTGCTCGCCGATCGCAATGGCGTGATCGACATCAACCTGCCCATCGGTGGCTCCCTCAACGACCCACAGTTCCGCCTCGGGCCCATCATCGTGAAAGTGATCTTCAACCTGATCGCCAAGGCCGTGACCGCGCCGTTCAGCTTGCTGGCGAGTGCCCTTTCGGGCGGCAGCGATGAACTCTCCACCCTGAACTTTGCCCTGGGCCAGCCCGCCCTGGATGCCACCGCTGGCGAACGCCTGCAGCGCGTCGCCAAGGCACTGCAGGACCGGCCCGCACTGGCGGTCACCGTGGTCGGTCATGCCCACCCGGAAGCCGAACGGGACGCCTATCGCCGGGCCCAGCTCGATGAACGCATCCGCGCCGAAAAACGACGACTGCTGGCCCGACAGGGGATTTCGCTTGACGCGGCCCAGGGCATCAGCCCCGAAGAGTACCCTTCCCTGCTCAAAGCCGTGTACCAGCGCACCGATATCCCGAAGCCGCGCAACCTCATCGGCATGGCCAAGGACATCCCACAGGCCGACATGGAAACCCTGCTACTGACAGCCATTCCCGTGCCCGAAGACGCGATGCGCAACCTGGCGTTGGCCCGTGCGGTTCAGGTGAAGGACGCACTGGTCGCACAGGGTGTGGAAGCCAGTCGGGTGTTTCTGGGCGCCCCCCAAATCCACACCCAGGCCAGCGAAGCAACCCCTGCGCGCGCCGAGCTGCAACTCGGTACCCGTTGATCAACGCCCCTTGCGTCCCTCGGGCAAAGCCACCATCACAGCCTGCCCTGGCGTGGTGCAACCGGCGTCGCAGCAACGGCCGGGCTGGCGGTTCTGCGTGATGACACGGCCTTCGTCGTGCAGCACCCCGCGGTCCAGCAGCCGCTCCACCAGTTCCACCCGGGAACCGATCGGATAGTTGCGGTAGATTTCGCGTTTCATCGCCTCGGGTGAACCGCCACCATGCAAGCTGATCACGGAATACCAGCCCCCCTGATAAGACGCCGTCAGGTCTTCCAGGAAACGGGCGGTCTGGATGCGTTTGTCGTAAGGGACGTCGGGATTGGCCCGCAACACGTCACTCAGCCGGGCCGCCGTTTCGGGGTTGTGGTCTTCGTCTGGCCCTGGCAAGGCCACAATCAGCCCGCCCGACACATGGTGGGCAATGCGGTGCATGTCGTAAATCTGCGTGGCCAGCAGCAGCTTGCCGATGTTGGCAAACACCGGATCGGGCACAAAACTCTGCGCCAGTTCGTCCTGCGTGGCGTAGACCGATGCGGCCACCCCGCAGGCATAAAAGCCCTCCGTGATCTTGATCAGCTCCACCATCTGGTCGCGCAGGTGGTTTTCTTCGGCCGGGTCAAAGCCGTTGGCCTCGCACATGAGGGCACCCGCCCCGATGAGGAGATCGCCAAAACCCGCGCGGGCGCCAATGCAGCTGTGCCGATGGTGGGTGGCATAGTTGTAGGTCATGTAGCCGCTGTGTTCCCATTCGCCGGCATAAAACACCCGGTCCCACGGCACGAACACCTCCTCGAACATCACCACACCGGTGGATTGACCGTACTTCCCAGAAAACACCGCCGCCTTGTCGCCCGGCCGGCCTGCTGGACGCGCCACGATGGTCACCCCCGGCGCGTCCACCGGCACCGCGCAGCAGACCGCAAAGTCCGCGTCTTCCCGGCCCATGTTCCGGCAGGGCATCACCAGCAACTCATGCATGTAGGGGGCACCGGTGACGATGGCTTTGGTACCCGAAATCCGGATGCCCCGCCCATCGCGGTGGGTGATGTGCACGTAGGTGTCGGCGTTGCCCTGCTGATGGGGCCGTTTGCTGCGGTCACCCTTGGCATCGGTCATGGCAATGCCCAGTGTGAGGTCACGGCGCTGCACCTCGTGCAGATAGGCGGCAAAGGTCTCGCGGTGCTCGGTGGTTCCTCTGGCATCGTCGATGCGAGCCGACACCTGGTGAATCGCATTCAGCGCGTCGTGCGTCAGGTAACGCTGGGCACAACCGGTTTCCTGGCACACGAGCCGAACCGCTTCCAGCTTGTTCAGCAAGTCGCCACTGCTGGTGTTGATGTGCGTGAAGCGGTTCACCACCTCCCCGGTGCTGGCCTGGGTCGCCGTCATGATGGGGGCAAACTCGGGCCGCAAGGCGTGGTCATAAGTCAGGCCGATGGCGTTGATGCCTGGGCGCAGCGCCGGCTCATCCACCACCGATTCCACCCGCCGGCCATCAACAAAAACCGTCGGGTGGCAGGCACGAAGGGACTCTTCGTATTCACGGGCCGTCATCAGCATGCTGTCTCCAGTGGTTGTTTTCAAAGGGCGTCCACAGGTTAAACGCTGCGCGAGCAGTTGTCATCCACCAGATTGACAACCCGATGCCCCCAGCGATGACTGCACCACGCTGGAGGACGCGAAGATGCTCGGTCTCGCCCTCCGTCCGGTCCCGCTCATGGTCAACCGAAACGATCTGCAACCCGACCTCCTGATCCTCGACATCGTGCTGCACAGCATCGATGTGCCCCACCCGGGTGCCCAGAGCCGCGAAGAACTGGTGTCCTGCGCCTATGCCCTGCAGGACGTGATGCTGGTGGGCAAGCCGAAGATGGTCAAGGAAGTCACCAGACTGATGAAGCCACGTGCCATGTCATGGCCGTGGATGAATGGACACAGGGACATGAAAAAAGCACCTAGGCATTTCTGCGCTAAGTGCTTGATTTTTTGGTGGGTCGTGCAGGATTCGAACCTGCGACCAACGGATTAAAAGTCCGCTGCTCTACCAACTGAGCTAACGACCCAACCTTTAACTTTTTGCAATCAACTTGGTTGCTTGCAGAGCCTCAGATTATATGCTGTTTTTCGGCTCTTTCAGAGCGCCACCTGTTTTTTGTGCGTTTTTTCTGTGGTGCAGCGAGGGCGCTCATCACATGGCCCGCGGCCACCATGCCAAAGGCAGCGGTCACGGCCACACTGGACCCATAACCATGACAGTTCAAACTGCCATCGGTTGCCTCACAGGCGTCTGCTGGCAGCCGGACCGATTCGCGACTGAACACACACTCGATGCCCATGGCACCCTGACGTGGCGCTCCATGGTACTTGCGCAGACGCTGACGCAACTGAGCGAGCAAGGGATCGTGGGTGACTTCGGACAGATCCGCCACTTCCACCCGATGGGCCTGCGTCTTGCCACCGGCGGCGCCCACGGTCACAAAACCCACGCCGGACGATGCCGCCCACGCCGCCATCACGGCCTTGGCTGCGCGCTGATCGCAAGCATCCACCACCGCATCGACCGACACGACCTGGCCAGCCTCATCCAGCAAAGCGAGCCAGTTATCGGGGCTGACAAAGTCGTCAATGGTCTGGGTGCAGGCCTGTGGGTGGATCTGGTGGATGCGATCGCTCATGGCGAGCACCTTGGACTGCCCGAGCGTCGACGTGAGGGCATGAACCTGCCGGTTCACGTTGGACTCGGCCACATGGTCCATGTCGATCAGCGTGATCCGGCCCACACCACTGCGGGCCAGGGCCTCGGCCACCCACGAACCGACACCGCCAATGCCCACCACGAGAACATGAGCGTCAAACAGGCGTTGTGCGCCTTCTGACCCATACAGACGGCGCAAGCCACCGAAGCGCCTCTCGGCATCGGCATCCTGCCATGTAACCACCCCCTCTGACTCGCCTTCACTCACGCTCAACCAACCACATCTGGAACCGGAAGCCAGCCAGAGAACCGGCCACGATCCCCGCGACGGCAAAGAGGCTGGTCAGACTCAGTGTCGAAAGGCCCGACAGGCCCTGGCCCACGGTACACCCCATGGCGGTGACGCCACCCACGCCCATGCAGACCGCCCCCACCAGGTGCAGTGCAGTGTCCTGGGTGTTGCGGAACCCCTCCCAGTGGAAGGTACCTGTGGCCAAGGCATACACGAACGCGCCGAGCACCACCCCGAAAACGGAGACGACGCCCAACGTCAGCACCTTGGAGGCATCGCTGAAATAGATCAGCCAGTCGAGGGTGTATGCCATGGGTGCGGTGAAGGTCAGGGATTCCATGCGACCGGTATTCGTGGCCAGGTAGACCGACTCCAGCGTCTGGGGATGCTCTTCCACAAACGCCAGATGGCCGGTCACCCACCAGAGGGCAGCCACGGCAGCACCGATCCCGATACCGGCGAGCCAGTTGTCCAGCGAGGCGCGGAAATCCCGGCTCATGATGGCCCAGACAATCAGGCTGAGCCCCACCACCAGCGCCACCGCAAAGGCGCCGCCCGGCATGGCCCATCCCATCTTGGCTGCCAGCCAAAGAGGCAGCGCACTGGTTTGGTCCATGTCGAAGGCCACCCGGTCAACGGTATTGACACGCAGCACCGCGGTGATGCCGCGCAGGGTGGCAAAGGCGGCGATGCCCATGACCACAAACACCACCAGTGACTTGAGATTCCCGCCACCGATCCGCACCAGGGTCTTGCTGCCACAACCGGAACCGAGGACCATGCCGAAACCGAAGAGTGCCCCGCCCACAAGTGCCGACAGCCAGATGACCCGACTCGCCGCGTAGATGGTCTGGACGGGATCGATCCAGCCCAGCATCCCCATGCCGTAGAAAGCCAGCATGGCCACGCCCACGGCCATGCCCCACATGCGCATGCGAGTCCAGTCGCCCATGTTCACGATATCACTGATGGCGCCCATCGTGCAGAAGTGCGTGCGTTGTGCCACCACACCAAATGCAAAGGCAACCGCCAGGGCTGCCCACAAGACCTGACCGTACAGGGTTTGAATATCGGAAAGTTCCATGCCGCGGATTGTAGGGCCGCGGCAGGCGATCAGCGCATGCGGGACAGACGATCCCTGGCCGTGGCACCGGCCTCGGTTTCAGGATGGAGCTTCACCAGTTCCTGCAAGGCAGCCCGCGCTGCTCGGGCATCCTTCAGTTCCAGATGACAGTTGGCAATGGCCAGCATGGCTTCTGGTGCTCGGGGATGGCGAGGGGCCAGACCGATCAGCCGCTGGTAGCTCTCGATCGCGGGCTGGTAGTTGCGAGCCGCGTAATGGGCATTGCCCTGCCAGTACAGGGCAGAAGGCACATAGCCACTGCGCGGAAACTGGGTGATCAGCGCCTCGTACAAGCGAGCCGCGCCAGCAAAGTCGGACGCTCGCAACGCCACCATGGCCTGTTCGAAGGCCTGAGTTTCTTCCGGCCGCGCCATGAACGTGACGCCGTCCAGCGTCACCTGAACCGGTTCGAGCGGCCGCAAGCGCTCGTCGACCGTGACCAGGACGTCTTTCTGGCGCCGCTGCAATTCAGCGATTTCGTGGGTCAGACGCTCGTTGTGGCCACGCAGTTCGGCCAGTTCACGGCGCAGGCTTTCGACCTGATTGAGCAGATCGAGCGCGCCTCGCCGCAGCGGAACGAGTTCTTCTTCCATGAGGGCCTTGAACGCCTTCTCCAGCCGGGCATCGGCATCGGCGGCCGCCTGGCGATTGGCCTCGACCCGCCCCCGAAGATCGATGATGGCGCGACGGGCTTCGTCGTCGCCACCGAACAACTGGGCCTGTGCCGGCAGGATCAGGGCCGACAGGCACAGCGCCAGACCGGCGGGAAGCAGACGCGGCAGAGAAACGGTGCGGTTCATCAGCGGTAGCTTAACTCAACGCGACGGTTCTGCTGGTGAGCCGTCTCGTCGGAGCCGGCATTGGCGGGCTTCTCCTTGCCGAAACTGACCGACTCCATCTGAGCCTCGGTCACGCCGAGCAGCGAGAGCGAACGGCGGACGGCATCGGCACGCTTCTGGCCGAGGGCCAGGTTGTATTCGCGGCCACCGCGCTCATCGGTATGACCTTCGAGGACCACGCGGCGCTGGCGATCGGCGCTGAGGAAGCGGGCGTGAGCCTCCAGCACGGGCATGTACTGGGCCTTCACGGTGAAATCATCGAAATCGAAGTAGATCAGGCGTGACAGGTTGGCCGGCGGCTCGCCCAGTTGTTTGGTGGCCGCCTGCACAGGGGCCACGCTTCGGGTATCGGCAGGGGCTGAAGCGGCAGGGGCATCGGCGGCAGCCGGCTGAACAGGTACCCCAGTGCGATCTGAAACGGGTACGTTCTCGTCGAGCTTCACACTGGAGCCGCAGGCGGCCAGGGTGAGTGCCGCGAACACGGCCAGAATCGATTGGGTGATGCGAGTGGTCATGATACTCCCGAAAAAAGTGAAGGGAAAAACAAGGATCAACGTTGAAATGGCCCCCAATCGGGCTCACGCACACTGCCTGGCACACTGGCCAGCCGTGTCTTGATGCGCCCGTCGAGGGTGGTTGTCATGAGCGACTCTCGGCCCTGAACCTTGGTCGCAAACATGATCAGACGGCTGTTGGGAGCAAAACTCGGGCTCTCGTCAGCCGTGGTGTCCGTGACTTGAGTCACGACACCGCTGGACAGTTCCATGAGCCGCAACTTGAATGCGCCGGAAACACGGGATACAAAGGCCATCCAGCGACCATCGGGACTGATGGCCGGTGAAATGTTGTAGTTGCCGTCGAAAGTGACCCGGGTGACTTCAGCACCGGTGGGGGTCATGCGGTAAATCTGGGGCGAACCACCCCGATCGCTGACAAAGTACACCTGACGGCCATCGGGCGTGAAGGCTGGCTCGGTGTCGATGCCCGTGGTCTGGGTGATCCGCTGCGGCTGACCCCCATTGGCATCCAGCGCGTAGATCTGTGAAGAACCGCCCAGGGTGAGCGTGGCGAGCAGCAGTCGGCCATCGGGGGACCAGGCGGGCGCGCTGTTCGAACCCCGGAAACTGGCCAGCAGACGACGTCGCCCGGTGGCAATTTCGTGGGTGTAGATGACGGGCTTGCGCGACTCGAATGACACATAGGCAAGTTGCAGCCCATTTGGCGACCAGGCGGGCGAAATGATGGGCTCCGCGCTGGCGAGGGCAGCCTGGGCGTTTTCGCCATCGGCATCCGCCACCCACAGGTTGTGACGTTCGGCATGCCTCGACACATAAGCGATCCGGGTGGAAAACACCCCCGGATGCCCCATGAGTTTCTCGTACACGTAATCGGCGACCCGATGGGCAGCCAGACGAAGGTCGCCTGCAGGCACCGGATAACTGACACCGCCCAGATCCTGTGCCTTGACCACGTCCCACAAGCGGAATCGGACATCGAACCGGCCATCCGCCAATCGGGTCACACTGCCCGTCACCAGGGCATCGGCGTTGCGGTCGCGCCAGGGAGCAAGGTCTGGCCTGGCCATCTCGTCGATCACGGTGTTGCCCGCGCCAATCGACCGGAACTGACCGCTGCGCTCCAGGTCGGCGCGGACAATCGCCGCCACGTCCTGAGGCACACCCGGCGTGACGCGGAAAGGCGCGATGGCGATGGGGATCTGCTGCATGCCAATGCCCGTGACCTCCACCCGGAATTGCGCAGCTGCCATCGTGGGCCAGCCGAGAGCGGCAACCAGCCCGCCTGCCCCGGTGAAGGAGGCAAACTGGCGGCGGCTGAGCTTCAAAGTCATGGTGGATGGCAGGTGAGCTTGCATGGTTCGGAAGGCGATCGATCGAAGGCACCGGTTCAGGCCGGCAGATGGACCGATAATACCGGACGTGAGTGCTGGCAAAGGGCCCGAAATGGGCCCGAAAGTTCCGGGATCGAGTTGGTCAGCACAATTCGTTACACGCCTTACACATTTGCCTTGACACCGCCTTCCGCTGCCTCTGGCCTGTCAGGCCAGCGTACCCTTAACGCCCGGCTGGCCCGGCTGTGGCCTTTTTTCAGGGGCGCCAAGGGTGGCCTTGTGCTGGCTTTTTTGGGTTCGCTGGTCGCAGCAGCCACCGAACCGGCCATTCCCGCCCTGCTCAAGGCTCTGCTGGATGAAGGTTTCACCGAGCGATCCTTCCCGATCTGGATGGTGCCGGTCGCGCTGATCGGTCTGTTTGCCATTCGGGGGCTGGCCACTTTCCTCGCCAAGTATGCCCTCAGCTACACCGCCAACGGTGGCATGCTGGCCATGCGTGCGGCCATGTTCGAACGCTTGAGCCACGCCGACATGAAGCTGTTCAGCGAGCAGAGTGCCAGCAAACTATCCAACACGGTGGTCTATGAGGTGCAGATCGGTTCGACCATGCTGGTCAATGGATCACTGGCCCTGATTCGCGATGTCCTGACCATCATCGCCTTGCTGGGCTACCTGCTTTTTTTGAACTGGCAGCTGACGCTGATCGTTTTGACTCTATTCCCCCCGCTGACCTGGGTGATGCGCGTTCTGTCCAAGCGAATCCACCGCATCACTCGGGTCAGTCAGAACGCGACAGACGAACTGGCCTACGTGGTTGAAGAAAATGTCCTGGCTCACCGGCTGGTGCGTTTGCACGACGCCACCCAGCAGCAAGCCGCCCGATTTGACCATCTAAGCCATGTGCTGCGCAGACTCGCGCTGAAATCGACCATCGCAGGTGCGGCCATGGGACCCTTGAGCCAAGTGATGGCCGCTGCAGCGCTATCGGCTGTCATCGCCATGGCCATGTGGCAAAGCACCACCACCGGTGTCACGGTGGGCGCATTTGTGGGCTTTATAACGGCCATGCTGATGCTGATCACCCCCATCCGGCAACTGGCTGAACTCGCTGGCACCATCACGAGAGGCCTGGCCGCCCTGGAACGGGGCCTGGAGCTGATAGAAGACGTTCCCCTGCAGGCTGAAGGTGTTCACGAGCAGGATCGGGTCAATGGGGACATCCGGTTCGAAGACGTCTGGGTCCGCTACGACGGCAAAGACACGGATGCCCTGAAAGGCATTGCATTGGCCATGGTGCCGGGCGAGGTGGTGGCGCTGGTGGGTCCCTCCGGATCTGGCAAGACCACGCTGGCCAACCTGCTCCCGCGCTTCGTGGAAACCAGCGAGGGCACGGTACGGCTGGACGGCGTACCGCTGACTGACTGGAAACTGAGCAGCCTTCGAAGGCAGTTTGCCATGGTGAGCCAGGACGTGGTCATGTTCAATGACACCCTGGCAGCCAACGTGGCACTGGGGGCCGAGCTGGACGAAGCCCGCGTGCGCAACGCCCTGGCGTCGGCCAATCTGGACGAACTGGTGGCCAGTCTTCCACTGGGCATACACACCCCGGTCGGCCACAATGCCACCGAGCTGTCTGGAGGGCAACGCCAGCGCCTGGCGATTGCCCGCGCCATCTACAAGGATGCGCCCATCCTCATTCTGGACGAAGCCACCTCCGCGCTGGACAACGAGTCGGAGCGTCTGGTGCAGGAAGCGCTGAACCGACTCATGCGGGGCCGCACCACCCTGGTGATTGCTCACCGCCTCAGCACCATCGAGCACGCCGATCGGGTGGTGGTGCTGGTTCAGGGCGAAATCGCCGAACAGGGCACCCATGCCGAACTGCTGGCCATGGGAGGGGTGTATGCCCGGCTGCACGCACAGAGTCAGGGCGGTGTGCTGGCCGAGTGATCAGAGCAACACGATGTCGTACTGATCCTGCGTCATGGAGCTTTCGCTTTGCAGCGAAATCGGCTTGCCGATGAAGTCGCTCAGGCCCGCCAGGTGGGCGCTTTCCTCGTCCAGGAACAGCTCCACCACCTGCGGCGCCGCCACCACCCGGAACTCGCGCGGGTTGAAGGCTCGGGCCTCGCGGAGGATTTCCCGCAGGATGTCGTAGCAGACGCTGCGTGCCGTCTTGACGTGGCCCTTGCCCTCGCAGGCAGGGCAAGGCTCGCTCAGCATGTGGGCCAGCGATTCGCGGGTTCGCTTGCGCGTCATCTCCACCAGCCCCAGCTGCGAGAATCCGCCGATCATGGTCTTGACCCGGTCGCGCGCCAGTTGCTTGCGGAACTCGGCCAGCACGGCTTCGCGATGGTCTTCCCGCGCCATGTCGATGAAATCCACGATCACGATGCCGCCCAGGTTGCGCAAGCGCAACTGCCGGGCAATCGCCTGAGCCGCTTCCAGATTGGTGCGAAACACCGTGTCGTCAAAATTGCGCGCGCCCACGTAACCGCCGGTGTTGACGTCAACCGTGGTCAGCGCCTCGGTCTGGTCGATGACCAGGTAGCCGCCGGATTTGAGGTCCACGCGCCGGCCCAGCGCTCGGGCGATGTCCTCGTCGATCTGATAGAGGTCAAACACGGGCCGCTCACCGCTGTAGTGCATGATGCGATCCAGCGTGCTAGGCATGTACTCCCGGGCAAAAGCCTGCAACAGGCCATGCTGCTCTTTCGAATCCACCTGAATGGACTGGGTCTGCGTGCTCACCAGGTCGCGCAGGACGCGCTGCATGAGCGTGAGGTCCTGGTGCAGCAAGGTGCAAGGGGGCTGCCGCGTCGAAGCGGCCTTGATGTGTGCCCAGGTTTTGCGCAGGTAGGCGATGTCTTCGGCCAGCTCTTCGTCCGAGGCATCCTCGGCGTTGGTGCGCAGGATGAAGCCACCACCCCCTTCCGCCGTGAGGGCCACCAGCCGCTGACGCAGAGCCTCACGCTGCGCAAAAGGGATTTTCTGGGACACACCAATGTGTCGGTCCTGCGGCAGAAACACCAGCAAGCGACCGGCGATGCTGATCTGGGCCGTCAGCCGCGCCCCCTTGGTGCCAATCGGGTCCTTCAGCACCTGCACCATCAGGGCCTGGCCCTCGAAGATCTGGCGCTCGATGGGCAAAACGGTGGACGTGGCGGATGCGCTCACGGTGGGCGCACCGTCGGCAGCGGGCTGGCCGCTGGCCACCAGCGGCGCCTTGTCCTTGCCTGCATGTCGGGCCGTGATGTTGGGCAACAGATCGGCCACGTGGAGAAAAGCGGCCCGGTCCAGCCCGACATCAATGAAAGCCGACTGCATGCCGGGCAGCACCCGCGAGACCTTGCCCAGGTAGATGTTGCCCACCAGCCCGCGCTCCAGCGTGCGCTCGATGTGCACTTCCTGCACAGCACCCTGCTCGACCACCGCGACTCGGGTTTCCTGAGGGGACCAGTTGATGAGGATGTCTTGTGCCATGGCGCGATTACAGCAGACGCAGACCAGCGGCGCGCAGGACTTGCGCCGTTTCAAACGCAGGCAGACCCATGATGCCGGTGTAGCTGCCCGAGATGCGCTTGACCCAAAGCCCCGCGAGCCCCTGGATGCCGTAGGCACCCGCCTTGCCCATGGGCTCACCGCTGTCGACATAGCGTCGGATGTCCGCCGCCGACCACTCGCCAAATTCCACCTGCGAGCGGCTGAGCGCCTGCCAGACCTGTCCACGGTGAGCGACCGCCACCGCGGTGAGTACCTGGTGACGGCAACCCGCCAGCTTCTCCAGGATGCGCCGCGCATCGGCCTTGGAGACCGGTTTGCCCAGAATCTCGCGCCCGAGCGCCACGGTGGTGTCGGCGCACAGCACCGGGCCATCCGGCAGGCCACGCCGCATCAACCGGGCCACAGCGGCGTCAAGCTTGTGGCGAGTGACGCGCTGCACATAACGGGCAGGGGCCTCATGGGGTCGGACAGCTTCCAGGGCCTCGGCGTCTTCGGGGTCATCGGGCAATAGCAGTTCTGCGCGCACACCCCATTGCGCCAGCAGATCACGGCGACGGGGACTTTGGGACGCCAGATAAACCCAGGGACCTTGGTGTGGTTCAGCCATGTGGAATCATTCCCGGTGGTAGGGGTGGTTGGCATTGACGGACCAGGCCCGGTACAACTGTTCGATCAGCAGCACGCGGGCCAGTGCGTGCGGCAAGGTCATGTCGGACAGACGGACCCGAAGGTGGGCGGTCGCCTTGAATCCCGGATCCAGACCATCTGGCCCCCCGATGACGAGTGCCACGTCGTCACCCCCCATCTGCCATTCGTGCAGGTGCCTGGCCAGCGCCATCGTGGTCAGCGCGGTGCCTCGCTCGTCCAGCGCGACCACACGGGTTCCTTTGGGAATGGCTGCTTCGATGCGAACACGCTCGGCCGCCAGCAAGGTCTCCAGCGTCTTGGACGCGCGCGGCTCGGTCTTGACGGTCTTGATCTCGACCCGGCAGTCGGGGGGAAAGCGCTTGGCGTAATCGTCGTAGGCGGTCTGGGCCCAGTCGGGCATGCGCTGCCCGACCGCGACGATCACGAGCTTCATGCCTTGGGCTTGCGAGCCGCTGGCTTCTTGGCCGTCGCCCCGACCTTCACCACCTTCACCGGGGTACCGCGGGTGGAGGTGGAGGTTTTAGACGCTGGCCGACTGCCGGTCTTGCGAGGCGTGGCCGTCTTGCTCCCCGCTTTGGCCGACTTGGCCGGTTTTGCGGGGACCTGTTCCGCCGCCAGGGCCGCCGCGGCCGTCTTGCGCACCTTTTTCGCGGGAACTGCCGGCACTTCCACTTCGGGTTTGGCTGCGCGGGGCTTGCGGACTGGCTTGACCAGGCTTTCCGTTGGCTGCGCCACCTTGGCCTTGGCCGCGTGCTTCACGCGCACCGGTTTGTCGCCCCAGATTTCTTCCAGCCGGTAGTACTGGCGTATGCTGGGCTGCATCACATGCACCACGGCCGCCCCACAATCGACGATGATCCATTCACCATTGTCTTCGCCTTCGGTGCGTGGCTTCTCAAAACCGGCTTCGCGAACGGCATCCCGCACGCTGGCGGCCAGGGCTTTGGTCTGCCGGTTGGAGGTACCGCTGGCAATGATGACCCGTTCGAACAGCGGGGACAGCGATTCCGTGTTGAACACCTGGATGTCCTGGGCTTTCACATCTTCCAGGCCATCGACGATGGCTCGCTGGAGTTTCTGGATGTTCTTTTTGGCAGCGGTTTCGCTCATGTAGGCGTTTCGTAGAGGTGATGTTGAGAAATATAACGCGCAACGCCTTCAGGCACCAGCACGTCCAGATCAGGGTGCCGCCGGCTTTGCCCGTGCACATGGGCCCGGATGGCGGTTGAACTGGTCGGGTGAAGCGGCATCTGCAGACGCTCGAAAGGAATGTCCACGTGATCCAGGCTGGTCTCCACCACCGCAGCGGGATCGGCTTCGGCGGCCAGGTGAATCGGTCGGTTGGCCACGGCCAGGGTGGCGTAACGCAACACCTCCTCCCAGCGACTCCATGACTTGAAAGCCAGCAGCTGATCAGCACCCAGCACCAGATACAACTGCGCTCCGGGGTATTCCGAGGACAGTTCACACAGGGTATCGGCCGTGTATGAGGGGCCTTCTCGCTCGATTTCGCGGGTGTCGATCCGGGCCCGGGTCAAGTCACCAAAGGCCGCATGACACATGGCGACGCGATCGGCCGCCGACGAGAGCACCCGGGACTTGTGCCAGGCTTGCCCTGTGGGCAGGATGTGCAGGACGTCGAGGTGCAACTGGCTCAGCGCTGCGTCGGCCAGGGCGCGATGCGCCCAATGAGGGGGGTCGAATGCCCCACCAAACATGCCGATACGCCGCGGCTGGCGGGCATTCACAACCAGTCCCGTCGAACCAGGAAATCCTGGTACAGCCGATGCTCGGGCGTCCCGGGGGTCGGGCGTTCGTTGTACGACCAGCGCACCAGCGGGGGCATGGACAGCAGGATGGATTCGCTGCGACCACCCGATTGGAGGCCGAAGTGCGTCCCCCGGTCCCAGACCAGGTTGAACTCCACATACCGGCCTCGCCGGTACAGCTGAAATTGTCGCTCGCGCTCGCTGTACGGGGTGTGGATCCGGCGATTGACGATCGGCAGGTAGGCGTGCAGGAAGGCATCGCCCACGGCTTGGGTCATGGCGAATCCGCCCTCGAATCCGAGCTCCGAGAAGTCGTCGTAGAACACGCCACCGATCCCCCGCTGCTCGTTGCGGTGCCGGTTGCAGAAGTAATCGTCACACCAAGACTTGAAACGCGGGTACTTGTCCCTGCCAAATGGTGCCAGGGCCTGCGCGCAGGTGCGGTGAAAATGCACCGCATCCTCCTCGAAACCGTAATAGGGGGTGAGGTCCATGCCCCCACCAAACCAGCTCACCGGCTCCCCACCCTGCGGCGGGGTGGCGGTGATCATGCGCACGTTCATGTGCACCGTGGGCACATAGGGGTTGCGCGGGTGGAACACCAGGGACACGCCCATGGCTTCGAAAGGTGCCCCCGACAGTTCCGGGCGGTGCTGGGTGGCAGATGGCGGCAGTTTCGGCCCATTCACATGGGAAAAACCGCAACCGGCCCGTTCGAACACCGGTCCATCTTCGAGAATCTGGGTGATGCCATTGCCTTGCAGTTGGTCACCGGGTTCCTTCTCCCAGCCATCCGACAGGAAGGCCTTGCCATCGATTTCGGAAATGGCCGATGTGATGCGCTGCTGGAGATTCAGCAGGTATTCGCGCATGGCGATCGTGTGGGCGTGACTCATTTCTGCAAAGCCCTGTAACCGATGTCGCGACGGTACTGCATCCCGGCGAATGATACCCCCTCCACCAGTTCGTAGGCACGTCGCTGGGCAGTGACCACGTCAGCACCCAGGGCGGTGGCGCACAACACTCGGCCCCCCGAGGTGAGCACCTGACCCTCCTGCATGGTGGTTCCGGCATGAAACACCACGGCTTCGGCGCTGTCGGCCGGGAGCGCCGTGATGACGTCGCCCTTGCGTGGTGTCAGCGGGTAGCCGTGCGCGGCCAGCACCACCCCCAATGCCACGCGCTCGTCCCAATGCAAGGTCACGTCACTCAGCCGCTGCTCGGTGGCGGCCAGCAGGACCTCGGCCAGATCGCTCTGCAGGCGCATCAGGATGGGCTGGGTTTCCGGGTCACCCAGCCGGCAATTGAACTCCAGTGTCTTCACAGCGCCACCGGGCTCGATCATCAGCCCGGCATACAGGAAGCCGGTGTAGGGAATGCCGTCCTGTTCCATCCCGCGCACGGTGGGCAGGATGATCTCTTCCATGGCACGGCGGTGCACGTCAGGCGTGACCACGGGCGCGGGTGAATAGGCCCCCATGCCACCCGTGTTGGGACCCTGGTCGGCGTCGAGCAGGCGCTTGTGATCCTGACTGGTGGCCAGTGCCATGACGGTCTTGCCATCGCACAGCACGATGAAGCTGGCCTCTTCGCCCTGCAGGAAGGACTCGATCACCACCCGTGCGCCACCCTCGTTGTGCGTCACGCCCAGGGTGTTGTCGACCAGCATGAAGTCGATCGCCTCGTGAGCCTCTGCCAGCGACATGGCCACCACCACACCTTTGCCGGCGGCCAGGCCATCGGCCTTGACGACGATCGGCGCCCCCATCCGATCCACGTAGGCATGAGCCTGGACGGGGTCGGAAAAGGTTTCGTAGGCGGCGGTGGGAATGCCATGGCGCTTCATGAACGCCTTGGAAAAGGCCTTGGAGCTTTCCAGCTGAGCCGCCGCGCGGGTGGGGCCGAAGATACGCAGGCCATGGGCGCGGAACTCATCCACCATGCCGGCGGCCAGCGGGGCCTCGGGGCCGACCACGGTCAGGGCAATGCCCTCGGCCTGCGCCCACTCGCGCAGTGCCTGCACATCGGTGAACGGCACGTTGGTGAGGCGCACATCCCGGGCCGTGCCCCCGTTGCCGGGCGCCACGTACACCTGCGCCACGCGGGGCGATTGCTGGAGCTTCCAGGCCAATGCGTGCTCGCGCCCGCCACCACCCACCACCAGCACCTTCATGGGGTCGCTCATTCGTTGATTTCCGCGTTGTGGAACACGTTCTGCACGTCGTCCAGATCCTCCAGCACGTCCAGCAGCTTCTGCATCCTGGCCGCCTCTTCGCCACCGAGTTCGATGGTGTTGTCGGCGCGCATCGTCACCTCCGCCACTTCGGGCGTCAGGCCAGCGGCCTGCAGCGCGTCCTTGACGGCTTCGAAATCGCCAGGGGCAGTGATCACCTCGATGGCGCCGTCGTCATCCGACATCACGTCTTCGGCGCCCGCTTCCAGCGCGACTTCCATGACGCTGTCCTCAGACGTACCGGGCGCAAACACCATCTGACCACAGTGCCTGAACTGGAAAGCCACCGAGCCTTCGGTGCCCAGATTGCCACCGTACTTGCTGAAGGCATGCCGAACTTCGGCCACCGTGCGCACCCGGTTGTCGGTCATGGTGTCGACGATGATGGCCGCACCGCCGATGCCATAGCCTTCGTAGCGGATTTCCTCGTAGTTCACGCCCTCGAGGTTGCCGGTGGCCTTGTCGATGTTGCGCTTGATGGTGTCGGCCGGCATGTTGGCTGCCTTGGCTTTGTCGATGGCCAGGCGCAGTCGCGGGTTGGCGGAAGGATCGCCTCCACCCTGACGGGCAGCCACCATGATTTCCCGGACAACCCGCGTCCAGATGCGCTGTCTTTTTTCATCCTGCCGGCCCTTGCGATGCTGGATGTTGGCCCATTTGGAATGACCTGCCATTGGATCCCTCGAAAATTCGTGTACGCTGATCTGTCTATGACCTGATATTGTACTTTTTGGCCTCTGGCCAGCCCACCCGCCACGCCACCTCCCCGGGAGCCCCAACATGACCGACCCGATCCGGATTGCCCGCAACGCGCTCACCGAGTGTCTCCTGCTGCCCGACAAGGCCAACCGGCATGGCCTGATCACGGGGGCCACAGGCACTGGAAAGACGGTGACCCTGCAGACCCTGGCCGAGGGCTTTTCCCGCATCGGTGTGCCGGTGTTCATGGCCGATGTCAAAGGCGACCTCACCGGCATCAGCCAGTCAGGACAGATCGGCGGCAAACTGGCGAAGGTGCTGGCCGATCGCGGCATCGACCTGCCGGAACCGGTGGCCTGCCCCACCACCTTGTGGGATGTGTTTGGCGAACAGGGGCATCCCGTCCGAGCCACCGTGAGTGACATGGGCCCCCTCCTGCTGGCTCGCATGCTGGGCCTCAACGACACCCAGGCTGGTGTGCTGAATGCGGTATTCAAGATCGCCGACGACAGTGGCTGGCTGTTGCTGGACCTCAAAGATCTCCGCGCCATGCTGCAGCACGTGGGCGACAACGCCAGGCAATACACCACCGGCTACGGGAACATCAGCAGTGCCAGCGTGGGCGCCATTCAGCGCGGACTGCTGCAAATCGAACAACAGGGGGGCGACCGCTTCTTTGGCGAGCCGATGCTCGACATCCACGACCTCATGCAGACCGTGGACGGCCAGGGCGTGGTCAACATCCTGGCAGCCGACCGGCTGATGAATGCCCCCCGGCTGTATGCCACCTTCCTGCTCTGGATGCTGAGCGAGCTGTTTGAGCAACTGCCCGAGATCGGCGACCCGGAAAAGCCCAAACTGGTCTTTTTTTTCGACGAAGCGCACCTGCTGTTCAAGGATGCCCCGAAAGTCCTCATCGAGCGCATCGAACTGGTGGTTCGCCTGGTCCGTTCCAAAGGGGTGGGCGTCTACTTCGTGACGCAGAATCCGCTCGACATTCCGGATACCGTGCTGGGGCAGTTGGGCAACCGCGTGCAACATGCCCTGCGGGCCTTCACGCCCAGAGACCAGAAAGCCGTCAGGGCCACGGCCCAGACCATGCGACCGAAAGCCGGTCTTGATATCGAGGCCGCCATCACCGAACTGGCCGTGGGCGAAGCACTGGTCAGTTTCCTCGACGAGAAGGGCCGGCCCTGCGAAACCGAACGCGCATTCGTGCTGCCACCGGGCAGCCAGATCGGTCCGGTCGGTGACACACAACGGGAGGCCCTGCTCCGTGAGTCGCTGGTGGCGGGCACTTACGAGCGACAGATCGATCGGGAAAGCGCCTACGAAATGTTACGTCAACACGCCGAGCAGACCCTGACGGCGGCACCCCCATCCCGAACCGCTGCCGAACCAGCCGGCCAACCCGCAGGGGGACAGGACATGAGCGAGTTTCTCTTTGGCCGCACAGGGCCTCGGGGTGGTCAGCAAGATGGGCTGGTACAGACGCTGGCCAAGACCGCGGTGCGCACGGTGGGTTCCAGTGTGGGTCGCCAAGTTGTACGCGGCCTGCTCGGTGGATTGCTCGGCGGTAAACGCTGAGAATTCAAAGTGTCATCTTTATTGGATTTACACTAGAGGTCATAACCAACCGGAGACAGCTGGATGATCGACCCCATCACCGTGGCAGGCTACCTGATCGCTGTGATGGCGGTGGCTGCGTGGTGGCGGGAGCGCCGCCGGCGACAACGGGACAGGTCTCGCCATCAGACCGAGCAACAGCGTTTCTCGGCATTGCTGGAACGCCTCGGGATTGGCCACTGGATCAGGGATCTTGACAGCGGAGCCATGTGGTGGTCCACCGAATTCAGGCGCATGCACGGGCTGACGGCCGACGAACCGGCCGAGCGAATGCGGTTACTGGAACACATCCTGCCTGAAGATCGGGATCCCCTGGTGGCCAGCCTCAAAGCGGCCTATGCCTCTGGCCAGGGTGAATGCCGCTACCGTTCTCGGGATGCAGACAGGCAGACCCGGCATCACCTGGTGCGGATTGCGGTGTCCACCTCGGCCGAAGGCAGTCGGATCGCCTATGGTTTCAACCTCGAAACCACCGAGCAGATACGACTGCAGGATCAAGTACGGAAACGATCGGCATACCTGGAGGCGATTGTCAGCCACCTGCCCATGGGCATCAGTGTGTTCGATCAGCACCTCAAGCTGCGGTTCTGGAATGACCGTTTCATCGAGGTGCTCAACCTTCCGGACGAGTTGATTCAGGAAGGTGTGGATTTCGCCGAACTCATCCGCATTCCGGCCCTGAGGGGGGAATACGGGCCTGGGGATGTCGAGGCCATGGTCATGGAACGGCGGGCACTGGCCTTGAAGTTCGACCGGCACCGGTTCGAACGCATCCGCCCCAACGGACGGACCCATCTGGTGATCGGAGAGCCCATCCGGCAAGGCGGTGAGGTCATCGGCTTCGTGACCACCTACACGGACATCACCGAACAGAAGCACGAGAGCGAACAACTACAGCAGACCACCGAGATGCTCCGGACGCTGATTGAAAACATTCCGGTCGGTGTGAGCATGGTGGACAGCGAGTTGCGGGTGCTGGCCTGGAACCAACGCTTTCTGGAAGTGATGGACTTTCCAGCCTTCCTGTTCGAGCCACCCGTGGTCACCCTGCCGTCGCTGTTCCAGTACAACATCGATCGGGGTGAATATGGGCCTGTCGACGATCCGCAAGCCCTCATGGACAAGCTGACGGAAAGGGCCCTTCAGTTCGAGCCGCACGCCCTGGAGCGCGTTCGACCGAATGGCCGTGTCCTGTCCATCATCGGCCGGCCACTGTCCTCCGGCGGTTTTGTCACCATCTACGCCGACATCACCGAACAGACAGCCCGCGAAGCCGAGATCAAGCGCCTGGCCCGTACCGACCCCCTCACCGGCCTGGATAACCGGGGGGCATTCGCCACCAGCCTGAGGCAGGCTCTGGCTCAGAGCCGTCGCCGGCATGCCCAGCTGGCGGTGCTGTTCATCGACATGGACCGCTTCAAGCCCGTGAACGACACGCTCGGGCATGAAACCGGCGACCAGGTCCTGATCGAGATTGCCCACCGCCTCAAATCCCGTCTGCGCGAGAGCGATCTGGTGGCTCGCATGGGTGGCGATGAATTCGTGGTCGCCCTGACCGATCTGGAAGGCGAAGTCGATGCCGCGCAGGTGGCCGGCGAGCTGGTTTCGAGCCTGAGTGCCGCGTTCATCACCCCAAAAGGCGAGGTGTTCCTGTCCCCTTCCATTGGCATCGCGCTGTCACCGCAAGATGCCATGGACGAAGCGGAGTTGCTGCGGCTGGCCGATCTGGCGATGTACCACGTCAAACGTGAGGGGGGTGCGGCTTACCGGTTTTTTGCACCGACCATGAACGACGCGGTGATGCAGCGAATCGACATCGAGCGTCGGCTACGCAGCGCCATCCATGACGATGCGCTGGAACTGCACTACCAGCCGATCCACGGGCTCTCTGAAGGGCTGCCTTTGCTTGGTTTTGAAGCCCTGCTTCGCTGGCCTCGACCCGAGGGTGGCTACACCCCCCCTGATGAGTTCATTCCGCTGGCTGAGGCATCGGATCTGATCCGCCTGCTGGGGCTCTGGGTGAGTGGTGCGGTGGCCCGACAGATGACGGTCTGGTCTCAGCTGCACCTGCCCGATCTGCCCACACCCTGGCGCATCAACATCAACCTGTCGGCCAGACAGTTCGATACCCAGGACCTGGCGCAGGAACTGGCGCAATCCTTTGCCAACCAACGGCAGAGCCTCGAACGCATCACCTTCGAAATCACCGAGGGGGTGATGATGACGGACCCTGGCAAGGCCCAGACCCAGCTCACCCGCCTTCGGGAGATGGGGGCGCTGTGTGCGGTCGATGATTTCGGGACGGGCTATTCATCCCTCTGCTACCTTCGCCATTTCGCCATCGACTCCCTCAAGATCGATCGCTCCTTCATCCAGGCCCTCGGGCCCGAGCCGGATGCGCAAGCCATCGTCGCCGCTTCCGTCGGGCTGGCCCATCAGCTGGGCCTTCAGACGGTGGCCGAAGGCGTGGAAACGATGGAACAGATGGAATGGCTGCGGCAGATGGGATGCGATGCAATCCAGGGCTATCTGATGAGCCGCCCGCTCACCGCCCACCAGGTACCCGAATACCTGCAACGGGTGGCCCAGGAGCATCACCATCCTTCGGCAAGCCCCTCGGCGTAGTCCATGAGCTCACCCAGGATATGCTCGGCGCGCTCATCGCCTCGTTCCATGGCCTGCTCCGCCAGCTTGTCCACCTTGTCCTGAAATGCGGCCAGCGTCATCACCCCACCGGTTCCACTCGTGAGCCATTGCTGGCAGTGCGCACGCCATTGGGCGGACTCGACTTCGTCGAGCCGTTCGGGGAAGTTGCGAGCCCGGTACCGGAAGGCCAGCACGGACAGACGTTCGTCATCGAAAGACGGTGACTTCCCGCCTGCTGTCGGGATGGGCTGGCGCTTGACATCGACGAGCTTTCTTCGATCGGCATCGCTCAGGAATCCACCGTACAGATCCTGGTCCGGGTCCAGTCGTTGCGTCGGGACAGGTTGGTCAAACACCTGTTTCCAGATTTCACTCATGTCGGGCAGTTGTGCCGCCCATTCGGCATGGACCCAGGCGGCATCAAGATCGATACCCCAGCGCTGGGCCATTTCGGGCCTGAGCGTTTTCAGATGGCCAACCACCATGGGGGATTTGTTGAGATGAATGCGCTTGATGGGCAGGCGCTTCACCCCTTCAGGCAGGTCTGCCTGCTGGGTGAACAAGCGCTCCCTGATGTCCTGGCTGTTCAAGTGGGCCAGTTCCCGGGGGTCAAAAGCCAAGTCCCAGGCCAGCAATTCGTTCCGATTCGTCGGGTGGCTGGCCAGGGGCCACATCACGCCCAGGCACCCCCGCTCCGGCGGGAACATGCCTGAGACATGCAGAAAAGGCCGGGCTTGTCCGGGCGCGACGGGCAAGCCGATTTCTGCGGCCACCCGCTCCTTTTTGTGCAGGGAAAACGCAAAATCAAACAGCCTGGGTTGATACTGGCGAATCAGGCGAGCCACCGCAATCGTGGCCCTCACGTCTGACAAGGCATCGTGCGCTGCTTCATGCAACAGCCCATTGGCCCGGGTCAGGTCCTCCAGCTTGAAACTGGGCTTGCCATCGGGCTTGCGGGGCCACTGAATCCCTTCAGGCCTCAAGGCATAAGCCATGCGAACCACGTCCAGCAAGTCCCAGCGCCCACAACCGTTCTGCCATTCGCGGGCATAAGGGTCCATCAGGTTGCGCCAGAACAGGAAGCGCGTGAATTCGTCGTCGAAGCGGATGGTGTTGTAACCCACGCCCACCGTACCCGGCTGGGCAAGTTCTGCCTCGATCCGGGCCGCGAATTCGTGCTCGGGCAAACCGCGCTCCAGGCAAAGCTGCGGCGTGATGCCCGTGATCAGGCAACTTTCAGGATCCGGCAGGTAATCGGGTGCCGGCTTGCAATAGAACATCACCGGCTCGCCGATGACATTGAGTTCGGCGTCTGTCCGGATACCCGCAAACTGAGCGGGTCTGTCGACTCGGGCACGAGCGCCAAAGGTTTCATAGTCGTGCCAGAGAAAGGTGTGTGCATGCATGGGGCTCCATTACACCCGAAAGGCAATCAGGCCGGACTCCCCGAAAAACAGGAGACCGGCCTGACGATTCAACGTGATCAGACGGTTGTCAGTCTGCGGTCGCTTCTTCCGGTTCCGCTGGCTCGGCTTTCGAAGAGCGTTCCTTCTTCGGAATCGGCTGGATGTCGAGCTTCACCTCCGGCTTGTCTTCCACGGAGGTGTCGATGTCCACCAACAGACGCCCACCCTCCGTCAGACGACCGAACAGCAACTCGTCAGCCAGGGCGCGTCGAATGGTGTCCTGGATGAGGCGCTGCATGGGGCGAGCCCCCATCAGTGGGTCGAAGCCTTTCTTGGCCAGGTACTTGCGCAGGTCATCGGTGAAGGTGACCTCCACCTTCTTCTCGGCCAGCTGTTGCTCCAGTTGCAGGAGGAACTTGTCCACCACACGCAGGATGATCTGCTCGTCCAGCGCCTTGAAGCTGACCATCGCATCCAGACGGTTGCGGAACTCCGGCGTGAACAGGCGTTTGATGTCGGCCATCTCGTCGCCCGCCTGACGCTCGGTGGTGAAGCCGATGGTGGCCTTGTTCATGGTCTCGGCACCCGCATTGGTCGTCATGATGATGATGACATTGCGGAAGTCGGCCTTGCGCCCGTTGTTGTCGGTCAGGGTGCCGTGGTCCATCACCTGGAGCAGCACGTTGTAGATGTCGGGGTGGGCCTTCTCGATTTCATCGAGCAGCAGGACGCAATGCGGCTTCTTGGTCACGGCTTCGGTGAGCAGGCCGCCCTGATCAAAGCCCACGTAGCCCGGCGGCGCGCCGATCAGGCGGCTCACGGCGTGTCGCTCCATGTATTCGGACATGTCGAAGCGGATCAGCTCGATACCCAGGATGTAGGCCAGCTGCTTGGCGGCTTCTGTCTTGCCCACGCCAGTCGGGCCGCTGAAGAGGAAAGCACCAATCGGCTTGTCGGGCTTGCCCAGACCGGAACGTGACATCTTCACCGCAGAGGCCAGGACTTCCAGCGCCTTGTCCTGCCCGAACACCACCGCCTTGAGGTCACGTTCCAGCGTCTGCAGCTTGCTGCGGTCGTCACTGGACACGCTGGTGGGCGGGATGCGGGCAATCTTGGCAACGATCTCCTCGATCTCGGCCTTGCTGATGGTTTTCTTGCGTTTGCTGGGCGCGAGGATGCGCTGAGCGGCCCCGGCCTCATCGATGACGTCGATGGCCTTGTCGGGCAAATGACGGTCGTTGATGTACTTGGCGCTCAGTTCGGCGGCGGCCTGCAGGGCCGCATTGGCGTACTTGACACTGTGGTGTTCCTCGAAACGGCTCTTCAGGCCCTTGAGGATGTCCACCGTCTGCTCCACGGTGGGTTCGATCACGTCCACTTTCTGGAAACGGCGGCTCAGCGCGGCATCCTTCTCGAAAATGCCCCGGTATTCGGTGAACGTGGTGGCCCCGATGCACTTGAGCTGGCCACTCGAGAGGGCAGGCTTGAGCAGGTTGGAGGCGTCCAGGGTGCCGCCGGAGGCAGCACCCGCACCGATCAGGGTGTGGATTTCGTCAATGAACAGGATGGCGTTGGGTTTTTCTTTCAACGTCTTGAGCACCCCCTTGAGGCGCTGCTCGAAGTCGCCGCGGTACTTGGTGCCGGCCAGCAGCGCGCCCATGTCGAGCGAATACACATTCGCCTCGGCCAGGATCTCGGGGACGTCTTTCTGAACGATGCGCCAGGCCAGACCCTCGGCGATGGCGGTCTTGCCCACGCCCGCCTCACCCACGAGCAGCGGGTTGTTCTTGCGACGGCGGCACAGGATCTGGATCACACGCTCCACCTCGTACTCGCGGCCGATGAGCGGGTCGATCTTCCCGTCTTTGGCCGCCTGGTTGAGGTTCTGGGTGAACTGTTCCAGCGGGGAGGCTTTTTCGTTGCCTCCGCGGGTTTCGGCCGCCTCCTCGTTTTCGGCCGCGCTGCCTTCGCTGGGCTTGGCCGGTTCGGGCGGGTCGCTCTTGCGAATGCCGTGCGCGATGAAATTGACAACGTCGAGTCGGGTCACGCCCTGCTGATGCAGGTAGTACACGGCGTGAGAGTCTTTTTCACCAAAAATGGCCACCAGCACGTTGGCGCCCGTGACTTCCTTCTTGCCATTGCCCGTGCTCTGCACATGCATGATGGCCCGCTGGATCACGCGCTGAAACCCGAGCGTGGGCTGGGTGTCCACCTCCTCGGTGCCAGCCACCTGAGGGGTGTTGTCCTTGATGAAATTCGTCAGGGACTTGCGAAGGTCGTCGATGTTGGCGGAGCAGGCACGCAGCACCTCGGCGGCACTGGGGTTGTCCAGCAAGGCGAGCAGCAGGTGCTCGACGGTGATGAATTCGTGCCGTTGTTGCCGGGCCTCGACAAAGGCCATGTGCAAGCTGACTTCAAGTTCCTGGGCAATCATGGGGCACTTCCTTAAAACGAATCTCTAATTTACCGCGAATCGGACCGATGGTCTGTTGCAAATGGGGCAAATCCGGCCTTATTCAACGGGTTCACTCAGGCATTGGAGCGGGTGTCCATGGTGACGTGCGGCCTGCAGCACCTGCTCCACCTTGGTGGTGGCGAGATCGCGGGTGAACACGCCACACACCCCACGCCCTTCCAGGTGGATCTTGAGCATGATCTGGGTGGCGGTTTCGCGGTCCTTGTTGAAGTACTCCTGCAACACCAGCACCACGAATTCCATCGGGGTGTAATCGTCGTTCAGTAGCACCACCTGATACATTTTGGGTGGCTCGACGCGCTGACTCTTGCGCTCGAGGACGACAGCGTCCTCGCCGCTGGGCAATTTGGGCGTGAGATCGGGTTGCTTGGGCATGCTGAAGATTCTATCCAGAGGCTGGTCACCGATGCCGGCGCCGAACAACGGGCCGGTGCATCGTGTGGTCAAGACCCCGGCCTGATCACAAGAACCCGTGAACCGTCATCATTCCCTCATTTCGAACCGGAAACCCATTGCCATGATGACCACGACTTCACTGCTGGAAAGAGCCCATCACCCGTTCTGGGCCTCCTCCGGCATTGCCTGGCTGTACACGCGTCCAGACGGCCAGTTGCAAGTGACGGATGACTTCCTCAGGCACCTTCTCGGTCGCCCGGAACTGGCCCCGATTGCCACTTCGTGCGGCGCCGAACGGGCGCTGCACGAAGCCTTGCTGGACAGCCCCCGACAGGGGGTCGATGCCCGGCGCCTGGAGGCCATGGCGGACCCGGATGCCGCCGCCAACTATGCGGTGTGGCTGCGTTTTCGTGATCGCCTGCTGGCGGAACCCACCCTGGAATCCAGCTATCTGGCGCTGTTTCAAGGTCAGGGGGTGGATGTGGCGCCGGTTCTGGTGGCGCAGATCACCCAGCTTCTGCTGCGGCATGTGCTGGGGCCTCAGGCGACACCGATGGAAGCGCGCGCCGCCGAGATGCTGTTCCGTGCCCAGCGCATCACCCTCATGGAAGACGGCACGGTGATGGCAGCCGATGACGAGACGGTGGAGCGGCACGCCATCAGCGGCGGTTTTGGCACACTCGGCGAACTGCTGGCCCGCAACGGGGCGCAACTGCGCAGTGTGGACCTGGATGTGCTCAATGAAGACAATGCCGATGTGTACTGGCAGCGCGATGAGGCCATGGACATGGCGGTCTGCCTGAACACCGGTCAGCCGGTGATGGCCGCGCTGTGCCGCGTGCTGGAGAAGTGGATTGCCCATTTCCAGGGGGTGACCGTGAAGATCCGCACCGAAAAACAGATCGATGACGATCACTGGGTGTGGCACGTCGGGCTGGACGCCCAGGCGAGCGCGATCCTGAATGACCTGTACATGGGAAATCCGGTCGACGAGGGCCGCCTCAAGCGCTTGCTGTGCCTGTTCCGGCTCGAATTCGACCAGTCCTCTGACATGCTGCCCGAGGTGGCCGGTCGGCCCGTCTACCTGGCCATGGCGATGGACGAGCAGCAGCGACTGAAGCTGAAGCCTCAGAACCTGCTGCTCAATCTGCCGCTGGCCCGCCGCTCCTGAATCAGGCGACGACCGATTCCAGCGCCCGATTGAAGGTGGCGCTGGGACGCATCACCTCGGCCAGCCGGACGGGGTCAGGCAGGTAGTAACCACCAATGTCGACCGGCTTGCCCTGCACGGCGTTGAGCTCCTCGACGATCTGCACTTCGTTCGCCGCCAGGTACTGAGCAAGAGCGGCAAATTTGCCCGCGAGTTCGGCATCTTCGGTCTGGGATGCCAGCGCCTGTGCCCAGTACAGGGCCAGGTAGAACTGGCTGCCGCGGTTGTCGAGCTGACCGGTGCGAGGAGAAGGGTTCTTGTTGTTGTCGAGCAGTTTGCCGGTCGCGGCATCCAGCGTCTTGGCCAGCAGCTTGGCACGCGGGTTCTTGTTCTTGATGCCCAGGTCTTCGAGCGACACGGCCAAGGCCAGGAATTCACCCAGGCTGTCCCAGCGCAGGTGGTTTTCTTCGACCAGTTGCTGGACGTGCTTCGGAGCCGACCCCCCCGCACCGGTTTCGTACATGCCGCCACCGGCCATGAGCGGCACGATGGACAGCATCTTGGCGGAGGTGCCCAGCTCCATGATGGGGAACAGGTCGGTCAGGTAGTCACGCAGGATGTTGCCGGTGGCGCTGATGGTGTCCATGCCACGGATCACGCGTTCCAGGGTGTAGCGCATGGCACGCACCTGGCTCATGATCTGGATGTCCAGGCCGTTGGTGTCGTGCTCGTGCAGGTACATCTTCACCTTGGTGATGAGTTCCTTCTCGTGCGGACGGTAGGCGTCCAGCCAGAAGACCACCGGCATGCCGGAATTCCGGGCCCGGTTGACAGCCAATTTCACCCAGTCGCGGATGGCCGCGTCCTTGACCTGGCACATGCGCCAGATGTCGCCCTGCTCCACGTTCTGGCTCATGAGCACCTCGCCGGTGGCCAGGTCGGTGATGTTGGCCACGCCGTCTTCCGGAATCTCGAACGTCTTGTCGTGGCTGCCGTATTCCTCGGCCTGCTGCGCCATGAGGCCCACATTGGGCACCGTGCCCATGGTGCGCGGATCGAAGGCGCCATGCCACTTGCAGAAGTTGATCATCTCCTGGTAGATGCGAGCAAAGGTCGATTCGGGCATCACGGCCTTGACGTCCTTCAGGCGGCCATCGGCCCCCCACATCTTCCCGCCGTTGCGGATCATGGCCGGCATGGAAGCGTCGACGATGACGTCGTTGGGCGAATGGAAGTTGGTGATGCCCTTGGCGGAGTCCACCATCGCCAGTTCAGGGCGGTGCTCGTGGCAGGCGTGCAGGTCGCGCTTGATCTCGTCCTGCAGACTCTGGGGCAAGGTGGCGATCTTGTTGTACAGATCGACCATGCCGTTGTTGACGTTGATGCCCAGCTCCTCGAATAACTTGCCGTGCTTCTCGAAAGCATCTTTGTAGAAGATCTTGACGCAGTGACCGAACACGATAGGGTGAGACACCTTCATCATCGTGGCCTTCACGTGGAGTGAGAACATCACGCCTGTCTTGTGCGCGTCCTCGATTTCCTTCTCGTAAAAGGCAACCAGCGCCTTCTTGCTCATGAACATGCTGTCGATCACCTCACGATCGAGCAAAGACACCTTTTCCTTCAGAACAATGGTCTTCCCGCTCTTGGTGAGCAGTTCCATTTTCACGTCGCGAGCCTTGTCCAGCGTCATGGACTTTTCGCCATGGTAGAAGTCACCTGCATGCATGTGGGACACGTGAGAACGCGATGCCTGGCTCCATTCGCCCATGCTGTGCGGGTTCTTGCGGGCGTATTCCTTGACAGCGCGGGGCGCACGGCGGTCCGAGTTGCCTTCCCGCAGGACCGGGTTCACGGCTGAACCCAGGCATTTGCCGTAACGCTTCTTGATGTCCTTCTCTTCGTCGGTCTTGGGGTTTTCGGGGTAGTCGGGCACGGCATAGCCCTTGCCCTGCAGTTCCTTGATGGCCGCGACCAGCTGTGCGACGGAAGCACTGATGTTGGGCAGCTTGATGATGTTGGCGTCGGGTTGCAGGGTTTTCTTGCCCAGTTCGGCCAGGGTGTTGGGCACGCGCTGCGATTCGGTCAGACATTCCGGAAACTCACCCAGGATGCGGCTGGCCACCGAGATGTCGGCTTCGGTCACGGCGATCCCCGCAGGCTGGGTGAAGGCACGGACGATAGGCAGGAAAGAGGCGGTGGCCAGACGAGGGGCTTCGTCGGTCAGCGTGTAGATGATGTTCGCGTTCTTGGCAGACATGGAATTTCCTTGTGACTTGGTTAGCGAAGAATGAGCACCATGATAATTTCACGATGCGGAAAATATTTTTGTACTGTGCACCAGGATTGTATTATCAGTCATATATAAGACATATGAGCTGATACCCGACCGGCGGACAATAAAAAAGCCGAGGCCTGAAGGACGCTCGGCTGCAGGATGTCTGGTCATGACGCCTTACATGTGGTCGATCATGACCTGGCCAAAGCCGGAGCATGACACCTGCTCGGCACCCTCCATGAGACGGGCAAAATCGTAGGTGACCCGCTTGCTGAGGATCGCCTGCTCCATGGAACGGATGATGATGTCCGCGGCTTCGGTCCAGCCCATGTGGCGCAGCATCATTTCCGCGCTCAGGATTTCGGAGCCCGGGTTGACGTAGTCCTTGCCCGCATACTTGGGGGCGGTCCCGTGGGTGGCCTCGAAACAGGCCACCGAATCGGACAGATTGGCTCCCGGGGCGATACCGATGCCGCCGACCTGGGCAGCCAGGGCATCGGAAATGTAGTCGCCATTGAGATTGAGCGTGGCAATCACCGAGTACTCGGCAGGACGCAGGAGGATCTGCTGCAGGAAGGCATCGGCAATCGAGTCCTTGATGGTGATGTCGCGACCCGTCTTGGGGTTCTTGAACTTGCACCAGGGCCCGCCATCCACCTCGACAGCGCCGAACTCGCGCTGGGCCAGGGCATAACCCCAGTCCCGGAAGCCGCCTTCAGTGAACTTCATGATGTTGCCCTTGTGGACGAGCGTGACCGAGGGCTTGTCGTTGTCGATGGCGTACTGGATGGCCTTGCGCACCAGGCGCTCGGTGCCCTCGATCGATACCGGCTTGATGCCGATACCGGAGGTTTCGGGGAAGCGGATCTTGGTCACGCCCATTTCGTCCTGCAGGAACCGGATGAGTTTTTTCGCCTTGTCGCTCTGGGCTGCGTATTCGATGCCGGCGTAAATGTCTTCCGAGTTCTCGCGGAAGATGACCATGTGGGTTTTTTCCGGTTCTTTCAGCGGACTGGGCACGCCTTTGAAATACTGCACCGGCCTCAGGCACACGTAAAGGTCCAATTCCTGGCGAAGCGCCACATTGAGCGAGCGGATGCCACCGCCCACCGGCGTGGTGAGCGGCCCTTTGATGGACACGACGTATTCCTTCAGTGCCGCCAGGGTTTCTTCCGGAAGCCAGACGTCGGGGCCATAGACCTGGGTGGATTTTTCCCCCGCATAAACCTCCATCCAGTGGATGGTCCGGCGCCCCCCGTAGGCCTTGGCCACGGCCGCATCGACCACTTTGAGCATCACGGGGGTGATGTCGATCCCGGTGCCATCGCCCTCGATGTAGGGAATGATGGGGTCATCCGGCACATGGAGGGACATGTCCGGGTTGACGGTGATCTTGTGGCCCTGCGAGGGTACCTGGATGTGCTGGTACATGGGGAACCTGTCTCCTGTTTATGCGGACGAAACGGCGTCTGCCGGGGGTGCGGTAGCATGTTGCCCATGCTGATCACCCTTGGGAAAATTCTAGCCACAAATGCCGGGAGGGCCTACCTCAGCCCAACCCTGACGGAGCGCATGGCATGCACGGGATAACGAACCGAGTCAAACAACCGCTTCTCGCCTGGGGCCTGGCCGGCTGGCTGTGCCTGCTGACGGCTTCGGCCCTCGCGCAACAGCCCCAGCTCAACCTGCCCCGCGTGCAGCTGCAGGCTGGCATGCACCTGATCACCGCCCAGGTCGCCAACACCCCGCAGCAACGTTCGATCGGCCTGATGTGGCGGCAGGACATGGCCCCCAGCGAAGGGATGATCTTCGTGTTCGAACATCCCCAGCGGCAGTGCTTCTGGATGCAGAACACCTATCTGCCATTGACGGCCGCCTTCATCGAGGACGACGGGACGATCGTGAACCTGGCGGACATGCAGCCCCTGACCACCGATTCGCACTGCTCGGCCAAGCCCGTGCGTTTCGTCCTGGAAATGCATCAGGGCTGGTTTGCCAAACGCGGTATCGGGGCCGGCCAGCAGCTCAGGGGCTCGCTGTTTCTTCCGCGCTGATGCGACACCGTTCTGTCAGGCCATCACCACGATGGGGAAACGGGCTCGCAGTTCGGAACCATCAGCCACAAAAGGCACGGTGAGGGCCCGTCTTGCTTCGGCCGACAGACGGCGCCAGAGAAAGTCCCGCTCGTTGCCGGGGTCGCCGTCCACGTACATCTGGGTGGTCAGGAGTTCGTGCGGGCCCAGTCGCACCTTGAAATGGATGTGCGGGGTGCGTCCGCTGTAACGTGCGGGGCGTATGGTGCGGAAGCGGTAGGCACCATCGCGGCCCACCTCCATGCGACCAAAGCCCTGGAAAGCCGGATCGGCACGCCCGCCATCTCCGGGGTGGTGGTAGCGCCCATCTTCATCGCACTGCCAGATCTCGACCATCGCACCAGATACCGGCTGGCCATCCACATCCACCACGGTGCCTTCGACCCAGGCAGGCTGACCCCGGCGGTAGGCGAGGGTGCCATTGCGCAGCAGATCGGCATCGCTGTCCATGGGCAGTCGCTGAGGGTAAAAAGGGCCTTCGGCCTGGCTGGGCGTGGGCGTGAGCGGGCGGCTGGCCCTCGCCGGGCGCATGATGAAGGGCGTCGCGGCGACCAGCGCAGCGGAAGCACCGGTGAGCAGGATCTGCCGACGAAGCAAGGGACTGGGCAATGACATCTGGATTCCTTCACTCGTGACGCAGGGCCTCGATCGGGTCCAGACGGGCCGCACGCCGTGCCGGGAAGTACCCGAACAGCACGCCGATGCCCGCCGAAAACACGAAGGCCAGCGCATTCACGCTGGGGTTGAACACAAAAGGCACGTTCATGAGCGCCGACAACCCGACACTGGCACCCACCGCCAGCAGCATGCCGATCACACCACCCAGCGCGGCCAGCACCACCGCCTCGATCAGAAACTGCAGCAGCACCTCGCGCTCCAGCGCACCGATGGCCAGCCGCAACCCGATTTCGCGGGTGCGCTCGGTCACGCTCACCAGCATGATGTTCATGATGCCGATGCCGCCCACGATCAGGCTCACCGCCGCCACGGCGCCCAGCAGCATGGTCATGACGCGGGTGGTGCCAGACAGCGTTTCGCCCAGTTGCCGGGTGTCGAGCACGTTGAAGTTGTCCTCGTCGGTATCGGCCAGCTTGCGACGCTCACGCATGAGTTCGACAATCCCGGCCTTCACGAGTTCCGGCGCCCCGCCGTCGATCATGGACACGTGCAGCGTGGCGACCCGGGTGTGGCCCACCACCCGCCGCTGGAAGGTGTTCAGCGGCATGTAGACGAGATCGTCCTGATCGTTCCCAAAGGCACCCTGCCCTTTCGAACTCAGCACGCCCACCACTTCGCAGGGCACCTGACGCACCCGCACCATGGCGCCCAAGGCGGGGCTGGGGCCGAACAGTTCTCGGCGCACCGTCTCGCCGATGATGCAGACCGCCGAGCCGGCGCGCTGCTCGTCGTCGGTGAATGGACGACCATCCGACAGCCCCCAGTTGCCGGTGGTCATCCAGTCGTTGGTGCTGCCGATGATGCTGCTCGACCAGTTGCGGCCATTGGCCACCACCACCGAGCCGGTGCGTGACTCGGGTGCCGCCGCCAGCACGCCGGGCACCTGCTGGGCGATGGCGGTGGCATCGGCCGAGATGAAGGCCGGCGCAAACGCGCCGCCGCCACCCGGGCCGATGCGCTGGCCCGGACGGACCTGCAGGAGGTTGGTGCCCAGGCCGGCGATCTGGTTCTGGATCGCCCGCGTGGCGCCATTGCCGACGGTGACCATGGTGATCACCGCAGCCACGCCGATGACGATGCCGAGGATGGTGAGAAAGGAGCGCAGCAGGTTGCGCCGGATGGAGCGCAGGGCCAGCAAGAGGGTGTTGAGCCACATCAGGCGGTCTCCTCCTGGGCGGCGGCCAGCACCGGGTGCGGATTGGATTCGTCACCCGCGACCACCCCATCCACAAAACGCACGATGCGCGAGGCATAGGCGGCAATGTCGGCTTCGTGCGTGACCATCAGCACGGTGATGCCCTGTTCACGGTTCAGCCGCTGGATCAGCCCCATGATTTCGTGGCCACGGTGGGTGTCGAGGTTGCCGGTGGGTTCGTCGGCCAGCAGCACCTGTGGCCCGGTGACGATGGCCCGGGCAATGGCCACGCGCTGCTGCTGCCCGCCCGAGAGTTCGGCCGGCGTGTGGTGCTCCCACCCTGCCAGCCCCACCGCCGCCAATGCCTGGCGAGCCGCTTCGCGCCGAGGCCCCAGCTTCTCCCCACGGTAGATGAGCGGCAGCTCCACGTTCTCCAGCGCACTGGTGCGAGGGAGGAGATGAAAGCCCTGGAACACGAAACCGAAGAACTTGCGGCGCAGGCGGGCCAGGCCATCGCGGTCCAGCCCCTGCACGGGCACGCCATGAAAGCGGTATTCACCGCTGGTCGGCCGGTCGAGGCAGCCCAGGGTGTTCATGGCGGTGGACTTGCCCGAACCGCTGGGCCCCATGATGGCGACGAATTCGCCCTGTCGGATGTCCAGGTCCACCCCCCTGAGCGCCAGAAACGCCGTGGCACCCTGACCGTACACCTTGGTGATGCCACGCAGGGATATGACAGCGGCGCTGGCGAGGTCGCTCATCGGGCACTGCCTCCACGGCGCTGCTCGGTGATCACTTCCATGCCCTCCGCCAGGCCTTCGCCCGACACCTCGGTCTGGCGGCCGTCGCTGATCCCGGTCACCACCGTCATGGCAACAGGCTGACCGTCCTGCAACACCCAGATCTGACGGGGGCCTGCACGACGGTCAAAGCGCACCGTCTTGGGCGCGGAAGCCGGCGGACCGGGCATCATGCGGGACAGCACACTGCCCGTGGGCACGGGGGTGTCGTTGAGCTGTGGCATGAAACGCAAGGCGGTATTGGGCACCAGCAGCACACCCGTGCGCTCGACCGCTACGATGCTGGCGGTGGCCGTCATGCCCGGGCGCAGGGTCAGGTCGCTGTTGTCGACATCCAGGGTGGTGGTGTAAGTGACCACGTTGTCGGTTTTGGTGGAGCCAAAGGCCACCCGCTGCACTTTGCCAGGGTAGCGGCGGGCCGGGTAACTGCTCACGGTGAACGTGGCCTTCTGGCCCTCTTTCACCACGCCGATGTCGGCCTCGTCCACATTCACGTCCAGTTTGAGTTCGCGCAGGTCCTGCGCCAGCGTGAACAAGGTGACGGCCTGCAAGGAAGCGGCCACGGCGTTGCCCGGATCCACCGATCGAGACAGTACCACGCCATCAATCGGCGAGCGGATGGACGCCTTGAAGAGGTTCGTTTCGGTGGTGGCCAGGTTGGCGCGGGCCTGTTCCACCGCGGCTTCGGCACTGAGCACGCTGGCACGGGCACGCTCCACGGCGGCGGTGGTGCGCAGGGCAGCGGCGCGGGCGGCGTCGAGTTCGGCCGCCGAAGGCACTTGCCCACCTGACAGACGGTACACCTCCTCCTGCCGGGCGAGTTGCGCGGCCGCCTCCTGGGCAGCGGCTTCGCTTTCGCGTTGGCTGGCCTGTGCCTGCGCCACCTGAGCACGGGCGGCCGCCAGCGCCGCACGGGCATTGCTGACCTGGTCTTCCAGCTTGGCAGTGTCCAGCACCAGCAGCACCTGCCCCTGGCGCACGCGGTCGTTCACGTCCACCCGAACCTCCTTGACCGTGCCGGAGAGCTCACTTCCGATGTTCACGGCCCGCACAGGCTGCAGGGTGCCGCTGGCCGACACGGTCAGCGTCAGATGACCGCGTGACAGCGGCTCGGTCACATAGACCGGCGCGGCCTGCCGGGCCTGTGATGTCTGCCATGCCATCCAGCCCCAGACAGCCAGGGCAATGACCACGGGAACCAGCCACAGCCATGGACGCTTCCACCACGATGGACGGCGCTCAGTGCCAAGGAGTTGGTCCAGATCGGCCGAGGGGGTGCGTTCAACGGGGCTCATGCAGGGAAACTTCCAGGTCTTTGATCAGGGTGTCGCGGCTCCAGCCGCCGCCCAGCGCCTTGTACAGGCGCACATGGTCGGTGCTCCAGCTGGCTCGGGCGGTGGACAGGTCGCTTTCGGCATTGAGGCGGGTGCGCTGGGCGTCCAGCAGGGCCCGGGTGTCGATGAGACCGCCGGCGTGGCGGTGACGCGCCAGGGTTTCGGCCTGGATGGCCGCTGCAGCGGCATCCGCCAGGTGATCCAGCCGCAGCCGGCTGGCCTGCAGGGCCAGCAAAGCCGTCTCCACTTCCTGCAGGGCATTCACCATGGCGACCTCCAGAGAGACGCGGGCTTGCTCCAGCGCGGCCGCTTGCGCACTGACCTGCGCACGGGCCGCGCCGCCATCCCACAGGGAGGCGCTGACACTGGCCACCAGCGCGCGAGTAAGAACCCCGGTATCGAACAAATCAGCCAGGCGCGGTGAACGCCAGTCCAGCGAGCCCCCCACGCTGAAGCCTGGATAACGCGTCGCATCGGCCTGTGCCACGCGGGCCACCGCCGCCATCACGCGGGCCTCGGCCACCTGAATATCCGGGCGCTGGCGCAGGGTGTCAGCCGGGATGCCCATGGCCAGTGTGAGCGCCGCCTGCGGCACCTCGGCCCCTTCGCGCAAGTCAAGTTCGGCCTGCGGTGCCAGGCCCACCAGCACCGCAAGGGCATTGCGATTCTGCTGCACCCCCGATTCCAGTGGCGCGACGGCACCGCGGGTCTGGCCCACGGCCGCCAGCGCTTGCGCCAGATCGAGCTGAGAAGCCAGCCCCGCTTCCACGCGCCAGCGGGTCAGCTGAAGCGACGCCTCCTGCAAGGCCAGGTTGTCACGTGCCACCTGCAGCCTCTGCTGCTGGGCTCGCCATTCCACATAAGTGAGGGCCACTTCGGCGGCCAGGGTGACCCTGGCCTGCCCCAGCTGGGCGGCGCTGGACCGTACCTCCGCCTCGCTGGCTGCCAAGGCACTGCGACGGGCGCCAAACACGTCCAGTTCCCAGCTGGCATCCAGCCCGGCGCGAAACGCGTTAGCGGCTGTCACCTCACCAGTCGCCGACCGCTGCGCACTGCCCGATGCGCGCACCGCTGGCAAGGTGGCTGCGGCGGTTACATCGCGCTGGGCACGGGCCTGGGCCAGTGCCGCCTGGGCGCTGCGCACGCTGGTATGGACCTCCAGCGACCGTTCGATGAGGCCGGCCAGATCGTCGTCCTGGAACACACGCCACCACTGGACAAGTGCACCGGCTTCTGCCGTGGGTGAGGTGGCACGCCAGCCAGCCACCTCCGCCAGGTGCACAGGCATCTCCGGTTCAGTCACCATGGAAGGCGCAGACGCGCACGCCGTGAGGCCCAGGGCCACCACGACCGGGCCCAGCCAGCGGGGAGAAAGCAGCAAAGGTTGGGGTAGACGGGGCATGTCGTGCTTGTTTCAATGACAGGCATAGTGTCGTGCACCCGGGTGATCATTCGGCAAGTGCCGTGTGAAGTCTGTGTAAAGTGACGGGTTACTGGAAGGCTAAAGCGCCATCTGCACGTGCTCGATCACCCGGTCGTCACCCAGCACAATGAGGGCAAAAAGGGCTTCCTCCAGCGTGGAGGCCTGCGCCCATTTCCGGGCCAGCATGGGCCTGGCTTGCGGGTTGATCACCACGAAATCGGCCTCGTATCCCGGGCCCAGATTCCCCACGACACCGCCCAGCCCCATGGCCAGGGCGGCGCCCGCCGTGTGCTGCCACCACAAGTGGGAGGGTGCCAAGCTCACGCCCACCTTCGGCAAACCACCGCCCGTCACGGAGGCGCGGCCCACCTGGTAAGCCGCGAGCATGGTCTGAAAAGGACTGAAACTGGTGCCGCCACCCACGTCACTGGCCAGCCCGTAGCGGAAACCGACCGCATCGGCACGTTCGTAATCGAAGAAGCCACTGCCCAGAAAGAGATTGCTCGTGGGACTGACCGCTGCCGCTGCGCCGGTGTCACGGAGTTGGGCACGGTCTTCCTGGTCCAGATGAATGCAGTGGGCATACACCGCCCGTTCACGCAGCAGGCCGAAGTCGCCGTACACGCCCAGGTAGCTGCGGGCAGATGGATAGAGCTCACGCACCCAGCGCACCTCGTCGAGGTTTTCGGCCACGTGTGACTGGATCCACACATCCGGATAGCGGGTCGCGAGTTCGGCGGCGCCGCGCATCTGGGCGTCGGAGCAACTGGGGGCAAAACGCGGCGTGATGGCATAACCCAGCCGGCCATGGCCATGCCAGCGCTGGATGAGTGCCTCGGTGTCGAGCAGGCTCCGCTCGGTTTCATCGCGCACGCCATCGGGGGAGTGCCGATCCTGCAACACCTTGCCCGCCACCAGTCGGAGGCCACGGGCCCCGGCCGCCGCCATCAGCGCATCCACCGAGGCCGGGTGTGACGTGGCAAAGGTGAGGGCGGTGGTGACACCGTTGCGCCGGAGTTCGTCCAGAAACACCTCCGCCACCCCCGCCGCGTACTGGGGGTCATGGAAACGCGCTTCATGAGGAAAGGTGTAGGTCTCGAGCCAGGGCAGCAAACCTTCGGCCGGGGAGCCGATCACATCGGTCTGGGGGTAATGGATGTGCAGATCCACAAAGCCCGGCGCGATCAGGCGACCCGGCCAGTGAGTGACAGGCGCATCGGAAAAACGGGCATGCAGCGTCTGCCACGGCCCGACCGCCTCCACCCGCCGCGGCGAACCCGGCGAGACGCCGGGGCCGGTGACCAGCAGGCCGTCGGACTCGTAGCGAACCATTGGACCCGATGCGTCGGGGTCGAACCAGAGGATGGCGGCGCGGAAGGCTTGCTTCATGGCCACAAGCTTAAACCTTCAGGCGGGCTGACGCGTCCAAGGTCGGATAATCCGGAAACTTTCGCAACAAAGTTGCAACTACAAGCGATAGCATGATCGATAGCCGCGAACTTCAACTGGCCTGGCCAGGAGGGCTGACCCTCACCTTTCCGGACGTCCAGCTTCGGGCCGGCGAAACCCTGCTGCTTCGTGGCGCATCGGGCAGTGGGAAATCGTCCTGGCTGGCGCTGGTGGCCGGGCTCCTCACCCCCACACAAGGCACTCTCACCGTCCATGGTCAGCAACCCGCTGCCCTGCCGCAGGCCCGTCGGGACACCTGGCGCAGCCGCACCATCGGTTTTCTGCCCCAGGGCGCCCGACTGAGCCCGGTACTGACCGTGAACGACAACCTGCGCCTCGTCTCATTTGCTTCGGCCCAGGCGCCAGAGGCCTTGCACCGCCAACGCCTGATTGACCGACTGGGCCTGCAACCGCTACTCGATCAGCCTGGGCGTGAACTGTCAGGCGGACAGGCGCTTCGCGTGGCACTGGCACGCGCCCTGCTACTGCAACCGCCCTTGCTGCTGGCCGACGAACCCACGGCCAGCCTGGACGACGACAACGCCCATCAGGCCATGCAACTGCTGCGAGAACAGGCCGAGCAGCATGGCAGCACCCTCGTGGTGGCCACTCACGATCATCGTGCGGTACAGGGATTGCCCGGCGCACGCACCCTCACGCTGGAGGCCAAGCGGTGAACACGGTGACCCTGGCCTGGCGATATCTGTGGTCTCGCCCGCTGACCACCGCCCTGAATGCGCTGATGCTGACACTGGGCTTCGCGGCCATGGCCTTTGTCTTCAGCGCCCGGGACCAGATCGACCGGGCCTTCGAACGCGACCTCGCCGGGCTGGATGCCGTCATCGGCGCCAAGGGCAGCCCGCTGCAGCTGATCCTGGCTGGTGTGTTTCACCTCGATGTTCCACCGGGCAACATCCCGCTCAGCGAAGTCGAAACACTGCGCGTTCACCCGCAGGTGCGACAGATCATTCCACTGAGTCTGGGCGACAACGTGGCGGGATACCGCATCGTGGGGACCACCCACGACTACGTCCTGCACTATGGGGCGGGCGTGGCGCTGGGGCAGTTGTGGGACCAGCCCATGGAGGCCGTGCTGGGTGCACAGGTGGCCCAGACCACCGGCTGGAAGCCGGGCCAGCGGTTTGTCGGCATCCACGGGCTCGGGGCGGGCGGCGAGGCCCATGAGGACACCCCCTACACTGTCAGTGGCACGCTGGCCCCCTGCGGTTGCGTCCTCGACCGCCTGGTGCTCACCGCCACCGAATCGGTCTGGCAGGTGCACGACGACCTGCACGGCGACGAGGAGCTGTCGGAGGAAGACAGAGCCAGCCTTCAGGCCGATCGCGAAATCACCCTGGCGCTCGTCACTTACCGCAGCCCGATTGCCGCCGTCACCTTTCCTCGTTTTGTCAACAGCACCACCTCGATGCAGGCCGCGGCACCGGCCAGCGAAATCACGCGCTTGCTCACCTTGCTGGGCGCAGGCACCCAGGTGCTGCAGGGATTCGGGCTCACGTTGCTGATCATGGCCGGGTTGTCGGTTTTCGTGGCGCTGTGGTCGGCGGTGCGAGAACGCGAGCCTGATCTGGCCATGCTGCGCATGCTGGGCACCCGTCCCGGTCGCCTGGTCGGCTTGCTGCTGGCCGAAGCCAGTTGGCTGGCCCTGCCCGCCGCGGCTGCGGGATTGCTGCTGTCTCAGGTCCTGCTGGCAGGGCTCGGAACGTGGCTGCCTGCCGGAGGGAGTTCGCTGCTCGGCGCCTGGCGCTGGACGCCCACGCTGGCGTGGATCCCCCTGATCGCCGTTCTCATGGCCTGCCTGGCTGCGGCATTGCCGGCCTGGCGCGCCTGGCGGCTCGATGTCATGACCTTGCTCAACCGGAGTTGAACAATGCGAAAATCTTTGATCACCTGGCTCGTTTTCACCCTGATCGGCACCCCTGCCTGGGCCCAACACACCCAGAAGCAGATAGAGGAGGACATCCGGCGCCACCGGGCCATGGCCGCTGCCCATGAAGCAGCGGCCATCTGCCTCGAATCGGGCCGTGGCGAAAAGGTCTGCCTGCAGGAACTGCAGGCCGCGTGCAAGGGTCTGGCCATCGGAAAGTATTGCGGCATGCGACATGTACATTGAATCGGCAGATCTTTCTCGTCGGCGCAGCCTTCGGCTTCTGACAGCCGCAGGCCTCTCACCCCTGCTCACCCTGGGCACGGCGGCGAGGGGGCAGTCCGCCCCGCCGCCAGGGGGCGATGCCCATCCGCTGACGGGCGGGCAGGGAGAGGGCTATCACAGCCCGCTGAGTCCCTTTGCCCCCCTGCCCAAACGGGACGACGTGATCCCATGGTCCACCCTGGCACAGGTGGAGCAGCGGGTGGAAAAATCACGGGTGGTGCAGGTGTACGCGCCTGCCGTTCAGGCCCTGAACCAGAAAACCGTGCGGCTGCAGGGCTTCATGTCACCCCTCGATCCCGGTGAGCGACAGGTGCATTTCCTGCTGACCTCCGTGCCACTCACGTGCGCGTTCTGCACCCCGGGTGGTGCCGAGAGCATCATTCAGGTCCGCACACGACACCCCATCCGTTACACCATGGAGGGGCTGGTGGTGGAAGGCCGTTTTCACGTCCTTCAGAACGACACCTTCGGCTTTTATTACCGGCTGACCGACGCGGTGGCCGTCAAGTGAAGATCAGACCGCCCCCCTGATGGTTTCGCGACGTTTCGCCTCGCGGTCTTTGCCGAGGGTGGCATCCAGTGCATTGTGCAGACGCGCGCAAGCACCCAGCAGGGCATCCGACACGCGGTCCGCCACATGCGTCACCGCGATCGGCTGACGGCCAGCCAGGCGCACTTCCAGCAGACAACGCTTGTCGAGTTCGCCGCTACGGGCCGCGTTCACATCGGTGAGGTGAACCTCGATCCGGGTGATGTGGTCGCGAAAGCGGGCCAGTCGTTCGTTCAGCTCGCGGGTGGCCCATTCGTTCATCGACTCGGAACCCTGGATGCTGGCGTCGGTATTGACCTGGATATGCATGAAATCGTCTCTCTCTGTTTAAAAGACGATGGATGCCCGCGGGACCGACAAGTTCAACGCACGAGTCGCAGATAAGCCTCACGGGTCTGGGGGGACACGGCCTCAATCAGCTGGGCGTAGTGGGTTTTGTGCCGTCCGAGCATGCGGGCCGAAGCCACCGTGCGCGAGCGACAGAACCAGTGACAGGTGTGCTGCATCAACAGGATCTCTGCCGTCAGGGTGAAGGCCTTGTCACGGTCCGAACGCGCCGCTTCATTTCGTATCACCGCCTCGATCCCATCGGCGTGGATGCTGAGGGCCTGGCGAAGGTCGAAAGTGGCGCCTGGCACCAGCTTGTCGGCGTATGGCAAGGCCACCGGCAGGGTGCTGACCAGCGCTTGTTCGCCCCACACCTTGGAAAAATCGTTGGCCAGCCGCCTGACCTGCTCACCCAGTTCACCCTCGGCGGTTTGCAGCATGCTCCAGATCTGACCCCGGCGTTCGGACTCTTTTTCGCCGAGTGCGCGCATGTACCCTTCCAGCAGGGTTTCCATGAGCTTCTCGATCTGGTACTGGTGCAGATAGCGCCCCAGCAACTGAATGCGGCGACGCTGTTCACGGCCTTTGACCACCTGAAAGCCCGCCACGAGAAAAATCAAGGGAAGAAGCAATTCCATGGCGTGACTTTACGAGAATGCAAGCAGGGTGGGGACCGATGAAAAGCAAAACGGGTTAGCATCTCATGGAGGCTAACCCGTTTCTAATTTGGCGCGGCTGGCAGGATTCGAACCCACGACCCCTTGGTTCGTAGCCAAGTACTCTATCCAACTGAGCTACAGCCGCTTGCAGAAACTGGGAGTATACAACGATTTCAGCGGCTCTTCGATGGGAGTCGATTTTTTTCGTGCCCGTCAAGGTGCTTCAGGCACTCGAGCGCCGCTTGGAAACCGGCATGGCCATCTTCAGGGCCGTGCACGATGGCCGTCAGGCTGTGAGCCAGCATCAGGTTCAGCGGAAGCCCGAAATCTTCCACCTCGTTGCCCTCGGCATCCTGGCCAGTTGGCGCCACGCTGGCCATGCGTTCCCTCAGGGAATGGCCGCTGGGCAGATAACCCACCACCGGCTTGCCGCAGGCCAGCGCATAGGCCGCTTCCCAGACCGTTCCGCTGTCTGGCTCGTGGCCGCGCCAATCACGCAGGTTCGCGACCACGGCATCGGCCTGATCGATCAGGGCACGGTTGGCCAGATAGATGGCGAGGGATAGCGGCTGCACACCAGACTGCAATGGGGCGTCCAGCGGATAGAGCCCTACAAAACCGTTCGCCGCACACAGGCGGCACAACTCGGCGCCCCGCTGCCGGGCATCGGGATAGAACACATCGGGCCCAGCCAGGTACACCTTCGGCTTCAAGGTGCGGTCGGCCATCAATCATCCTCCGGCGCATCCAGTCCGGGAAACAGCACATCCGTGAAACCCAGACGCGTCAGATCGGTCATCCGGGTGGGATACAAGCGCCCGATGAGGTGGTCGCACTCGTGCTGCACCACACGGGCATGAAAACCCTCCACCACCCGGTCGATGCGCTCACCCTGTTCGCCCCAGCCGGTGTAGCGGATCCGCCGGTAACGAGGAACCACCCCGCGCAGGCCGGGCACCGACAGGCAGCCTTCCCAGCCATCTTCCATGTCGTCGCCCATGGGCTCGATCACGGGGTTGATGAGTACCGTGGGAGGTACCACGGGGGCATCGGGGTAACGGGGGTTGGGTTCGCCATTGCCAAAAATCACCACCTGCCAGTTCTCCCCGATCTGGGGAGCAGCCAGGCCGGCGCCATGGGCGGCACGCATGGTGTCGCGCAGATCCTCAAGCAACGTTGGCAGGAAAGGCGCATCAGGACCAGGGACCGGCTGTGCGACACGCAACAGGTCAGGGTCTCCCATTTTCAGAATCGGGCGTATGGTCATCTCGAATCCAGCGGCATGCGGGTGGCACGAAAACGTTGACGGAATCCTGCGAAGATAGCCGAAATGGACCGACTGTTCTTCACCGCAAGCGCCATCTGGCCTGTGCTTCTCCAGGGATTTGCCCTGAGCCTGGGGCTCATCGTGGCCATCGGCGCGCAGAACGCCTTTGTGCTTCGGCAGGGCCTTCGACGCGAGCATGTGGGCACGGTGGTGCTGTTCTGCGCCGTGGCCGATGCTTTGCTGATCTCCGCCGGCGTATTCGGGATGGCCCAGGCGGTGGGTGAGCGCCCGCAACTGGCTCGCGCCATGGCCCTGGCCGGCGCCCTGTTCCTGGCATGGTACGGCTGGAAAGCGCTGATGCGCCTACGCCAGGCTGGGCAACTGCATGCCGCAACGGGCGGGGCCAACCTCAGCCGCCGTGCCGCGCTGATACAAGCCAGCGCTTTCACCCTGCTCAACCCGCATGTGTACCTCGACACGGTGCTGCTCGTGTGCACCATGGGCGCGCAGCAGCCGACTGGCCTTCAGGGATGGTTTGTGGCAGGCGCCAGCCTGGCCAGCATGACGTGGTTCACCTTGCTGGGTTTTGGCGCCCGGTGGCTGGCTCCGTGGTTTGCCAGGCCACGCGCCTGGCAAATACTGGACGGGCTGATCGGCATGATCATGTGGATGCTGGCGATCGTGCTGCTGCGACATGCCGCCACCGGATGAATTGGTAGGGCGTGGGGGAATCCAAATAAATTCCAACCATTTGAATCAATTGGACTTTTCCTATCAGCATCCGGAAAAGTTACCCATTCCATACCCCACTCGTTAAATTTTACTTCCTTTGTCGCATAAACGCGACATTTAAGCGGGTAACTTCGAGAGCATCGTTAGCTGAGATGGCAAGCTTACATGAGTCCCACTGCATTGACCCTCAAGGTTGAACAAACGCTTTGAAGGTGCGCAAATCCTTGAAGCCTATGGGCCGGCCCGCTGGGCCGGGGGTGGGGGTGCAGAAAGAAGAGGTTTTGGAGTTGGAGTTGACCCGGTTCCGTGGACACATCATGCTTTGTGTTCAAGGAGTCACCAATGTCCAAAGTCAGACCGCCGTACCCGGCGGCATTCCG
>QLAH01000131.1_pt1 | contig 65138 bp, 54 predicted proteins | sample 4693081 | NCBI WGS metagenome assembly QLAH01 (sample SAMN09425401, study PRJNA476045) | Lake water metagenome, whole genome shotgun sequencing project. | reverse complement strand
GAGCCCCTTTTGGGGGCGAGGGAGGGCGTGGCCTCGGGCCGGGGCAACGCTCGTTCTTGGCGCGGCCGGGCGGGGGTTCTGCTCCTGATCCTCGGAGTCCCCCTGATGGGCATCCCCCAAGACCGCGTCGGCCCGGCCCAAAAGCGGGCGCTCCCCACCCTTCAAGCCGCCTTCAAAAAAGCGAAAGTGGGCTACCCCCCGGGGGCAATTTTTCTGCGGGCGTTCAAAGAAGAGCGCGTCCTCGAACTCTGGGCCGCCGAAAAGGCCGGAGCCAAGATGACCTTGATCAAGACCTATCCCGTGGCCGGCCAGAGCGGGACGCTCGGCCCCAAGCGGCGCGAAGGCGATAAGCAGGTCCCCGAGGGCGTCTACTTCGTGGACCGGTTCAACCCCCAAAGCCGATTCCATCTGAGCCTCGGAATCAACTACCCCAACGCCAGCGACCGCGTGCGGAGCGACCGCAACCGCCCGGGCGGGGACATCTTTATTCATGGCGACAACAAGAGCATCGGCTGCCTTGCGATTACCGACCCCCTCATCGAGGAGGTCTACACGGTCGCGCTCGCGGTGAGGAGGAAGGGGCCGATCCCGGTGCACATCTTTCCTGCACGGCTGACGGAGGTTAAACGCAAGTCCCTCAGCCGGATCCACCCCGAGCACGCCAGCCTCTGGGCCGAATTGGCTCCGATCTATCAGGCATTCGAAAAAGAGAAGCGCGTCCCCCGAGTCGTCATCGACAAGTCGGGGGCCTATCGCCTCGCTCCGGTCAAGAGCGGGTGAGGTGCTGGGACTCGATCCGACGGACGATGCCGGTCTCGGAATTCATGACGATGCTCTCGGTCATCGCCAGGCCCCGACGGTAGCGGACGCCTTTCAAAAGGTCGCCGCTGGTGATGCCAGTCGCCACCACGACCACGGCCCCCGTCGCAAGATCTTCGGTCGAAAAGACGCGATCCAGATCGCCGCCCACCATCTTGGCCGCCCGCTCCCGCTGCTCTTGGTTGCTAAATCGCAATCGGGCCTGCATTTCGCCCCCACAGCAGAGGACGGCCGCGGCCGAAATCACCCCTTCGGGGGCTCCGCCGATTCCCATCAGGGCATCGATCCCCGCATCGGGGTCCAGTGCTGCAATCGCGACTGACAGGTCTCCGTCGGGAATCAGGTGAACCCGAGCTCCGGCTTCTCGAACTTCGGCGATCAAGGCATCGTGGCGCGGTCGGTCGAGGACGCCGATGGTCAGCTCGTCGGTGTCCTTGCCAAGCGCCTTGCCCATCAGCCGGACATTGACCCGTGGCGGAACGGTGATGTCGATCACCCCGCGGCATTCGGGTCCGACCACGAGCTTTTCCATATAGCAATCGGGGGCGTGCATCAGCTGGCCCTGACCCTCGATGGTGGCGGCCAGGACCGAGATCGCATTGGGGGTCCCGTTGGCGCAGAGATTCGTGCCTTCGAGGGGGTCCACGGCGATCTGGACGCTCGGTCCTTCGCCATTGCCGACCTTCTCCCCGATGTAGAGCATGGGCGCTTCGTCGCGCTCACCTTCGCCGATGACGATCGTCCCGCACATGGCGAGTTCGTTCAGGGTGGACCTCATGGCCGAACACGCGGCATCGTCGGCAAGGTCTCGCTGCCCCTTACCAACCCATCGGGCGCAGTTCAAAGCGGCGGCTTCGGTGACGGAAAGAAAATCAAGATCAAAACTGCTGTGCATAGACGAACTCCTTTGTTCTCCGCGCGACTTTGCGCGGTTTGTCTCAAGGATACATAACTTATTGGTTGCTTGAGGAATTCCCTTCGTGGGTGGGAACTTCTCCTCCGCCACTGGGCCACTTGAAAAAGCACCCGCTGGTCAGATCCTTTGGGGCACCCTCGAAGCTGACTCTAGCCGCCGGCTGGTCCATCAGCGATTCGGCTTGAGTCAGGAGTTCTCCAAAGGCATCCACGCTGTAGCCCGGTGCGACGTGAACGATCTTCCCGTCTTTTTGAAGCAAGAAGAACGCCACCCCAGTCTCGACCCTAAAGTCGCGAATGACCTTTTCCTCGGGGTCGCAAGCCATGATGCCAGGGAAGTCGTTGGCCTTTTTCCATTGTGCGGCTTGCTTCGGGTCGCCGTTGATCAACCCGATCAAGGTGACTTGTCCCCGCAGAGCATCGGTGAGTTTGGTGACAAAGGGGGCGGCATCGACGCAGCATGGGCAGTCCCGCTGGATGAAGTAGATGAGGGCCGCCTTACCTCCCTGCATCGCCTCGCGACGGGTCGGTTTGCCGTCTTCGGTGGGGAGTTCAAAGTTCGGCGCAAAGGTCCCGACCAGTTGCTCGGGCAAGGTCTTCATCGTTTCCGGGGTCGGAGAGACTTCGCTCGGGTCGAGAATCGCGCTCGCCGGATCGGTGGATGGGTGATCGGAGGCAGGGCTACCGCACCCGACCCAGAACAACGAACCAAGGGCCAATAGACCTATCGCTGCACGCATTAACCAGAGGATATCCGACTGGTCTGCAACCGGGCCGGGGTTGTCCGGAGTATGGGTGGGAGGAGAGTACGTGGGAGCATTGTCGGTCCGCGTGTATACTCGCGGCTTAATCAAGGAATACTAGAAGAGAAATGAAGCGGTTTATTGCCTGGATTCGCGCCCTTTTTAACCGAGCCATGGATAAAGTGGAGGATCCAGAGGTCATGCTGGATCAGGCTCGTCGGGACATGACGACGGCGCTCACCGCCAATCGCGAGAAGGCGGTGCAGGCGATCACCCAAAAGAACCGCCTGCAGATGATGCTGGAAGAGCAAGAGAAGAAGGCCGCCCAACTGGAAAGCCAAGCGGGTATCGCCCTTAAGCAGGGCAACCGCGATCTCGCTCGGCAGTTTTTGCGCGAAAAAGCGACCATTGATCAATCCATCGAGAGCCTGCGCCCGACCCTCGCCGCGGCACAAGAGACCGTTGAGCAGGTGAAGGTCGCGATCAAGCGCCAAGAAGAAGAAGTCAAGAAAAAGGCCGCCGAGGCCCTGGCGCTGAAGGCGCAATGGAAGCAGTCGCAGATCCAAGAATCCATCACCCGAGCTCTGCAGGGCCTGACCTTCGAGGATCAATACGAGGGCAGCTTTGCCGCCGCGCGCGAGAAGATCTCGAACAAGCAAGCCGAGGCCCAAGCCCGAAACGAGATGTTTGGCACCAGCATCCAAGGCAAGATCTTCCAGATGGAAGACAACGCGATGGACATGGCCGCCGATGAGGAACTGAAGAAGCTCGAGGAGCGACTTGGACTCGCGACGCCGGCCGAGGCCCCGGTCCAAACCGCAGCGACCAGCGACATTGATAGTCAGTTGGACGAACTCGAAAAGCGAATCAGCCAAGGTCAAGGCCAAGGCGGCGACCAACCTGGCAACCCGGCCTAAGTTGTGATAAGTCCTATAGGACCGAGAGGCGCTATAGGACTTATCACTCAATCACAGCCTGATTAGCTTCTCGTGGAGAAGGCCCTTCAGGGCATTTCTGGTGTCAAACACCACCGGGGCGACCTCCAGCACGCGCTGATAGTCCACATTCTTGTGATGGGTCGTGATGATGGCCAGATCACAGGCAACGGTGGCCGCTTCCCAGTCTGAGACCGTGGTGAAGGACTCTCGATGGAGCTCGAACTCGGGCACCCAGCTATCGACAACCGTCACCTGAGCACCGGCCCCGCGCAAAAGTTCAAAGACCTCAATGGCGGGGGATTCTCGCCAGTCATCGAGATCGGCCTTGTAGGCGATCCCGAACTGGACGATTTTGGCTCGGCTGAGAGCAACGCCTCGCTCGTTCAAGATCCGTTGGGTCTTTTCCAAAACGAATTCGGGCATCGACCGATTGATCCGTCCGGCGAGGGCGATGAACTCGGTGTTGAAGTTCACCTCCTTGGCTTTCCACTCCAGGTAGTGAGGGTCGATGGGAATGCAGTGACCGCCGACCCCAGGTCCGGGATAGAACGGCATGATGCCAAAGGGCTTGGTGAAGGCCGCATCGAGGACTTCCCAGACATCCAGATTGAGCCGATCGCAGAGCTGGCAGAGCTCATTGACGAGGGCAATGTTGACGGCCCGGAAGGTGTTCTCGAAGACCTTGGTCAGTTCGGCGGCTTTGGCGCTGTTCACCGGGACGATGTTGAGGATCGTCTGACCATAGAACTCCTTGGCAACTTCGAGCGAGGTTGGACCCACTCCGCCCACGACCTTGTGAGTGTTCTTGGTGGTGTAGCGCTGGTTGCCGGGATCGACCCGCTCGGGTGAGTGGGCCAAGAAGAAGTCCTCGTCCACCTTGAGCCCGCTGCTCGCAAGGATCGGGAGCATGACCTCTTCAGTGGTTCCAGGGTAGGTGGTGCTCTCTAGGCTGATGAGCTGTCCCGGCCGCAGGTGGCGGGCAACTTCGCGGGTCACGCTTTCGACGTACTGCAGGTCGGGGGTCAGATTTTTGGTCAGCGGGGTGGGGACACAGACCACGATAACGTCGCAATCCTTAACCGCGTCGAAGTTGGTGACGGCTCGAATCAGTCCCTTTTCGGTGAGTTCCTTCAACTCGGCGTCGTCGACATCACCAATGTAGTTGTCGCCTCGGTTCACGCGCTCGGCGCGGAGTGGGTTTTGCTCGATCCCCATGACCGAGTAACCGACCTTGGCCTTTTCGACCGCGAAGGGCAATCCGACATAGCCGAGCCCGACGACGGCCACCTGAGCCGTTTTGTTGCGGATTTTGTCGATGAGTTGTTGGGCGGTAGCGGGGTGGGCGGTCGGTGTCATGGCTTCCAGAAGAATGTCTTAGTATATCGGACTCGGTTCGATGGGCGAGGAATTCAGAAATGTTGGAGCCCGGCGCGCCTTTTTGCGAGGGAGGTCCGTCCGTTGAAGCAAGCCCAACAATGCTGCCCAAGAACCTGTTCGATACGCAAGCTCACCTGAAGGTCATTGGAATCGGAGGTGCCGGAGGAAATGCCATCAACCGCATGGTGGAATGCGGCCTCACCGGCGTTACCTTTGTCAGCATGAATACCGATGCCCAAGCGCTCGAACAGAACAAGGCAGCGGTCAAGATTCAACTGGGTCACGGCACCACTCGGGGCCTTGGTTCGGGTGGAGACCCCAAAGTGGGAGAATCCGCCGCGAAGGAATCGGAGAAGCAGATTTCCGAGCTTCTTGAAGGGACCGACATGGTTTTCATCACCGCCGGGATGGGTGGTGGAACCGGAACTGGCGGTGCCCCTGTCGTAGCCGAGATCGCTCGACGGATGGGGATCCTCACCGTTGGCGTCGTCACCAAACCGTTTTTGTTTGAAGGCCCGCGCCGAAAGCGCCTGGCCGAGGATGGCACGGACATGCTCCGCGCCCAGGTCGATACGCTGATCGTGGTCCCCAATGACCGCCTGCTCAGCGTCGTGGATAAGCGCGCCACCATGCAGGTGGCCTTTGCCGCCGCCGATGACGTACTCCGTCAGGGCGTCCAAGGCATCAGCGATATCGTCTTGCTTCCTGGCTTGATCAACGTGGATTTTGCCGACGTGCGAAGCGTGATGCGCGATGCAGGGATGGCCCTGATGGGGATGGGTCGAGGCGTCGGCGAACACCGAGCCCGACTGGCGGCCCAAGGCGCGGCCAATAGCCCGATGCTGGAGACCTCCATCGTGGGGGCAAGGAAGCTCTTGGTCAACATCACGGCTGGGCGCGATTTCACGCTCGGAGAAGCTCACGAGGCTATGGAGTATCTGCAACACTTTGCCGACTCCGAAGATGCCGAGATCTTTATGGGCCACGTCACCCGAGACCTGAACGACGGCGAAGTTTTGATCACCCTGATCGCGGCCGGTATGGACCCGTCGCGCGTACCACCTACCCTTGACCAGGCGGTCTTCGGACAGCCGACGCCCGTTGCTCCGGTTGCTCAGCCGGAGCCTACGGCTGCCGTGGCTCCGACCTCGCCGCCGCCTATTCAGCTCAGCGAAATCGACATTGATATTCCGAGCTTCCTTCGGCGGCAAAAGCAGGGCGGCTAGGTCCCCTAAAACGTCTTTCGTACAGCAACGTACTGGTCCAACACTCGCCCCGCGCACCTCGCGGGGCATTTTTTCTTAGGGGGTGGCTTGGGGTTCGGGCGCGTAGATCTCGGCAGTGGTCTTGAACTCATAGCCCTGCCGCCGAGCCTCGCGGATAAAGCGGGGAAGCATTTCGAGGGTCTGCTTCACATTGTTGTGCAGGAGATATACGGCGCCTGGCCGCAAACCGTCGACCATGTCTCGATAGAGAACGTCCGCGCCCGGGGAAACGTAGTCCAACGGGTCCTCGGTCCAGAGCGAGGTCGTGAGCCCGAGGGCGGTCCCCAGGCGGTAGACGTCCGCGGTTCTGCGGCCCCCTGGCGGACGGGTGATGGTGGGGCGAACCCCGACGATGTCCTCAATGATGAGGTTGCAGGCTTCGTACTCGGTCAGAACTTCTTCGGGGGTGAGCTTGCTCAGGGGAGCGTGGCTAAAGGTGTGGTTCGCGATCTCGTGCCCTTCGGCATGGATCGCGCGGAGGGTGTCGGGGTTCTTGCGGACCATCTTTCCGACGACAAAGAAGGTGACCTTCACGTTTTCTTTGCGAAGAAGAGCCAAAAGATCCCTTGTCCACCGGTCGTGGGGACCATCGTCAAAGGTCAGGTTGATCCAGCCGTGGTAGGGGTTCCCAAGCCCGCGGGCTTGGGCGGGAAGATTTTTCCACTCCCCTTTTTGCAGGATCGGTTGGATCTTGGCCCGGGCTCGTTGCCAATAGGGGTCGCCTCGCTCGGGGATGGCCTCGTTGCGCACCATCCAGCGCGGAGGGTTCACGATCTGGCGACTTCTGGGACGGCTGACGGTCGGGTCGGTGTCCGGGGTCTCCAGGGTTTCGACCGTTGCCGGCCTGATGGGAGCCGGTGCAGGCTTGGGCCTCAGGGCGAAATAGAAGGCCAGCGTGTACGGGCTCGCGGAGGCGCTTAGTGAGGCAAGGATGATCAGGGCGCTCGCCACGAGGCGAGGGCATCCCGCCGTCCGGGGGCAGAGTCCCCCGAGGATCGGGGGACGAGGGCTTGGCTTTGGGCTCGGACGGCGGGCTTCCACGAGGTCGGCGGGCAAAGGAAGATGCGTACGGGCCATGATGGCAAACAAATGGGAGTACCTGGAGCGCAGAATTCCGGCAACGCTGCCGGAGAGCCTTCCAAGCCGAAGACTCAACAGGCGAAGATACCTGCAGAAAGTCTGGAGCACAAGCCCGCGCCCCGGCTTTTGTCACTCGATACGTTTCGAGGCCTCAACATTTTGCTCATGTTGTTGGTGAACAACATTGCCCTGGGCGAGTTCACTCCCGCTACTCTGATGCACGCCCCTTGGAACCAAGGAGTCACGATGGCCGATTGGGTTTTTCCGTGGTTTCTGCTCATGGTGGGTCTGAGCATTCCGTTCTCGGTCCGGCCCGAGGACCCTAGCCCTTGGCCGCGGGTTGTTCGGCGCGGGGCGATGATCTTTTTTTGGGGGTTGGTGTTGCAGTCCGCCATGGAAAAGCGCCCGGCGTTCACGCTGGGGGTTCTCCAACTCATTGGCCTGGCCTACATCGGCGGCTTTGCGCTCTACCGACTCCCCGAGCGCAAGCGATGGTATTGGATAGGTGGTCTACTCGGTGCCTATGGCGCATTTGCCTTGGTGTTCCCCTTCCCGGGTGGGCCGGGCTTTGAGGAGAAACTGAACGTCTTCCGCTGGGTAAACGAGACTTACCTCAAGGAACCCTTTCGATTGGCAGGTCTGTTGAGCGTCATCCCGACTGCCCCGCTGGTGGCGCTGGGAGCCGTAGCTGGGCAGCAATTTGTGCGGACACGTCAGTTGGGGCTTGCCCCTACGACCCCGATTCCTTGGCTGCTCCGGGTGGGTGCGGTCTGGTGGATTCTCGGCGTCGGGGTTAACCTCGTTTTGCCCTACAACAAGCCCGTCTGGACGCCGAGCTATATCCTCCTAACCGGGGCCCTTGGTCTCATCGCCATTGCTCTCCTCACGATGATCATCGAGGTCTCGGATCATCGCGATTGGACTTGGCCCTTCGTTGTGCTGGGCACCAATGCCTTGTTGGCCTATGTGGGGCCGATCCTGGTCAAGTTCTTGCTCTTCAAGGCCTGGACCCTTCCTTGGGGCGAGGAACGCAAGGAGATGCACGTGGCCGCGCTCGACTTTCTCAAGCTGCATGGCGGCCCTGTCTTTGGTGGGGCCGCATATACCGGAATCTATATCGGGCTCACCTGGCTGGCGCTGGCCTACTGCTATCGCCGCCGATGGTTTCTCCGGGCTTAACTCCCCTGAATCAACCGGCTACAATGGACCCATGAGCTGGTTGCCCGAAGGTTTTGATCCCGATGTTCACTTGAGTTGGAGCCACTACGCCCCCGAAGCGGAGACCCTTCTTGCCGCCGAAGTCAATGCCGAGAACGTCGTGGCATGGCTCGATCGGTGGTCCGAATTGTCGAACCAAATCGATGAGCTTTCGACCCGACTGTCCATCGCCACCTCGGTCGATACCACTGATGAAAAGGCGAACGCCTACTTCCAGACTTTTCTCGACGAACTGGAACCCGAAGCCAAGCGCACCGACCAAAAGCTGAAGGAGAAGTTTCTCGCGACCGGGCTCACCCCAGCCGGATTCGAGATCCCCGTGCGCAACTTGCGGAGCGAAGCCTCCCTCTTCCGGGAGGAGAATGTCCCGCTGGAGAGCGAGGAAGCCAAGCTCAGCCTGAAGTACGACGAGGTCATCGCCGCGCAGACTGTTCACTGGGAAGGAAACGAGATCACCCTTGCCCGGCTAGAGCAGGAATACAAATCACCAGATCGAGACCGAAGGGAGCGGGCTTGGCACGCAGCCATGGATCGTCGAGCGCAGGATCGGGGCACGCTGAATGAACTCTGGGTGCAATTCTTGGACCTCCGCGACAAGATCGCGGCCAACGCTGGCTACCCTAGCTTTTTGCACTACCAATGGGAGGTGTTGCAACGGTTTGACTACACTCCCGACGACTGTAAACGGTTCCACGACTCGATCGAAGAGGTGGTGGTTCCGGCCGCCAAACGAATTCAGAAAGAGCGAGCGCGCCGGCTTGGACTCGAAACCCTGCGGCCATGGGATCTCGCCGTCGATCCCGAGGGGCGAGGTCCGCTGAAGCCGTTCCAAACGGGGGCCGAGCTAGAGAGCACTGCCAATGCCATCTTCGATCAAATCGATCCCGCGCTGGGCGAACAGTATCGGACGATGCAGCGCACCAAGGTCCTCGATCTTGAAAACCGGAAGGGCAAGGCTCCCGGCGGATACTGCACCTATCTGGCGGTCCAAAAGCTGCCCTTCATCTTCATGAATGCCGTCGGTTCGGCCGGGGATGTCATGACGCTTTTGCATGAGGCGGGGCACGCGTTTCATGCGTTTGAAGCCTCGACCCAAGGAAATGGCCTCAAGATGAACGTCAACACCGAGTTCTGCGAGGTCGCGTCGATGAGCATGGAACTCCTAGCCCATCCCTATCTGGAGAAGTCCCGGGGCGGCTATTATCCTGAGGAAGATGCCATCCGCGCTCGCCGGGATCACCTCGAAAAAATCGTGCTCTTCTGGCCCTACATGGCCGTAGTGGATGCCTTCCAGCACTGGGTCTACGCCCACCCCGCCGAGGCTCGAAATGCCAGCGCCTGCGATCAAGTATGGAGTGACCTTTGGGACCGGTTCATGTCGTGGGAAGATTGGACCGGACTCGAAGCCCACAAGTCCGCCGGATGGCACCGCAAGCTACACATCTATCAGGTGCCGCTCTATTATGTTGAATACGGAATCGCCCAACTTGGAGCGATCCAGGTCTGGCGGAACTCCTTGCGAAACCAAGGCGATGCGGTAGCGCAGTACCGGAGCGGATTAGCCCTGGCCGGGACGGCAACTCTGCCCGAGCTGTTCGCCGCGGCGGGAGCCCAGTTCCGATTTGATGCCGAAACCATTCGGTCGGCGGTAGAACTCATCGAGGAGAAGCACGCGGGGTACCTCGCGCTTGCATGAGTAGCCCCGAACCTGAGCCGACAAAAAAACAACTCGACCGCGCGCTGCTTCGGCGCGTGCTGAGCTTGTTTGCCCCCCACCGAAAGGCGGCCACGGTGATGCTGGCCACGGTGATGGTCGGAGTCGTGGTCGGCCTCGCGCCGCCGTTCTTGTTGCAGGTCATCATCGACCAGGGGTTGACCAAGAAGGATCTGGAGGTCACGGGTTGGTTCAGCTTCTATACGATTCTGGCCACGCTCGCCGGGGCTGGGGTCACTCTGCTCTATGGCTACCAGAGCGTGGTCATCGGTCAGAAGATCATGTGCGAACTGCGGCACCGGCTCTTCACCCACCTGCAAGGAATGTCGCTGCGGTTCTTCACCAGCACCCGCACAGGCGAGATCCAGACGCGACTAATCAGCGACGTCGCCGGGGTCCAGAACGTCGTCAGCAACACGCTGGTCGATGCCCTCAGCAACGCCGCCATCGTGGTCTCCTCGCTGATCGCGATGTTCATTCTGGACTGGCGTTTGACACTGCTGGCCATCGCTCTCATTCCTTTCTTTGGGTTCTTTGGCAAGTGGGTCGGCGAGTTTGCGCGGACCGTTCGGAAAGGCACCCAAGAACAGACCGCCGAGCTGAACAGCATGATGCAGGAGCAGCTCAGCGTCTCGGGCGCTCTGCTCGCCAAGACCATCGGTCGTCCCGATCAACTCGCGGCGAAGTTCGATGTCGAAAACGAAAAGCTCGCGGGTTGGCAGATCAAGAGCTCGGTTCTGCAATACCTTTTCTTCGGACTGATCCGGATGATCACCCAGCTGACGCCGGCTCTGATCTATTGGCTGGCCGGATGGTTGATGAGCCGAGGTGATACGAACATCACGGTGGGGACCTTGGTGGCCTTCACCGCTCTCCAGGCTAGGATGTTCTTCCCTCTGACTGGGATCATGGGCCTCCAGGTGGAGATCATGAGTTCGCTCGCGCTTTTCGAGCGGATCTTCCAGTACATCGACATGCCCCACGACATCCAGGACCGCCCCGATGCCAAAGCGCTCAGCAAAGGCGAGGCCCGCGGCGAGGTGACGTTCTCGGGAGTGGGATTCAAGTATGAGCCCGAAAGCGAGAGCTGGACCCTTCGTGATGTTGACTTTGCGGCCCAGCCAGGACAGCTGATCGCCCTCGTCGGTCCCAGCGGAGCCGGAAAGACGACCCTTACCAACCTTATCGCCCGCCTCTATGATGTGGATGCCGGCCAGGTGAAGATCGATGGGACAGATGTTCGCGACCTCCAGATGAGGTCTGTTAGCGAGATCGTCGGGGCAGTGACCCAGGAGACCTATCTTGTCCACGCCTCGGTGGCGGAGAACTTGCGGCTGGCCAAACCAGAGGCCACCCAGGCGGAACTCGAGGAGGCCTGCCGAGCCGCGGCCATTCACGATCACGTCGCAGGCCTAGAGCAAGGTTATGACACCATCGTCGGCGAGCGAGGGTACAAGCTCAGCGGCGGCGAGAAGCAGCGGATTGCCATCGCTCGCGCGATCCTGAAGAATCCCAAGGTCCTGATTCTAGACGAGGCGACTTCGGCGCTCGACACCCATTCAGAGAGGCTCATTCAGGATTCGCTCAACCAGTTGATGGTCGGCCGGACAACGTTTGCCATCGCCCACCGGCTCTCCACCATCCTGCGGGCCGACCAGATTCTCGTCATGGAGCAAGGGCGGATCGTCGAGCGGGGCCGGCACGAGGAGTTGCTCGAACAAGCGGGACTCTACCGGTCGCTGTACGAGCAGCAGTTCCAGTCCACAGCCGCAACTGCGAGTTGAGAAAAAAAATCTCAAACGGCACTGAACTTTGGTGGTCTGGGTGCGTCTGAGCGCCTCGGCAAAACAACGGCGAACTTCCTGCCCCCTAGGGTCACAACCCGGGAAGAGGCAAGGCAAGAACACCGAGAAGACAATGAGTGGATTGGCAGTCGGGAGCATCCCGGCTGCCTTTTTTTGTACTCCCGACCGCAATTATTCGAATTGTTCTTCCGAGGTCTTTGTCCGTTCGAGGAGATACCGTACAATAAAGTAAGGATGAAGTTCAGTGCTCAGGAGGAATATGGTCTCCGGTGTCTTGTCGCGATAGCTGAACAAGGGGAGGAAGGGTCCCTGACCATCCCCGAGATTGCTGTCCGCGAAGGCCTGAGCGAACCCCACGCGGCCAAGCTCTTGACAATCCTCCGGAAAGAAGGATTTGTCCGCAGCAGCCGTGGTCAGATCGGTGGCTATCGCCTTGCCAGGCCCTCAACCCAGGTCATCGTGGGAGATGTGCTCTACGCTCTAGGTGGGCACTTGTTTGATAACGGATTTTGTGAGCGTCACGCGGGACTCGAGGCCGAGTGCGTGCACTATGGCAACTGCTCGCTCAACGGGCTCTGGGCCAAGATCCAGAACGTCGTGGATCAAGTCGTCTACCAAGTGACCTTGCAAGACTTGATCGACGGCAAGCTCTCGAACGAACCCGCGCCGATTTACTTCAGCCGTCGCCCCGGGACCAACGGAAAAGCGGCTCCGAACTTGAACGGTCATCTCCCGAAAGAAGCATGCAAGACCCCCCAATGAGCCTCCCAATCTTTCCCGTAGAAGTCGCCCCCGAGGCGATCGCGCAGATGCGAGCCATCTTGGAGCGGAAAGGGCACGCCGGAGACTTCGTTCGGATCGGGGTGAAGGGAGGAGGTTGCTCGGGTTTTGAGTACGTCATTCGGTTTGAATCGACGGCTCGGGAGAGCGATCTGGTATGGACGGACGGAGATCTCAAAATTCTGTTGGACCCAAAGTCGGCTGAGTTCCTCAAGGGTTCCAAGCTCGTCTGGACCGGCAACCTGCTGGGCGGCGGCTTTGGCTTTGAAAATCCGAACGCCTCTCGCAGCTGTGGATGCGGAGTGAGCTTCACTCCGAAGAGTCTCTAAAGTATCCTGCAATGATGCATGCTCCACGGAGAGACTGGCTCGGTGGCCTGGTCGGGATCGCTACCTTCCTGGTAGGGATCGCTCTCATGCTTTTCGTGTTCAAGCTTGCTTTTGATACCTTTACGGAACCCGTCACGAGCGCACTTGGCCTGCAACCGGGCGAGAAGGTGGAACTCGAAAAGACGGGCGAACTGGGTATTGCCTTGGTCGTCCGGCTGGTCATGCTCTTTGCGATGTGCGTTGTTGCATCGCTCATCGCAAGTCGCGGGATCAAGCTCTATGCTCAGCGGATCGAGTTTCCTAGGAAGGCCGCACCACCCCAAAACGAGGATCATGCAACCCACCACGAGGCCGTTTGAACTACATGCGCTGCCGGAATTCCGGTTGAGCCAAGCCGAGGCCGAGGAAAAGCTGGCCCATCTCGAATCCCTTCCTCCCGTTTCTGCGGCCGAGATCTTGCCCTATCTGGACCTCACCACACTCCAGGGTGACGACACGGCCGAGAGAGTCCAGGACCTCTGCGCGAAGGCGTTGGCCCATCCGGTCGCGGCGGTCTGCATCTATCCCGCCTTCATCAGCGTGGCCCACCAGGCGCTGACCGGGTCTGGAATACAGATCGCGACGGTTGCCGGCGGCTTTCCACACGGGCTCTCGCCGCTCAGCTCGCGGGTCCACGAGGTTCAGGAGTGTGCGGCTCTGGGGGCGGATGAAATCGACATCGTCATTCGTCGGGAGCACGCCCTGAGGGACCACTGGGGCGAGCTTTTTGATGAAGTCCACGCCATGAAGAATGCCGCTGGACGAGCCCATCTCAAGGTGATTCTCGCGACCGGGGAGTTGGCGGATCCAAATCGCATCTATCGAGCGAGCCTGGTGGCCCTGATGGCCGGGGCGGATTTCATCAAAACCAGCACCGGCAAGGAATCGGTCAATGCGACTCTATGGCCAGCCGGGTTCGCGATGACCGCGGCCCTTCTTGACTTCCAATCGGCGACCGGACAGCGGCGTGGTCTCAAGCCAGCCGGAGGGATCCGTACCCATGCAGAAGCAAACCTTTGGATGCACTTGGTCCGTACCGAGCTCGGGCAGGAATGGGTTCGCCCCGAGCGATTCCGCATCGGGGCGAGTGGACTGTTTGACGCCTTGACGGCTTAGGCTTTGCGTCGCTTGCGGGCCAGGGCGCCGATCCCCGCGGCCAAGGCGATGAGCGTGGCCGGCTCGGGGACGGGAACATCGCCCTGAAAGCGGAACTTGTTCCCGAAGTGCAGTTCGGGGCCTCCGACGATGTCCATGCTCGAGACGAGGACGTTCCCCTCGATGTTCTGTCGCATGATCAGCGAGGACTTCGGCGCGAAGAGCGTTCCATTGAATTGGCGCTGATTCACGTCGATCGCCTTGGCGTCGATGAAGTTCCAGATGATGCCCGAATAGGTTGGCGCGTTTACCGACCAAGCCCAGGTGACCCGATCATCGCCGCGGACGTTGAAGACGATCGTGTCGTCGTTGCGCAGGTTCTGGATGTCGAGCTTCTTGAGTTGTCCGAGGGCCGAGGAATCGACGTTATAGACGAACCGCTGACCACTGGTGCGGCCTGCGCCAAGGTTGACGAACAGGTTATTCGGGTTTGCCGTTGGGAGGGTGATCCCGGTGAGCGCCCCCATGAGCTGACCTTGGGTCACCGCTCGTTGGTACATCTGGACGAAGAGCGTATTCGTGTCGGAGCTGGCGTTCCGAAGTTGGAATTCGTTGTTGACCTGGATATCCCCGGTCCGGGTTCCCCCGACATAGGCGTTGCCGTTGAGGGTTCGCATGACCCCGGTCGCCCACTTGTTGCCGCCGACGACCACTCCGACTTGGCCATTCGATCCGAAGTTCGGGGTCGGAACCTGGGGTGAAGGTCGTTGCTTGAATTCGTAGTTGCCCTTGGCGTTGCCCTGAATCGCAACCGAGCCGTCGCTATGGCCGCCGTTGCTGTTCCAGTCGCCGAAGACGACCGCATTGAAGTCATTGGCCAGCCCCAAGGGTCCGGCGTTTGCGCTGAGGCCCAGTGCCAATGCACCGAGAACCATCCCACCTTTCAAAAAACACTGCATGACACCCCTATTTTGAAGCAACCGAGCTCGTCAGCACAACTCGATGCGCCCGCGAGCTCTGGTTGCGGGAGAAACCCGCATTATTGCTGTCGCTTCTCAGTTGTCAAGGACTTGGTGGGTTGGTCTCAGGTATCCTTTCAGTCCCGCTCGGGATGTAGCTCAGCTTGGTAGAGCGCTGCGTTCGGGACGCAGAGGTCGTGGGTTCGAATCCCGCCATCCCGACCACTCCTAACTCTTTAGGACCCCGACGGGCTTGGACTCCAGTCCGGGGAAGAGCTTGCTCGCACCGGAGATCCCCATTCCGCACTCCAAGACCTCGGCCAAAACGTTGCGGTAGTCCGTGGTCACCGCGAGATCCGCCCGCGCGTCGAGTTGTTCCGTTGCCAGACCGGGCCAGCGGCCATGCACCTTAGCCCCGACGACCTTGGGTCCCATCACCATCATCACGTTGCCGTGTCCATGGTCGGTGCCGTTGCTTTGGTTCGACTTCAGTCGGCGGCCAAATTCGCTCATCACGACGACGTTAAGCCTCGAGTGGAAAGAGGTCAGATCGGAATAGAAGGCCATGAGGGACTCGCTAAGGTGACCCAGGCGATAGTTGAACTGATACATCTGGTCCTGGTGGGTGTCCCAGCCACCAAAGTCCACGGTTCCGACTTGGATGCCTACCCCGGCCTTGATCATCCTGGCCAGGTCTCGGAGTGCGTTCCCGAGTTCGCCCTCGGGATATTTCGCTCCGTGTTCGGGCGCGTAACTTGGCAGAGATCCATCCTCTTTTCTCCCGAGGCGGGTGCGGACGAGGTCGTAGGTTTCGACCGCTTTCAAGCCCTCTTGGTGGAGCCAAGAGTTTCCCGCCCCGTAAAGGAATTTCAGTCCTTTCACCTGATCGTTGCCTCCCCAGAGGTGGAGGCCGTCTACGCTGCCCATCAGTCCCGCGTCGGGCATGCCGAGCAAACTGGCGGCCATATTCCCGCTCAGGCTCAGGGCCGGGATCGGACTCGAATCGGGCAGGCGCTCCATGCTCCGAGCTAACCAACCGGTTCGGAGATTCATGTCCTCGGTCCGGGCGATTCCGCGCTCGATGAGGTCCATCGCCTCAAAGTGGCTGCGGGTGCCGTGGGTGAGTCCGCAGGCGTGGATCATCGCCAACTTGCCATCGTCATAGAGTTCCTTGATCGGGGACGCCAGACGATGGATCCAGAGATCGGTGCCCTTCATCTCAAGACCTTTATGTTCGCCGTCTTCGGTAATCCGCAGATGATTCGGCCGGGCTGAGATGTAGTCCTTGTCTCCGGGAGGGGCCAGAAAATTGAGCCCATCAATCCCGCCCCGCAAAAAGACGACGACGAGGATCGGATGGTCGGCGGGGGCATCTTCTCCGACGAAGGTGAGTCCATTGATGCGAGCCCCGGCCATAGCCGCGATGGCGGCGCTGCATCCGACGAAGAGGTCACGGCGAGAGAGATTCATGGGGATTACCGGGCGTGGAATTCGGGGGTCATCGCGACGGCCATCTGCAATCGACGGATCCGCCAATGGAGGTCTTGATCGTTGGGATCAAAGGCATCTTGGTCGCGCCCCTCGCGAAACATGGCGAGCAGGCCTGTCATCACCGGGGTCGGAAGGGAATAGCCGAGCATCTCCAGCACGATGGCTTGCGCGGCGGATTCCCAAGAATTAGCACCTTGGGGCACTTTGGGCGTCTCGGGCTTGAGCATCTTGCTCCCTTCCCACATCAGGCCGCCGGGCAGATTCCACCGTTGAATCCAGTTAAAGGTTCCCAGCCAGTATTCCCTCGTGTCGGGATGTCCGGTGGGGAAGGGGTAGCTGAAGGTCCGCTGGCCCATGCTCGCCATTAACCAGAAGAGGCCTAGGTTCGGGGTGAACTCCATTCCGGTGCCTCGGATGAACGAGGCTGCGACTTCCATCGGGCGCTTGATCTTTTGACCCCAGGTGGCCGCGAACTCGGGCGAAGTCGCGATCGTGGCCACGACTTGTCCGATCTGGTCGGAGGAACTGAGGTTGGCCATCCAGACCTTGACCGCCCGGTCGAGCAGGCTACTAGGAACTTCATCGCCTACTAGACGCCGGATGAGCTTGCCACAGACAAATCGGGCTGTACCGGCATGGTTTGCCACCAAGTCCAGAACCTTGCGCCCATCCGCCATCGGAGGTTGATTGGGTTCGAATTCGACCCCGAGGATCCGCTTTTGGTAGTTGTCATGCCATGGCTCATAGTAGTGAAAGTCGCCGGTATTCGGGAAGCGACTGTCGTCCCGCTCGGTCCATGCCCCGTTAGCAAGGGTCCACCCGGTGAAGGCGCGGGCGGCCTCATAAACGTCCTGATCGATGTAGCCCTGGGCCTTCCCCTCGGTCGCCCCGGGCACCTCTCGCCACTTGTTATAGAGGTGGTTGAGATAGTTCGGTGCCCCCATGGTGTGGAGTTCAAAGAGCTCCCGGGCGTAGTTCTCGTTTGCAGGGCTGGCCTTGCTGCGCGAATTGTTGAGATAGACCAGCATGGGCCCGCTGGTCGCGACCGCTTCCAAAAACTGGCGAAAGTTTCCGAAGCAGTGCTTGCGGATGACCTCGCGATCATACAGCGGAAAGAGGATTCGGACCGCGTCATCGTCGGCCCACATATTGACGTTGAAATGGTTGTGCCAAAAGTCGACGAGGACCTCGCGCAGCTGCCATTTGCTATAGACGGCGCGGAGGTAAGTCGCGGCCATCACTTCGTAGACGCAGCGGACTTTCTCTTCATAAGGGGTGCCCTCGGCGGTGAGCTTCCAGAGCTGGTCTCGCGTGGCGTTCAGGCGGGTGAGGGGCCGCTGTTCTTCGACCTTCTTGCCCTCGTGCTCATAGCGAATCTCGAGCTTGAGTTCGGCTAGCCGCTTGTCGACCTCGGGGTCGTCGGCGGTTGGTTTGACCTGCTGTTGAACCCATTTCTCGAGTCCGATCAGCTTGAGGGCTTCGACCTCTCCCGGGCGGGGTCCAAAGGCCAAACGGTGGAGTGCGATGGCCTGCAACGGAGGCCGGGCGAGGGGCTCGGCTTTTTGGCTGGATTGCCCCACCATCAGGGTGAGCGCACTGGAGCCCATGTGGGCTAGGACTTCGCGGCGAGTGGTGGGCGGCATCGGTTTCCCCGTACTTGTTTCATTCTATGACGTCTTGGGGCAAACCGAAGGGTCCTTAGGCCCATATTGTTTTGCAAATTTGCAATGGGTGAACTCCAGAAGGCCCGTTCTTCGTACTCGGACCGGAACCAGGCCAATGCGGTACCGTACAAGGAACTCGACCCGGTTCCTTCACGGGGCAACGGGGCCCTGAGTTCTTTAGGAGGAAAATACTTGAATCTCGCTCTACTCGCGCTTGCGGCTGTGGCCTCTGCTCAGCCGAATATGCAGGAAGATCCCAGGCTGCTTCGAATGCCGACAGTCAGTGGGGATAACGTCGTGTTTGCCTACGCCGGCGATCTCTGGAAGTGCACTCTCGAAGGCGGCACCGCCCAGCGACTCACTACATTCCCAGGATCTGAGGGGCTCCCCCGGATCTCTCCTGATGGAAAGACGATCGCCTTTGTCGGTGGTTACGATGGGACCGCAGAGGTCTACACCATGCCGATCGACGGCGGGGAACCGAAGCGGATCACCTTTACCGCCGACCCCGACCTCGTCCTCGGCTGGACACCGGATGGAAAGATCATGGTGGCCAACGGCGACCAGAACACCCCGTTCAGCGATCGCCTCTGGCTCTATAGCCCCAATGGCGGGCTGCCGACAGGAGCTCCGATTCGGGAGATCACCAACGGATCCATGTCTCCGGACGGTTCGACTCTCGCCTACAATCGCAACGCTTCGTTCGGCTTTAACTGGCGACGCTATCGAGGCGGTACCCAGGGCGTGGTGAGCTTCTATAACATCAAGACCAACGAGTACAGCGAGATCCCCCACGGCCGCGAGAACAACTGGTTCCCGATGTGGGTCGGCGATCAGGTGATCTTTGCCAGCGACAAGAACGCCGGCACGGTCAACCTCTTCGCCTATAACGTCGGAAACAAGCGGGTTGCCCAGCTCACCAATTTCAATGATGCGGATGTCCGGATGCCCAGCACCGACGGAAAGACAGTCGTCTTCGAGCGGGATGGTGGACTCTATGCGATGAATATCGCCAGCAAAGCGATCACCCGGATCAAACCGAGGATCGTCAGCGATCTGAACCATGTCCGCCCACAAATGCGACGACTGGCCCAGTTCACCAACAACATGACGGTTTCGCCGAGCGGCAAACGGGTCGCGGTCGAAGCCCGGGGCGAGATCTTCAGCGTTCCCGCCAAGAACGGTGAGACTCGCAATCTGACGAATACTCCGGCAGCTCGCGAACGAAACCCGATCTGGTCGCCCGACGGCCAAACCATCCTGGTGATGAGCGACGCAACCGGCGAGTACGAGCTCTATCTAATTCCCCAACGCGGCGGAAAGATGGAGCAGCTCACCCGGGGTGGTCAGTACAAAATCGTCGATTACCGGTTCTCGCCCGACGGAAAGAAGATCTCGATTTCGACCCTGGACAATCGACTCCTGATCATGGATGTCGAGAGCAAGAAGGTCACTCAAGTCGTCCAAGAGCCTCTCGGTCCGGTGGCGGAATATGACTGGGCTCCCGACAGTAGCTACTTGGTCTACACCAAGGCCCTTCCAAACCTTCAGACTGCGGTTGCCCTCTACCGAGTTCGAGACGGCAAGACGACCCAGATCACCGAAGGCTTCTACAGCGATAGCCAAGTCGCCTTCGACCTGAACGGCAAGTACCTCTACATCGTTTCCCAGCGCAGCTTCAACCCGCAGCCGGGAGCCTTTGAGTACAGCCTGAACTTCGCCAACGCGCAACGTGTCTACGCGATTCCGCTGACCAAGGACCTCGCCAATCCGTTGACCCCGGCGTCGGATGAGGAACCTGAAACCAAGAAGCCTGGAGCCAGCGCGGAAGCTCAGTTTGCCGCTCTGGACGACGAAGAGCCGCTTGCCCAAGCAACTCAACCGGCAACGGCCGCCCCGGCCGCCCAACCCGAAGAAGCCAAGAAGGAAGAGCCGAAGAAAGAAGAGCCCAAGGAACTCAAGATTGACTTCGACGGTCTGGCCGAGCGTATGTTTGCGTTGCCCTGGCCGGACGGCAACTATTTCGAGCTGATCGGGGTGAACAACGGAGTGATGACCTTCGTTGATGGTGCCCTGGTCCGATTCGACTTCGACAGCAAGCAGTCGGTACCCATCATTGGTGGTGTCTCGTACGTCACGTTCAACCCCAAGAAGAACCTCCTTGGTTACTTCGCAGGTCCTGGCAACGCCGGTGTGATCCCGGTTGGCCCTGGAGGACAGCCGACTCAAGGCCGAATTTCGCTCGACGGGGTCGAGGCTGTCATCGATCCGAGAGTGGAGTGGAAGCAGATCTTCAACGAAGCCTGGCGCTACATGCGGGACCGATTCTATGATCCCAACTTTGGAGGGGTCGATTGGAACGCCAAGAAGAAGCAGTATGAGGCGATGCTCCCGCATGTGCAGCATCGAAACGACCTCAACTACGTCCTCGGTCAGATGATCGGCGAACTCGGAACGGGTCACGCCTACGTGGGCGGCGGCGAGATCCTCGGTGCCCGACCCCCGGTCCCCATCGGACTGCTCGGAGCCGACTATGAGGTCAAGAATGGCCGGGTTGCGTTCCAGCGGATCTACCGCGGTGACCTTTCAGGCGGAGCCCAACGCGGTCCTCTCAGCGGCCCTGGACTCAACATCAAAGAAGGCGAGTACCTCCTCCAAATCGATGGACGTGATGTCGGCGCCGATCTGCACCCGAACGAAGCCCTGATGGGCAAGGTCGGTCGCACCGTTCGGTTGACCGTGAACAGCACTCCGAGCCTCACTGGGGCTCGCGAGGTCTTGGTTCGGCCGGTGGGCGCCGATAACGACATCCGCTACTACGACTGGGTCGAATCGAACCGACGCAAGGTCGAAAAGCTGAGCAATGGCCGAATCGGATACCTCCACGTGCCCGACACGAGCGAGCCCGGCATGATCGGCTTCATTCGCGGCTATTACAGCCAGAGCGACAAGGAGGCCATGATCATCGACGAGCGCTTCAACGGCGGCGGGATGATCCCAACCTACTTCTTCGACAAGATCAACCGAACTTATTCGGCGTTCTTCCGGCAGCGAAACGGGATCGACATCGGCTTCCCGGTCCAAACGTTTGATGGACCCTACGCGATGCTGATCAACGAGTACGCGGGATCGGGCGGGGACATGTTCCCCTGGCTGTTCCGCAAGCACAAGGTCGGTCCGCTGATCGGAACTCGAACGTGGGGTGGATTGGTCGGGATCACCGGCTCGGCTCCCCTTGTGGACGGTGGCTTCTTCACTGCTCCGGAGTTCGGAATCTATGACCACAAGACGGGTGAGTGGATCGCCGAGAACACGGGTGTGGATCCGGATATCGAGATCGACAACCGCCCAGACCTGCTGAACCTGGGCCGCGACCCACAGCTGGAAAAGGCCATCGAAGTCCTTCTGAAGGACCTCGAAAAGCGCAAGCCCGTGCGCAAGCGCCCGGACTTTCCGAAGCTGACTGGCCCCGGCAAGTAAGTCCTCGACACTCACGAAAAAGACCCATTGGACGGATCCGTCCGATGGGTCTTTTGGCTTATCGGGAACTCCGAAGGCGTCCGAACTGCTTGAAGGTGGGGGTGAGGGAACTCGCCCTGGTAGACTCGGCTGGCAAGATGCTCTTCCGCGCCCGCAACCCAAAAAGGGATCGCTTCGAACGGATGGCGGAAGAAGTGTTCCCGTCGCTATTCGGCTCGGCTTTGCGGCTCACGCGCGACCGGGAAGACGCCCAAGATCTCACCCAAGAGGCGATCATCCGCGCCTATGAGGCCTTCGACCGCTTCGATGGGCGGAACTTCAAGGCCTGGATGCTCCGCATCCTCACGAACCTCTATATCAACCGCTACCGTCAGCGCCAACGCGCGGGGCTCGGGCAATCGATGGACGAAGAAGGTGCGCCCGAACCGGCCGCCGATCTGAGCCAGATCCCGGATCGGATGATGTTTGATCATCTGATGGGGGGTGAAGTCGAAGCCGCCCTGGCCAAAGTGCCCACCGACTTTCGGATTGCGGTCTTGCTCAGCGATGTCGAAGAGCTGAGTTACGAGGAGATCGCCGAAGTGACCAACGTCCCGATCGGCACTGTCCGCTCCCGAATTGCACGGGGAAGAGCGATTTTGCGCCGAGAGTTGGAACGCTTCGCGCTCGAGGCTGGTTACATCAAACAAGGATCTTCCGAATGAAAGTGATGGATTTGATTCAGGGTCTCGCCGATGGGCGATTGACCGAAACGGAGAAAGCAGAAGCCCAGCGCCGAATGGAGACCGACCCGGTCTTTCGAGCTGAGGTGGAGTCTTATAGTTCCCTCCGCTCCGCCCTCAAAAAGGACTGCAAAGGCGTCCGGTGCGAAGAGACTTGGAAGATCTGCGTTGACCGTCTGAATGAACTGGACCGGAACCAAAAGGCCGAGGCCTTTATCGGTCGCTATGCCTGGGGGCTGGCCGCGTGTCTCTTTGTGGTCTTGGTCGGGGCCGGGATTAGCAACTGGAAGAACCCCGAAAGGCTTTTGACGCCGAGCGATGTTCCGGCCATGGCGGCCGGGATGCGACCCCTCGATCTCTCGGGTGGGGACCGCACCCTCAGCGAAAGCGGGCTTCGACTGCCTCCTAATCAGCTGGAACTGACCGGCTATGCGGAAGGAATTCATGATGGCCGAAAGGTTCGTCGATTGGATCTGGTTGATCGCCGCGGCCGCCTTGCACTTTGGCTCGTGCAAGACTCCAGTGCCCCTACACCCGAAGGTCAGGCCTCGACCAAAGAGTCTATCGAAAGAGGCCAGTCCATGGCTCTCAACTACGTGACTTGGAAGTCTGGACGCTTTGTAGCGCTCCTGATGGGAGATCGGTCCTCCTCGGAGTTGGAAGAGCTCGCGAAGTCGTTGGACTTTAACTGACGGGCTGAACCTTCACCAAGCCAGGTTCCCCTTCCATTCCCAGGATGGTGACGTGGATCGGGAGGAACTGTTTGGCGACCCAGCCCAAAGTGATGAGCCTTGAGGTGACCCGATTCGTCGAGATCACGGTCGGCTCTTTGGCCAGAATGGCGGGCAGCAGGAGCTGGTCTGCGAGAAACGGGTCGACGGCGCGCTCACTCCTGAACCAAGCCATGAAGTTTTCGAAAGCCTGATTCACGACGCTTTCCATCCGAACACCGCGGGCCCCCATCGCGGTTCCGCACCCGATTCCATTCTCAAACTGAGCCCAGATCGTCACGAAGGCCCCCGGGGTCCGGGACTCCAACAGGATCGGATCGACGTCGATGGTCAATCCGTTCTCGTGCCCGAGACGCTCCAAATGCGCGGCTCCTCGTTCGCAAACGGTCGGTGGGAGCTCGCTTGTGACGATGCGGGCACCGATCTCCACCAACTCTCCCCGATGCTCCCACTGGAGCCCGTTCGGTTGGCTTGGCTCGATCTCCGTTGCGATTTCGCCCTTTGCGGCATAGCCAAACCCTGGCAGGAGCATCCGTGTGTAGGCATAGATTCCTTGCTTCCTATGAGCGGCTAGGGTGACGTTCTCAAAGCTATCGTAGGTCAGGGCGTGAGGGTTATAGGTCTCCCCAATCGCGGTGATGCGCGAAACCCCACCAGCGCGGGCGAGGACCGGGAGCAGGGCGTGGGTGAGGATAAGGGCGTTCCCAGGATGGTTGCCACGCTCGAAGAGCTGGTGGTCCAGCTTCAGTGAGACTGGTTGCGGCACGCGCTGGGGACGAAAAACGAGTTCATCCGAGCTGATCTCGGCCCCTTCGAGTTCCGCTGCGCAGCTGGATTCCAGCGCATGGATCAAGGCCAGATCCTCGGGCTGAATTCCAGTCTTGCGGGTTCCGCCGCGAATGTGGTGGATCTTCAACGGTTGCTGGGTCAACGCGGCCATGGCCAAGGCAGCTCGGAAGAGAGCCGGGCCTCCCTCACCATGGGCACCATTGATGGTGATGAGATCTCGCTGGGTCTTCATGGGGCTAGATCTTGAGTTGGAAGACCAGGAACTCGATGAGCTTGAGCAGGTAGGCCAGAACCACAAACATCAAGGCGATCAGGACGACTTCTTGAATCCACCCGACCTCGCCCATGATCTTGGCCTGGCGTTGGGCCTCGGGCGAGAGCGCGGCGATGCTCAAGAATTGATCGGCCTTGGCAAAGGCCCCCTGGAGCATCCCCAGCAGGGCGGGCTTGAAGCCCAGATAGGCGCCGATCATCGCCACGACCATCGTTGGAACGGCGATCTTGTACTTGTGGCGTTGATGCTCGTTATAGATGATGCACTGCCGGCACCGCTCGGCCTTTTGGGCTGGGGTGAGTTTGCTGTTCCGGGGTATGTATTGGGCGGCAGCGATCGCGTCCTTGGGAATCGTCCTTCCACTCAAGGCGCTGCTGATCACCGATTCCTCGCACATGCAACCGACTCGCTCTTTCCAGCAGGTGCGTTGGCTGTGGTAAATCGGGCACTGTTCTCGAACGAACTTGCGGCAATACGGGAGCTGCCAGCACTTGCCCAGGAGTACGTTCTTGACGTCTCGCTCTTCCTTGACGCCCTTGCCATATCGAAGAGAATCGCTCCGGGCGCCTTGTTGGATGCGGGTGCGGACACGCTGGACGATGTCCACGGCCAAGACTAGGATGGCCACTCCGCCAAGAACCGTACCCCCCGATTGGAGGGCTTGGGCGGCAAGCGCGGAGCCCTGGGTGAGCTGTCCGTCGCTGAACGCCGCGGGACCCCAGAGGGGGGCCGCATAGAGCAAAGCCGCCCCGATGAGCAGCAGGATTCCGAGGACTTCTTCGGTCCAAAAGAGGAACGCCGCGGCCACGGATGCGGCGAAGACAGCGGGCAACAGCACTTGGCGGAAGAGCCCGACCATCTCGGTCTGACGCTGAATACTGAGTTCACCTGCCGAGCCGAAGCTCGCCATGTAGTAGACCAAGAAACCGGTGCTGGTGACGGCCCCTAGGACCCCAGCCCAAAAAACAAAACGTGCCAACCCCTCAAGGAAGGAAAAGAGCAGATCCCCCGTCTCGCGTTGGGGGCCGTATCCACGAGGAGTTGACATCGTTAGTGTTCTGAAATGACGTTACTTCTTGCTGACGCGTTCTACATAGGCGTCGGAGCGGGTGTCGATCTTGACCAAATCGCCTTCATTGATGTGGAAGGGAACTTGAACGACAGCCCCGGTCTCCAGAGTGGCCGACTTGGTGGCTCCGCCGCTGGCCGTGTCGCCCTTGATACCGGGCTCGGTTTCGGCGATCAGCAGTTCGACGGTGTTGGGGAGTTCGTAGCCGAGGGCTTCGCCATCGACGACGAGGGACTGGACCTCCATCTCTTCTTTCAGATATCGAGCCGCAGATCCGACCGTCGCGGCGGGGACCTCGAATTGCTCGTAGGATTCCAGGTCCATGAGGGTCAGCTCATCCCCGGTGCGATAGAGGAACTGAAGCTTCCTCTTTTCCATGTAGGCGTCCTCAAACTTCTCACCGGATCGGAAGGTCTTCTCGATGGTATTTCCGGTCTTGAGGCGCTTGAGTTTCGTCCGGACAAAGGCTCCGCCTTTGCCGGGCTTCACGTGCTGAAACTCGAGAATCTGGTAGACGTCGCCGTCGATGTAGATGGCAATGCCATTTTTGAAGTCGCTGGTGTCAATAGCCAAGTCGGGTCACTCCTAAAGTTGCTTTTGATTGTGGCATAGGGCCGCTGGACCCATGAAATCTGCCGGTCCGATCCCGTACCGGAGGGGCTTGGTTGGGAGCGTGACGTGGTTGCCACAACAATAAATCTTGCTGCGATACCAGTGAGAATACCGGCTCGATCTTAACATTTTCTTAATCTTCTGAGTTCAAAATGTTAAGGAATCGAGGAAGTTTCTCAGATTAACTTGCTGAGGCACTTTTTCAAGTTCGTTTAAGAGGAGAAGAAGTAAATGAAGAAGATTCTTGGCCTTAGCCTTTTGACTCTGGCAGCGTCGGCTGTCTTTGCCGCGCCGCTCACCCCCGGCAACCTGTTGGTCGTCCAAGTTGGCGAAGATGGACGCGCCACCGCTCCGAGCAGCACCGGAACCCAGGTTTACATCAAGGAATTCACCACCGCCGGTGTGCTCGTCCAATCGTTCCCGCTGGAAACCACGACTGCTCCCCGGCTCGTCAATAGTGGAACCGCCACCTCGGCTCTCCAAATTTCCGGCTACCTCGGCAACTACGCCATCGCTGGTTATGATGCGGCCCTCGGGACGACCGGAATCGCGACCAGCGCTTCGGCCTCGGTGAACCGCGTCGTCGCTGTCCTCAAGAACGATGGCACGATTAGCTACTCCGCCTTCACCGACCCGTTCGACGGAAACAACATCCGAGCTGCCGTGAGTGACGGAACCAACATCTGGATGGCTGGAACCAACGCCACCGGGCTCAACGCGACCAGCGGCTTCCGCCACGGACTCGTAGGCGGCGGTACTACGGTTGCTCTGAACGACACGACGACCACCGTCACCAACACCCGAACGATTAACATCTTCAATGGTCAGCTGTACGGCGGATCGGGATCCGGCCTGCTGAACGGCGTTGCCGCCATCGGAACTGGTCTTCCGACCGTCACGGGCCAAAGCGTTACGGCTCTCGCGAACCTGATCGATCCGGTCAGCACCCCGACTCCGTCCCCTTACGATTTCGCGTTCGCCGACAATGGAAACACGATCTACGTGACCGACGACCGGATCCAAGCAAGCGGCGGCGGCCTTCTGAAGTACACCTTCGACGGAGCTCAGTGGAACTTCCAGTACCGGATCCAAACCGGTCTCCCGGCCACCAACGCGGCAGGGACGAGCTTTGCCGGGACCCGCAGCGTCGACGTGGTGGAGTCGGGTGACGACAACATCATCTACGTCGTGAGTGCAAACCAGAACTCTGGTACTGCACTGGTTAACACTTCGGGCGTCTATGTCGTTACCGACACCGGTGCGCTCAGCGCGTTCACCCAAGTGGTTAACTCGGCTCTGAACACCAACTTCCGCGGCGTGGAAGTGGTCCGAGCAGCTGCCCGCGTCGTGAGCGGCGTCGTGACCTTTGACAACGGCTACATCGGGACCGACCCCGTCAACGTGACCTTCGAAGTCACCGACGGCGTGACCACCCAGACGGAAGTCATCGCCATCGACCCCGCGACCGGAACCTACTCGTTCCCGGTTGATTCGGCGATCACCGCCTCCAGCGTCGATGTCGCCGCGAAGGCTCCGACCCACCTTCGACTGCTGAAGTCCGGATATGGCGTCGGCTCGTCGGCCAACTTCGCCCTGATCAATGGCGACGTGGATGGAGACAACTCCGTCACGATCTTCGACTACATCGAACTCTCCGGTTCGTTTGACTTGAACGTCGGTGACCCCGGATTCGTCGATGGAGCCGACCTGGACAAGGACGGTAGCGTCACGATCTTCGACTACATCATCCTCAGCGACAACTTCGACAAGAGCGGCGACTAATCCCGCCGACTTTGGTCGAAAGCAACGCGGCCCCAGAGCGATCTGCTCCGGGGCCGCGTTGTTCCTTTGGGAAGGGAACGTCCGGTTATTCGCCGTTGGGCAAAACCGGGGTCGGGGTAAGTTCGATCTCAACCTTACGGCTCGTCGGCTTGAGCTCCGCTTGGCGATCCACCCTGATCGTTAGCAATCCGTTCTCGAGGGTTGCACGCACGGTCGACGGGTCTAGCTCCCGAGGGAGTCGGATCGTCCGCACGACCTCTCCCGAAGCCAGCTCTCGAAGCAGAACCTTATGGTTTTCTCCTTGAACCGGAGATGGGAGTTCGCCGCGGATGGTGAGGATTCGGTCGGTCACCTCCACCGCGAGTTGGTCCAAAGTCATCCCGGCTGCTTGGGCTCGAATGACCCAGCCCTCGCCGGTGTCCACGATGTCAAGTGGCAGCGATATTCCGGCCGGAACGGTTGCGGTTGGGCCAGTAAAAATGCCGTCGATCATCCGCTGTACGCGGTCCATTTCCATGATGGGATCCCATCGCACAAGTGTCTTCATGTTTCTCCTTGTCGCACTGTTTGAGTGCTTACATATGTTATTACATTAGTCTTAGGCTATCAAGTTCCCGATCTGGAGGAAATTTTTGTCGCCGGTGGGGAGAGTTGGGTACCTTTCAAAAGGATCCCGATGCCCCCGTAGCTCAGTGGATAGAGCAACCGCCTTCTAAGCGGTTGGTCGCTGGTTCGAGTCCAGTCGGGGGCGCTTCCCTCGGACACTTGACCACCAAAGAAAGAGCCGCCCTGGCCGATGAGTAGCGCAAGGCGGCAGTGAGGAGTGACGAAGAAAAGCGACTACCGGCGACGCACGGGTGTTTTGGTCCCGTCGGTAGGACTTTGGCTAGGCACGCGTGGGAACCCGGCTCGCTGCATCCCAGTGCTAAAGAACGGATGACTCATCGCCATCCGCCGCACAAATCCGTCGCGATGGTTTTCGATGGCGGCCTGGGCCATCCCGAGGTCGATCCCGATCACATCGGGGCCGATCCAGTTGCGATGAGGGTTCAGGGCGTTGCTAAAGCCAAACCGCCCATAGGCCCCGGGATACTTGGTGGCCATAGAATTCAGGGTCGGGATCACGATATCGGGGGTGAATTCGATGCTCGCGGCCACCCCTGTTGGGGAAACGGTACCGTTGTCTTCTCCCCATCCCGGTGCCCCAAAGGCTCCGTAGCCGTCAGGGTTATCGCATGCGTTCAGGCCCCAAAAGAGGGGGCCGTAATCCTTGAATCCCTTTGGATTCTGGATGCAGTATTCGCGGTTGGCTCGGGTCATCTGCTCGCTCGACTGCCAGTAATCCCAGCCTAGGGTGTCTTTTCGGTTCTTGAGATCCAAGAAGGCGTGGGACATCTGGTGCATGAAGATGGGCCCTCCGGCAATGGTGCGGAATCCGCGATATTCGACCACTGGCCGGCTCCAACTCGTCCAGAGCGTGCGTGGATAGCTGGGGTTTGCGCCAAGGGCCAAGACGTAGAGCATCATGTGCTCGCAGTAGCTCGCCCAGCGGTGGGGGATCCAGCCAGTCTCGGGACGCCAGCCGTGACAAAAGGTCGTGGAGTTCGGAAGAGTGCCCCCATTGGTCAGCATCCAATTCCAATCCACCCGGGCCAAGATGGCGTCCACCGAGGCGCTTAGGGTCGGATCCTTGAAGTATTGCCTTGCAACAATCGCCCCCGAGAGGAAGATGGCGGTATCGATGCTCGAGACCTCGCTCTGCCAAACCCGGGTGCCAGTTTTCCAGTGGAAGAAGTGATAGAACCAACCCTTGTGGTGGGGAGCCTTTTCCAGGGCTTGTTTGGCGATCAATCGCGCCCGAGTCAGCGCGTTGGATCGGTTGTGCCATCCTCGTTCGGCTCCGACCGCGGCACTGATCAGCGCGTATCCGTTGCTGGCGATGCTACAGACGTCGTAGTTGTCGCGATCGGTCAGGTTGGCGGCTCGGTCCTTGGTGAACCCACTCGTCGGGTCGGTCTGGGTCCAAAAGAACAAGGCTGCTCTTCGGGAGAGATCGTCCAAGAGGGCCTGCCCCTGAGGCGGGGCAACCTGGCCGACAGCGATGGCGGCAAGAAGACTGGTGATCATGGTTAGGGCAGTCGGTTGATCTTTTGGCGGAGGGTGACGCAGAAGGTCTCCATCCAGCCGAGAGTTTGGCTCGTCCCGTTGATGGTAAAGGACAAGTTAGCTGGATCGTATTGCCACATATTCTCACCACCAGAGGGAGCAGGGCAGGTATCAAGGAGATTCGTGAACTTGGCGTGCGAATCTGCGAAGATGAGGCTCATGGCCCGGTTACTTCGCTTCCCGCCGCTCCAGTTTGTGTCGGCCCATCCGTTTTCCTTCCAAAGAAAGGCGATCCACGGTCCGTAATCGGGGAAGAAGTCTTTGTTCTCTCCGATGACGAGAGCGTTGGCCGGCTCGGTGATCTGGCTCATTCCGTAGTCGCCTTCGTCTTGCCAGCGGCCGGTTTTGTGAAAAGCCCGATAGTAGAAGTAGCCTCGGCGGAATCGGGGCTGCGGCGGATTACCGCCGTTGAAGGTCGCAACCCCATGTTGATCAAAGAATTGGGCTGCTGGGTTGACGCTGTCCCGGAAGATCTCGGTGTTCTTGACATAGATGTGGATCGCATGCTTCCAAGTGCGAATTCCGGCGTCATGGCGAATCTTCGGAAGCAGATCGTCGTTCGAGTCGATATAGAGTTGAAGTCCCAGACCGATCTGCTTCATGTTGCTCAGCGTTACGGTGCTCTTTGCGGCCATCTTGGCTTGAGCGAAGACAGGGAAGAGAATCGCCGCCAAGATTGCAATAATGGCGATCACGACCAGGAGTTCAATCAGAGTGAAGGCTTTGCGTCTTTGCATCGCGAATGTATTCATGGCTTTTCTGAGTTTGTGTGGGAATCGTCAGGAGCTGGTCCGGTGGACGAGCGAATGTCGAGGGTCAGGGGAAAAATCTGTTGTCGCTGGCGGATGTCTTCGCCATTGATTCGGGCGACCAGCATCTGAGTCGCCGCCCGGGCGATTTCTTCGATGGCTTGCTTAACGCTGGTCAGTTGGGGCGAGCAGAGCTCGGAGGAGGGAAGGCTGTCAAATCCGACGATGCTGACATCGCGTGGACAATCGAAACCCAACTCCTTCAGGCGAGTCATGACCGGATAGGCCACGTCGTCGGACCAAATGAAGAAGGCGGTTGGTCGATCGGGCCGCGCCATCAGGTCATCGAGGCCCCCCAACGGGCTGTCGGGGGTTGGAATCGCAAGCACGTGATCCTCCCGGCAGGGAATCCCGTTGGATTCCAAGGCGTCGCGGTACCCATTAAACCGATCGTTGGAACTGGTCGATTGATGCGAACCGCGGACCATGCCGATTCGGCGATGACCCAGTTTGATCAAGTGGTCGGTGGCGATCTGTCCGCCCATGTAGTTGTCGGAATCGACAAAGCAAGCCCGGGGGTCGTAGTTCCGCGTGAAGAAGAGAACGAAGGGAAAGCCACGGTTGATGAGTTGGTGCACCATCGGGTCGTTCCCATCGCGAAGAACGAGCGCGCCATCGACGCGGCCATCCAGTAGCTGGTTGAGCTCCTGATCGACGGTCTCCGTCGCTTTGGTGTGGAGCATTAGGTCAAACCCCTCCACAACTGCGGCCTCGCAAACGCCACGCATGACATCGCTAGTGAAGCTGGACCAGTGCGAGAAGTAGCTTGCGTATTGGAAGACGACGGCGATAGTGCCCGAACGCTGGTTCACCAGCATGCGGGCGACTCCGCTGGGCCGATAGCCGAGCTCTTCGGCGGCTTGCAAGACCCTTGCTCGGGTCTCCTGGCTGATGCGCACGTCGGCGTCTCGGCCATTCAGGACGTAGCTCACGGTGACCTTGCTCACCATCGCTTTCTTTGCTACATCCTGGATTGTGGTCCGACTCTTCATCGTGCTGAACCGTTTCAGTAAGTATAACACGGGTCCCGCAGAAACCCAAGGAAAATTTTCCGTTTGAGGCGAAAAACTCAACTTCGACACTTGGAAATCCGTGCTGACCCCTGTATAATGAGGGCAAAGCTGAACCGATTCAGCAACTCGATCTCAAACTCAACGAAGAGGAAAAATTGATGAAAACCGAAAAGCTCGACCCCAAGATGATTGCCGCTTTGGCCGCCCTCGTCATCGTTCTTGCCTTGGGTTGGATCTGGAATTCGAGCCGGCCCCCTCAGTCGCTCGAAGATGCCGGCATCGGGACCCCGGCCAAAGCAGGTGGCGGGGTGGACCCGAACGCTTACGGCAACAGCGCCGACGCTGCCAACCGGCCCGCGGGGAACTAAGCTCGTTCTCCGCGGACGATCTCGATTTCTCCGCCCTGAGCCAAGAGTTCACGGGGGAGGAACGTGGATTTGAATTCGCCATTCAATCGGACCGATTGGATGGGCCCCGATCCTGTTGAGCGGATTGTCAGCACGTTCGATCCAAACATCCGCTGATAGGACCATTCCGCGAACTCAGAGACGCAGTCGCCCAGGGTGAGTCCCGCCCTCGTCACCTGAATGCCGAGCAAGGCCTCCTTCGCGACCCGCACCATCCAGGCCGACGATCCCGTGTACCAGGTCCAGCCGGCCCGAGCTTCGTAGGGCGAATCGGGGCCGTCCACGTTTCCGGGCATTACATAGGGTTCGGCGGCATAGCGCTCAGCACGCTCCTCATCCTTGGCGGGGAGCATGGCGCGAAAGATATCGAGCGCCTCGTCGATGCGGCCCGATTTCGCTTTGGCCAGCACTGCCCAGGTCGAAGCGTGGGAGTAAACGCCGCCATTCTCTCGCAGCCCCGGGGCATAGCGCGTGATATAGCCGATCGTGGAATCAACTTCGCGATAAGCTGGGGCGAGCAAAAGAGCGCCATAGGGCTGAAGCAGTCGCTCGTCCACCCGGGACATGGCCCGCGCCACGCGGTCTGGGGAGCCGATCCCGGTAAGGACCGCCCAGGTTTGGGGGTTCAAAAAGAGTTGGCCATACCGATTTTGGTGCGAGCCGAACGGCTCTCCGGTATCTCGGTAGCCCGCTAGGTACCACTCGCCGTCCCATCCGTAGGCCTCTACGGCGTGACGCAAGCTTTCCGCCTCTTGAACATATTGTGCGGCGAGGTCATGGTCTCCCAGATCCTCGGCGAGTCGAGACCAGCGCCGAAGGATATCGAACAGGAACATGGCCAGCCAGACGGATTCTCCTTTGCCGAGTAGGCCGGCGTGACTCAAGCCGTCGTTCCAGTCTCCCGATCCGATCAGCGGAAGGCCACGCTTGCTCCGGCGCGAAAGGGCCAGGGTAATCCCTCTTTCGGCGTGGTCCCTCAGGGTTCCCGAAGAGCCGAAGTCCTCCGTCTTTCGGTCCAGGTAGCGCAGTTCTTTATCGAGGCAACCCAGATCGTTGGTCTCATCCAGATACGCCAGCAGCCCATAGGCGAGCCAGAGGCAGGTGTCGCTGTGCTTGCTCGCGATATGGATAGGGAATCCGGGGTGCCACCAATGGCGAACCCCCCCATCTTCATACATCGACTCGGCGTGGCGCTCAAGCTGCAGGAGCGTCCGTTGTGGGTCGCAGTCGAGCAGGGCAAGGCTATCTTGGAGCTGATCGCGATAACCATAGGCTCCGCCCTGCTGATAGTAGGCGGCCCTCGCCATCAGTCGCCCGGCGATCGTTTGGTAGCGGAACCAGTCGTTCGTGAGTCCATTGATCAGGGGGTCTGGAGTCTGGATCCGGCCGAGTCGCAGGGCGTCTTCCCAGCAGTCGATTGCTCTTTGCCGGCTCTTGACCGCCTCTTCGACCGTTCCCCGTGTCGCCGCCGACTGGGCCTGCTCGGCCGTTGGCTCGGCCCCGATGGTGTAGCACACGACCCTCGTCTCTCCGGGTCCTAGGTTGACATCCACCTGGATCCCCGCCATGGGGTCATCCCATCGGTCCGATCCCTCCAGAGCATGACCCCGCATCAGCGCATAGGGGGTTTGGGCCGAACCGAGCGGGCCAAAGAACTCCGTCCGGCTTCTATAGAATGCCGAAGGCCGAGCCCCGGCCACCGCATGGAACGCGACATAAGGAAGCTCATCGACTTCGAACGAGTGCTCGTGGAGGCCCGGATGCTTCCATGCGAGAATCGTGGATTGCTCGTTTTGGGTCTCGATGAAGAGTCGATGGAATTCTCGGTGCCAGTCGGTGTTCCTACCGAGCTGCCAATCGAGGGAAGAGCAGAGAGCGAGTTCCACCGCTTCTTCCCCCCGGTTCTCGATCTCGACGATCCAGTATTCAATGTTCTGCTCTGGATCCACGTGAATGCTGTGGCGGGTGAAGATGCCCCCCACCAGTCGTTCAAAAACCGCATAACCCAGTCCGTAGCGGACGATCTCATGATCGGCCTGCACGTCTGTCGGGCGATAAGTGGTCGACCAGATTTGGGTTCGATTCCGCCGATCGACGACATAGAGGAATCGGCCATACGTATCGAGGGTCAGGTCTTGATCCCAGCGGGTCAGTCGCTGGAGTTGACAGTTCTCCACCCAGCAAAATCCGCCCCCGAGATGGCTGAGGACCACCCCATAGGAGTCGTTCGACATCACGTGAGCCCAAGGTCGGGGGGTCGCAATGTCGGTGATCACGAACTCCCTTCGATCCCAATCGAAGTATCCGTAGCGGTGGTCGAGTTGATGCAATGAAGAGAGGCTAGCCATTGGAAATCTATTGGGAGGTGCCCGGCCAGAGCTCGATGCGGAGGCTTGCCGGAAGTCGTTCGACGCGGACGCTCGATTGGTTGGTCTCGATCGACCGACCTGGAAAGAATACTTGGAAGCCGCCTTTCGGACTCGCGTTTCCGTCGAGATCAATCAGGACGGTATTGCCTTCTTGTCGGGCAGTAACGGAGAGCTCTCCGAACCAAGTCGTGAGTTTCTTCGCTCCGACGCCGTTGCCCGATAGGAGCCAGAGGCTCGGGATGCCCCTGAGGACTTGAAGGGACTCTGTTTCGGGATCTTCATAGACGAAGAGTTGACGGATCGCCTTGATCCACTCACTCCCGACCCAGGTGTGAGGCATATCCCCGATCCAGAGGCCGCGACCTCGATCAAAGTGGACGATCTCGGCCCAGTGATTCCAGCCGCTCGGGAGCGAATCGCGAAGGAACCAGTCCATCAGTGCGTGGGCCCGATCGATCTCGCCAAGCCGGAGCAGGGCGTTGACGACCCGGATCTCGTAGGGTGTGTAGTCCCGATAAGGCAACCGGCCATCTCGCCGGTCGGTGAAGAACTGCCAGTACCGCTGGAAGGTGTTCTCAAGGAGGTCTTGGGGAACGGACTTGGACTCGATGCAGGGCGAGAGCGCGACCGCTGTGGAGGTGGCGTCGAAGTCTCCGAGCTCCACACAACCTGGAATGTAGTCGATTCCATGGTAGAGCACCGAGATCTCGATGGCCCGGCGGACATCGCGCCGTAGCTCGTCGAGCTTCCGTTGCCAGCGGGCTTGATCTTCGGTGTGGCCCAACTCTCCGGCGATCAGGACGGCCTCGCGCAGTCCTCGGAGCAAGAAGAAGTCATCCCAAAAGCTGTGCATCGGCTTGGCCGAATAACCTTCGTGGCTGATACTGGCAGGAGCGAGACCCGCGAATCCGCTTTCGAGTCCAAGCTTGGGACGGTGAACTTCGGTCTCCCCGGTGAGTTGGATGATGAAGTCGGCCACTCTCTTGGCGGTCGGATAGTGGCGTTCGAGGAGTTTTCGGTCCCCATTGAGCCGGAAGGTTTCGCCGAGAAGGTAGAGAAACTGCCCGTGGCTGTCGTGTTCGGGAACCGGGTCGGCTCCGCGCCGATCCACCACGCAGGGAACGTATCCATCCTCACGGACATAGGGGGCGTAGAAGTCCAACAGCTCAATGGCGGGATCAAGGACTCCCCAAGCGGCCAGTGAAGAAGCCGTCATGCTTCCGTCGCGAATCCAGGTTCGCTCGTAGCTGCGAGATCCGGGCTGGATCCGCGGCCCGTCTCGGTTGATCAATACGTAGGCGACGTTGGACTTGAGCACCTCCGCGTACTTGCGGGCCACGGGCGGGAGATCAAGTTGGATTGAACTCAGTCTTTCGGTCCAGGCGCGGGCGGCTTTGGCGTGTTCGCTTTCGAACTGCTCGGCAGAGATCGGGGCCCCACCCCAACTCGCGACAAAGACACGGGCCTCACCGGGTCTCAATCGGAATCGGTGTTCGGCGATCCCGCTCGCGGCCGAGTCGGGGTCGGAGACTTCCTGAGTGCGACCGAAGCGGCCCTGGGTCCACGCCACCCCAGCCTCGCCGGAGAGGAACGAGCAAGCGCCAATACGCTGCGGACGTGGGCTTAGGTGAACCTGATCTTGGTGGTCCAAGATCCAGCCGCTTCCGTTGCACCGGAGGTGTTCGAGAGGAGCAAATCCTCCCACCATGTTGAGCCCTTGCCAGGCGGGGTTCACCTGAACGGGCCGGAGAGCGAGAGCAAAGTCGAGAGTCACCTCGGCTTCGGAGGTATTGGTGAGGGTGTAGCGGACGGCAAAGCGATCGGGGGCACCCTCTAGGGCCAAAGGTTCGACCGTGAGGCGAGCGGGCCCGTGGGGATGGGTCGTCTTGGGAAGGGGAAGATAGCCCTGAAGCAATTCGGAGGTCGAAGCCGAAAGGTCGCGCGGACTCCACTTTCCGTTCACCCGGAGGAGAGGGGCGAGCATTGGGCGCCCTTTGCCTAACTCGACCTCGCCGGCCTCATTGAACAAGATCTCGTTCTCGCTTGGATCCGTTCCGACCACCGTGAAGAAGACCTGCTCGCCAGTCAGATGGCTCGGCCAAGCTCCGGCCGGGCTCGATTTGGCGAGGATCTCCAGCCATCGGTTGGGGTCCGAGGCGGCGCCATAGGGCAGGATCTCGATGCGCCGCACCTTTCCCTCTGCGGATTCGGCCACGAGCTGCTTGGCACTGAGGCCCGGGGTTGGCAGGACAAAGCTCTCGTCGGGATTCTTGATTTCGCGGACGAGTTCGCCATCGGCCAATAGGGTGAGAGTGCCGTTCTCGATGGGCCGATCCAGGTGGATCCGGATCGCTCCAATCTCTTGGGTGCCCTCGAGTTCGGCGGTCCAAGTGCGACCGGGTCGGGTCTCGCTCAGCTCAACTCGGTCGGAGAAGGGAGCAGGAGCCGGGAGAGGCCGAAAGGTGAGGTTTCGAATCTCAACATGGCCCCGACCCCCTTCCCGAGCCGCAACCCCAAACTGGAAGCTGCTGATACGTTTCAGCGGTCCAGAGTCGGGACCCCAGGCAAAAACGAAATCACGCTTCTGAAGCCGAACGCGCTTCCACTCGGTCGGCCATCGATAACCGATCTTTTTGACCCACCAGACGATATCCCCCGACGGGTCGTTGAGCTTGAACTCAAAGTCATTGGCTGGGCTCTCGGCCCGCAAATCGAACTCAAAAACGAAGTTTTCCGGAAGGTCGATCGCGAGGGGATGCTCGGCCAAAACGTAGCCGTTGTTCTTCTTGAAGTCGTAGTCCAATCGAAGATTGGGACCAGATCCGCCAATCTTGAGCTCGACCCCTTGACTAGTCAGGGCCTTCCAGTCCATCTCAGCCGGAAAGGTGATCGGTTCTTTGGTCACGATGATGCTGGTAGCGAGAATCCAAGAGAGCATGAGCGGGCACGATCAAGCTGTCCGCCCCCGGCCTCGGAAGCGGACGTGCGAAGGGAGTCAGGCAAAAAAGACGGAGGAGTCTCCACCCCAGGAAAGATCCCGAGGTGGAGACACGGCGACTAGTTGTCGCCGGACTCGTCGAAGTTGTTCGACAAGATGATGTAGTCGAAGATCGTGATCGAACCGTCCCGATCCAGATCCGCGCCGGCATTGTAGCCCGAATCGCCTTCAGCCAGGTCGAAGGAGATGCTCAGGTCGATGTAGTCGAAGATCGTGACCGAGTTATCACCGTCCACATCTCCGTTCCGAGCCGAGACATCCACCCCAGCCGCGCCCGAGGCCAGGATATTCACGTTCGGGACCACCTTTCGAAGGTGGGTCGTCCCCTTGATCGCGATGTCGTAGACGCCAGGGGCGACGGTCGGCTTGAACGCATACTTGCCGTTCGCCTTCAGAGTCGCGGTTGTCGTTTGCAGCGCTGTCGTCGAGCCCGGATTGCGGACTTCCACCACGACTTGCTCACCGGCCAGACCGGGGAGGTCGCCGAGGAGTGCGGTGCCCTTTACTGCGGGATAGGGGTTGATTTCGATTTCCGTGGCGGTCATGCTTGCGCCCGGATTCGGACGGACGATCTGCAGGTAGGCCCCAAGTCGAGACCCAGCCTTGAGGCCGTTGGTGCCGAAGTCGTAGAGCGGGACCACATTTTCCAGGGTCAGCGGGAAGCTTTCCAGATCGTTATAGATCCAGACCCACTTGTATTGGTTGTCGGTGTCCTTGAAGTACCGGGCACCCATGGTGACGGTCGATCCGAGTTGGTAGCTCACTCCCTGTTGGGCGGTGAAGCTATAGAAGGGAATCGGCGTTCCAAAAGCTGCGACCTCACCATCGGGGGTGATGATGTACTGGACTTCCGAGATCCAGCCACCGTCGATCGGGAAGTTGAAGAAGAGACCTGCTTCGCTTCGACGAGGGCTGGTCCCGTTGCCATCTTCGAGCTTCATCTTGACCCTGAACTCGAAGGTGTCTTCGCCTCCAGTGAGCTCGTACGCATTGGTCGTGACACCGTCATTCACTGCGAGTCGCCAGATGTGGCGGTTGGCCCAACCTGTTTCTCCACCTACATTATTGTCGGCCAAGAAGACCGAATTGGGAAAGTCCACAAGCTGAACAAAGTTCGAAGTTGGGACATCGTTAAAGACGCGCTCGAAGACTCGGGCTGCGTTGATCTGTGTGACGTCAGCGTGGGCAGCCACCATCGCCCCCATGACCATCATCGTCGACATTGACCGAAGGTTTTTCATGTTCGTTACCTCGCCGCCATCGGTGCCGCCAAGCATTCTTGCCTAATTCCCGACAAGATCCTGTTTGACCTGCTGAACCGATTCAGCAACTACTTCTCTAATCTATCACATCCTGGCCTAATTGCCAACGTCTCCAGGCATTTCCAGACAAATCAAGTATTCCTAACAGGATGGCTTGGGTCGGTTGACGTTGGGGCCTATGGACACCAGGAGAGGTGGGTTTTCCAAACAGGAGGTGAACACCTTGAACTTGACCACAACCATACGGGGCTTTGGGCTACGCGAGACCGGGAGCGTGACCGGGGATGCCTCGACCGCGATCTTGCCGGCTTCCAGCCAACGACAGAGAACCGGACTGGAGATTCACAACCCCGATCTTGGACTCGATCTTTGGGTTCGAGCCGTGGCCGAAGGGGCCGCCGCACCCACGATCAGCGCCACCGATCGCGACTTCATCATTCGCCCCGGCGCGACCTTGTTGCTGGCCTATGGCCCGGACATCGCCGTCTATCTCCAAAACAGCTCGGGCGGCCCGGCGACGTCGGCTTACGTCGCCCGGGAGGTGCTGAGTTGAGCTGGGCAGGGGGATTTGAAGTCGCAATGCCCAGTGGACCCGCGGGCCTCCAGAACGTCGACCGAGGTCTTCGCAATTGGAGATTGGCCCGGGGGCTCGCCTCGGCCGTTACCGCCGGGACCGGCCTCGGGGGCATTGACGTCGTCCTCCTGGGCGATTCGATCGGCTTTGGATTCAAGTCAACCTCGCCGTTCTATGACGGTTGGTTCCAACGCCTCAAGGTCCTGGTTCAGTCCGCCTTGAACCCACCCGGGGTGATCGGGGGTTACGGATTCGTACGAATCGGGTCTGGGGTTGACCGGCGACCCCCCTTCATGACCTCGGCCGGAACAGTCAGTGATGGGAGCAATAACGATGGATCCGGGGGGGCCTGGGTCTCCTTGCCGGTCTCATCGGGGAAGGCGAACCGAGTGACGCTTGCCTTTGATGGCACGTCGCCGATACCTCGGCAGAAGAATCAGGCGACCCACGTCGAGATCGTCTTCACGAAGGCACCAAACGCAAACTCCAACGCTCTCTATGATCTCGGAACAACTGATCCGGCCGGCGGCAATGGGAACGTTTTGGCCAGCCAGCTGATCGATACCAGTGCCGTCGCCCAGTCCAACGGCCATCGACAACTGATCACGGGCCTCAACAAGAACGGATCGAACTTTCTCCAGATCGCCAGCGGACCGACTTCTGGGGGGCTGGGGCTCTATCTGGAAGGGGCGATCGCCTATTGCGACGACTACGACCGCGGAGTGAGATTCCACAACTTGGCCACTCCTTCGGCGGTTACGAGTTGGATCGCCCCGCAGGCGAACAAGCTCCTGACCAATGTGGGACGGTGGTGTACCAATCTCGCGGGAGCCACCCGGGCGAAGCTCTACATCATTGCGCTTGGAGCGAACGACATGGGCACGGGTGCTTTGCCAAACGTGACTTCGGCAGCCTATCAGGCCAACTTGGCCGTGTTGGCCGACCACATTCTTAGTCAGCCCACCAAGCCCTCGGTGATGTTTGTCATCTTTCCGATCCGGGCCGATGGCGGCGGGGCGCTCTTCACTCGGACCACCGATCGTCCCGAAGACTACATTCGGGCGGTCTACTCGGTGGCGGCGACTCGACCCGACACCTGTGTGGTGGACCTGCAGACGGGAATGGTGGGCTCGCCGTACTACCGCACCGCGACCGACAACTCGTATCTGGCCGCGACCACCAACCATGGTTGGCAACATGCCGACTTGGTGCACCTCGGCGATGGAGCGCAAGATTCGCTTGCCCGGATCTTAGCTGGATTGCTGCTCTAGAGTCGCTGAATGACGTCCTCGGTGCTGGTGGGCATCGGGGGCGTCATCGTCCGACCTTCCAACGTGAGGACCTGCTGATGGACGATCTCCTTCAGCTCCTTCACTTCTTGTCGCAGCGCGAGGATCTGGTTGGCCAGATACGGGTCGGTCTGGCTGGGCTGGTTTTGCCGCATGATCTCGGCCATTTTTCGCTGGTGGTTCGTCAGGATCCCGGCAATGGGCATTCCAAAGATCATCACGATCGCGGTAAGGGGGATTAGAATTTCGAGATCCATCGAAAGCTTCCTTAAACTTCTTTAATTGTAGCCCTAAATTTTCTGAATTGCTGAGTCGGGAGTGACTTTAGACCCAGGTAGAACCATTTCACCCAACCGGGGTCTTTACCCGCTCGATGGCTTCGCGAACGGTGAATCGCTTTTCGTAGAATGCCTTGCCCACGATGGTCCCTTCCATTCCGATCTCGGCCAGCCGGTCGAGATCCTCCAGTGAGGCCACCCCGCCGCTCGCGATCACGGGAATCTCGACCGACTCCTTGAGGGCCTTGAGGGCCTCGAGGTTCGGACCACTGAGCGCGCCATCGGTCTGGACATCGGTGAAGATGATCCGTTTGCATCCCATCGATTCCATCATCCGGGCAAACTGCACCGCCGTACAACCCGAATCCTCGGTCCAGCCGTGGATCGTCACCTGTCCGGCGCGCGTGTCGATTCCGGCGACGATCTTGTTGCCCATCCGCCCAAAGAGGTCGCTGGCTAGGGCTTGATCTTGGACGAGTTTGGTGCCCACCACGACCCGCTCCGCTCCAAGTTCAAGAGCCGCGCGAGCGCTCTCGCAGGTCCGGATCCCGCCGCCGAATTCCACCTTGAGCTGGGTTTGCGTCACGATCTCGTGGAGCAGGTCCAAGTGCCGAGGTTCTCCCGACTTCGCGCCGTCGAGATCGACGAGGTGGAGCCACTCAGCCCCCTCGCCTTCAAATCGTTTGGCCATCTCGACGGGATGGATGTCGTAGGTCGTTTGCTGGTCAAAGTCGCCTTGATAAAGGCGCACACACTTGCCATCGCGCAGGTCAATTGCGGGAAGAATCAACATGAGAGAAAGTTTTGGAGCATCCGGAGTCCCGGTGCGCCGCTTTTTTCGGGGTGAAACTGGGTCCCCCAAATCTTGCCTTGTTGGATCGTCGCGGGAAAGGTGATCCCATGGTCGCTGGTAGAGGCGATCACGGCCGAATCGACCGGATCGCAGTACAAAGAATGGACGAAATAGACTTGCTCACGGGTCGAAATTCCGCTATGGAGACCCTCTGATTGCCGAATTTCTAGCTGATTCCAACCCATGTGCGGGATCTTGATGCCCTCCGACTTCTCCAGATAGCGTACTTGACCGGGCACCAGCCCCAGGCCAGCAAATTCTCCTAATTCCTCGCTTTGTTCAAAGAGCAGCTGCATCCCGAGGCAGATGCCCAAAACGGGATTACCCGCGGCGGCGAATTCTCGAATCGCTTGGGTGAGTGGGCCAATACGCTCCATCGCCGCGCCAAAAGCGCCGACTCCTGGGATGATCAGCCGGGTCGCATTGCGAAGGTCGGTCTGGATGGTGGGTTCGGTTCCGAGCGAACGCAAGGCCCGCTCAACCGACCGGAGATTGCCCATTCCGTAGTCGAGAATGACGGTCAATCGATCCTGCCTTTGGTGCTGGTTCCCGACCGGCCATCGACCCGGCGGACGGCTTGGCGGATCGCCTGGCCAAAGGCCTTGAAGATCGCTTCCGCTTTGTGATGGTCATTTTCCCCAGCCTCGATTCGGATGTGCGCGTTAATCCCTGCGTGAAGGCAGAGCGCTCGAAAGAACTCGTGGACGTTTTGAGTGCTGAGCGTGCCCAGTGAATCGGTGGTGAAGTTCGCCGAGAAGATGCAGTGGCCGCGCCCGGAGATGTCCAAGGCGACAAGGGCCAGCGCTTCATCCATCGGGACGTGGGCATGGCCATACCGCTCGATCGGATCGCTCTCGGCGAGGGCTTGGCGGATGGCCTGGCCAAAGACAATGCCGATATCCTCAACGGTGTGATGGTCGTCGATGTGGAGATCGCCATCCGCCTGCACCCCGAGGTCAAGGTGACCGTGGAAGGCCAAGAGAGTGAGCATGTGGTCGAGGAATCCGATTCCGGTACTGATATCCCGCCGGGTCCCTCCGTCGAAGTCGAGGACCACGCGGACTCGGGTTTCTTTGGTCTCGCGTTCGACCTCGGCGTAGCGCACCTCGGGGACTCCCTTGCTCATGTCGAGAAGTTTACCGCTGGCCGAGATGGGACCTTGGTCCGGGTGCCTGGTCAAGTTGACGTATCTTGAAGGAAGATGAGCGAGTTTCTCTTGCGCGATAGCCGGGCCGAGTGGCTCATTGACGAAGCTGGAGAACTGATTGGACCTTATGGTCTTCCTGAACTTCTCGCCGCCCTAGAGGAAGGCCGGCTGTCGGGGCGTCAGTGGTTGCGCCATGCCCGGACCACTCGATTTGCTCTGCTGGGCGAGGTGCTCTTTGCCCAAGGGCTGATCAGCAAGGAGCGGTTCGAAGAGATCTTGCCCTCCAATCCGCTTTCTCGGGACCAGCTTCAGGTTCCCGTGACCCTGGAACCGCCCCCCGCCCCGGGCGGGAGCACGGGCGGCGTCGACTGGGGCCGAGGCTAATCCTAGGGGCTAGATTCGCTCGTATCGAGTGTTTCTGCGATACGGCTGATACCCCGCGTCCCGAATCACCCGGACGAACTCTTCTTCGCTCAAGATGAACTTGGACCCGGCGGCCGAAACCACGTTCTCCTCGATCATGATCGAGCCGAAGTCGTTCGCTCCGTAACCAAGCGCCAGCTGGGCAATCTTGGGGCCCTGAGTCAGGATAGAAACCTGGAAGTTATCGATATTGTCAAGGAAGATCCGAGAGACCGCCACGTTGCGCAGGTAGTCAAATCCGCTTGCCTTCACCGGGATCGCGAGATCCGTCTCCTCCGGTTGGAAGTTCCAACTGATGAAGGCGCGAAAAGGTGCGCACTCATCTTGGAGATCGCGGATCCGCGTCATGTGCTCGACACGGTCCTCAAAGGTTTCGACGTGTCCGAACATCATGCTCGCCGTGCTTCGGATCCCGAGCGACGAGGCCGTTCTCATGCACTCCAACCATTCATCCGTCGTGTCCTTGTAGGGGGCAATGATCTTGCGAACCCGGTCAACAAGAATCTCTCCGCCTGCGCCTGGGATCGAGTGGAGTCCGCTTTCCTTAAGGCGGGCCAGGCAGTCCCGCAGCGGAAGCTTGCTGATGTGGGCAATGTAGATGATCTCCGCCGGCGAGAGAGCGTGGAGAATAACGCCGGGGTAGGCCTCCATGATCTTGCGGAAGATCCCTTCGTAATAGTCGATCTTCAGCTTGGGGTTGAGTCCGCCTTGGAAGAGGATCTCGACGCCCCCTTTGGCGACGGTGTCTCCGACCTTGGCGAGAATCTCGTCGTCGCTCAGCAGATAACCTTCGTCGTGCCCCGGGACTCGGTAAAAGGCGCAGAACTTACAGCGAACCCAGCACACGTTGGTGTAGTTCAAGATGCGCCCGATGATGTAGGTCACGTCCCGGCCCGGCGCCTTCTGTTGTCGGCGGTGTTCGGCCATCGCGGCCAGCTCGATCAGGTTCGGATGGTGATAAAGAGCGAGCGCCTCTTCGGGGGTGATCCGCTGATTTCCAAAGACCTTTTCGGCGATTTGGTCAATCACGGTAGGGGCAGGAGGGGCAATCACGCTCATTACTACGAGAAAGGATACCGAACTTTCACGAATTCCTGAAAGTTGAGTTCGATTCCAACCCCAGAGCTAGCGGAAGAAGTTGAAGGACAACTCCAGATCGAATCCTCGTGAACGGTAGGCCCCGGAGTTGATGAGGGGGTCTCGGTTATCGACATTCCGCAGGCGATAGCTGGCGTTGAGGGCCAGATTGCTCCAGATCCGATACTGATAGGTCAGGCCCCAGTCGAGGCTGTTTTGGGGAAGGTAGCCGGTGCTCACCGAGGAGTTCCAGCTGAGGACCACCGAATCCCGCTGACCGAGAAGGTAGCTCAGGCTTCCGTTGACATTGTTCGAGTCTTGCTGGAACGTGCTATTGCCCCGGCTGTCGAAGGCGCTCCAGCCCACGACATAGCGGAGCCGGTCGGTCGGGGATCCCTCCAAAAAGAGGTTGAGAGCCCAGACCCCCGATCGCAACGGCGAATCGACGAAGGTCGTGCTACTTTCTTCCAGGCTGGCCGTAACTTGATTTCGGGAGTTGACGGCCCAAGTGGCCCCCGCCGACCATCCTCGGGTCTCGCTGTTGCTGCTGACCGAACCGGTGGATCGAAGCGAACGATATCCGACATAAGCGCTGAGGTTCTCAGCGAATCGGTAGGCCGCATTCAGGCTCCAGAGGACCGCGTTTGTGGCGCCAATCGTGCCGGTGGATCCAGATCCCCCGCTGAATCCGTTTCCATCGAAGCCCGCCTGCCATCCGGTGGCGAATTGATCGAGGGTGGCGATGCTGCCCGAGTCGCTCAGGGTGTAGCGGGCATCGACCTGAAGTCGATCATCCGGGATCAGATTCGCGCTGAGTTCATAATCGCGGCCCTGGCCTCGCCTGCCCTTAGACTCGATCTCGACGAGGTTGACATCGGCACCCAGGGTCAAAAAGGTTCGGATCTCGCCCTCTTCACCTTCTTTGGTGGGTCGCTTGCGCCATTGGGCCGTATAGGCTCCGCCCAGTTGCAGGCCGAGAAGGTCCACGTCGGTACGTTGGCCGTTCAAATTCCGGCTGACGGCCTGTTGGCGGTTCAGTCCGAGCTTGTAGAGTAGCCGTGGGCCCGATCGTTGGGTGGTCACCAGATCGGTGCTGTCGAGCCGGGTCTGGGCAACCCCCTGCAAGGTCCTCGATCGGTTGTGGCTCAGTCGCCACCCTCCGGTTCCTTCACTCGCTCGGTCGATCGTCAGTCGTTGGGAGACAAATCGCACCGGAGCCAAGGTGGCCGTGATGCTGCGGTTGGCGATGCTTCGGTTCTCGTGGTCGAGCTGCACCTGAACCCCGCGACCGATCTCGTAGGTCGCGCTCTGGCTGAAGGCCTTTTCGTTGCGGTTGAAACCTGTGGTCTCGATTGCGACGTACCCCCGCGGAATGCTGACAGCTTGAGTTCGGAAGCTCCATGCTCCCTTGCGGTAGTCCAGTTCTGCTCCGCGGGCGACTCCGCTCTGGGGCGTCACTCCCTTCAGCTTGCCCATCGCCTGGTGGAGCCGAAGCTGGCCATCTCGCCCTCCGGTTCCGATCGGGAGTGCATAGTCGATCCCCATCACCTCCCGGTCACCATCGACCGTGGCGCGGGGCTTGGGGGTGTAGACCACGTCGATGTTGTCGCTGGCGGGCATGAAGCGGTTGAAGTAAAAGACGGCCGAATTGAATTGGTCAAAAGTGTAATCGACCCCTCGGACCTGCAAAACCCCGTTCACGCGGATCGTGACGCTGGCTAGGTTGATCGGCTCGAACTGCAGAAAGTAGGGAGTCGATGGCGCGCCGAAACCCTGAAATTTCTCAAGCCGGCTGCTCGCGCCTCCGCCGGAACGCGCCTCTTGGCGCATCATCGTCAACCCAATTTTGCCGACCTTGCCGCCGTCCAGCGCGAGCCCGGCGCCGTACAGGCTACCGCGGGTTTCGTTGAATCCAAAGGCCTCGTAGCTGACTAGGATCGTGCTGGTCACCGGCACCGTCTTGCCGACAAAGGTGATCGAACCAGCCTCGTAGTTGATCACGTAATCTTCGCCAATGCTTTGGGGCTGTCCGTCGATGCTGACCCGTTCCGAGCCTTGGACCAGCTGGCTGTTCTGGATGTAGTAAGGCCCCGAAGAGTTGTTCCCCTGGATCGTGACCGTGCGCGGGCTGCCTCGAACTTCGCTGACCACCGTCCGCGCCTCCAGCCGCCCCGACTTATAGCCGACCTGTAACCCGTTCAGCGACTTTTGAAAACTCGCAAAGCGGTTCGAATTCAGGAGCCGTCCTTGGATATCCCCGGCATTGACGCTCCATCCGTCTCGCTCAAAGTCCAAGCTAAATCGCTGCCCCTGGGGGTCCGAGAGGCGGGAATCGAGGATCGTCCCCTGAAAGTTGAAGAGTCCGAGGACGTTCCGTCCGGCAAAGTTGATCTGACCGATATCGGTGAACTTTTGTCGTCCGAGACCAAAGTAGTTCAGCGAGTTAAAGGCCTCTCGGTCACCGTCCACGGTATGAGAATGGAAGCCGAGTTGGCGATATCCGTTCAGTTCAATCCGGTCGACGAGGTTGCGCTTCCACCAACGGATCCAAGCCGGAGATTCGTCCGGAGCTTGACCCTGGGCTGTGCAAGCGGTGAGCAGAACGAGCGCCATTCCGGGAGTCCGGAAACCGAGCCCGATGCGGGCAAGCGGCCAGCGCCTCATAGAACGCGCCGGAGGACCTCGATATTTTTCGCCGCCAGTTCCCGAAGCTGGACCAATTCGCCCTCCATTCGGGGCCCGTAGGTTGCCTTTTTGCCTTGGAGTTCTAGGTAGGAATCGACTGCCCGGGAGGCGGTCAGACCCGCCATCGGAAGGGCAGAGGGAAGTCCCAGCAATTTCGAGAGGGCCGTGACCTTCGGATCATAACTGAGCATCGTCGGAGGCACGCCGATCGCGGCGGAGAGAATTCCTCCGTGGAGCCGCATCGAGATCATGCCCTCCAATCGGCAAAGCTTGGACATCATGGCCATCGGGGTGACCAGATCGCGAATCGTGGGGATTTTTCCGCCCATGAGTTTCTCAATCTGCAGGATGAGGGGGCGGTCCGCGTGGCGGTCCATCTCGATCAGAACGGGCATGCGGCCCTGCTTCATGAGTTGCTGCGCGATCTCGCCGAAGAGTTGCGCCACGTCATCACCCTTGCCGTGCGGCCGGGGAATCAGAGCAACCCCGCTCATCCCTGCTACTTGATAACTTTCGACGTTGTCATCGATGGGCGGTTTCGGCAGAAGCAGCGCCATGTCGGCCGTGAGGTGGGGCGTTTGCTTGACGCCGAGCTTCTTGAGAGTCTGAATGGAATCGGGATCCCGCACGCAGATCGCATCACATGCGTTGAAGGCATCCTTGGCGAGCTTTTTGCCCACGAAGCGGTTGAGCGGACCCATCCCTTGGCCCAGCAGGACAACCTTCTTGCCGAGCTTTTTGGCCGTCTTGACCAGGCTGGAGTAATAGGCAACACTGCGGAGGCTCGTGACATCCTGGAAGATGCTCCCCCCAGGAAAGACAAGCAGATCGGCCTCGGCCATCCGCTCCTTGAAAAGGCCCAGGTCCCTGCGGTCAAAACCGGGGACGCCATACAGACGATGGGTCTCTTCGGGGCGACCGCTCATCACGACCGGATCGATCTTGAGATCCCGAGCCCCTTCCAAAAAGCCGAGCAGGATGGCGTCGTCACCAATGTTCCCGCAGCCGAAGTACCCGGCCAGAATTGCCCGCTTCAAGCCCTCACCTCCGCAAGGCGGGCCATAGGCTTTCCGATCACCAGCCAAAGGAATGTGCCGACGAGAACTCCGACACCAAGCCCGATTCCGGCCCGAGCCGCGCTCAAGACGAAGGGAATATGGAGGTGGCAAAACGTATTCACGATGCTGGTAACGCCGATCATCCCAATGCTGATCAATCCGGCCGCCAGGATGCGCAGTCGCCGGCTTTCCGTCCGAATCGCCGTGGCCCAAGCCAGACACCCGACCCACAGGAGGGGGTGACCAAAGGCGAACTCCTTGGTTCGTGGCCGGACGTAGAGGATGCTATCGAGCAAGTTGCGCATCTTGAGTTCCAGTCCGCTGACGGCGCCGGGATTGTCGTTTCCGGTCCGGATCAGCATCAACATCAGCAGGACGAGGATCACCAGACCGAGGAAGACCGCGCCGTAGGTGATGGCCTGATTCATGACCGCTCGCCATGGGATCTCTCGTCCGATCAACCACGCTCCGGTCACCAAGATCGGCAAGAAGTGGGCCGCCTTCACGCCGCTGAACTCATCCACCTTCACCCAATACTCCAAGCCATTGAGGATTCCTGCCACCGACATCGCCCCCAACACTCCGCCCGCGACCAGAATCACCAGCGAGAGCCAGGGCGCCCAATCGGTGCGCGTGGTCCAAGCCCAGACCCCGACCAGAGGCAGAAGAATGGCGGCATAGAGGGCCAAGAGCGAGGGATTCAGTGTGTGAAGCAAAAAGGGAAGCGGAATCGTGAGGCCCTGGAAGATGGTCGCTACCAGCCCCCGTCGCCCGAGACCAAGCGCGGCAGCAAATCCTGCCGCCCCGATTCCGACCATCAGCAAGAGCTGTGTCCAAGACGGAATCTCGCGGCGCTCATAGGGTTTGGGTTGGCCGAGCGGGACCCCCTCACGTTCCAGGCCCTTGCGGACCAGCCGAACACTGTTCAGGAGCGCATCGACCGGATTCTCGGCCGCACTCGTCAGGGGGCGCAGCAGCAGAATGCGGATGTTGCGCTCCCGACCCGCTCGGACGTACCGTTCGACGTAGTCTTGGGGCGTTAGTTTATCGATCTCGGCCTGCTGGGCGGCATGGAGGCGGATTAGGTGTTCGGGGAGCAGAGAGGCCATCCGAGCGTCCCCGGAAATCTTGCTGAATTCGGGGGTGATATAGAGCAAGCCCAGCGAGGGAAGGATCTCGGCCGTCGTCTTGACGAGGTCGCGTTGCCCCAAAGCTTGCTCGCCGAGAGGCAGGTAGGCATCAACCCCCAAGGCCTGACTGGTGGCTAGCGTCCGGCGAATGGATTCTTCGGTCGAGCCGACCGGGTTGATGTGTCGGGCGATGAGGAACATGGACCGGCTCTTGGCCAATTCGGCCGCCGAAGGATCGATCCCGAGCGGAAGCAATCGCGGGATCTCGCCCCGGGCCACAAAGGCGGTTCCATCCTCGGAAGGGGAGGCCGTGAGGTTGCCCGGCCAGGCCTCTTGGATCCGCTTGGCAAGAGTCGGATCGATGCGGTACTCGTGAGCTCTGGCTCCGAGTTGACGCTGGATATCGCGTCCAAAAAAGTCTCCCGCGACGTCCTCGTTCACGACGAGCGTCCCCAGCCCCACTTCGTCGAGTCGGCGGAGGACCTCGGCGGGGTCGACCCCTATCTGAGCACTCATGTCGCGAATGACCTGCCATTCCATGGCCAGGCTCACCGCTTGGTTGCGAGATTCCGCCTGAATCCGCACGCGAATCGACGCGGCGGCCCCGATCAGGATGCAGATCACTCCGACGAGCAGAGCTAGGAGCGAGTACCTAGGCATAGTTGAGGTTGTCGTCGCCATCAAACTTTCGTCCGGCCAAGACCTGGCGCTGGCCTCCGGCAATCAAAACAGTGAGCATCCCGGCCAAGAATCCCCCGGCGTGAGCCCAGTTCGCCACCCCCTGCTGGGGGAACAGAATCTGGAACAGGAACCAGCCCCCGAGCAGGATCCAAGCCGCGATCTCCAGGGGCCAAAACACAAACGGGAACATCACAAAGGAGATCTTGTGACCGGGGAAAAGCAGGAAGTAAGCGCCCAACACTCCGCCGATTGCGCCCGAGGCACCCAACGTCGGGATCTGACTGCTCGGCATCACCAAGGTGTGGGCCGCTCCCGCCATCAAGCCCCAAAAAAGGTAGTAGATGACGAACCGGACGGGCCCAAAGGCGGCCTCGATGTTGTCGCCAAAGGTGATGAGAAAGATCATGTTCATCACCAGATGCAGCAAGCTACCGTGCAGAAACAGGGAAGTAAAGAGTCCGAGTAGCGCTCGGGCATCTCCGCCACCAAAAACCGCCTCGATCGCTGCGCTGGGAACGAGCGTCAGGTCGGTGAATAGAATCCGCGGTCCAAAGGGATTCCACTGGCGATCCCATAGGTAAATCACCACGTTGAGCAGAATCAGGGTGTAGGTGACAACCGGAATCTCGCGCGAATGATTCTCATCGCGTAGCGGAAACATAGATTCGCGCAGTCTACCGGGATCAGGCCGAAGGAGCCAGTCGTTTGCCGATGCGGCAGAGGATGGATCTTACATCGTCCTCCCCAAAATCTTGCCAGCCAAGTTCTTGCAGGACGGTTTGGAGCTTTTTGCCCGCGTCGGACCAGCTATTGCGGACCGAGCCCGGCTGCATCTCTTGTTGGGCCGCAATCTCGGCGTAGATGTTGCGCATCTCTCCCGAGTCTTGGCTCAGGGCCTCGGCGACCGGGGTCAGGACCCGCAGATGGCGAGCACTAAGTTGAGGGAGCAGCATCGATTCCACCGTGCTCAGGGCGACTTCGATGCTCTCGTCGAAACCAGATTCCTCGGGCTGAGCGTCGGGAAGGTAGCGGGCCTCGTCGAGCGGACAGCGGTTGACACGCTCTTCTTTGGGTCGAGTCACGTCGGTGGCCGCAGTCTGGACCATGCGAAGGATGTACCGGCTGGCCTCTTCCCAGGTTTCTGGGAGAAGATGTCTCTTCACCCAGAGCTTTGTGAGCGTGATCGCCACCGCATCCTCGGCCAAGGTCTGGGAGTGAGTCGATTGCAAAGCGGCCCGCAGCATCCGCCGATAGAGGTGGCGCTGGATTTCGGTCAGCGCCTCGCGATCACCGCGCTTCAGACGCGTGATCAGGTGGTCTACCGGCAGTGGGGTCGCTTCGGCAATCATCGTTCGGGGACCTCTAGCCAGGCGATTCCGCGTCGTTCCCCTTTTTGGATGCTTCCACGGGGGCCGACGCAAGAGGCTGGGCCGATGCTCCAAGTACGAGCATCGTCATCAGCACGAGACAGATCCATTTGGTGAGCTTCATAGTCGATTGATCAGGTTTTCGAGTTCCTTCATTTTAGGGCGATAAAGTGCCCAAAGTCGTTGAAATTCTTTCGGATCTTTTTCATAGGCTTCGGCGAGGGTCGCGCGCGCGTCTTCCGCACGGGCGAGATGCACCTCGCAAGAGGCCTTGTAGAGTGAACGTTCGATCCATCGCCCCGTGTCATCGGTTGGGGCCAAACCTCGCAAACTAGATTCAAATTGGTCCCAGGACTCTTGCCATCGCTCGGCTTTCCAGAGCCATTCCATCAAGTTGAGTGCGTTCGCTCCCAGGGCCCATTCCCAGGTTTCTGGTCGGATTGGCTCCTCGGTCCGGACCGCATCGTGCGGGGGATGCCCGGATTTGGCTTGCTCAAAAGTCGCTAGGAGCTCCTGCTGGGCCTCGATCAAGTCCGGGGCATTGACGATCTCAAGACCGAGGATTCGCCACCATTCCACCCGTGGATGCCATCCGAAACGGTTGCGGAACTCCTCGCATAGGGCCACGATCAGGGGGCCATCGCTCTCGCCGTGGGCCATAAAGATCTTGTCCATTGCGAGCCGGGGCGCCTCGGCTTCGGGCGGCGGAAATCGGTTGGCCAGCCCCCTCGTGATCGTGATCCCCTCTGGGTCGATCTCCAGCATGGCTTGATCGCCCTGGCTCAGCCCCGCCTCGACCCCGTGGTGATGAGTCTTGACGACGAGGTTATCGGACTTTTCGTCGTTTGGCATCGTTCTCCGGATGTTACCGGCTGTGATAGGGAAGACTGTCGTCAACGTTCGGAGGTTCAGAAGGACCCATGAACGCTCGTCTTCTCACTCACTTCGTTGTCTTCTTTGCGCTCCTGATGACCCTCGGTTGCGGGGGAGAATCAGCTCCCAAGAGCTCGATCATTAGCGGGCGGGTGACCTTTGCCGATGGACTTCCCGCTCGGGGAGCGACGGTCACTAGCCGAGATGCCTCGGCAGTCACCTCAACCAACGGAGCTTACGTTCTCAACGAAGTCCGCGCAGCGGATCAAGCGGTCTACGCCGAGTACCGAGAAGGAGACACGCGTTATGTCGCCGTCAACATTGCCCGTACCTTTGCCAACGAACAGGACCAAAACATCAACCTCGTCCTCGTCCCCGAGCGCCAGACCGCCAGTATTGTGGGCACGGTCTTTGACCGCTTTGGCAATCCCCTCGAACTGGTCACGGTCTTCGCCCTCGGTTCCGGATCATTGAGCAGCAACAAGGCGATAACCGACGACGAAGGCAAGTTTCGCATCGACCGTCTGATGGCCGGCGAATCCTACACGGTGATGGCCAGCGCGGGTGGCTATAGCAGCGATTCCGACCAATTCGTCCTCGACGCGGGCGAACGCCTAGAGGTCGACTTCACCCTCGGCAATCCCGGCACCCCGGGGTTGATCCCGCCCCAAGACCTCTCGATCATCGCTTGGACGAGCTTCGCGTCTCGCGATTCTCGCCAGAAGGGCGCACTTGCTTGGGCCAAGTCGGCTCTCGGGCGTCCGGGGCAGGCCAGCACCCGGCTGAGTTCGGCCGGCAACCCGATCGAGGTCGAAATCGAGTGGACCCCGTTCGATTCGCGCAACATCCTCGGCTACGTTGTTTATCGCGGTCGTAGTGCCGACAGCCTCAGCGGCTACGACTTCTTCCGCGAGCCGATCGGGAGCGTCTACATCGACTCCGACATTCGGCTCAATCCGAATTCAACTTACTACTATCAATTGGCGACGGCCTCGACCCGCTACCCCCGCGAGACGGGCTCCCTCAGCGATCGGAGCGATCTTCTTTCGGTGACCCCGCTCAACGACCTCAACCTGCGGTCAACGCTCCAAGATCCCCTGACCTTCCGGTGGAATGCGGTTTCTGGGGCCGAGGAATACGTCGTCTTTTTGTTTGACGTGTACCCAGGAGACGGGGTCGAGTCGATCTGGTCCAACAGTGACCGCCGGACCCGTTCCACGGAACTCGTCTACAATGGCGGAGTCCCGCTGGTGCGGGGGCGAACGTACTACTTCTTGGTGCTCGGGCTGGCCGATGGCGACAATAGCCGCACCCTTAGCGAGGTTGGTTCGTTTGTTTATCAGGATTGATGCATTCGCTCTCAGTTGTTCGCTTTGCCCTCTTGCTGGCGGCGGTCGGGCCTGCACTCGCGTCGAGTGCGGTTCTCCGGCTAGACGCCAGCCCAACCCGTAGCCGGGATGAACTCTCGGTCCAAGTTGATGCAGCGTTGCAGCGTTTTGCCCAAAACGCAGTCACCTTGACCAGGGCCGAGCGTCGAGCCCGCAAGCTGCCCGCCTGGAGCCCGGCCACCACGGTCCTGGTCCAGCGTGGCGACACTCGGAGTCGAGGAGGTCGCGGGGGAGACCCGATCACTCTCCAGTTCGCGACCTCGGGGAGTCGGCAATTCCCAAGCGACTACCAGAGCCTCCTCCAAGATGTCTTTGCCCGTGTGCGACCACGGTTGGATGCAGTTTTTGGAGCACCGGTCATCGGCGGTCCGGTTCGCGTCAGCAACTGGGATGTCGACCTTGGCGAACGCGATGCCGTCATCGGCGGAGCGTTTGTCTATGACTCTGCGACCGGTGATCAAGAGATCCGCTTCCCGATCTATGCCGATGCTGGGGGGCTCAAGCCCGAAGTGGCCGCCGTTCAGTTTGTTCATGCCTTGCTCTTGGCCTACCGAGGTAACCGTCCCTTGCCGAGCGATGGGTGGAATGAAGGGCTCGTCCGTGCGGCTGTGCTCCAGATTTGCCGGACCGCCGGGGCCTTGCCCGATGCTCTCGACCCTGATCTGATTGAGCAGCAACTCACCGCGACCTATGACACCAGTTCAACCTACGACTGGTGCAACCAGCGGGCGCTGAGTGGTCCGACCTTTATCGCGCCGAACCTGCGGAATCAGCCGCTGCCGCCGGGAGGTTCGGTCGGCGGGCTCTACCTGCTTCGCTACCAGATGGCGGGTACGGCCATGCAAAAGGTCCTGACCGAGTATCCGAATTTTGCGGCCGAATTCTTGCGCCGATACGATCTCGCCTCCGGCAGTCCGGACCTCGATGCGTTGGCCCAAACATCGATCGATGCCCTCGGGGGGTCGGGAAGCACAGTCGAAGGCCAACCCTTTGCCGCGTGGTCTCGGCGGCAATTTATCTTGAGTGCGGCTCTGACCCCAGGGAACAAGCTCCTGGTCCAGCCCTTCGCGATCACAAGTGGTTTGGCTGGGCCCGACTTCGGAGTCTTTGGCATCCAGACCCACTGGTTCCGCACCGAGTCCAACGGAAACGAGGCCCTCTTGCGAGACACGGCCTACCCGATCTATTGGTCGCCAGATTTCAGTCGCTTCTTCACCGCGGCCCAAGATGATCGGATCACGATCGGCGCAGGCTATGGCGCGGTCGCGCCGAACTTCCCGAGCGGGGCCTTCGGCGGCGAACCCTACCGAGTCACCGTGGATATCCCCGTGCGAAACCAAATCGCCCGGGCCTACCTCCCGGCGGGAGCCATCGCCACCGCCGCCCAACCGACCCCCAAAACGTTCTATGGAGTCGTCGTCGGAACCGAGCCAGGAAGCCAGTACCGAGTCCGGGTCCGCTGGGGTGCTTTGCTTTCGGCCACCGCAAACGTGACGAACGGAGCCTTTGGCATCTTGCTCGAAGGCGACTTCGAACGTTCTCAGGCCCGGGTCGAAGTGGATGTGATCCGGGTTCAAGATGGAGAGACCGTGGTTTCGACTCGTCGGCTGAACAAGGGGCCCGGGCCGATCGGACTTGTCTTGGGGATCGACGCGGACCGCAACGAGAACCTCGACTTGGCGGCCGGGATCAGCATGACGGGCTTTTTGGGTGAACCTTATGTGGTCAATCCGCGCTCGATCTGGGGCGCCGGTACTCTGGCTGCTCGATGGGATCCCGTGAACAGTCGCTGGAACTACGAACCCGGCAGCCTAGGAATGGGCCAAGCGGCCTTCATTCGCCGCGACGCTGCGAGCCAGCCGACTTACTCCACCTTTGCCCCGCCCAATACTCCTGCGTCCGTGGCTCTGCAGCCAGGTTGGAACCTGATTGTCAACCCGCTTGACGTCGCGGTGAACCGGGACGACGTACAGGTCGTGGTCGCGAGCGAGTTCCCTCGATCCTTCGCGGACGCGACGGCAGAGGGTTTGATCGCTCCGGATTGGTATCTCTTTTCTCCCAATTCGCCCGATCCGGCGAGTGGGGTCGCTGAGCGAGGAAGTTACATCAGCGATGCCCAACTCCTCCCCGGCCAGGCTGCCTTCATCAAATGTCTGAGCGCGACAGGAGCCACGCTCCGGTTGCCGACGGCTTCCGCTTCCCGAACTCGAAGCTCGGTCCCGGGATGGACGATGCGGGTGACGGCGCGGGCCGAGTCTGGCCGAGCGGTGGCCCACATCGGTGGCCGACCAGGGGCGAGCTCACGCCTCGATCCGGGACTAGACTCCGAGCTTCCGGCCTCGCTGGGCGGACTCCAACTGGCTAGTGCCCCAGGGCGTTTGGGCCGGGATGTCCGGGCCATCGGCCGAAGCCAGGTCTACTTCCTTCGACTAGAGGGGGTCGCCCCAAAACAGAAGGTCGACCTTGAGCTGCAAGTGACCCAGGGTGGGGTCAGGAGCTATCAGGTCTCGGCCCCGGGACTGATCCGGCGGGCCTTCACGCGGTCGAGTAACCTCAGTTTTGTGGCTCGCTCTCACAACCCGGTGATCCGGATTACCGTCCAAGGAGGCCGCCCGTGAACCCGCCGGAGATGAAGAATCGCGTGAACCGATTGGAAAGTCCGTCGTCTCCGCCCCGGCCCAAGGCCGCGCCCTGGCTTCGGCTTACGCCTCAGCCCTGCCCCGGGGCGGAACCGACGCCGCCGTTGGTCCTCCTCGGACTCCTCATCGCCCTGCTCCTGGCCATCGCCGGATGCGGCGGCGGCGGAGGCGGGGGGACCTCGGGGGGAGGCTCGACCTTCGGGGTGAATGGCCGGGTGATCTGGATCGGGACTGGGGGGCCGCCGACGCCGAGCGCGACAATCCAGTCGGGTTCGGCCTCCACCGCGACGAACCCCGCCGATGGAAGCTTCTCTCTGGACGCGCCGAGCGGGGCCACGGAGCTCACGGTGCTCTTCCAGCCCGCCGTGGGTGATCCAGTGGCTTTCCGGTTTGGATTCCCCTCGAGCACAGAAGACATCGACGTTGGCGACCTCTTCATCGGCCCCAGCAAGGTCAACGTCGTGGGTCGGGTGGTGGAGAGCAACGGCACGACACCGATCGCGGGGGCCCGGGTGACCTTGGCCGGTCGCTCGGCTGTCGCTGGCTTGGACGGCACCTTTACGCTCGTGGATGTGGCCTACGATCCCGATGCGATCTCGGCATTTGGTGCCTTAGAGGGCCGCGCGGTTGCGAGCGGCTACTTCCCGCGGGCCTTTAGCCCGATCGAAGTTCCGAGTGGCGGGGTAAGTTCCGTCGGCGATATCTTTCTCACCGCCGACTCGGGGTCGGATCCTCCTCCACTCCCCCAAACCATTTTCGGCACGGTCGGTCCGGCCAACTTGGCCCCCGGCACGGAGGTCGAACTCCTCACCGGAGCCGTCGTCGTGCGCCGGATGACTGTGAACGTCCTGGGCGAATATGGCTTCTGGGTTCCTCCTGGAACCTACACGGTGCGATTCCAGAACCCCACCAATGGGACCAGTGCGCCCGATCAGGCCGCGACCCTCACGACTTCGACGGACACCGCCCGCCGCGACGCCACTCTCCAGTAACATAGCGTTGGCATGAAGCGCCCTCTCCGAAATCTGTTGATCGGCCTCGCTGGGGTGGCCGGCATTTTCGGGGGGGTCTGGCTTTTTCAGGCCACCCAGGATCTCCTACAGGTCGATCCGTTCCGGGACTACCGAAAGCGCGACCAGATCAGCGGGGAAGATGCAATCGGGGCCACGCTCCGGGATGCCGACCTGAAGTTCTACTCCGGTGAGCGGCTCGTGGCCGAAGCCCGAATCGCCCTTGCCGAGGTGACTCGCGATCGCCAGATCACGCGCCTGACGGGGATCCAAGCCGGTCGATATCTACCCCTGAAGGGAACGCCGGTTCGGTTCACCGCCAAGGCCGGAGAGTGGAATGACTTCAGCCGTAGCTTTCGAGCCACAGGAACGGTCCAGGCGGTGCACAAAGAGTTCGACCTCAAGTCCGAAAGCCTCGTCTTCGAGAGTCGAACCGATCTGTTGCGCATCCCACGCCAGGTCAAGGGCAAACTGATCGGTGGCAAGTTGGAGACAAAGGATTTTCAGTACCACGTCGCCACCGGAGACTGGCAGCTGGGTCCAGTGTTTTGGGAAGGTCCGATCGCCCTGCAGGACGTCCCCGCCAACAAACAGAATCAACGCTGGAAGATCCGGGCCCTGGGTGGCCAAAGGCGAGGCAATAAGGAAGTCTTTCGGGATGCCGAGGCCACCGATGGCGACGTGATCATCCGGGCTCCGGTCATCGAACGGGACGTCAAGACTGATGTCCTGGTGGCCACCGGCCGGGTCGAGTACTTCAGCCGCGAGGCCAACCTGGTCAGCGACAAGGCGACCGTTTTTCGCAAGGAGAAGCGGGCGATCGTCGAAGGAAACGTGACCATGCTGGTCAAGGCCGAAGAAGACCAGAAGCTCGAGATCAGCGAAGTGCCGCCCCTGCGCCCGATCGTCCCCGAGAGCATCGCCAATTCGCGTCCCCCGGCCCCCGATGACAAGTTTCGGGACATCGAAAAGGAGCTGCGCGACCCGGACTCGAAGCGCAAGTATCCCACCCAAGTCCGGGCCGAGCGGATAGAATATTGGTATCAGCGAGGCCAACGCCGAGCGATCATCACCGGAAACCCCCAGGCGCGGCAGAACTTTCCCGGAGACGCCTGGCGACAGGTCTGGGCCGAACGAGGTGACTACGATGGGGAAAAAGAGACCCTGCGACTAACCCCGGCCGCGGGGAAGAGGGTGCTGTATAAGGCTAGCAACGGCGACGATCTCCGGTTCGAATGGCTCTTGGTCTCGACCAAAGAGGGCGACGACAGTTATGAACACGGCGCGGTTGAGGGCGAATTCGGGGTGGATGAAGAAGCCGAAGAAGGCCCCGCCCCTCCCTAGGACAAAAAAGATCCGGCGGCCTGGTCGGGTTGACCCAGCCGCCGGTTGTGTTCTCGCTTACTTTTTCAGGTCGCTGGCCGGCTTGACGCTTTCCCAGCTGAAGCTTGGGTTGCCAAAGTGGCCGTTGCGGGCGGTCGGCAGATAGCTCTGGTTAAGAAGGTCCAGGTGCTTGGCGATTCCTCGCGGGCTCAGATCGAAGACGTCGCGGATCCGCTTGCTGATCTCTTGCGGATCGACGTTTTCGGTTCCGAACGTATCGACGTCGACCGAAACCGGCTGTTCCACCCCGATGGCATAGGCCAGGGCCACTTGGGCCTTGTCGGCTAGGCCAGCGGCGACGACGCACTTCGCCACGTGTCGGGCCATATAGGCCGCGCTGCGGTCCACCTTGGTGGGGTCCTTTCCGCTAAAGGCTCCTCCGCCGTGGGGGCACATCCCGCCGTAGGTGTCGACGATGATCTTGCGACCGGTGACGCCGGTGTCGCCCTGGGGTCCGCCGATGATGAACTGGCCGGTGGGGTTGATGTGGAAGGTGATGTCTCCATCCACAAACTCTTCAAACTCGGCCAGCACGGGCTTGATGATGTAATCGTGAGCGATCTCGGTGATGCCTTGTTGCGTCACCTTGGGCCCGTGTTGAATCGACATGACGATCGTGTCGATTCGCTTGGGCTTGCCATCTTCGTAGATCACGCTGACCTGGCTCTTCATGTCGGGGCGCAGGCCGAGCGACTCGTGCTTGCGACGGACCGAGCTGCCCTTGCGGGTGAGTGCGTGGGCGATCGTGATCGGGAGCGGCATCAGCTCCTGGGTCTCGCGGGTGGCGAGGCCAAACATCATGCCCTGGTCGCCGGCGCCGCCGGTATCCACGCCCATGGCGATATCGGGGGATTGCTCCTGGATCGCGACCATCACGCCACAGGTGTTGCCATCAAAGCCCAATTCGGTATCGGTGTATCCCACCTCGTTGATCGTCTTTCGAACGACTTGGGCGATGTCCACATACCCGTTCATGGTGAGCTCACCGGCGACGACGGTGAGTCCACGGGTGAGGAGGGTTTCGATCGCGACGCGGGCTTTTCGGTCCTGCTGAAGGCATTCGTCGAGGATGGCATCGGAGATCTGGTCGGCCAACTTATCCGGGTGTCCCTCGCTGACACTCTCGGACGTAAACACCTGAATTCTGCTCATGGAAGGACCCTAGAGGATACCCGCCAACCCCGCGTCGCCCCCGGCTTTCCCTGGTCTCATCAGGGGCGCAGCTCGCCGCGCCGGCCCCGTGTCACGCCCAGAGCCCACCTAGGAAGGTAGACCCCAGCCCCGCAGATATGCCACAATGAAGGTTCGCGCCCGAAATGCATTGGACCTCGCCGGGCGCACCAGGTGACCCCTTGGCGAAACCCGTCGAACTCAAACCCGAAGAACTGAGCGCCCGCTCCTATGCTGACCGACTGATCCTCGGCGCCCTGACCGATCTGCACTCCGCCGTCAAGCTCAGCGAACTCGCCGAGCGACTGGAGAGCGACGGAATCGGGCTGGCCGCGATCCGATCCCTCCTGGCCAGCAATCCCGAAAAGTTTGCCTACAGTGACCGCCGCTGGATCCCCGCCGCGCGACTGGCGGGCGAGGGACGCCCCTTTGCCGAGGCCGTTCGAACGACGGTCGACCGCTTTGGCGGCCCGATGCCGCTTTCGCTGCTGATCAAGGATCTCGCCGCGGGACGTGAAGAAAGCGAGGAGGAGATCGAAGCCCGGCTCGACCGCATGGTCTCTCGGCACCCCGACCTCTTTATCACCAACGCGGGAGAAATCGCCCTCAACACCTGGGTTTTCCATGCTTACGACGAGACCGTCGAGCGGGCCCTCGGGATGAACCGACTGACCCGCGAAGAAGTCGAAGAAGCCCACGCAAAGCTGGGAGATTTCGACTGGCGAGCCCCCGACGCGATGGAGCAAGCGCTGAAGAAGCTGGCCCCAGTTCCGGTCAAATTGATCGGGGCGCTGGCGTGGCTTAAGCTCAATCCGCAGGCACCCCACTCGCCGCTGTTGTATGACTGGAAGGCCTTCAACGCCCGCCTGCTGAACCTGCCTGGCTACGTCTATGGAGCGGATGGCATTCTCACCAGTGCCGAAGATGCCAAGAAATGGGTCAGCGCGGCCATCAAGCTTGCCGAGCGGATCGCCCCGACGGTCGAGATCGATGACGCGGCTCCCATCGAGGTCAAGACCGAGGACGTCGAGCGGATGGCCGCCAAGGTCGCCGGTTCTGAGCAGACCGTCACCGCGACCAAGCTTCTCGAAGAATTCTATGAAATCACGCCGAGCGTGAAGACCTTCCCCTACGACCTCCAGAATGTGATCGCGGCCCTGCGCAAGCAGAGCGGCATCGTTTGGGTCGGCGGAGACCGCTTCCGCAAGGCCGATACGGCTCCGGATTACATCGAAGAGATGCCGGACCTGTTCCAATACGTTCTCACCGACGTCCGCGACGAGGAAGACGAGTTTGTCGACTGCGAGCTCAGCGATGAAGGTCTCAGCACCACGCTCCGGCGCTTGCTGAACCACCCGCTGGCCACCGACGTTCTGGACGAGGACGTCATGGCAACTCCCAAGTCGATGCCCGAACAGCTCAGCTTGGTGCTCAAGCCGATTCACCGAGAACTTGGGACGTTCCCGCTTTCGCAGTTCCCGACCGGATGGCTCGACCAAGAACCGCGGATCCAGGAGCTTCAGTTCATCGATCCGAGTGGCCGAGAGATTCAGGTCTGGGCCAATCTCGAAGCGCGGTTGCTGTTTGGTCTCATCGAGGTCTTCCTTGAGCAGCCGGTCGAGTCGGGTGCGGTCTTCAGCCTCACCAAGACGCCGAAGCCGAACGTCTTCGAGTTCCAGTGGGCCGAGCAAACCGACCCGGTCGTTTTCATCACCAGCCAGCGGATGGAAGAGCTCCGCGACATCCAGAGCCGCAGCGAGGGCATGTCCACGCTGGAGGTTCTGCAAGAGGTGATGACGCACTGGCCCAAGGGCGCCGACTTCCTCACCATCCTCTGGGAGGTGAACGTTGTCCGCCGAAGTAGCCGACGGCTCATCGCCTCGCTCCTCAGCAGCTACGCCTGCTTCTATCAGCGCTCGGGTTCGCCGGTTTGGCACTACGACGCCAAGAAGAACGAGCAGGGCTTCGACAAGCAAAAGAGGAAATTTGTTCTCAAGCGCTAGGATCGGGTATCTTTCCCAATCGGCCTAGCGGATCGACAGAATCCGACGGATCAGTAAGAAGAATTTATGGCAAATATCAAGTCGATGAAGAAGGACCTGCGGCGCAACGCGAAGAAGCGCACCGCAAACCAGTCCACCAAAGCGTCGCTCAAGACGTTGATCAAGAAGGTCCGGAAGGCCGACGAACCGGCCGTTGCGACCACCAACGCGGCGCTCGCCCAAAAGGCCCTGGATAAGGCCGCCCAACGCGGAATCATCCACAAGAACCAAGCAGCCCGCCGCACCTCGCGGATGATGAAGGCCGCCAACGCAAAGGCCGCCGCCGCGAAGTAAGTCGAATTTCCGCCAAGATTGGCTCAAGCAGAAGGTTAGGTTAGTACAAACCTGACCTTCTGCTCGTTTTTAGGGCAAGGATCTGCGGCCAGGTTGGCCGCGTTGCGGTCCGGACCTGCTCGGGCGCTGATGCGTGACTGAGCAGCCGTGAAGAGTGGGAGACGTGTGGAAAGGATGCGGCCTCCATAACTCTCCTAGAAAAAAGCCCTGCGAGCTGAGCTTCCCCTTAGGGCTGATAGGCCCCAGAATCCTAGGATCTTCGGGAATGGGAGCTTTTATGACACCCATAAGTGTCCCATCTGAAAATCGGAACCGCGTTGCATAGTTTGTGGATCCTTCTGGGTCAGGGAACACGCCTAGAATGGTTCCATCGTTCGCAAGGGTGAAAGAGCTTGAGAGATTTGTCGGGTAAACAAAGACTGTGGTAGGTTCGACGGTGGCTCCGTACAACCTCAACCGGTACCGAACATCGGATCCGCCAACAACTTGCTCTTCCAGGACCAGATAATGCCCAAGATCGTTGATAGCGGCCAGTCTGCCCTGACCGGGCATCAGCGCCAAACTGCCATCTAGACGCCGTTGGTAGATGCGGCCGTTGTAATCAAAGAAAACCAAGCCGGATTCAGTGATCTGGACTGTGGTCGTCTTTTTGGTGAGAGGCGGAAGTTGATCGAAGTAATCCCACTGGCCCGGTCCCAATCGGAGCATCGGACGCCCATAGAATTCGATGCCGACGATCCAACCGGCATCGTTCAGATCGGTTGGAATCAAGAGGTCGCTCCCGAACCGGGTGTCACTGTTCAGGTTCGTTAGGACTCCGGCGGCATCCCAGACCAGCGGGTACCACTCGTGTCGGACGTAGCCCCGGCCTATCGTGGTTCCATGGCTGTTGATGCTGATGATCGAAGTTCTGATCACGGGAAGTCCGCCGGGCATTAGAGTTTCGGAGAGTTCTTGGGCGGAGGTCTGATGGGCCAGCTTACGGCGAGAATGAGAGTAGTTCCAGGTGCCCCCAGGATAAGTGAAATCTTCTGTGTATGCAATGGTTCCATTGGGAGCGATCGAGGCCACGATGCCATTCCGATCTAGGTACATACTTGGAGCAATCGTGGGCCCTACCGTAAAGGTTCGCTGTCCCCAAGCCGCCGGCGAGATTGCGGCCGCGATCAAGACGGTCAGCGCTAGGGCGGGAAGGTTTCGTCGACGCAGCTTTCGGCGCGCCAAGAAGGCCCCGAGCGCGGCCCCGAGTCCCAAGATCGAACTCGGTTCGGGCACGGCTTCCAGATAATAAGTTCGCTCCGTGAGGTCCTTGCTTGTGTATCCCCGGATCACCACATTGTTGGCGTCGTCATTCGCGAGGAGCGAAAGGAAACCGAGTCCCCGGACGTTTGAACTCTCCATCGCCCCACCGATATGACCCCCGCCCCGTCCGTTGGGATTTGGCCCAATCAGAAGTTCCTTTCGCCAACCCTCGAAGGCCTGTACGGTCACGGTGCGAGCGTATCCGCCATAGGCCGTTGGCAGGTAGAAGTCGGAATCCTCGGCGACAACCTCAAACGACCCGCTCATCGAGTAGAGCCTTTGCTTGTTGTCAATTCCTCGGGTAAGGAGCATCCCATCGGTCGTGACTTTTTGAAGATGTCCCCAGGGCAGGTACTGGGCGTTTGTGTCGGGGTGCCAGGTAACGACCGTGGGAGTGAAAGAGCTTCGCGGCGCAAAAAGGCGGTCTCCGACAACCGACCACCGCGCATCGAGGGGAAGAGGCAAGTTCGAGGAAGGATAGCGAAAATTGCCCCGGGGATCTCGAATCCAGAGGCCCGAATCCGTCGCGCCGTACAGCGTTCCATCCTTAGTTCGGTATAGCGCCCGTCGAAGGAAGACTCCCTCCGGACTCTTTTCTGGGAGGAGGGTGACGTTGCCCAAAGGATCCGCGATGGCGGCCCGGGTGCCCCGCACACCGAGGGAATATCCTTCTTGGGTGATCTGGTTGAACGAACCGTCGAGCTGCTGCACGCCTCGTTCTTTCGTCCAAATCTTGTCCTGAGAAATCAGTACGACCCCAGCGGCCGAGGAATCGATGACGGTTTCCGCACCCGGAATCACGTGGACCCGGTAAGTCTGCGGTAGGTTTGTTCCCTGTGCGCAAACCGAACCCGCAAGTACGACAAAAGCTAAACCCAAAGAAGTCCTCATCAGAAAAACCAGGCTTCCAGCCGGGAGCCATCACTATTACAGGATAACACAAGAATCCCACTCACCTGCGGATTTTCTTGTGGCTTTTCAGTCCCTCAGGAAAGGGTTCGGAACGTATCGTCCGTTTCTGCGGGACTTAAGCGGGCCTGATTCTGGCCGTCCCGCTGTCTGTTCCCGCTCGGATTGGGTGGGTCCATTTCTGTGTCTTACGGACCATGCGTTCCACAGGACCTGTATTTCTAAGGCATCTCAAGGCGTTTCCAGAGCATGTAGTCGGTCTCCGGCCATTCAATGTGCAGTTTGTCGGCGATTTCTCGCAGTTGACCTCGGTGATACGTGCCATGGTTGGCGACGTGCCGAAGGACATCTTCCACCAGCTGAAAGTGGGTCTCTTCTCCTCGCTGATAGCTGACGAATGCGGTTGGGTCTGACGTCTTGATGACCTCGATCCACGCTTGCGTCATGACCTCAAGGCCCCCAAGCACGTCCTCAGGGAGCGCAGGGGTCTCTTCGACACTGATCACGCGTCCGTACCAGATCGAATGGCAAAACAAGATGTGCTCCCAGACCTTTTGTCCCTCAAGGCCGAGTTGGGGAATGATCTGAGACCATTCGCGGTTGGCCCACAGGTCGTAGGAAAAGGCTTCGAGGAGTCCTTCGCGGGTTTCTGGCACGGCCAAGAGGGTACCCGCAGGACCGGACCCGGTCTTCCCAGTTAAGAAGATCCGGGTCTGGTGCTTTGTTTGTTGCGCAAGGTTCGAATTCTTGTCTGGATCAGAAGGCCTCCAGGAGAGCGGAATAGCTTCCGGATCGGACTCCGTTGTTGCTGATTCGGATGATGGCTTTGGCTCCGTTGTGGTTAGCATAGAA
>QLAH01000130.1_pt1 | contig 65649 bp, 53 predicted proteins | sample 4693081 | NCBI WGS metagenome assembly QLAH01 (sample SAMN09425401, study PRJNA476045) | Lake water metagenome, whole genome shotgun sequencing project. | reverse complement strand
GCCCCTTTGAACAACTCAACGGTTTCCGCTATCACGATAACTGGGTGCGCAATCTGCTGATTGCTTCATCGTTGAATGGCAGAAGGCCCTTGCCCAAGGAGGCCGACACAAAATAAGTTGGAACTAGGCCTATTCCAACTGCAATCCCTGGGGCCGGAGGACCTGCGGCAGGTGGTGCATCAGGCATTGACCGACCCCGATCGGGGCTACGGCAATCGGCCCATTCACCTAGAGTCAGACGCCTTGGATCACCTAGTAAACGTGGCCAATGGCGATGCGCGGGCCTTGCTGAATGCCCTAGAACTGGCGGTGGAAACCACGCCAGCGGGTGAGGACGGGAACATTACTATCCCTCTAACGGTGGCGGAAGAGTCCATCCAGCGGCGGGCGGTGCTGTATGACAAGGAAGGCGACGCCCACTTTGATACCATCAGCGCCTTCATCAAAAGCGTGCGCGGTTCCGACCCCGATGCCGCCCTCTACTGGCTGGCCCGCATGGTCTATGCCGGGGAAGATCCTCGGTTTATCCTGCGGCGGCTGATTATCCTCGCCAGCGAAGACGTGGGCTTGGCCGACCCCCAGGCGGTGGCGGTGGTGACGAGCTGTGCCGAAGCCTTCGACCGCATCGGCATGCCAGAGGGACGCTACCCCCTAGCCCAGGCAACGCTGTACCTGGCGACGGCCCCCAAATCCAACAGCACCCTGGGCTTTTTTGAGGCCCTGTCCACGGTGGAACGGGAACGCGAGGCGGCCGTACCCAACCCCCTGCGAGACGCCAACCGCGACAAGGCTGACCTAGGCCACGGTCAGGGCTACCTCTATCCCCACGCCTACCGCGATCATTGGGTGGCGCAGCAGTATTTACCGAACGGCCTCCAGGGGCAGGTGTTCTATCAGCCCTCCAGTCAGGGCTACGAAGCAGCCCTGCAAATCCAGGTGGCCCAGCGGCGGGAGGCCCAATTGGCGGCCTTGGTGGATGGATCGAGCGTTCTGCCGGACGTGCTCACCTACAGCCCCGACGATCCGGCCCGTGATCGCTGGCTGCAACGCACCCTCAGCCAAGCCGGAGCCCAACTCGGCCAGGTGCGGGATCGGCTGTTTGCCCTGGCCCCACCCCAGCGCCACCATCGGGTGTTGGATCTCCATGCCCGCACCGGATTACTGACCTGGGAAGCCCTACGCCGCGTGCCCGAAGGCCAGGTCTACGCCAGGGTTCACAACGCCCAAGACTACGAAGCCCTCACCGAGCAAACCGCCACCCTGCCCGAACTGCACCGTCCCGTTCTGGTTCACGCCGACTACGAAGCCCTCTCCGCCTATCTCTCCGCCCACAGTCCCGATCTGGCCTTTGAACGCATCGTGGGCCGCAACGCCTTTGGCCAAGCCGTCAACCGAGAACGCTTTGGGTCGGTTCTGCGTCAACAGCTAGCCCCTGGGGGTGTGGTGCTGCTGGTGGAAACCATCCCCCGTCACAGTCAACGTATTTCCAGCCTGGTGGATACCTCGTCCCTCAGCAAAGCCCTGACAAAACGCTGGCAGGAGGCCGAAGAAAAGGCTTTGCAAGCCAGCGACGACCCCCGCTTTAACTGGCAAGCCGACACCCTTGAAGCTCTGTTCCGTCAGGCGGGCTTTACGGTGCAGATCTCTATCGATGGGCTGCATACCGGGATCTACCTCTCAGACGCCCTATTACAGCGCTGGTTCACGGTGGATCACCAGCCTCCCAGTTATCGCGATCAAATTGCTCCGCACCTGTCGGAAAAAGATCTCGTCGCCATCCAAACCCTCTGCCAGCGCCAACTCACAGGCCAAACCATCACCTGGCAATCGTCGCTGGCGTATCTTAAGGCCCATTTGCGGTCTTGAATTGAGCAGGAGGGATGTCAGAGGGTGCTCCTAGGATCGAAAAAGCGCTAACCGTAGCCTCTGATTGGATGAACAGCAATTCTCATGTTGGTAAATTTGCCGTTCATCCTGTTCGAGTAGCGGCCCCATAGAAGCAACCTATCGAAGGGTAAAGAGGCTTCGACTATTCGACAAGCTCACCGCTCAGCCTGAGCAGTATTTTATCAACCAGCCTCAGTAACCTGAGTTCGGGATAGGCCAAGGACTGCCATCTTTAGAAACCTGCTTTCGACTTGCGCTCTAGCCCTCACCCTAAATCTCTCTCCCTTGGGGAGAGGGATTTAGGGTGAGGGCTAGCTCCCCTCTCCTCGTGGGAGAGGGGCTGGGGGTGAGGTCTACCAGGGGATCTGGTCACGATGTCTAACCCGAACTCAGCCTCAGTAGGAAGTCATTCAAAGTCCCTCTCCCAGATTGGGAGAGGGATTTAGGGTGAGGGCTAAGCTCAGGGCAGTCAAGCGAGTTTGTGATCTACTGAGCCTAGTCATATTGAGAATTGCTGTTGGGTTAAGCCCAGTGACCGCACCTAAGGGTTTCCTGATAGAATCGAAGCCACTCGTAGGCCATTTGGCATCGTCATCGCCATTGTTGCGAGGGATGGTCAGCATAGCGAAGTGGCTTAACCGTAAAGGTTCTGGCAGGTTCTGAATCGAATGAATCTCAATGCTGACAAAATGAATCGTCGTCACTTCTTACTAGGCGGAGTGGCGGCGGGTAGTGCGGCCACCTTTGGGACAGAATCGATTCGCCGTCAGCGGGCCGCCGAACGCCAGGCCGCCATTGAGGCCTACGCCGCCCAGTTCCATAACCCCAACGACATCATCCAGGCAGCGGTGACGGGGGACACCCGCATGGTGGAGGAATTTGGGGCTATCCAGGCTTCGGCGGTGTTTCCGGCCCCCCCAATTCCCTACAACCGGGAAATGTCTAAGCGGCTAATTTTGCTGAGCCGTTTGGCGACCCAGCAGTACATCACCGGGCGCAACGACCCCACCTACGACGGCAACCTCCAACAGTTGTTTGACTACAACCGCAGCCTCGACAAGTATCGTCTGGTGGCCAACTTTCGGGGTCAAGAACGCCAGGTCAACGACACCGTAGAAATTCAGGTACCCCAGGCGTTAATCGACGACCCCACCCTCATCAACAACCCCACCGTCCTCGAAGACAACCTCGCCCAAACTGAAGATGCTATTCGCACTGGGGTCACTGCCGCCGTCAGCATTGGCCGTCGCATTGAGGTGTTTTTCGGCTTTTTGCTAGAGTCCGACGAAGACAGCATTTTGGTGTTTCGCGGCACCCAGCGCACCTCAGAATGGATCGGCAATATCTATGCCATCCAGCAGGACTACATCGACCCCAACACCGATCAGTCCCTAGGGCGTATTCACAGCGGATTTCGGCGCATCGCCGATGCCATCATTAATCCTCTGGCCGTGGATGCGGTGCGGCAAATCAACCCCAACAAACCCTGCTACGTCTCTGGTCACAGCCTGGGGGCGGCCCTAGCCACGCTTTTGGCGCTAGATATTGCCCTCGCCGTGCCCGACCTTCAGCCCCAGCTTCAGGTCTATGTCTACGCCAGCCCCAGGGTGGGCAACCCAGAATTTGTCCGCAGCTATGCCAAAATCCTGCCGAACAGCTTCCGTATCAGCAACTTGGCCGACCCCATTCCCACCATGCCCCCCACCAAATTGCAGGCTGAATTTGTTCATATTGGTGAAGAATGGTCTTTTCTGAACCAGGGCGGCGACATTTTGCCCAACCACATTGTAGATACCTACCGCCGCGCCATTGAGGCCGAGGTAGAAACGAACCGGCCAAGAAATTTTCCGCTGCCAGGGCTCGCTTAGTCCTCTTTTCCCACAATGGGCTGTTCAGCCTCAGTAGATCACAAACACGCTCTTTTGACGTGCTCCAGCCCTCACCCTAAATCCCTCTCCCAAATTGGGAGAGGGACTTTGAATCACTTCTGGCTCCCCTCTCCATCCTGGGAGAGGGGCTGGGGGTGAGGGCCAGGGAGACTTTGCGATCTACTGAGCCTCGGTCTTTTTCGAGGGGCCATACCCATCACCTAGGCAAGCCCAGAAAGTCAGGGTATGCTTGTACTAAACAGGATTCGCCATGACGACACCCCATCCCCTCGGTTCGGTCATTCAAGGATCCCTTAGCCAAGGGCTTGAAGTTCGCCTGCATCCCAATATTTCGGTGGAAGAGATGCGGGTGGGTAAGTTTTTAGTGGTGCGGGGGCGACGGTCTCAGTTTTTTTGCATGTTAACCGATGTGGCCTTGGGAACAGGAAGTCAGCGAATTTTAGCCCATCCCCCAGAGCCAGAAAATCTATTTTTGCAGGAGGTGCTAGCGGGAACGGGCACCTATGGCACGCTGACGCTCATTCCGATGCTGATGTTTACGGAGGGTGAGCAAGAAGAGAGGGCAGACCATCGGAAGCGAAGTCGAAGAATCCAGGAGAAAACTGGCGGCTATGCGGGGCTAGAAGTACAGAGCAATGCGGCAATAGAGTTGTTGCCCGTGAAGACCATTCCGGCCCACTTTAGCCAAGTCTATGAGGCGAGTGAGCGAGACTTTCGCATTATTTTTGGCTGGGAAGATGACCCCCATCGACGTAATTTTGCCATTGGCCAACCGATTGATATGGAGGTGCCCGTTTGTCTAGACCTAGATCGCTTTGTGGAGCGTAGCAACGGTATTTTTGGCAAGTCGGGAACGGGTAAGTCTTTTTTAACGCGGCTGCTTTTGGCCGGAACCATTCAGCGGGGAGCAGCGGTTAATTTGATTTTTGATATGCACTCCGAATATGGCTGGGAAGCGGTGAGTGAAGGTAAACAGTTCAGTACGGTGAAGGGCTTGCGACAGTTATTCCCAGGCCAAGTTCAGATGTTTACCCTAGACCCAGAATCTACCCAGCGACGAGGCGTCAATGATGCCCAAGAATTATTTATTGGCTTCGACCAAATTGATGTAGAAGATCTGGCCCTAGTGCGGGGAGAACTGAATCTCTCGGAGGCCAGTTTAGAAAATGCGATCATTCTGCGTAACGAATTCGGTAAAGCTTGGATCAACCGTTTGCTGACCATGACAAATGAGGAAATTCAGGAATTTTGCGAAACCAAAATGGGCAGCAAGTCCTCGATTATGGCGCTGCAACGGAAGCTAACTCGACTGGCCGATTTGAAGTATCTCCGCAACACCAGCACAACCAATTATGTCGGTAAAATCCTAGCAGCTTTGGATGAAGGGCATCATGTGGTTGTAGAGTTTGGTTCCCAGTCCACCATGTTGGCCTATATGCTGGCCACCAACGTGATCGCCCGCCGCATCCATGCCAGCTACGTCCACAAAGCCGACCGTTTTTTGCAAACTAAAAATCCGGCAGATCGCCCCCGCCAACTGATGATTACTATCGAAGAGGCCCACCGTTTTCTTGACCCCGCTACGGCTAAACAGACCATTTTTGGCACCATTGCGCGGGAAATGCGGAAATACTTCGTGACGCTGCTGGTGGTGGATCAGCGCCCCTCCGGCATTGACAACGAAGTGATGTCACAAATTGGCACCCGCATTACCGCTTTGCTGAACGACGAAAAAGATATAGACGCCATTTTTACCGGGGTTTCCGGCGGGCAAAATCTGCGCTCTGTGCTGGCCAAGCTAGATTCTAAACAGCAGGCGCTCATCCTCGGCCATGCTGTGCCAATGCCCGTGGTGGTGCTTACCCGCCCCTACGACCGCACCTTCTATGCCCAGGTAGGGCACACCGCCTGGGAGGATCTGCCCGACGATCTGGTGCTGCCCGCCGCCGCCCAAGCCAAAGCAGATTTGGGGCTAGCGTGACGGGCGATGGGTTTGCCTTTACTAGGCCGAAGCCGGAACGGCATGGTGAGCCAAAATCTCGACTAGACCGGGCACGGCCGCTTCCACATCCCCCTTTACAGACTGTCGTAATCGTTGGTAGGAGGTTTTGATGAGGCCGTTGTTGCTGTGGGCAATGCGAGCATCAGTGACGCTCAACAGGCTATCGGCTGCACGGTCACGCTGTTGGCTGAGGTAAGCTACCGGGTCGCCCGCTTGCAGTCCCTCATGCCAGATCGGATCTAAGGCGGCGAGCACCTGGGGTAGCAAGCGCCCTACGGCCCCTGGCACATACCCTGGGCCAATGCCTTTTACCACGCCGTAGGTGGTTTTGAGAGCCATCCCTCCTAGCCCCCCCTTGGCGGCGACCTGGGTATCAATCAGGTGGGTGCAGGCATCAATCAGGCTAGTGCGGGTGGTGTCATCCTGTAGCAGATCGGTTAGACCCATAGCAATCCTCCGTGCTGGCAATGAGCTTGTTCCCATTGTTTATGCTTTGGCAACGCCCTGGGTAAATTTTCGTAGGGATTTTTCCGAGAGATGTAAAGAGGCTTCACAAACCTAGGCAGATGGCCACAGGCCAAGCCTGGGCTGGGACAGTTCTAGATCTAGCGGATGCGTGGATTTCAGGGCAGGGCTAGCCCTGCCCTGCCCCTTGGTTAAGGACGATGAGTCGAGGGTGAGAGTATCTGCGCGGCACCCAGGCTACCTTGAAGATAGACCCACTAATGGGTAACGAGGTCTGCCATTCTAGCTACCATCACTTCATATTCTTCAGCCATCGCCATGATCGACGACCCCACAACGCCATCCACCCCTGTCCCCAATCCTGCTGGCCGAGATGCCGTAGACGGGACGTTGCTAGGCTTGCTAACCCTAGCGCTATACACCCTGTTCACCCTGCTTCCTGGCAGCAGCACCATGATGACCGCTTGGCCGTGGGTGTTTTTGTGGCAGGTGGCCCTACTGTTGCCCATGGTGTGGCTGCTGTGGCAGGTGTGGCACAAGCCGTTAGCGTCGTTGGCCTTGGGCAACGGCCTAGACTGGGTGGCGGCGTTGGCAGTGGGGGGGCTAGGGATTTCCACGGTGGCGGCAGAGTTTCCGGCCCAGGCCCGCTGGTATGCTTGGGCCGCCTTGGGGGGTGTGGCGGCGCTCTATGCCCTCAAGGGCTGGTGCACAGGGATAGATCAAAGGGGTGCGGATCGGGTGCGGGCGGCTCTCCTTTGTCAAGGGTATTTGGCCCTAGCCTTTATCGTCGTGAGCTTGGGCCTGTGGGTACTGCAAATCTATCGCCCCGAACTTGCCCGATTGCAGGCGCTTCAGCAGTATGGGGTGGAGACGGACTTTAGCTTTCAGTTCACCAGCCTGCGCAATTGGCACCCCATCGGCCACCAAAACTATGTGGCGGGTTATCTCGTGCTGGTGATTCCCCTGTTGGTGGGGTTGGCTGGGCTGGCCAAGGACTGGCAGCGCTGGCTGTGGCTAGGTGCAGTGGGGCTGGGGTTGGCCAATTTATACACCACCAGTTCTCGCGGGGGCTGGCTGGCGCTCATGGTGGCGGGGTTTGTGGGCTTAGGGGTGGCACTCGTCTATAGTCCCCTACCGCGTCGGTGGGTTTTGGTCGGAGGGGCTGGAGCCACCGCCCTGATGGTGGCGTTGATGCTGGGCAACAATCGCCTACGCCAAGCCCTGAGCACCCTGGCCAGCGGCAACCTGGGGGGGGAACTCTCCTATCGCGTCATCACCAATGTGGTGGGATGGAACATGGGCAAACATGCTCCCTTCACGGGGGTTGGCCCCGGCAGTGTGCCCCTGGTCTACCAAGCCTATCGCCCCCACTGGGCCGGACGCGATGCCGAAATGCAATTTCAGCTCCACAGTACTCCCGCCCAACTGTGGGGTGAACTAGGGCTTTGGGGTGTGGTGGTGCCCCTGGCATTGGCAGGGGTGATGGTGGTCTTGGTGGTACGCTGGCTTCGCCAGGATGCCCGCCAAACGCCCTCGGGTTTGCCGCCCCTCATGGTGTGGTGCGTGCTCACGGCCCTAGTGGGGTTCGGCCTCATCAGCCTCACCGACTATCAGCTCGATATTCTCCCCATCAGCGGGGTGCTGATTCTGTATGTTGCCACCTTGGCCCACACCTTTTGGCCAGGGTGGGGGCAGCGGGTAGACGCCGACGGGCCAGGGCTAGCCCCCAGGGAGAACCCCGCCAAAGACAGCGGCACGACGGCCAAACGGTCTCGCCTTTTGACGGCCTCAGGTCTGGGTATAACCTTAGCGATGGCCCTGTGGCTGGTGCCCGTGCATTGGGCTTGGGGGTTGTCGAGTGAAGCCTTTGCGGCCTTAGCCAAGTCCGACCTTAACCGTTTTGCCCAGACCCTAGAACACGCCCATCGTTTGGCCCCTTGGGAACCCTACTATCCCTATCAACTGGGCTGGAACCTGGGCGACCTCAGCTACCAGGTGACGGATAACCCCGACCTGCGGGCAGCACTATTGCGGGATGCGATTGCCTGGTTTGAGGTCGGCAACGACATCGTCCCCGATCAAGAATTTGGCCATTCCAACCTGGGCTGGCTGTTGATCGAAAACCAGCAGCCCGACCAAGCCAAGGCCGCATTCCAGCGATCCATCGCCCTCATTCCTGCCAAACCGGGGGTGTTTTTTGGCCTCGGCTTTAGCTGCTTCACCCAAGGGGATACGGCCTGTGCCACCGAAGCCCTAGCCCTAGAAATTCTCCGCAATCCGGTACTACTCACCAGCCCGGTGTGGCAGTTTAACCCCTTGGCCCCCATCTATGGCCCCGTCACCGAACGCCTCGAAGCCCTCTATGGCGAACTGCTGGCCCAACCCGCTGATGAGCCTAGCCTTACCAGCTTTCTGCACCAAGGGCGAGGCACCCTGCGCTGGTGGCTGGGGGATTTGACAGCGGCGGCTGAGGATTGGGACATTGCCGGTGGCCTGCTGCAATCAGCCCTCCTCACGATCAGCGAAGGCGGCACCGTAGATCCTGAGACCCTGCCCGAAAGCCCTGCCAAGTATGCCATCGCCGCTTGGCAAACCCCCGACCAGCGGCAATCGCTGCTCGCAAAAGCCTGGGTAACTCAGATGGAGGATTTACCCCAACTGACGGACGGCCTGCCCGACCCAGAACTCATGGGTAGGCTGGTGGCCAGTATGGACAACGCCACCGACTTCAAAGACTGGCTGCAACGCACCGCCCCTAGTTGGCAGCCTCGCAGCGGTCGGCTCGGCTTTGGGGTGCTGAGTCGCCACATCGACGGGCCAACCCCCTCAGATTTCTACCCCCGCATCGAGAACGTGCCCATGGTGACATTTTTCCCAGCGGTGATCCCATCCCCCATCTTTCTGCCTGCCCTCGATCAAGCCCTACAGCCCTACCAACGCCAGCTTCTAGACTAGCTTTGCCGTACCGAACCATCGGCCTAGGCCTCGCCCAGCTACCCATCAAGGCGTCTCCACTTTGCCCCTTAGATCCCTGGGTTAACCTGAGTTCGGGTTAGACATCGTGACCAGATCCCCTGGTAGACCTCACCCCCAGCCCCTCTCCCCTCTCCCTAGGGGAGCTAGAACGGCTCAAAATCCCTCTCCCTTGGGGAGAGGGATTTAGGGTGAGGTCTAAAGCGCAAGCTGGAAGCAGGTTTCGCAAGATTGCAGCGACTGGCTTATCCCGAACTCAGGTTGGGTTAAGCTCCTCGTCCTCTCTTTGGCGCACGGCTTGTAGCCCCGCTGTGATCCCCCTGGGCCGATACCCCAAGGCCCAAGCCCGCTGGCTGTTGGCCGACACATCGGCAGGTCGGGGAGCCGCCATCACCACCGCTGACTGACGACAGGGTGTAATCAGGCGGGCATCTAAGCCAAACACCTCGGCCATACGCAGGCCAAATTCGTAACGGCTGAGGCGTTCGGGGCCACCCAGGTGCAGCAAAATTCCTGGATGGTCTAGGGCTAATAGCAAGCCAGCCGCCACATCCTCAACATAGGCCGGGGTACGGTATTCGTCTGTGAAGAGGGACAGGGTTTGACCCGCCCGCCAGCGTGACAAAAACTCCTGTAAAAAGCAGGTGCCGCCGGGGCTGGGCGGGCCATAGAGCAAGGGCACGCGGCACAGGGTAGCGTCGGGGTAGATCGCCCAAAGGCGCTGCTCGGCTTCTAGTTTGTGGCGACCGTAGGTGTTGATGGGATTGGGCAGGCGGGTTTCATCGTAGGGGGCAGCTTGGCCGTCAAACACCTGTTCCGTGGAGGTAAACACTAGGGGAATGCCACGGTCGCGGCACAGGGTTGCGAGGGTTTCGCTAGCCCGCACATTCACGGCATAGGATAGATCGGGATGTTGCTCGCAGCGGTTAGGCAGAGACAGCGCCGCCGTATGAATCACCCCGTCGGGCGACCACTGCCGAAACCAGACCGCCACCGCCTCGGCATCGGTCAAATCTAGCCGCTGGCAGATAGCCCCCGGAATCGCCACAGGCTGCCGATAGTAGGTACCCTGCACCCGCCATTGGGCCTGGGCCAACCGGACTAGCACACCCCCCAAAAAGCCGCTGGCCCCCGTCACCAACAACGTTTTTTCAGGGAAAGTTACAGGGAAAGACTGCCCTAGGTCTGCCATCTATCCATCCTGCCCCACGATCAATGCTTAGGTGCTGATCGCCATCGATAGAGCACCACGGACGACAGAAGATCTGCCAAATTGCCCTAACCATGACGCCTGGTTGAGTATTCAATGAACGTACCAGTACCTCACTATAGTGGAATATTCAGACACTTTCTGACAAATATTTCTAGCTTTTTGATCACAACATGGCGAAATTTAAGCTTACCACTACCTCCATTCAACCATCCGGGAATATCCGCATAGTGGTGGCAGACTCGCCAAAGTCTGACGCCATCATAAACCCCCTTACCCCCTGCACACTCTTTTATCCAAAAAACCGATTTCAAATTTGGAAACGGCCTAGCCGTAAAACATATCTTTGAGTATGGTATTGACATCGAATCGAAGGTCCTAATGTCTTCAGGAGTTGCAGGCAAGCGGTCTGAATGCTTGCCTGCATGATCACAAAATTTGATAAATATTCGATCATCATCTTTAGAAATTCGCTGCTTTCGACGTTCCCACTTCTCAAGCGCTTCGCCGTCATTAGCATAATGCATGAAGTGAATCTCGACATCTCCACCCAGTATCCCTACAGGATATTTCACCTTTTTTTCGGATGGCCCTAAAAATGTAAGGGGTTGATCTAGATAAAATCTTAAGTTAGCGATCATCCGAAGAAAAGAGTCTGAAGGTAAGAAAAGACCAACAAACGGAGTTAGATATGGAATATCCAACTCCTGATAAGCCTTATATCCCCAACAGTTATTGCTTATAATCGTGAAGTCTGGGCTTTTAATTCTCTTTTTGAAATCCTCTTTTTGAGCCTTTTGATAGTATGATTTAGCTCTCTTAAGAATCGCCTTCATGCTTCTATTTCTCTAATTAGTACTCCTTTATAATAGCTTCAAGTTTTGTACTCAGCAGATATCCTCTACACGAAAGGTCAATCTACTACCGATAGAATCTGGGGGAATCTGAAGCCCCAAAATTTGTACCTCGCTAAACCGAGAACCGCTATAGTTACCCTTGGTTAGGTGTGGATCCGAGGTAAAGGGAAACCCAACATACTTAACATTCTGTTTCGGGGTTGAGACATCTCATGCAAATCCAGGGAGGATCGGAACGCTTCTTTGCGAGAAGACCTCGGTATTGAGGGTGACATTAACCTCCGATCAGTTGTCGGCGCATCCGTTCAGACAGGGGGCGTCCGGTACCCCCTCGGCGCACCATAATCAGTTCCGCCGTGATGCTGACGGCAATTTCTTCGGGGGTGAGGGCTTCGATATCTAAGCCAATGGGGCCGTAGACAGTGGCCAAGCGGGATCGGGGAAGGCCCGATTGTTCCAGGGTTTGATATACCTGGCGGATGCGCTTTTCGCTGCCGATCATACCGATGTAGGTGCAGGGGATGGGGCGCTGCAAAAGCTGGGTGAGGGCTTCCAGGTCGTAGGTGTAGCCACGGGTGACAAGGGCGGCGTAGAGGTTGTGGTGCTTAGCGAGGCTGGCAAGGGCGGGTTCGATGGGCTGTACTAATCGGTAGGTTGCCTGGGGATAGAGCTGTTCGTTGGCCCAGTTGGGTCGGTCGTCCTGAATGGCGATGGTAAATCCGGCCAAGTGAGCCACCTTGGCCAGTTGCACCCCCACATGACCTGCGCCCACAATCAGCAGCAGGGGCGGCGGTTGCAGGGTATCCACAAAGGCGGTAGCGGGGTCGAGGTTGACGGGAGTTTCGCTGAGGTAGGGTGTCCCGCTGCCATCCAGGGGCATCACCAAGGTGATGGCTTGCCCCGCCTGAAGCCGTTGCACCATCGTTTCCGCCAGTGCTAGGGACTTCTCCCCCTGCCATCGCTCTAGCCACACCTGCATTCGTCCGCCACAAACCCCCTGGGTGACGCGATTCGGTGCGCCCGTGAGATCGATGTCTACCCTCTGGGACTCGCCCGTTTGCAGCACAACTTGGGCCTGGGCAAGTACCTTGGCCTCTCCCGCACCGCCGCCGATGGTGTTGAAGGCTTGGCCCTGGGCATCCACCACTAGCCGCGCCCCCAGCTCGCGGGGCACCGACCCACGCACGCTGATGACCGTCGCCAGCACGGCAGGGCCATAGGTCAATGCCTGGGCCAATTGTTGAAAACAGGTGATCATGGCAGCAAACGCTCAAATTTGCCCTTAATCTACAGCAATTCAGCAAAAATCAACCGTTACATGGCCTACCGCCAATCTCGGTAGATTGCAACGTCCTCAGCTTGGTCGTCTCCGCAGCAGCCATCCCTGTAGAAAATCCATCGTTATTCCCCTTTCGTCCCCCAGGTTGCTACAGTCGTTAGGCGGGTTTTGCGGCGTGGACGGGTGGTGTGCAATCGATTGGCAGCCACCTTCGCAAGCCGTGATTTCGCAAGCATGGATTACAAGCAGGACAACGGCATGGACGGGTGGCGACAGGGCGATACGTTGGATTTAACCATTACCGATCTCACCAGCAGCGGCGATGGGCTGGGGCGCTGGCAAGAGCGGGTGGTGTTTGTGCCCGACACCGTGCCGGGAGATGAGGTGCGGGTGCGGCTGGTGCAGGCCAAGCCCACCTTTGCGCGGGGGCAGGTGAAGCAGTTGATGAGTCCCTCGCCGGATCGGGTGCGGGCGGCCTGCATTGTGGCGGATAAGTGCGGTGGCTGCCAGTGGCAGACCGTGAGCTATGAGGCCCAGCTTGCCGCCAAACAGCAGCAGGTGATGGATGCTTTGGTTCGCATTGGCAAGTTTGATGCGCCTAACGTGCTGCCGATTCTGGGCACCGAAGCTCCCCTAGGCTACCGCAATAAAGCCACCTATCCCCTGGCCCGCTCGCCGGAGGGCAACGTGAAGGCGGGCTATTTCCGCAAGGGCAGTCACAAGCTGGTGAACCTGAACCAGTGCCCGGTGCAGGATGAACGGCTGAACCCTCTGCTGGCCGAGATTAAGCAGGACATCAAAGAACGGGGCTGGTCGATCTACAACGAAGACCGCCACCAGGGCCGACTGCGCCATCTGGGTCTGCGGGTGGGGCGGCGCACGGGGCAAATGTTGCTCACCCTGGTGTCTACTGCGCCGAATTTGAAGGACATCGAACTCCAAGCCCAGGAATGGATGGAGCGCTACCCCGACCTAGTGGGGGTGTGCGTCAACCTCAACCCCGACAAAACCAACGCCATCTTTGGGGCCGAAACCCTGGTGATCGACGGTGTGCCCTACATCGAAGAAATCTTTGCCGACCTGCGTTTCCGCATCCATGCCACCACCTTTTTCCAGGTCAACACCGAACAGGCCGAAGGCATCCTTCAGGTGATTTTGGACGACCTAAAGTTGACCGGAACCGAAACCATTATTGATGCCTACTGCGGTGTCGGCACCCTAACGCTACCCCTCGCCAAGGTCGCCAAACGCTGCGTGGGCCTAGAGGTACAGACCGAAGCCGTCGAACAAGCCCTGGCCAATGCGGGCCTCAACGGCATCGACAATGTGGAATTTCGGGCCGGAGATGTGGGCGAAACCCTAATCGCCGCCGCCGAGAATCTGGCCGACCCGCTGGATATTGTAGTGCTCGATCCCCCCCGCAAGGGCTGTGATCGGGCCGTCCTCGACGCCCTCATTGCCCTCAAGCCCCCCCGCATCGTCTACATGAGCTGCGACCCCGCCACCCTCGCCCGCGATCTCAAAATTCTGCGCGAAGAAGGCGGCTATACGCTCACCCAGGCCCAACCCGCCGACTTCTTCCCCCAAACCCCCCACGTCGAATGCGTCGCCTTTTTAGTGGCGTAATTTTCAAAGGAGTTGCCCATGCTCAAGGGGATATTCGAGCGTTCGCCGCGCCAGCAGTGGTGTGCCATGAGTGACCCACAATACGATGCCTTTCTGAAAGCCTGCCTGCCGCTCGAAAAGCCAGGAGAAGCCGCCTACCGCCTTGCCCGTCGCTGGCACCTGGATGGCGCAGAGTATCGAGACATCATCCAACCAATCCCGGTCGGGACTGAGATTCGCACGGTCGGGGGCAAGCTCGTCACTCGTCCCCTGAAGATTTCCAACCAAATATCTACCCAACTGCACCCAGACGATGATGCGGCCCTACTCAAGGAATCTGATCGCCATGGTCAATCGCCCTCTGAGACTATCCGCCAATGGCTTACCTGTGCCGCGCAGATGCCCCCGGTCGGCCCCATCATCGAGACGCCGGATGACTTGGTAAACTGGGCAGCTTCCCGTCACGGCGACAACAAAATCTTGCTTGAAGCCATGATTACGGAAGAACTCTTTGGCCGAATCAGCTATCGCCAGATCATAAATTTCATCTGGCAACTCAGGGGAGATGGTCGAGCCATCCTGTACGATCCTGGTCATAGCCGAGACCACTTCAAACGCATCAAATTCCCTGAAAGGAAGCTTGCAACATGGGTACAGTTCCAAATCCAACCAACCTAGCCTCCTACGCCCTCCTCGTCGAAGATGCACGCCTCAAGGTACTCTAGGTACCTATCTTCAGCGCTACACATCACGATTAAAAGACGTGGAATTTTCTCGTTTCCCTGTCGAAATTAGGTTGTTACCTTCCCTGAATTCCTATGAAGCTCAGCACCATCGCCGAAAACATTCGGATTGCCGCCGCCACTAGCCTAGAAGCCAACCCCAGCCACGATCCCGACATTGCCGGGGTTGCCGCTGTGGATGAGGCCGTTGCAGGTACCCTGAGCTACATCGAAGGGGAGAAATTCGCCCAGTTTGTGGCCACCACCGGGGCCAGCGCCCTGATTTTGCCCCAAAACGAAGCCCTCCAAGCCCAAGCCACCGAACGGGGCCTTGCCTGGATTAGCACCGCCGATCCCCGCTTGGCCTTTGCCCGTGCCATTGCCCTGTTTTACCAGCCCTACCGCCCCGCTCCGGGCATTCATCCCAGCGCGGTGATCGACCCCAGCGCCACCTACGGCGAGAACGTCTCCATTGGGGCCAATGTGGTGATTTCGGCGGGGGTTCACCTGGGGAATGACGTGTGTATCCACCCCAACGTGGTGATCTACCCAGAGGTACGGGTGGGGGATCGCACCGTTCTTCACGCCAACTGCACCCTCCAGGAACGCAGCCAAATCGGGGCCGACTGCGCCATCCACAGCGGCGCGGTGATTGGGGCCGAGGGCTTTGGCTTTGTGCCCACCGCCGAGGGCTGGGAAAAAATGGAGCAATCGGGCTACGTGGTGATTGAAGACGGCGTGCGCGTTGGCGGCAACACCTGCATCGACCGTCCTGCTGTGGGGGTCACTCGCATCGGACGGGGCACTAAGCTGGATAACCTGATCCAAATTGCCCACGGCTGCCAGGTCGGCGAAGCCTCGGTGATGGCCTCCCAGGTAGGTCTAGCGGGGGGTGTCAAAGTCGGCAATCGGGTGATTTTGGCCGGACAGGTAGGTGTCGCTAACCAGGCCACCATTGGCGACGGAGCCATTGCCACCGCCAAGGCGGGCATCCACAACGACATCGCCCCTGGGGAAATTGTGACGGGCATTCCCGCCCTGCCCCACAAGGTGTTCCTTAAGGCTTCCGCCATCTATCGCCGCCTGCCGGAGATGCACAAATCCCTGCAAAAGCTGCAACGGGTCTTTGAGGCCATGCAGCCCCCAGATGCTCGGTAAATTCTCAGGGTGGGAACAACGATGGGAGACTGCATCATAAGTGCGGATCAAGTAACCGCGCTACACTGTGTCACAGTCCCGACAGCACCTTCTCTATGCCTTGGTCTCGCATCATCAGTGGGCTAGTTGCCATTGTCATCGCCCTAGCCATGATTTTTTTGGGTGGGGGGTACTTTACCCTAGGGTTTGGGGTCATTATTTGGCTGGGGCAGCGGGAAATTTTTGATTTGGTGAAAGCGAAGGGCATTCTACCTGCCACCAAAACCACCCTGGTGGTTAGCCTCCTAGTCCTCATCGCCGCCCACTTTGCGCCTCACCTAGCCGATGCCCTGCTGCCCTTGGGGGGCACGTTCATTTGCTTTTATCTGTTGTTTCAGCCCCAGGTAGCCACTATTGCCGATGTGGCGGCGTCGATTTTAGGTCTGTTTTACGGTGGCTACTTGCCGAGTTTTTGGGTGCGGCTGCGCGACCTCGGTGATACGTCTGGTTCCCTGCCCTTGGGGGGCTATTGGCCCGAACAGTGGCCACCATCCTTAGACCAAGTGCCCACGGGGCTTACCCTCACCCTAATTGCCTTTGGCTGCATTTGGGCTTCGGATATCGGAGCCTATGCCGCCGGAAAAGTGATCGGCAAAACCCCGCTGTCTAACATCAGTCCTAAAAAAACCGTGGAGGGTGCTGTGTTTGGCATGGCGGGTAGTATGGTCGTGGGGTTAGCCGGAGGGCTATGGCTCAACTGGCCACTGTGGCCTATCTCGGGGACGGCCCTAGGGTTAATGATCGGTATTTCTAGCCTGCTGGGCGACCTCACCGAGTCGCTCATGAAACGGGATGCGGGGGTGAAGGATTCTGGCGATCTCATCCCAGGCCATGGCGGCATCCTCGACCGCACCGATAGCTACGTCTTCACCGGCGCTTTGGTGTTTTACTTCGTCACCCTGTTCCTACCCCTGCTGGACTAGCATGGATCCGGCTAAATTTCTAGAGACCCTGCGCCAGCAGCGAGCAATTGCCATCCTGCGTGCGCCTCACATGCATCTAGGGGTAGGCATGGCCCAGGCAGCGGCGGCGGGGGGGGTGCGCCTCATTGAAGTGACCTGGAATAGTGATCGTCCGGCCCAACTCGTCGATCATCTACGCCAAGCCCTACCCCACTGCTGGATTGGCGTGGGTACCGTGCGGTCGATGGCCGATCTAAAGGCAGCGGTTGCCGCCGGGGCAGACTTTGGCTTTTCCCCCTATACGGATCCTGATCTGTTACGGTGGGCGACGGATCAGCAGTGGCCCCTCGTCCCCGGTGCCCTCACCCCTAGCGAAATTGGGGCCGCATGGCGGGCCGGAGCCCCGGCAGTCAAGGTATTTCCGGTGGGGGCGCTGGGTGGCCCTAGCTATCTACGCAGCCTAAGCGCGCCTCTAGGGCATATTCCCCTCGTGCCTACGGGCGGTCTCACCGTCGATCAAGCCAGCATGATGCTGCAAGCGGGAGCCACAGCCGTGGGCCTATCGACAGGGCTATTCCCCATGACTGCCGTGGCCCAGCAAGACTGGGATACCATTACCCGCCTAGCCCAACACCTGATGGCCGTCTGTCGAGAGGCCTAGCGAATGCGCTGGAGTGTGCTGATGATGCCTAGGCTAAAACACAGTAAAATCAGCACCCACAAGACGACCCCCGGTATAAACGCCAGCACCGCCAGACCGCGCAACCCCCATATCACCCCCGTTATCCCGAGGGTGATTAGAAAAGCCTTGGTGAACGGTTGGAGCGGATAGCGACGAGGGCTCATGGTGTTGCTCAGCCTTGACAGGGGTGCGTAGGTTACGGTTACAAGCTTAGACGTGATGCTGAGCCACCTGGTTTCACCTTAGGGAGCACTAGCCGTTCTCTGGCTGTTGGGCCGGGTGACGCAGGGCGGCAATCAGCAGGCAAATAATACCGATATTGATACAGACATCGGCCATATTGAAAATCGGAAAGCGAATCAGTCGGAAATCCAAAAAGTCCACCACCTCTCCAGCCAGCACCCGGTCAATGCCATTGCCCAGCGCCCCCGCCAGAATCAGGCCATAGCCCACCTGTTCCCAGCGGTTGGGCAGAGCCACTCCCCAACCGAGAGCGATCAGGCCAGCGCTCACTGCCATCGACAGCCATTTTAGCCATTCACCGTTGTTGCTGAACAGGCTGAAGGCGGCTCCGGTGTTGGTGACGTAGGTAAAATAAAACACCCCCGGCCACAGGGGCATCGAGTCGGGCGGCGTGGTGAGGTCAAAGGTCTGGGTCACCCAATATTTGGTGAGTTGGTCAATGACCAGCCCCAGCCCAGCCGCTATCCAAAATAGATGATTGCGAAGTCGCATGGATTCAATAAAAAAGCAGTTGCCGCAGGGCGAGGGATAGCACCGATACCGCGCACACCACCACCAAATGCCCAGGGAACGGCAGGACAGAATAGTTCAGTACCAGTTCCCAGTAGGAAGCGGAAACCATGTGTAGCCAGCCTAGCAGGGAAGCGAGGGTAAGGTAAACCAGCCCACAGACGTGAATAACCCCTAGGCCGAACAGGCTGCTGACCGCCAGGTTCTCCAGTCTAGGCGGATCCTGAAAGGCGAGATAGCCGCAGAGCCAACCCGCTGGCAAAAACCCAAGCAGATAGCCAAAGCCAGGTTCTCGCACATAGCTGATTCCTCCCCCCTGGGTAAATACGGGAAACTCGAACATCCGAAACAGGGCCAGCCCCAAGACAAGGTAAGCCATTTGGGAGAGGAGTGCTGCATTTTTGCCGCCCACGCAGCCCGTCAGCAGCACGGCACCCACCTGAAAACTCACCCCCAAAGACAGCACGGTTAGCCCAGATTGGCCCCAGTCCCAGGGCGGATTGACGGTAAACGCCTCCATCCAGGTGGCCATGATGGTCAGCACCAGGCCAATCAAAGCCCAGAGTAGTTCAAATGGCGCTAGCACTGAGGACGACTTCACCCCATGACGCATGCAAATTTCAGACACCCAGCGTAGCAGGGTTTGCCCCCAATGATCACGGCACCGTCACCAGATCGCCCCACCCTACCCCCATCTCCTGCCCCCCTCAGTCTGGCCATCTCCCTATAGGACGTCCGCATCCTTGGTATGCTGGTAAGGTAAATGGGGCCAAGGGAGCGCTACGGCGTGCCCTGGCTATGTTTGCTGTGTAGTCGTTAACTCTCGCGAGTCCTGGCAAAGACGAACGTGGACTTATTTGAAACCTTTAGAACCCATCACCCCGTCATCGGCGTTGTTCATCTGCTGCCCTTGCCCCAGTCACCGCGCTGGCAGGGTAGCCTTCAGCAGGTGATCGACCGGGCCGAACAGGAGGCCACAGCCCTGGCCTCTGGGGGAGTTCACGGCATTATTGTAGAAAACTTTTTCGATGCGCCCTTCACTAAGGACTCGGTGGATCCAGCGGTGGTGAGCGCCATGAGCTTGGTTGTTCATCGTCTGCAATCCTTGGTTACGGTGCCGATTGGCATCAATGTGCTGCGGAACGACGGTCGCAGTGCCCTAGCCATTGCCGCCTGCGTAGGGGCCAAGTTTATCCGGGTTAATGTGCTAACTGGGGTGATGGCCACCGATCAGGGCTTGATCGAGGGCTGTGCCTACGACCTGCTACGCTACCGACAAACCCTAGGCTGTGATGTGAAGATTCTGGCCGATGTCTTGGTGAAACACGCCCGCCCCCTGGGGACGCCCAATCTGACCACGGCGGTGCAGGAGACCATTCATCGGGGCATGGCCGATGGGGTGATTTTGTCCGGCTGGGCCACGGGTAGCCCTCCCAGCCTAGAGGATTTGGAATTGGCCAAGGCTGCCGCCGGAAATTGCCCTGTGTTCATTGGCAGTGGGGCCACCTGGGATAGCATCGGCACCCTGATGCAGGCTGCCGATGGGGTCATCGTAGCCAGTTCCCTCAAGCGCCACAGCGACATAAACCAGCCCATCGACCCCATTCGGGTCGGTCAATTTGTCGAAGCCATGGTCGAAGGGCTACAAAACCCGACCATCGCCGCATCCATAGCGAGTTTGGCCGTCTCCTAGTCCAGGCATTACCATAGACAGCATTACCGTAGAGAACAGATCGCTGGTCAACGGGTCAGCCCAGTTGCGTATTTCAGGTTGAGAGAACTCCGATGAGACGACGTCGTCAAGAAAGCCGCTGGATCCATCGCCACTCCCGCTGGTTGTTGGCTGGTATTGCGGCCCTAGGTGTAGTAGAGAACGCCTACCTTACCATCATGAAGCTGACTGGGGGAGACGCCTGTCCTACCGAGGGCTGTGATCGTGTCCTGTCGAGCCCCTATGCGACCATTTTTGGGGTGCCGCTGACGGTATTCGGCTTTTTGGGCTACACCACAATGCTGGCCCTTGCCACCGCACCACTGTGGATCAACCCCGACCAAAACAAGGTCTTGCGCCAAAAGCTCGAGACCATCACTTGGCCCCTCATTTTCCTGCTGTCAACCGCCATGGTGGTCTTCAGCGCCTACCTGATGAACATTATGGCCTTTGAAATTCGGGCCTTCTGTCCCTTTTGCGTGGCCTCAGCGCTCTTTGCCCTGGCAATGTTTGTGATTACGCTTCTGGGGCGACGCTGGGACGATTTTGGGCAGTTAGCCTTTATGGGCGTCATTGTCGCTATGGTCACGCTAACCGGGGTGATGGCAGTCTATGCCCCGGTGCGGGCGGGCGGTAGTGCAGGGACGGTGCAGGGGCAGGTAGGCCCCCCCATCACCACAACCTCTGGCCCTGCTGAAGTGGCCCTTGCCCAACACCTCAAGGATACCGGGGCCGCGATGTATTCGGCCTGGTGGTGCCCCCACTGCCACGACCAAAAGGAACTCTTCGGCTCCGAAGCAACCGCTATCATGCCCAATGTGGAGTGCGATCCCGAAGGCATCAATCCCCAGACTGCCCTTTGCCGCTCTAAATCCGAGGTAACGGGCTTTCCTACCTGGGAAATCAACGGTGAATTCTATCCCGGCGTTCAACCCCTGAGCCGTCTGGCGGAGCTATCGGGCTACACTGGCCCCACAAATTTCAGCCGCTAGGGCATCTGCCTAGGAAAAGGGGGGCAGGGGTATGGCAAGATAACAGCGATGTTTGACGGTACTCCCTGTGATTTGGATCGACTGGGCCATTGTGGTGGCCTACCTAGCCTTCTCCCTGTGGCTGGGGCTGTACCTGGCCCGCAAGGCCTCTGGTAGCGTGGTGGATTTCTTTGTGTCGGGGCGATCTCTACCCTGGTGGCTAGCGGGCACGAGCATGGCCGCCACCACGTTCTCCATCGACACCCCTCTTTACATTGCCGGGGTGGTTGGCAATCGCGGCATTGCCGGAAACTGGGAATGGTGGAGTTTTGGGATTGCCCATGTAGTGATGATCTACGTCTTTGCGCGGCTGTGGCGGCGTTCAGAAATCATCACCGATGCCGAACTAACGGAACTGCGCTACGGTGGCCCCACAGCGGCTTGGCTACGGGGCATCAAAGCCTTTCTATTTGCGGTGCCGATCAACTGTATTGGCATTGGCTATGCCATGCTGGCCATGACTAAGGTCATCGATGCCCTGCAAATTTGGCCATCCCTTGGCCTCGAACCTGGGAACAACCTCAAGCTACTGAGCGTCATTGGCATTAGTGTATTGGTTTTAGCCTATGCTGGGTTCTCAGGGCTTTGGGGTGTGGTAGCCACCGATTTTTTTCAGTTTTTCCTGGCTCTGCTGGGAGCCGTCATCGTTGCTGTGGCAGCAGTGGTCAATCTAGGCGGCATGGAGCAATTAATTGAGCAAGTGCAGGCCGTCGGAGGTACCGATATTCTTGCCTTTGTCCCCCTCGAGCGATCCCCTGAGGGTGGCTGGTATCGTTGGAGTGAAACCGCAGGAATCAGCGTTAGCACCTTTCTCGCCTACGTGGCGCTTCAATGGTGGGCCTTTCGTCGCAGTGATGGCGGGGGAGAATTCATCCAGCGTCTCGCCGCCTCCAAGGACGAAGCGGAAGCCGAAAAAGCGGCCTGGTTTTTCAACATCCTCAACTACGTTGTCCGCACCTGGCCCTGGGTCATTGTGGCCCTTGCCGCCGTGGTTATCTACCCCAACCTAGAAGACCGAGAACTGGGCTATCCCATGCTGATGCTCGACTTTTTGCCTCCGGCGCTATTGGGTTTGGTGGTGGCCTCGCTGATTGCCGCTTTCATGAGCACGGTATCAACGCTGATCAATTGGGGCGCGTCTTACCTCACCAATGATCTCTATGGACGGTTTCTCCGGCCTGATGCTTCCCAGGCCGAACTCGTTCTATCGGGACGAATTGCCTCGGTGGGGGTAACGGCCCTAGGCGCAGTGGCCGCGTTCTATTCCCAGGATGTGGCGACGGTGTTTCGACTGGTGATTGCCATTGGCACCGGGCCTGGAGTGGTGCTGATTCTGCGCTGGTTCTGGTGGCGCATCAACGCCGCCGCAGAGCTAGCGGCCATGGTGGCCGGGTTTCTGGTGGGGTTATCGACCACCGTTGTTCCCCTACTTACCATTGATGATTTTGGCCTACGCCTAATCGTCACCACCCTCATTACTCTAGTCATTTGGGTAGTGGCCATGGTGCTAACCCCCCCCGAAAGTGACGACGTTCTAGATACTTTTTATACCAAAGTGCGTCCCGGTGGCCCTGGCTGGGCTAAACAACAACAGCGCACGGGGTTACGGCCTGCCCAGGCTCTCAGTCACGACCTACTCAAAGCTTTGGCCGCGCTACTGTTGCTGCTGGGGGCTATGCTCGGCGTAGGCGGATTCTTGCTCTACCAGCCCCTCACTGGATGGGTCTGGTTAATCGTGGCCGTTGGCGGTGGCTGGTGGCTACGTCACCTCAGCAAGGGCACCCCGTCCCACCTAGAGACGCCCCCCAGCTAGCCTTGGGGCAAGTCTAGAGTGTTTCTCGGATAGCCTCGCTGTAGACTCGCACTCTATCCCTGGCAGGAAAGCCATGCTTGCCCTACCCTACCCCATCATCCAGCGGTTATCGTGACCTATGACGCTGCTCGCTATCGTTTTAGTATGCTAAACATCACCCAGAATGTAGAATGTATCGAAGTCAAAGGGCGTCTAAGTTGTAGTCCAGTCATTTTTCTAAGCGAGATGAGTCAACTGATGAATTGGAGATGGAGAGTATTTGTTTCAGCCTTGCCTCTTTCATGCCTATCGTTGTGCCACCTTGCTTCCCCTGTTGTTGCCCAAGACCTGATTTCCTGGTCTACCCCCAGTTATCCAATTGCTAGTGCACCGCCATCTTCTACGTCTACCTTGCCCCTACGTGGTGAACCGGAACTGCTAGTATCCCCCAACCATCGGGATGCCTACGTTGTAGGGCCAGGAGATCAGATTCAGGTAGACGTATTCAACGTAAGTGAATTCAGTGGTCAGTACACTGTACTGGTGGATGGCAGCTTGGGTCTTCCCTTCGTCGGCTTAGTGGATGTTCAGGGATTAACCCTACAGGAAGTAGACGACTTGCTCACGCAAAGCTATGCTCCGATGTTAACCCGTCCGCCACAGCTCACCGTAACCCTACTAAAACCTCGTCCCGTGAGGGTAGTCGTTGCTGGTGAAGTCAGACGTCCGGGGTCGTACTCCATCAGTTTTGACGATGGCGGTACCGAAGAGACCAGCATTGGCTGGCCAACGCTGACCCAAGTCATTCGAGAATCCGGTGGCATCACCGAGCAGGCTGATGTTCGTCGCATCGAGCTAATCCGCCCTAATCGTTCGGGGGAGGCTACCGTCTTTGAAGCCAATTTGTGGGACTTAATTCAGTCCGGCGACTTAGATCAAGACATCCGCCTCAGGGACGGAGACAGAATTATCGTGCCAGTAGCCACTAGCCCCCCAGAAGAATCACTCCGAGTAGCCACATCCAACTTTTCTCCAGACAGCATTACTGTCCAAGTGGTTGGGGAGGTTCCTCGAGGTGGGAACATATCTTTACCCGTCAACGCCAGCCTAAACCAGGCTATCTTAGCCGCCGGAGGGCTAGATAATCCAAGAGCCCAATCCTCCTCTGTAGAATTGGTACGACTAAACCTAGACGGTACTGTTCTTAGAGAGACCTATCCGGTAGATTTAGCATCAGAACCAAATGATGAAAATAACCCCATCCTTAGATCCAACGACGTGGTGGTTGTGCGACGTAATACCCTGGCTCGTTCAAGCGACTTCCTAAGTGTACTAACAGCACCGTTTATTGGAATTCTCACCTTTCTTAATATTTTCGGTTTATAGCTTGATAATCATTTTTGGGTAGGGCAATGGAGCACTTAAAGCATCTAGATTCAGAGGCCAATGGTCAGCGCGATTATCAGAGTGTAGTTCTGAGCCCTAGTTTTGAGCATTACCAAGATGATACAGACGATGAAATTGAACTGAGAGACCTTGTAGCTGCTCTTAAGCGGCGGTGGCTACCCTTAGCTGGCGTAACAGCCGTTGCTTTTACAGGATTAATGACCTTTTTTCTGTTGCGGCCTCCGTCCTACCAAAGACAGTTCTCCATGGCTATAGAGCCGTTGGATAAGTTAATCGGAGGCAACGCTTCAGGCTTATCGATGCTGAGGTCACTACCTGGCGGTTTACCTGGCGGTTTACCTGGCGGTGCAGGGGGTAATGACTACTCCAGTTTGATGACGGTTCTCCAAAGTGAGATGGTTTTAGCGCCAGTAGTCCAGGTAGGTCAATCCCATGATCCTGAATTTGATCATGGGAAACTCATTGACCAACTTACTCTTGAACAAATTGATAACTCTACCGTTCTTGAGGTTTCTTTTAAAGCTCATGATCCCGAACTCGTTCAGGACGTCACGGCTAAGCTGCAAGAAACGTTTCTTGAGTACAGCACTGAAACTCAACAAATGGCGATGACTCGACGATTGAATGATCTCAAGTCCCAAGTCGAACTACAGCGTCAGGATGTGGCCCGTGCACAGGCTTCACTGCTACGCTTTCAAGGCAGCAATCAGATTCTTGATTTAGCAGCAGCGGGTGAAGCTTTAGAAAAACGACGTAGTGAAGTACTTGTTGAGCAACAAACCGTTCGTCTCAACCTGAGAGCTACCATAGAAAAATATAATAACTTACAAAGTCAACTAGGCTTGCCGCCTGAAGAAGCCGTTATTGTCGCTAACTTAAGTGAATCTCCCATTTATCAAAACTTGCTCACTGAATATCGAGAGCTTGAAAGTCAAATTGCCGCAGAGTCAGCTCGCTTTCGAGCAGATACCCCCATTATTCAAGCTTTGAGAGATAAGCAAGATCAACTCCGCCCCCTACTTCAGGCAGAGGCCATGCGTAACGTAGGCAATTCCCTCACTACAACTAGCGTCATTGATCCGCAAACCTTAGGCTATCAAGGTTCGATTGTTCGTGGACTGGTGGCAGAGCTTGTGACATCTGTGAATGAAATTCAAATGCTAGAGGTACAAGATCAATCTTTAGCGCAACTATATGATGCCCTGTCTGGCGAACTCGACAACTTAGTTAACCTAGGCAGTAACTTCCGAGAAATTGAGCGCAATCTCACCCTAGCTGAAGGAGCTTTACAGGCTTTACTAGTGGCCCAGCAGGAACTCAAGCTTGATCTAGAGCGCGATACGAATCCCTGGTTGATTGTTTCTGGCTATGATCTAGAAGCTTCTCTAGAGCCTGAAGATGAACTAGTGCGCAATATTGTGATCAGCTTGCTAGTGAGTAGCATGTTAGGGTGTGGGACAGTCTTTCTTCTGGAAGTTCGAGATCGCTCATATCACAGCCCTAACCAAGTGAGTGAAGCTGTGCGCTTGCCATTGTTAGGTTCTATCCCTTGGGAACATAAGCTTTCACCTCTAGACTTACCTTTGACTCGTTTCAGCGATCCGGTGCAACTGTCGCAGTTTGCGTCGGCATTTCGTGAGTTAGACGCTAATCTTTTCCTCCTCAACGCTGACAGTCCGCTTCAAGTGATCGCTATTGCTTCAGCCATGGATGGCGACGGGAAAACAATGATTGCATCTCACTTAGCTATGGCATCGGCTCAAGCAGGCCGCAGGGTTTTATTGGTAGATTGTGACCTAAGGAATTCCCAGTTATCGAGATGGTTTGGGATAGAGGTAAATGTTGTGAATCATCAGCCACTGGCTGACGCAGACATAACGCCTAGCATCAAAACGCTGAGCAAAGACTTGCCCCTCGATTTACTTCAGTTCTCGACTGTCGAAAACCCTCATGCTCCCGTTAATATACTGACCACTACAAGGTTCGATAGTATACTAAAGAAAAATCGATCCAACTATGACCTTATTATTCTAGATATGTCAGGTACGCTTAGCTCTGCCAATACTAAGTTAGTGAGCCAATATGCGGACAGTCTGTTGCTAGTTGTCAAGATAGGCCAAACTAGCCGAGATGTAGTAGATAGTGTGATGAAAGATTTTCGCACAACATCACATACGCCCATATTAGGCATCGTGGCAAACTGTGCAAAATCAACTTAGGTGGGGCATTCATGGGTTTATTTCAGCAACTGGCTAAGTTACCACGTCGGGCAAAGTTTTATATCCTTTGGCTGACTGACTTTTTTGCTATTATCCTGGCATTCTGTATCGCTATTCTTCTCACCCAGCAGCATGTATCTGCCACTATTTTTTGGCAGTACGTCCCTCTCCTGATAGGCAATGCCCTAGTCAAAGCTATTATTTTTTACTTGATCGGGCTACATCGTTCAGTTCTCAAATACTTCAGTTCAGAGTTACTTTGGTCTGTATTTAGGAGTATTGCAGCAGCTAGTCTAGGGGTTGCACTTATAGCTATAATTCTTCGCCCCCCAAACTACTCCATTGTTCTTTGGATAAACGACTTTTCATGGACATTTATCCTGTTATTGGGCGTTCGTTCTTTAGCTCGTTTCCTTGTCTACTATGATTCTGTCTACAGCCCTCGAAAACCACTGATTATTTACGGTGCTGGTTCAACGGGATCTCAGCTAGCCAAAGCACTGTCAGCAGGACGAGAGTTCAGCATCGTGGCGTTTGTAGACGACAATCCTCACATTCAGTCTCACCTTGTTGGTGGGATTATGGTGTACAGTCCCGTCTTCTTACCTAAGCTCATAGCCGATCATGGCGTTGAAATGCTACTTTTAGCAATGCCGTCTGCCTCTCGGCAAGAGCAGGCGACTATTCTTAATTCTCTCACTTCTCTTCCTGTCACGGTAAAGGCGATCCCTAGCTTTGAGGAAATCGTATCGCGACACATCAACTCATGGCACCCCGTGAGTGTAAAGGATCTGCTCAATCGCGACGAAGTACTGCCCGATGAGACACTCTTAGCCGCCGACATCAAAGGGAAAGTTGTTCTAGTCACCGGGGCTGGGGGGTCTATTGGTTCGGAGTTGTGTCGTCAGATTGCCCTTCAAGAGCCAAGGCATCTCATCCTCTACGAACTCAATGAGTTTGCCCTTTACAAGATCGATTTGGAACTGAGTGATACCTTTCCTACAATAAGCTGTACGCCCTGTTTAGGGTCGGTTACTGATCCCACTCGTTTGAAAGCTGTACTTCATGAATATGGTGTCAATACTGTTTACCATGCAGCAGCCTATAAGCATGTGCCCTTAGTCGAGCATAACGCTGGAGCAGCGGTTATTAATAATGTCCTAGGAACTCAGATCGTATCCGAAACGTCTGTGCACTGCGGCGTTGATACGTTTGTTTTAATCTCTACGGACAAGGCCGTTCGTCCTACCAATGTTATGGGTGCTACCAAACGTGTTGCCGAGTTAGTGTTGCAGTCTATCGCCGTTGGCCATAGTAAAACTCGGTTTAGCATTGTACGTTTTGGCAATGTATTAGGAAGTACTGGGTCTGTCGTACCAAGATTTAGCGAGCAAATTCAGGCAGGTAAGGCTATTACGGTCACTCATCCAGATGTCACGCGCTATTTTATGTCCATACCCGAAGCGGCTCGACTAGTTATTCAAGCGGGAGCAATGGGTAAAGAGGGAGAGGTTTTCTTATTGGATATGGGAAAACCCGTCAGGATTTATGATTTAGCTAAGCAAATGATTTATTTGAGTGGATTAACACCTGACATCGACATTCCGATAAAAATCACAGGCCTTCGCCCTGGGGAAAAACTCTATGAAGAACTTCTGATTGATCGGACAAAAGCTACTCCAACCAAACATCCCCAAATATTCATGGCCCAGGACTGTGACGTTGATCTCCATCACCTACACCTTCACTTAGACTTGTTGCTGAAAGCAGCTAAGATTAATGACACAGCTAGTATCAGAAAATACCTTCAGATTCTCGTTTCTGAATATCAGCCTAAGGATAATGTTATCCTGATTGCTACCGAGAAATCCGGGCAAGAAAGTAACCAAACAGCCTAGATTATGAAGGGTCGTTATATACTTAATTCTCAGGAGAGTTTATACAATGAGCAAACCTGAAGGTGAAAGACGCTGTGATCGGAATCGCAAGCGCTCTAAGCGACGCCAAATTTATTGCCCAGAGCATGGCTGTTACTTAGACAGCGCTAGCCGGAAATACTGGCTCTACACTGAGTCTCCTGAACAATTACGTCAACGGGGCATTAGCCGCCGAGTAGCTCTAATTCTAATTGCTACTGAGACAGCCGTTCGGCTAGAAAATGAGTGGATTGAGGGATTTTGGTGCCCAGAGTGCCAAGCTGTATCCTGGTATTGTGTGCGACTCGAGTCTAACCGACACTACAGCCTCGCTAAGGTTGATCGCGAACTATGGAAGCAAGCTGCTGGCGTTATTCATCCTGATGGCAATCCATCGGTGGGAGCGTTTACTCGCCGCCAAGCTAGAGCAGACAACTATGGCGGACTTAGAGACTTCAGATTTGTCGTGTAGCCTAGGGGATGAGGGTCGCGCTGGAGGCTTGATAGCTCTGGCTGAGCATCATCGGCACTGGGCTGCTCAAGGGAGGTTCTTTTTGGAAGGCTGCGATATATAGCGGATTTCACTCGGGTGAAGTACATTGCGATAATTCCCCCTGCCCCCTTATCAAGGAGGGTAAAGAGTGAACCTTAAACAGCTAGGCACTGGGGGGATCTAGAACTCAGTGAGGGTGTAACTCACGCTATCGAGAACCGCTATAGTTGCTCCTGATAAGAATGAGACAAGCTAGCCATTGAAAATCTTTCTCTAACAGGCTTTCAGGGGTCGCAAGCTAAATTGGAATGACTATATAGCAGTCCTAAGCCATTCGTGAGCAACAAGCCTTGTGTAACAAGGGGCTTAAGCCCCTTGCCTACTCAAAAATCAGCTAGGATGGCTATATAAGGTTTCCTGGGCAATAAGACGTCAGAAATCATACTTTTAGAGACCAGTGTTCTAGGATTATCCTTCAACTTAAAATCGTGCAAGAGCCCATGAGATTGGTATAATCGCCAGCAATATCCATGAGGACGAGCAATGGCGGAGTGGCAAGTTGTCGAGGGTGGCGTAACAGCTCCTAAGGGCTTTCAGGCAGCGGGCATTACGGCGGGATTAAAGCCCTCCGGTGCGCCGGATTTGGCCCTGATTTATTCCGAATGCGATGCTATTGCAGCGGGGGTGTTCACCACCAGCCACGTTCGGGCCGCCTGTGTGGACTACTGCCGCCAGCGCCTAGAGACCCGATCCAGCAGCCGCGCCATTTTGGTTAACGCTGGACAGGCCAATGCTTGTACAGGCAACCAGGGCTGGGTAGACGCCGTAGACAGCGCCGAAACCCTCGCGGCTGCCCTCAATATTGCTGCCGATGCCGTGCTGATTGCCTCAACCGGGGTGATTGGCCAGTGGATCAAAATGGATCAGCTTAAGGCGGGGATTCCCAGCCTGGTGCAGTCCCTCTCGCCCACGGGTTCCGATGCGGCGGCGGCGGCCATTATCACCACCGACTTGGTACCCAAAACCATCGCAATGGAGACCATCCTCCACGACCGACCAGTTCGTATCGGCGGCATTGCCAAGGGATCGGGCATGATTCACCCCAACATGGCCACCATGCTGTCCTTCGTCACCTGTGATGCAACGGTTTCGCCTACCCTGTGGCAGGATATGGTGCGCCGCGCCGCCGACCGTAGTTTCAACCAGATCACCGTGGATGGTGACACCAGCACCAACGATTCCCTCATTGCTCTGGCCAATGGTGAATCCCGCACCCCCGCCATCACCGACGAAGGCCCAGAAGCCGAGCAGCTAGAGGCCATGCTCACCGCCGTCTGTCAATACCTAGCCAAATCCATTGCCCGCGACGGCGAAGGGGCGACTTGTCTGATCGAGGTCACCGTCTCTGGGGCCGTCAACCAAGCTGCCGCCAACCAAGTTGCCCGCACCATTGCCGGATCTGCCCTGGTTAAATCCGCTATCTTTGGCCACGACCCCAACTGGGGCCGCATCGCCGCCGCTGCCGGACGGGCTGGTGTCACCTTTGACCAAGCCGACTTGCGGGTGCAGCTCGGCGACTTTCTGCTAATGGAACATGGCCAACCCCTCGCCTTTGATCGCCCTGCCGCCAGTGCCTACCTCACCCAGGCTAGCCAAGGAGAGTATTTGAAAACTGATACCGTCGCTATCCAAGTGTCTATTGGCGATGGCCCTGGTATGGGCCAAGCCTGGGGCTGTGACCTCAGCTACGACTACGTCAAAATTAACGCGGAGTACACCACCTAGGACGTGCCATTAGGTCGTCAATCGGTTTCCAGCACACCACCATTGAGAGGAAAGTCAAGCTATGCTTGAACGTCTCTTCTCAATGGTGAGAATGAGTTTAATAGCAAATCCCGGTTGCCTACCCCCGATTCAAACGCTGATCCCGCTCAGGCTGAGCTTGTCGAAGCCCCCATGCGTTGAGGGGGTTTTCGCTTCGGATTCGCCCTAAAAATAGGTTTTTATCCTTGGGGGTGCTGCGCTAGCGGCATAGACGATTGGTGTAAGGTGAGGACTGGTGGGGGTTAACCCTAGGGCCGTTCCTCCAGACCCCGCAGTTCCTGTAGCGATTGTTCCATAGCCTCGATGAGGTCGCTGATTGCCTGTTGTTGTTGAGCCTGCTGCTGTTGCCAGAGGGTGTTGAGGACGCCCAAGCAAGACTCCATCCCTGCCGCAAATTCGTAGCGGGTGACGGCATTGTCTCCCCGAAAGGTGCCATCGGGATAGCCCCCCACGCAGCCATACACCCCGGCCAAATTGAGTAACGCCTGGTAGGCCCAGTGATCCTCGGGCACATCAGTGAAGGGCATCACCAGCGCTTCACCTTGGGCATTGGCGGCAGGGGCATTGGCGGCAGGGGCATTGGCGGCGGGAATCTCCTCGGCCTGGGCCGGAACTAGCCCTAAGGCGCTAACGCTCAGGGCCACGGCTAGCGCGGTTCCCCCAGAAGTCCATGCGAGTTGAACCATGGTTTGCCTTGTGTTTGGGTTTATTTTTTCTTGAGTTCTTTACCTTAGCGAACTACCTTACCTTAGCGAATTACCTTAGCAAAAGGCAGGGGCAGTTAGTTAGGCCATGCTTGGGTAGGAGATGCTTGGTTGAGACTCCCACTGGCGTTAGCCGTGGGAGTCTTGGTTCAGCGAGACCATGTAAGCGACGGAGGACTAGGACAAGGTGGAGTATGTTTTGGCCCAGGTGGGGGTGGCGGTATTTGCCATTTCGGGGGTGCTGTCGGCGGCGCGGCAGCGGTTGGATATTTTTAGCGTGGTGGTGGTGGGGTTGCTGACAGCCATCGGCGGCGGCACTCTGCGCGACGTAATTTTGGATGTACCCGTCTTTTGGCTGGTGGATCTCACCGCCTTTTGGGTGGCGCTAGCGGCTTCCTGTATCACCTTCTTGGGCTTTCGCTTTATTCTCAGGTTGCCGCCCCGGTTGCTCTCCTACCTTGATGCCATGGGGGTAGCATTGTTTGCAGTGCAGGCCATCGACAAAACCCTTGCCTTTGGCCATCCGGCGGCGGTGGCGGTGGTGATGGGCCTGATCACTAGCATTGCCGGGGGCATTCTCCGCGATGTTGTCACCCATCGGCCCACCCTGCTGCTATCGCGGGAACTCTACGCCACCCCGATTGTGCTGAGCGGCATTCTCTATGTGGGGTTGCTGCGGTCGCTGCCCTCGCCCCTAGGCCGACTCATGGCCATGGGGCTGATTTTTGGCTTGCGGGCCATCGCCATTCGCTGGCAGTTGTTTTTGCCCCTGCGGCTTACCCTCAAGGTCGATCCCACCCAGTTTGACCCACCGCCAGATTCCTAGGTGCTCTAATCCCTAGGTGCTCTAATCCCTAGGTGCTCCACTATCATCAGCGTTGATCCCCATTTTCCCCAACCGATTGCCTATGACCACCACGCCCACCCCCCTAATCCGCCAACGGGTGATCGACCAAGCCATGACGCTGGGATTTCATCAGGTCGGCATTGCGGCGGTCAACGAGACGCCCAACGCCGCCGAGCAATCTGCCACCGCCCATCTGCACCACTGGCTAAAGCAGGGCCACCAAGCCAATATGACCTGGATGGACAGCCCCAAGCGCCAGGATATTCGCCAGGTTTTGCCGGGGGTGCGCTCGGTGATTGCCGTCGCCCTCAACTACTACACCCCCCATGGCCATTCCAGCGATTCCAAGCACGGCAAAATTTCCCGCTATGCCTGGGGGCGCGACTATCACCGGGTGCTGCACAAACGGCTCAAGACCTTCTCCGACTGGCTACAAGGGGAAGCCCAGGCCACCGAACAGCCCATCCAAGTGCGCTACTACGCCGACACTGGCCCCGTGCAGGACAAATTTTGGGCACAGCAGGCAGGCTTGGGCTGGATGGCCAAAAATGGCAATGTCATCACTCGACAATACGGCTCCTGGGTCTTTTTGGGGGAACTGTTGACTACCCTGGAACTAGAACCCGACCCGCCCCATACCAACCACTGCGGCACCTGCACCCGCTGTCTTGACGCCTGCCCCACGGTCGCTATTACCCAACCCTACAGGGTCGATGCCAACCGCTGCATCGCCTACCACACCATCGAAAACCGAGCCGATACCTTACCCGCCAACATCGTGCCCCATCTGCATAATTGGGTGGCGGGCTGCGATATTTGCCAGGATGTCTGCCCCTGGAATATCCGCTTTGCCCAACCGACGGACGTAGCCGAATTTCAGCCCTATCCCCACAACCTCGCGCCTTCCCTGGCTGATTTGGCCCACCTTTCGGAGGAAGACTGGGACAACCGCTTCCGAGCCTCGGCCCTGCGCCGCATTAAGCCCGCCATGTGGCGACGCAATGCCCAGGCCGCTATGGATTCCTAGGGGGTTTGCACCGCAGGGGAAGGTTCTGACCGCTGGTGCCCTAGGGCGACAGCCTAGCCTTTTTCAAGCGGTTTTCTTCGTACCAGGCGGCAATGGCCGGAACCCACGCCTGGAAATGGGGCCAAATTTCCTCACAGAGCTTTTGGGCTTCTAGCTGGGCATCGGCTTTCCAGCGCAGATCCAGCAGGTGCATGACCGAACGCACATTGGCCGACATCACCCAATGCTGACGAATATCAAAGGGAATGAGCCCCCTGGCATGTTCCTCGGCAAAGCCCTGTTCAATGCGCTGCTTATAGCGACGACTGGCCTCTAAACACCATTCCATATCCTGTTGTCGGGCCTCGGCAGTGTATTCATATTTCTTGCCCTGACGGTCACTATAAAACCCTAGGGGCCGCAGATAGAAAACTTCCTCCACCTCGCGATTGCCGTCTACTACATCTAAAATGCGCTGCCCGGTATAGCGGAAACTCTGAACATCGAAGCTCACGCCTACGCGATGAGTTCTGATTTGCTGCATGGTGCTGTGGGGAAACCAGCCGATGTTGAAGATAATTTGGGGGTGTTCGAGGGGGCCGTAATGGCCGCGTCCACCCTTGAGCAAGTTGGTGACTAGAATGTCGCCACAGCGTTCTTCGCTGGGCCATTTGTCCCGTTCGTGGGCCACAAATTCCTCGGCATAGTCCTGATGCATTGCGGCATACATGGTCTGCTGAGGATTAGCGGTTTGGGAAATTACCTCAACGGTAAACCGATCCATAGGGAATGCCTCAAATCTCTAGTTCAATATAGTCAACAGTGCGCCGTTGCGAAGATCGGGGTGGTGGATCCGTAGCCATTTCAGCGGGCGGAGGGGAGTCCTCACGGGCGGGTGCGGGCAGGGGATCAGCCCAGGGATCGGGTTCTGAGAGGGTCAGATCGGGCAGGGGATCGGATCCGGCGGGTAGGGAATTTCCTTGGGGCGTCGGCTGGCGGAGGAGAGCCAAGCCCTCGCGCACGGCGGATCGCACGATGGGCTCTGGTTCGTGGGCCAGCAGAATGTGAAAACAGTCGATCAGGTGAGACTGCATAGAACCCTCGGCTCCCGCGATGTAAGCGGATCCATCGGGGGCTTGGTGAACGAGGCGCACCAGTTGGCGCACGGCAATCAACCGCTGGAGGGGGTCGGTTTGGGTGAGGTGGGCCAGGGCTTGTTCAAAGCGGTCGGCGGGCGTGGCGGTGGCCCTTGGAGAGGACTGCGCCACAGGAATATCGAGGGTTTGGGTGGTGTTAGCGGATCGCCGCCGCCCATGGACATTCGGGGGGCCATCGGCATCGGCCCGTTTGGTAGGGTGGGGGGTGGTCGTGGAATCGGTCGGGGAACGCAGCAGGGCTACCACAATAAAGAACGTGAGCGCAGTTTGCCCGGTCAATACGAGGGCCATCCATAGGGAGTGGGTGTTCTGCCAGAGGGCTGTAACCGTGTAGGTGCTGGCCCCTAGCATGAGGCTAAGCACAAGGGCCTGTTGACCGAGAGAACGGGGCTGGGGCACCACCGCCTGAATCCGTCGCTGCAGGGCTTGCTGCTGGCTAGGGGACAACTGCTGCAACTGCCGATAGGCCAAGACACCGATGCCCGTAGAAATGACCAGCGCCCCATTCACCAATCCTAGGGCAACGCTGCCCAGCCCCAAGCCCCACAGGTAGGCTTGCTGGGAAGATAGTCGCCCTGGGGCTAAACGAACTTTAGATCGCAAGGGCTCTACCGCTATGGATGACGGAGACCGAGGGGGTGGGGGAGGAACCACGGGGGAAACCACAGGCGCAGTCAGACAGGGATTGCCTTCAAAATTTGCCTTTCAATCTTAAGCTGCTTTGTCCGGCTTGCCCAAGGTGGTTTAGGCTTTCGTATTAAACTGGGCAATTAATGGGGAATAAAGCCAGTGGTGAAGCTTTTGTCCAAGGACAATGGGGTGCTGCACCCCAATCGCGCATGGTTTCGAGATTTGTTGAGTGTGCAGGGGTCGGTCATCCCGGCAGTGCTGCCGCGCACCTTAGTTTGTGCGGTGTTTGCGCTGTTGATTTACGGTCTGCATCGGCGAGGTTGGACGGTATCTTCACCGATGTTGGGTTCGCTGGTGCCTAGCCTGGTGTTGGGCTTGCTACTGGTATTTCGCACCAACACCTCCTACGAGCGCTTTTGGGAAGGGCGCAAGCTGTGGGGCAATGTAGTGAATCAAACCCGCAACCTGGCCCGCCAAATGTGGGTGGCCATTCACGAAAAACAGCCCACCGACCATGACGCCAAGATTGCCGCCATTCGGCTGTTGCCCGCCTTTGCCATTGCCCTCAAGCTGCACCTGCGCGGCCAACCACCCAATCTAGAACTGGAAGGATTAGTCTCTGAAGCCCAGTTTGCCAAGCTTCAGACCATGAACAACCCGCCCCTGGAAATTGCCTTTTGGGTGGCCGACTACCTGCAAACCCAGCAGGTGCAGCACAAACTGCACCCCTACCAGCTCGCGGCTTGTCTCAAAGCCCTAGATGTCCTGGTGGATACCCTGGGCGGCTGTGAGCGCATTCTCAAAACCCCCATGCCCCTGGCCTATTCCATCCACCTGAAGCAGTTGTTGATGCTGTACTGCTTGGCTCTACCCTTTCAAATGGTGGCTTCGGTGGGCTGGGGCACCCCGTTTTTGGTGGGGCTAATTAGTTTTGCGGTGTTTGGCATTGAGGCCATTGGTATTGAAATCGAAAACCCCTTTGGCAACGATCCCAACGATCTGCCCCTCGATACGATCTGTCAAACCATGGGTCAAAACATCGAAGACCTGATCTCCCTGGCCCCCAGCACCGGGATTTGGCAGCAGCCCATTGTCGAAGCGGGGCTAGATCCAGCAGATCAAGGGCCATCACCTGTCCGGACTGGGCATTAACGACATAGCGTCGAAGGCGATCTGGGCTAACTTGACCTGGCCGTTAAAGGCTGGTTTGCCCAGCGGGAATGTGCACCTATTGCTCACCCATGTCGGGTTCCGGGGTCGGTTCTGGCGTGGGTTCAGGTTCTGGGAGGGGTTTGGGGGTCGGTTCTGGCGTGGGTTCGGGAGTAGGTTCGGGAGTGGGTTCAGGGGTCGGTTCAGGCGTGGGGGTGGGTTCAGGGGTCGGTTCAGGGGTCGGCTCGGGCACCTGACTCAGGCTTACCTCGAGGTCGTAGTTGCTTTGGCTTAGCCCCTGCACAGGCCGCAATTGAATGGTATGGCGACCCGTGGTTGATAGCGATCCCTGCCAGCTTTGTACCCGCTCGGCAGCGGCATCCACAGGATTACCCTGGGGATCGAGCACCGTCAGCAGCACCCCCTCGCCCCGAATGCGCGCCAGGATGGTTTGCCCTTCTTCAATCATGACCTGGTAGTTAACGGTTTGGTTGCTGCGCAGGGATCCAGAAACGGTACGGTCTTCGCCGGGGCCAACTCGCAGAGTTTGGTTGAACTCCACCGGACGGTCATCGGGGGTGGGGGTGGCCGTGGCCGTGGCCGTGGGGATGGGTGTCAGGGGGGGAAGGGTGGGGGAGAGGGTAATTTCGGGCACCGTGTTGTCGTCGGATTGGGGCGGACGGTTGAGCAAACTGACCACGATCCAACCGCCCAACCCCGCCGTCAGCGCCAGCGCTGCCCCAATCAGGGCCACCGCCCAAGGGTTTTCCCAAACGGAGGGCGGGGCTTCGACAGCCTGGGGCGGCACGACTTGGGGGGGAGGGTAGGCCCCAGGGGCGACTTGGGTGGGCTGGTACTGTCGGCCAATGGCCACGGTCTTCACCTGGGACGGAGGTGAAACTGGACGCTGGGTGGGCATTGGGGGCAATCCCCCGGCAGATCCTAGGGCCTGGGCCATTTCGCTGACAGACTGGTAGCGATCCCCCGGTCGATAGTTGATGGCGCGGTTGAGCACTTGGGCCAAGCCTGGACTCACGCTGGCGTAGGATGACCAGTTCCAAACGAGGTTGACATCGTCAAAGAGGGTTTGGGGTTCTTTGCCTGTCAGCAGTACGATGGCCGTCACCGCCAGGGCATAGAGGTCGCTGCTAGGGTAGGCCCGCCCCGACTGAATTTGCTCGCTGGGGGCATAGCCCAGCTTGCCCACGGAGGTGGCGTGGGTGGGTGGGGCGGTCATTTGAATGCGGGTAAAGACCTCCTTCACCACGCCAAAATCGATCAGCATCGGCAACTGATCGCTACGGCGCTGCATGATGTTGTCGGGGCTGATGTCTCGATGGATGATGCCCTTACTGTGGATGTGGGCCAACACGGGCAGCATATATTGCAAAAACTGCCGAATTTCGGCCTCCGAGAAGGTCATGCCTTGGCCGAGGCGCTGGTTGAGTAAATCGCGGTAGGTAATGCCATCAATGTAGTCTTGGACGAGGAAGAGCCGCTGATCTTCCTCAAAAATGGCCTGGAACTTAGGAATCTGTGGATGGCTGATGCCATAGAGAATGGCCGCTTCCCGCTGAAAAAGCTGGAGCGACTTCTCGGTCATGTCGTTTTCGCTCTGGGGCTCAAATTCCTTGATGGCACAGCGCTCGTTGAAGCGGCCTAGGTCTTCTGCGAGGTAGGTGCGGCCAAACCCGCCCTGCCCCAAGGGTTGCAGCACACGGTAGCGGTTCTGTAGGGTGGTTCCGGCGGGGATAGGCATTGGCATGGTTGAGCAGACAGCGTCGGCGGATTTATTTTACAGTAGCGTTCTCCGACAGCCGCGCATGTCACGGCATCGGGAAGGTGACGGTCGTCCCCACTGGAGGCAGGGCAAACGGTCTGCCACAATGGAGGGCATTGATGTGCGGGCCGTGATGGGTCGGCAGGGCGAGTCGGGTAATGGCATGGCAATGAAGCAATCCTGGAAGCAAACCCTGAAGCAATCTCTGTTAGGGCGTCCTTTGTTGATGGGGGGGCTGGGAGTGTCGGCCTCGCTCTGGCTGCTGGAATCTACCCACAGCGCCCTATTCGACGGATCTACGCTGCTCAGTGCCTTGGCCTTGGGGTCTGGCCTGTGGTGGTGGCGACACCGACAACCCAACCCTCCTGTGCCCCCCAAGCCTGTGGCCCCCCCGGTGGTGGATCGGGCACGGGTTGTGGCGCAGCTTGAAGCCTTACGGACACTGATTGACACCCTGGAGGAAGAATCGGCCCTAGGGCCAGAACCCGCTGCTTTGACCCCCCACCCCCAGGCCAGGATAGCAACCTACGAAGCCCAGCGGCAGGCCCTGGCCACCGCCCTAGACCGCACTCACCTGCGGGGGGTGGTGATGGGGGATCGGCGCTCTGGCAAAACCACCCTGCTGCGGCACCTCACAGCCATGTCCCTGACATCCGTGACTTGGACTGAGGCGATCCCCCTAGCCCTGGCTACGGCGGCTTCGGTGCCAGGGGCGGTGATTCCAGTGGGGCTTTCCGCTTCAGAATCCGCTTCAGAATCCGCTTCGGCCCATGCCCCCTTTCTGCCAGCCGACCAAGCGCCCGACGTTTTCAATGCCGATGTGGTGCTGTGGGTCACGGAGGGCGATCTGACGGCGTCGGCCCTGAACCAGGTGCGGGCCAGGGTGATCGCTGGACAGGGGGGGGTGGTCGCCTTCAACAAAACCGACCTTTATACCCCCACCGACCGCCAGACCGTCCTTGACCAGCTTCAGCGTCAGGGGGAAAACCTGCCGGGGCCAGTGGCGGTGGTGGCGGTGGCGGCGGCCCCTCGCCCCATGACCGTGCGTCGTCACCAATCGGACGGATCCGTGACAGAATTCCAGGAGCCTGTTTCCCCCCAAATGGCGGATCTGAACGCGGCGGTTGCGGCGCTGGTGCCCCAAGCCTCAGCCCTGGTTGCGGCGACGACCCTACGCCAAGCCGAAGCCCTGCGCCTGTGCATCCAACAGGATCTCAACCAGGTACGGCGACAGCGGGCCATGCCGATAATCGATCAACTCCAGTGGGTGGCGGGGGCAGCGGCCTTTGCTAACCCCGTGCCCACTCTAGATGTCCTGGCTACCCTCGCCATCAATGGGCAGTTGATTTTAGATTTGGGCAAGCTCTACGGTTTTACCCTATCCCTAGAGGAGGCCAAGGCCACCGCCACCACCCTGGCGGGCCTCACGGTGAAACTGGGCCTTGTGGAACTGTCTACCCAGGCGCTGACGGCGGTCTTAAAAAGCCACTTTGCCACCTACCTGGCCGGGGGCACCGTGCAGGGGCTGAGCGCCGCCTATCTCACGCGCATGGCGGGCCTCAGTTTGGTAGATTACTTCGAGCAGGCCGCCCTCGCGGGTACCCCCAGATCAGCCCTCGCCTGGGACACCATAGCCCAGCGGTTGCAAACGGTGATGCAGCACAACCGCCAGATGCCCCTGCTGCAAAACCTGGTCAAACAGGGCCTTAGCATCCTAAAGCCCACCCCTGCCCTGCTCACCGCCAGCGCCCAACGCCCCATCACCCTAAGCCCCACCGACACCCTAGAAGCCGCCGCCCTCCCTCAACCTGGCCCATCTATAATGGACAGACCTTAGGCCAGCCATTCACTGGCCAGCCCTTCATTGACCAGCCCCCGTTGACCGCAGAGAACCGTGCCTTCGTCTCTTCTCCATCGCACCCGCGCCCTCCTTGGCCAAGCGATTGATCGCTATCGTACTCCGTGGTCGCCATCCCGTGAGGGGGGTGCGGTTGGGGCCATGCCCACGGGGCTAGAGGCATGGCAAAGCCTGCAAACCCAGTTAGACACCCGCACCCTGACTGTGGCGGTATTTGGCCTGGTGAGCCGGGGCAAATCGGCGGTGATTAATGCCTTGGTGGGCAAGGCCATCCTCGAAACGGGGCCACTCCACGGGGTAACGCGCTGGCCTCGGTCGGTGTATTGGCAACCGGAGGATTGGGTCGCTACCGATGGCACACCCTGGCAGGTGGAATTGGTAGATACCCCCGGCCTCGACGAAGTGGGGGGAGACGGGCGGGCGGAGATGGCCCAAACCGTGGCTCAGCGGGCGGATTTGATTTTGTTTGTGGTGGCGGGGGAAGTCACGCCCCAGGAGTACCAGGCCTTGGCGGAACTCTACCGCCAAGACAAACCCCTGCTGCTGGTGTTTAATAAGCTCGATCTCTACCCCGACCTCGACCGCCAGAGCATTGATGACCGTCTCAACCATCTTCGCCAGACCCTAGCGGCTGAAGTGGGCAGGGTGCCCTCCTTCGCCGTAGATGCGGTGGTGATGGTGGCGGCGAGTCCGGCCCCTGTGCCCGTGCGTACCGAGTGGCCCGATGGCCGCATTCAGCAGACCTGGGAAACCCCTCCGCCCCAGATGGATGCCCTGCGGCAGGCTCTCGTGACGCTGGTGCAGCGGGACGGGGAAACCCTAGTGGCCCTCAATGCCCTCCAGCGGGCGCGCCCGCTAGAGGCCGACTGGGTGCGTCAGATGGCCCAAATTCATGGCGAACAGGCCGATGCCACCCTTTGGCGGTTTGCCCAATACAAGGCGCTGGCCGTGGCCCTTAACCCCGTGGCCGGACTGGATATGGTGGGCGGCGTGCTCAGCGATTTGGTGATGATTCGCACCCTGGCCCGGATCTACGGGTTCCCCCTCACCAACCACGAGGCGGGGCGGCTGTGGCGGGCAATTTTGAAAAGCTCTGGGGCACTGTTGCTCAGCGAACTGGGCAGCGGGCTACTGGGGGCAGGTAAAACCGCCGCCACCCTCATCAGCCTAGGCGACGGGTTAACGGGGATTCCCGCCCTCGCCGGAGCCCTCACCGTCCAGGCTAGTGCGGCGGGCTATGGCAGTTATGTTGTGGGTAAGGCGGCCAAAACTTACCTAGAACGGGGCTGTACCTGGGGGCCAGAGGGCATCAGCGCCACCCTAGCTGAGATCCTGCAAGAAACCGCCACCTCCCCTGCCCTCGCCCGCCTGCGCCAGACCATTGCCACCAGCCTGGTGACTGGGGAAGTTGCCACCGACGCTGGCGAGGTAGGGGCAAGGGGGCAGGCCGATGGCGCGCCGTTCGCTCCCAACGAGCCTCCGAGGGACTAGGTTTCTGATACGATCAGCAATTCATGACCAACCTACACCTATCGCTGCTCCGGGTGGCGAAATGCCCTTGTTCTACAACCCCATTCCCTCGGTATTTTGCCTAGTGGCGTTGGCCTAGTCGGTCAATTTTCCCAGCCTGTCGCAGAGCCATAGGGGAATGGGTACCCTGAGGTCTAAGACGAGTGGGGGCCATATCCGCCTATCACAAATCGTTCAGCCGTGCACTATGCAATGCCGTGTCCCAGGACGTTTTAGTATCGTTATCCATCGACGTGTGGCTGGATGCCTGTCCGCCCTTCCTAACCCCGCAGACCCCCGTAGGGGAGGCAGCTCAGGTGCTGATGGGTCAGGCGAGTCGTTGCGCCTTGGTGAGCACCCTGGAGGGAGGAATTGCCATCTACAGCGATCAGGATGTGACGGCGGCGGTGGGGGATGGCGTTGACCTGAGGACGACCCCCATTGGTACAGCGCCGCTGACCCCGGCCCTCACCCTACCACGGAGCGCCTCGCTGGCTACGGCCCTCACCCTGTTAGCCCGCACCTCGGCCCCTGGGCTGCTGGTCTTAGACGATCAGGGGCAACCCTGCGGGTTTCTCAGTCGCGCTCGCCTCGCCCAGGCCCAGGTCTCCCTGGCAGCGGCAGTTTCGGGGACAATGTCTCCAGCGCCTAGGCAAGCAGGGGGAGCATCACCGTCGGCGGATGAGGGACTGACCATGATCACCCACATCCACTACCAGTTGCTAAGCCTGCGTCATCAGAACCAACTGCGGGTATACCAGCGCTGCCTCAAGTTGATGGGGCTGACCAGTCGGGCCAGTCGGGCCGCGTTGTTTACGCTGCACCACCACGAGGGATCGGATACTTGGGCCAGCCTGCGTACCGCCTGGGAACAGCCTGGATTACCCGCCCTGTTGGGGGAATCGCGATTGCAGAATATTCCCCCCGATACCCTACAACGGTGGCATGGCCTGTTGGCTAAGGGTAGCGTCATCCACGGTATGTGGGCCGATTTTCCACCGTCGGAGCAAGCCTTTTTAGCCACCCTAGAGGCGGAGTCGGCGCTCATTTTGCCCCTGCGCTACCGCAGTCGGTATTTTGGCTTTTTGTGTTTTACCCGCTGCCCTCAGCTTGGGCCATGGCCCACCAAAACCATCAAACTGCTGCGGACAGCGGCCATCAGTATGTCCCTCAGCTTTGAGCAAGGGTATACCCGCCAACGGCTGAAGGAGACGGAAACCACCTTTGCCAGCCTGTTCCACCACATCCCCGATCCCATCGCCATCACCACCTTTCCGGAGGGCCGTTATCTGCTGGTCAATCGGGGCTATACCCAATGCTTAGGTTGGGACGAGGCGAACCTGGTGGGGCAAAGTCCGCGAGCGTTGGGGGTCATCCACAACCGGCGGCAGTTTGTGCAGTTACGGCGACAGTTGTTGCAAACCGGGTGGGTGAGTAACGCCGAGATCGACACTCGCACCGCCGATGGCCAGATCAAAACCCTGCTGGTGTCGTCGGAACTCACCGAATTTCAAGGCCAAACCTGTCTGCTGTCCATTGGTAAAGACATTACCGAACGCCAGCAGAACCAAGCGGCAATTAATGCGGCGGAGGCTCGGTTTCGGGCCATCTTTGAGCAGGTGAGTGTGGGCATTTGTCAGGCCGATTCAGATGGACGGCTGGTGGATGTCAACCCCGGCATGTGCAAGATGCTGGGCTACAGCCGCGCAGAACTGATGCAAAAAACCTTCCAGCAAATTACCTATCCGGCGGATCTCGATCTCGACCTGACCCAGTATCAGCAGCTTATGGCGGGCCAGATTCCTGCCATGGCCATCGAAAAGCGCTACCTGCATCGAGAGGGTTATCCCATTTGGGTAACGCTGACGGTGTGCCTGGTGCGGGATGAACAGGGGGTGCCCCTGTTTAGCCTGGGCGTGTCTCAAAATATTGAAGATCGCAAGGCGGCGGAATTGGCCCTGCGCCGCAGCGAAGAGCGCTTTGCCCTGGTCATCGAAAATAGCAAAGTGGGGGTGTGGGACTGGCATCCCGAGACCAATGAGCTTTACGTTAGCCCCAATCTCCAATCGCTGTTGGGCTGCCCAGCAGGCAACCTCACCATGGATCACTGGCTGTCCCAGGTGCATCTAGAGGATGTGGCTGGGTTGAAGGACACCCTCATGCAGCACCAAACCCAGCCCCACCCCTTTGAGCAAACCTACCGCATGGTGAACCACGGTGGCGGCGTACGCTGGATTTTGTCGCGGGGGCAACGCATTGGCGAGGCCGACCACGGCCCCCTGCGGCTGGCGGGAACCCACACCGACATCACCGACCTAAAGCAGGCCGAGGTCGATATCCAAGCCTCCCACCAGCACATCACCGACATCCTAGAAAGCATTACCGACGCCTTTTTTGCCCTAGATCGCCACTGCCAGTTTACCTACCTCAACCAGCGGGCAGAACAGCTACTCCAGCGGCCTGCGGCGGATCTGCTCGGCCAAAATGCTTGGTACGAGTTTCCCGAACTGCTCGGTACCGAATTTTCTAAGCAGTTTTTGCAGGCCATGGCCCATCGCCAAAGTGTGGCCTTTGAGGAATATTCTGTCATCACCCAAAGCTGGTATGACGTCCATGTTTACCCCACCCAGGAAGACGGCCTAGCGGTATATTTCCAAGACATCACCGAGCGACGGCTGGCCTACCAAAAAATTGAGCACCAAATTCGCCGCGAACAGGCCCTCAATCGGGTTATCCAGGCGATTCGGAGATCCCTTGACCTCGAGACGATTTTTGCCACCGCCGCCCGCGAAGTGGCCCGATTGTTGCAGGTAGACTACGTCAATATCCAGCGCTACCAAGACAGTTCCCTGGTGTGGCAGGTGGTGGCCGAGTATCGCACCCAGCCCGATCAGGTGAGTCTACTGAACCAAGTGGGCACGGCGGGAGAAACACCCATGACTCAAAGGCTACGGCGGGCAGCCGTTGTCACCCTCTCCGCCGCCGAGCCCAGCCCCCCCCTGCTGCAAGCCCTTCCCGGTGCTTGGCTGCTGGTGCCCCTGGCCGTCAGCGAGGCTCAGCCTTGGGGCTGTTTAGGGATTCACCGCCCCACCCAGGCCAGCGCCACGGTGTGGCAAACCTCGGAAATTGAGCTGGTGTCCACCGTGGCCGACCAGTTGGCCATTGCCATTCAGCAGGCCCAAACCCTCGAACAAGCCCGCCACGACCTCGAGGAACGCCAGCGGGCCGAGGCACGCCTGAAGGAAGCCCAGCGCATTGCCCACACCGGAAACTGGGAACTGCGCCTGCCCAGCCGCACCCTGCTGTGGTCGGAGGAAATGTTTCGCATCTACGGCCTCGCCCCCCACCCCCATCCCCTCTCCCTAGAGGATCAACTGGATGCCCTAGATGAGGGGGATCGTTACCAGTGGCAGTATCACCTGGCCATGGCCTGTCTCGATGGCCAAACGCTGAATCTGGAGGGCACTATCCGACGACCGGATGGGGGGCGGCGGGTGGTGCAACTGTTGGGTCGGCCCCAACGCAACGAGGCGGGCGACATCGTGGGCCTGGTGGGTACCCTCACCGACATCACCGAACGCAAGCAAATCGAAGAACGCCTCGCCTACGAAGCCCTCCACGATCCGCTGACGGGGATTCCGAACCGGGCCTGTTTTATGGAGCAGTTGAATGCCGCCGTGCAGCAGGCCAAAACCGGCTCCGACCAAGCCTTTGCGGTGCTGTTTATCGACCTTGACCGCTTTAAGGTCATCAACGACAGCCTCGGCCATTTGGTGGGCGATCAGCTTTTAATTGAATGCGCCCATCGCCTGGGGACGGTGGTGCGAGGGCAGGATTTGGTGGCCCGCCTAGGGGGCGACGAGTTTGCCATTCTCATCAACGACATTACCACCCTAGATGAGGCGGTGCAGGTGGCTGAACGCATCCACGACGTTTTGCGCATTCCGGTGCTGCTGGAGGATCGGGAGATTTTTATTAGCGCCAGCGTGGGGGTGTCGTCTAATTTGACGGGGTCGGTGGAAGCGGTGGATTTTCTGCGCGATGCCGACACCGCGATGTATCGGGCTAAGCACAATGGTCGCGGTCGATCCGCCCTGTTCGATCCCCAGATGTATGAGCAGGTGAACACCCAACTCACCCTCGAAAACGACCTCCAGCGCGCCCTCGAACGGGGTGAACTGCGGCTGGCCTACCAACCCATTGTTAACCTGCAAACCTCCCAGGTGGTAGGCTTCGAGGCGTTGCTGCGGTGGTACCATCCCCAATGGGGCGTCATTTCACCCAGCACCTTCATCCCCCTAGCCGAGGAAACCGGGCTCATTTTGTCCCTGGGTGAGTGGATACAAACCACCGCCTGTCAGCAGCTACAGCAGTGGCGGCAGCACCTACCCCAAGCCACCGAGTTAATGATCAGCGTCAACCTATCGGTGAAACAGTTTGCCAATCCCAACCTGATCGCCAGCATTGATGCGGCCCTGACCACCGCCCACCTCGATCCTCACTACCTCCGCCTGGAAATCACAGAAAGCGCCCTGATTGAAAATCCCGAAACCGCCGAATCGCTGCTGTCGGCCCTGCGGGAACGCGGTATTCAGACCTGCATTGACGACTTTGGCACGGGCTATTCCTCCCTCAGCATGGTGCATCGATTCCCGGTGCAAATCCTCAAAATTGACCGTTCCTTCACCACCCGCCTGGAGGGAGACCCACGAGGGGTAGCCATGGTGCAGTCGATTCTGGCCCTAGCCCAAAGTTTGGGGATGAATGCCATTGCCGAAGGGGTGGAAACGGTGGCCCAGTGGCAGCAGCTTCAGCAGTTGGGCTGTCCCTATGCCCAGGGCTACTACATCGCCAAGCCCCTCCTGGCGGATGAGGTGGAATCGTTTCTGCAACGGTGGCCCTTGGCCTTACCCGCTGCCCCTAGGCCATCTATCGGGGTGGCCCCTGGGGAATGATGCCAAGACTACATGCCCGTTTTGAAAACTGTGCGTATACTGAGGGCACTTTATCCCATCTCGTCCTTGGTCATGGATCCGTTTAGCCGTCGCACCAAAATTGTGGCCACCATTGGCCCCGCCAGCAGTTCTAAGGCCACCCTCAAACGCATGATTGAGGCCGGAATGAACGTGGCCCGCCTCAACTTTTCCCACGGCAGCTACGAAGACCATGCCCGCATGATTGCCCTGCTGCGGGAAGTCTCGGCAGAACATGACACCCCCATCACCCTGCTGCAAGATCTGCAAGGCCCCAAGATTCGCGTCGGTCACCTACCCGATGGGGCTATCCATCTCCAGGAGGGGCTGACCGTTGATTTGGTGCCCCTGGCGGAGGCGGAACATTTCCCCGGCAGCGTTGGCATCGACTACCCCTACCTGGCGGATGAAGCCAAGCCAGGAATGCAGGTGCTTCTGGATGACGGTCTGCTGGAACTGGAGGTGGAGGACGTCACCCCACCCAAAATCACCTGCCGCATTATCCAGGGCGGAATGCTGAAAAGCCGCAAGGGCGTTAACCTGCCCGACCTGAATTTACAACTGCCCTCCCTCACCGAAAAAGACAAGCAGGACGTGGAGTTTGGTGTTTCCCATGGGGTGGATATCATTTCCCTCAGCTTTGTGCGGCAGGCGGCGGATATCCTCACCCTGAAGGCCTTGCTGGCGGCCAAGGGCGGCGAAGATATCCCCGTGCTGGCCAAAATCGAAAAACCCCAGGCTATCCGCAACCTCGACGAAATCCTCTCGGTGGTGGATGCCATCATGGTGGCCCGGGGCGACCTAGGGGTGGAAATGCGGGCGGAGCGGGTGCCCCTGCTGCAAAAGCGGATCATTCGGGAATGTAAAGAGCGCAATATTCCGGTGATTACCGCCACCCAAATGCTGGAGAGCATGATCCACAACCCCCGCCCCACCCGTGCCGAAGCCAGCGACGTAGCCAATGCCATCATCGATGGCACCGATGCAGTGATGCTGTCGGGTGAGTCGGCGGTGGGCTCCTTCCCGGTGCAGGCCGTGCAAATGCTGGCCCGCATTGCCCGCGACGTGGAGCAAGATCTCGCCTTCATCAATACCCCCGCCTTCAAAGACGACGAAACCCACGTTTTGGGTGAAGCCCTCAACGTCATTGACAGTACCCTCAATCTGCGGGCCATTGTTTGCTTCACCGAAACCGGATATACCGCCAAAATTGCCTCTAGCGAACGGCCCAAGGCTCCGGTGGTGGCCTTCACCCCTAACGACAAGGTTTATCACCACATGAACCTGATTTGGGGCGTTCATCCGTTGTTGATCGACTCACCGCCGCCCACCTTCGAGGCCATGGCTGAAACCGCTGAAACGACCCTAAAAAGCCGAAATCTTGCTAAACCAGGCGATAAGTTGCTAATTATGGGCGGTATTCCGGCCAAGATTTCCCAGGGGACGAATTTCCTCAAAATTCACACGGTTCATAGCGATTAGCGCCAGGGAAATGGGCCAACCCTGACCAGCCGATTCTGATGAATGGAATCCTGAGGAAGCCTGGTCAACTTACCCTAACCTCAGTTCGGGTTAACCTTAACAGCCCCATGCCCTGGCAGCCCTCACCCTCTCCTTCCTCCCTGGAAGCTACTGCTTATACACAAGTTTCTATTCCGCTGGGTTCCTAGGGTTGATCCCCCCTAGCCCCCCTTAAAAAAGGGGAAATCGGCTTCAAAGTCCCCCTCTTTAAGGGAGATTTAGGGGGATCTTCAAGGACTTGTGGCACGAAAACAAGATTTGTATAAGCAGTAGCCCTGGGAGAGGGGGGCGCTTGCTTCCCGTCAGGGTAAGCTACCAGGGGATCTGGTCACTAGGTCTAACCCGAACTGAGGTTACGCAAGGTTGGGCCAATTGGGAAGTGGGGATCGCCAAGCAGGATTCGGCCTTAATCGGGCAAGTACCCTAGCGAGAGGAGGTGAGGTGATCTCGCAGCAGCGGCAAATCCTCCTTCAAAAAGATCGCCATGCGTCCCAAATAAGGGGTGCCCGTTTCGCCGTAGGCCAGTTCATACCAGTAGGCAAAGCGTTCGCCGGATCGCACCGCCCCCACTAGGATGAGGTTGGGCCGATCGGGGCTGGAACTGCCGGGGTATTCAAACAGAACGTCTCCCTGGCGATAGTCGTTGAAAATTTGGGGGCCGTAGATCAGCCGTAGGGATTCCTCCAGGCGGTCTACGGTAATGGCGTTAGCGTGGTCTACTAGGGTGAAGCGCTCGGTACGAATGATACGGCGGGCCTGGGTGGGCATGGCTCCAGCCACCGGAAAAAGCGAGGCCTGAAAGGAAAACCGCTGACCGGGGCTAGGGGTACGATTGAGGCTGAGGCGCTCGTTGGGGGCGGGGCTAAGGGTGGGGTTATTGCGTATCCAAGACTCGGCCACGGGGATCGATTGGCCCGGCAGCGCAAGCCCAGGCTGGGCCAGCAGCCCTACGATACCCAGAGCAATTCCCCAACCTAGGGCCATGGGTGTCGCCCCCTTAGAAATCGCCCAGGTAGGCATTGCCCAGGTAGGCATTGCCCACGGAGGAATCGAGACTGCCCCTAGGGAGAATGCGGCCATCAGTTCACCTCACAATCGCGGATGCTCAGACACCCGTGCCCCATGATAGCGACTTGTGATTGGTTTGACGCACCTCGGCCAGAACGATGGGCCATGCCCCTAGATGCCAGCCCCGTCGAAGAACTCGTCAATGGTGCGATCTTGAATGCGGCAGAGCATCCGATCTCCTCGGTTGGCGGCCACTACGCTGGCCAACTCATGCTCTAGGCTGGGGGAGGCCTGGTTGAGCGCCTGCATCTCTCGTTCTAGAGCCTCAATGCGATCCACCAGAGCGCGGATCACCTGGGCCTCCGAATCGGGAAGGCGACCATGATCGAGGGGCTCTACCCGTTCGCCAGAACGATAGACTACGCGCCCCGGCACCCCGACCACGGTGCAGTCGGAGGGCACTTCGCGCAGTACCACAGAACCCGCCCCAATACGAACGTTATTGCCGACTTGAATATTGCCGAGCACCTTGGCCCCGGCCCCCACCACCACATTTTCGCCCAAGGTGGGGTGGCGCTTACCGCTTTCTTTTCCGGTGCCGCCTAGGGTAACACCCTGGTAAATGAGCGCATAGTCTCCTACGATGGCCGTTTCGCCAATCACGACACCCATGCCGTGATCGATGAAGACGCTTCGGCCAATGGTAGCCCCAGGGTGAATCTCAATACCCGTGAGGAATCGAGCCAGGTGGGACAGCATCCTAGGCAGCACCGGAATGCCAAGGTTCCACAGCCAGTGGCTGAAACGGTGCATGGCTAGGGCATGGAAGCCTGGGTAGGACGTCAGCACCTCTAGCCAGTTGCGGGCAGCGGGGTCGCGCTCAAAAACGACGCGAAAATCTGCAACCAGAGTTTTAAGCACAGGTTTTCAGAAGAATCAGCAAGGGCATTCATATCCTAGCGTGGGATGGGTGATCCCTGACAGGGCTAGGGGCTAGCGGTGAGGGAGTAGTTGAGGCGCTGGCCTTGGCTATGGGCTCCCACCCAGATCTGGTAGGTTCCGGCAGGGAGATTTTGGGCCTGAATTTGGGCATCGGGATTACGGCGGCTGATGTCTTCGCCGCAGTAGACGAGATCCTCACTAGGGCCTTGCAGCAGCAGGGTGGTATCGTTACCGTCGCTGTTGACCTGAAGGGTAAGCTGGCTGATGGGTTCCTGGAGGGTGAGAATGTGGTCGGGGTTGGTGTCAGCAAACCCTGTGCAAATGATGCCCCGCTGATCGCGCATGGCCACATTCGCCATGGAGAAAATTCCGGCGGTGACGCCATTGACCGTGGCGGTGGGCTGGCTGGCGGATAGGGTGATGGGGGCAAAGTTGGCGGTCTGGGCTAGGGCAGCGGTGGCTCCTAGCCCCCCTAGGGCGAGAAGTGCCAAGGCCATAGATCCATAGCGGTGATGTTGGGTCGCCATGATGTTCCCTTTCACTCCAGTAACTTCCTCTACGATGCGCCACCGGGGCTACCCAATACTCCCCCGGTGGACAGAAGTTAAACTGTCTGGGTAGGTTGTCGGCAGGACATCCAAAGTCTTGTGACGACCCTTTTGGGTATGCTCAAGGCAGCACATGGGGGACACGATGGAAATCTTGTGGTTACTGGTCTGTGGCGCGGTGGCCTGGATGGTGGCCAATGCGGTGGATTGGCTCCCCAACCTGGGGCAAATTTTGCTGCCCTCTAAAGGGGTCATGCTGCTCTTGGGGGTAGGCGTCGTTACCTGGCTACTCCATGGGGACTAGAACAGGGAAAGACCTGTGGCAGAACGATCTATGCAGAACGACCTATCTAGAACAAACACCGAATGCAGGACAGCGCTAGAGTTGGGGTTGATGCTCTATGGGCAGACCCTTATCTAGCGGCATCCTCGATGCTATCCCCCGCTGGATTGGCGGCAACTTGGGGAACGATGCCAAGGCTGTTGCGGCTGCCGGTAAGTACCTCGACGGCTCGCTTCAGTTTGGCCTCTAGGTAGCGCTTATGATCGACTAGCTGACGGAGTTTTTGGTGACGGGCGATGGCTAAACTGAGGGTAGACACCTGTTCGGGAGGACAGGGCATACATTGCAATTGGCCATCGGAGTCTAGACTGCACAACCGATAGCCAGATTCCGATGCCGTAGCCCCTGACGGGGGCTGGGAATCTTGATCTAGAGTTTCGCAGATCCGATCTACATAGCCGGATAGGGCTTGGGGATCGGCATGGCGCAACAGGGCTGCCGCCTGATCGGGCTGAGGGGGGGTGGGGCCATCCATGGCCTCTAGCCAGCCATCTACAATCGGCCCTTCCAGGTAGAGATCCTGAATCATCTGCACCGTTTGTCGCAGGTCGCTATGCCAAGACTCCACCGCCCCATGAATATCCTGAAGCACCTTGAGGGCGAGGGCTGGATTAGCGTCGTGGCGATGGCGGCTAAAGATGGGGCGCTTTCCCGGTGGTAAACCCGACATCAGGGTTGGATCACCAAGGGGAAGCGATAGCCCCTGTTCCTGGAGATTTCCCTGGCGGGCCGGAGTTGCTCTGGGGCTGAGGTCAAAGGATACGGGCTTACGCACCGGACGCGGCGGTAAAGGTCCGACGGGGGTAGGAGCGACAGGCTGGGACGGTTCAAGATTGGGCAAACTAGCCATGGCAACAGACAATCACTATGCCGGAGCAATGCCAAAAACGACATCGGAGCAAAAATGACCCTCGGTGGCACAACCCACCCAAGACCAAACCTATGGACAATTTATACCTGAATATGGGAAGGTTGCGCCATCTATTTTCCTCCCGATTTGGTTGCTACAGTAAGTGGTCAATAATCACCGCAGATACCGCTGAAAACAGCGTAATGCCAAGGCCGACAAAGGGGTTTTGGCCCTGGCTGACGGCGAGGGTGGTAATGACGCCTGCGCCTAGGGCTGCAATGGCAAGGGCGTTGATCCAGTCTTTTTCTAGGTTGTGCATGGGTGTTATCAAGGAATTAATGGGAGGCTGACCTGCATCCAAAAACGATCCCTAGCGGAAAACGATCCCTGAGGGGTAGATAGCCCCTCAGCCGATCGAACGTTTCCTGGATTCGCTCAGCGTTTCCTAGGTTTTTAGTTTGAGACCCCGAATTTATCACCCTGTTCAGGGGAAAATGGATGCCCTAGAAAAAACTGAAATTAACCTTTAGGCTTAGTCAAAATAGTTAACATTGCCCGAATCCCTGATGGGCCTTAGCCAGGGGAGCGATGGCGGCCTCTGGCCCCAGGAGCACAATGGTGGGGTCTTGGAAGAAGGCTTGGGCCACGGCTTCGGTGTCGAGGGCGGTGACAGCGTTAACCAGATCGGGGAACTGGTGGTCAAATTCGACCCCCAGTCCCAGGATTTCGTACCAGCCCAGCAGTTGAGCCAGTTGGGCATTGGTTTGTTTGCCGAGGGCGTATTGGCCTAGGAGTTTGTTCTTGGCCGCTTGCAGGTCATCGTCGGTGAGCAGAGTTTCCCGCAGGCGTTCTACCTCAAACCGCAGCCCCTCTAGGGCAGTGGCGGCGTTTTCGGGGGCGGTGCCGATGTAGGCGACAAACTGCGACTGACTGAGACGCGTGGGATAGAAGGCCGATACGTCGTAGGCAAGGCCCCGTTTTTCCCGCAGTTCCACAAACAAGCGACTGGAGAGACCATTGCCTAGGTAGGTGTTGATCAACTTGAGGGCGGCGTAGGCCGGATGCTGAACGGCTGCGCCCCCATAGCCCACCATGACAATAGCCTGGTTGGTCTCTTGGAAAATAGGGAGGCAGGCCGTGGTGGGTTCTACCGTCGGAAAGTTGAGGGCTAGGGGGGGAACGGGTGGCCGGGGCCAATCCCCGAGGGTGCGCTCCACCTCGGCTACGGCGGCTTCGGGGCTGATGCGGCCCACCACCGTTACCACCACGTTATCGGGCCGGAAGTGCTGGCGATGGAAGTCTAACAACTGAGCCTGGGTGAAGGCGGCAACACTGGCCTCGGTGCCAACGCTAGAGAGGGCGTAGGGATGAGACCCGTACATGGCCTGCCGTAGTTCGTTAAAGGCTACGGTGAAGGGCTGCTCCTGCATGGATCGGATTTGCTGGAGCGTGAGCCGCTGCTCTAGATCAATTTCTGAGGGGGGAAAGCTGGGGTGGCGCAGCAGTTCGGTGGCAAGGGTGAAGATCGCCTCGAAGTCGGCGGCGACGGTTTTCAAGCTGATGACGCTGTAGTCGGCGGTGGCATCGGTGCCGAGGCTGGCCCCCACGGATTCTACCGCTTCTGCAATGTCCATCGAAGAGAGGTGGTTAGTGCCCTTGGTGAGGAGCCCCATCAAAAAGCTGACCAGTCCTGCATTATCGGGAGTTTCTAGGGCGCTACCCGCCCGGATAAAGATACGGGCCGAGATAATGTCGGCGACGGGGTTTTCGAGGGCCAACACCGTTAGCCCATTGGCCAAGACGGTGCGGTGAAGACGGGGAGCGTGGAGGAGAGAGGCTGTCACAGGCGGGAAGAGGGGATAGGGGATAGGGGAAATAAGGGGAAGCGGCGAGAAGGGCGGATGTAGGGTGTTCCATCGCCCTAGGCGGGACGCAGAATCGTGGAAACATAGCGCAGGGGCGTGAGATATTGCCCAACGACCTGGCGCAGGTTTGCCTCAGTGTAGCTTTGCACGGTGGGCACATAGGTGAGGCAGTGGTCGGCGGTGGCCAGGGTGCCGTAGTAGCCGTAGAGGCCCGCGATTTGGCCAGGGGCTTCGGTGGAAAAGGCGTAATCGTTGCAGAGCAAGCGTTTGGCCCTAGACAGTTCGGCTTCGGGAATGGGCTGGGTGGCCAGTTCGCTGAGGCGATCGCAGATGATGGCTTCCACGCGATCCACCTGATCCGCCTCTAGCCAAGCCTGAATGGTGAACAGACTGCAATCCCGCTGGAGGGAAAAACTGGCGGCCACATCCTGCACCAGTTGGCGCTCCTCTCGCAGTTCTCGCACCAGCCGCGAACTGCGGCCCTGGGCCAGCAGGGCCGAGATCAGGTCAAGGCCAAAGGCGGTGGGCAGGTCGGCAATGCCGGGGCTAATCCAGGCCATCGACAGGCGGGCCTGTTCTAGACGAGGCAGAGTGAGAATATCGCGGTGAACCCCCTGGGGTTGGGGCAACGGGGCCGGATGGGGCACTGGGCAAGGGGCTGGGCTGGGAAAGACCCGAAAGGCATGGCGCACCATTTCCACCGTCGGTTCGAGGGGTAGCCCCCCCGTAATCACCACAGTCATATTTTGGGGCTGGTAGTGGGCCTGGTGAAAGCAGCGCATTTCCTCTGGGGATCGCTGCTTGAGGATATCTGCCGTACCCAGCACCGGGCGTCCGTAGGGATGAATTTGGTACACCTGCTCTGCCATAGCCTGATACCCCAGCCAGTCAGGATCATCCTGGGCTTGGCGAATTTCCTCAAGCACCACCTGCCGTTCCCGCACAAACTCATCGGCGGGGATGGCCGCGTGCAGCAGCAGTTCTGCCAGGTAGGGCAGGGTGGCGGGCAGCATTTCGGTGGCAATGGTGATAAAAAAGTGGGCGTAGTCGTGGCTGGTGGCAGCGTTGGTCATGCCACCCTGGGTCTCGATGGCGTAGTCAAACATCCCCGGTGGCAGTTGATCGGTGCCCTTAAAAATCATGTGCTCTAGGAAGTGGGCCATGCCCGCCCATTCCGCAGGCTCTACCAAGGCCCCGGCCTTCACCCACACATCGGCCACGACCACTGGGGTTGCCGCAATCTCTTGATGAATGAGCGTTAACCCGTTCTCTAACTGAATGACGCTGGCGGGAAAATCAACCAAGTTCAACGGGCCAAACCTTGCGCAACAACCTGCAAACCCCGTTCCCATGCTCTCATTCAACAATGACCAACAGGCCGCAAATAGACCCATTGTTAGACCCAAGGTTTAGGTGGGGCAACCGGGCCGAACCAGATTGGTGATGGCGTTAGTGCTGGGATTTTCGTTTATTTTAGCGCCTCCGGCCTCCACGATAGCCCTGGTCTAGCCTTGGACTTCGGGTGATCCTTTTCCGTTACAGTCCTTTACGTTAGGATGCAGGCATATCCCTTTTATCGATGGCATGGAGTGAGAGACGGTTTATGGTGCAGAAAATTCAAAAAAACGACGACGAATGGAAGCAGCAGCTTACCCCTGAGCAATACCAGGTGACGCGCAAGCATGGCACCGAGCGGGCCTTTACCGGGGCTTATCACGATAACAAGGCTCCGGGCACCTATACCTGTGTTTGCTGCGGGACAGAACTGTTCTCCTCCGATACTAAGTACGACTCTGGCACCGGCTGGCCCAGTTTTTGGGCTCCCCTCAAGGAGGAAAATGTGGCAACCAAGCGCGATGTGAGCCTCTTCATGGTGCGGACTGAAGTCCTCTGTGCGGCCTGTGATGCCCACCTGGGCCATGTGTTCAACGATGGGCCAGCCCCGACTGGGCAGCGCTACTGCATGAATTCCGCTGCCCTCAAGTTCCAACCTAAGGAAGCCTAGGAGCGCGGTGGATCTCTACTGCGCTATCCAGGGTGACGGCGCACCGATTCTATGCCTCCACGGCCATCCCGGATCGGCGCGTACGATGGCGGTGTTTTGTGATCGGTTGTCGAGCCAGTACCAAACCCTGGCCCCAGATCTGCGCGGCTATGGGGCCAGCCAAGTGCGCCAGCCCTTTCGGCTAGAGGAAAGCCTAGAGGATTTGGTGACCCTGCTGGACCGCCGGGTCATTGGCCGATGCTGGGTGCTGGGCTGGTCGTTAGGGGGCATTTTGGCCCTAGAACTGGCTCTGCGCTACCCCGACCGGGTGCAGGGGCTGGTGCTGATCGCCACAGCAGCCCGTCCGTTGGGCAATCACCCTCGTCCTTCCTGGCTGGAGATGGTGAATACGGGGCTGGCTTCGTTGATCAACTTGGCTATTCCCGGCCATCCTTGGGTTATTCAGGGGCTAGGACGTCGTTCGCTGTATCGCTACCTGCTGCAACAGCACACCCCAGCAGCCTATCAACGCCTTGCCCAGGAAGGGTTTTGGGCCGTCGTCAACACCTCTCGCCATGCCCACCAAGCCCTCAACCGAGCCATAACCCAGGGCTACAACCGCTTGCCTGCCCTCGGCCAGATTACGGTGCCCTGTCTGGTGCTTTGCGGTGAACAGGATCGCCACATCACGGCCCAATCTAGCCTAGAAACCGCCCGCCACCTGCCCCAGGCCGAAAGCCACTGCTATGCCAACACCGCCCATCTGCTGCCCTGGGAAATCCCCGATCTGCTTTTAAATGACATCGAGGCATGGCTAGAGCGCCACGCCTCGACCAGGACAGCGACCCTAGGCTGATGAGGGCCACCGTCTAAATGTTGTCCCTAATCTCTAGGGTTGACCGCTAAATGCCGGTGAAGTAAAGCCCCCAAAGGGACTACTGTCCCACTCCTCGGTGATGGTGAGCTGAGCCGGGTCGCTGCATCGCTGGATGGAGGTACGGATATTCATAGCTCCTTCCTGCTCCAGGTCTTCGATATAGCCCCCTTTTAGGGCTTCGGCCTCGGCTTCGCTATCGAAGGGGCCAAAGTAGTAGGTGCAGATGGGCTGACTGGTTTTAATCTCAAGCCACCAAGCCTTTCTAAAGCCCAAGAAGTCTTCTAAAAAACGCCCGAAAGAAGTTTTCATAGTTTCTGCCTATTTCGTCTGCCTATCACACTGCCGACTGCATGACCACTGAGCGTTACGCTTCAGGACTGCCAGGGGGGAGCGCTATCCCTTCTTTGTTTATACTGGTTTGCTTTTGATTTTGCAAAGAGGAAATTTGGATTTGCGCTGCCCATCGATGACGATAGATCTCATAGAGCGCCATGCCTGTAGCCACGGATGCATTTAGGCTGGGAACCGTTCCTTTTAGGGGAATGGAAATGAGCACATCGCAGCTTTGTTGAACGCTGAGGCTGAGACCGTCGCCCTCGGAACCAACAACCAGCACGGTGGGCCGATCAAAGGAAGATCGATGGATGGGCTGGCTACCCTCCGAGGCCAGACCGTAGATCCAAAAGCCGCGCTCCTTCAGGGCGTCGAGGGCTCGTTTGAGGTTGACCACCCGCGCTACGGGTAGGTGTTCTAGGGCTCCGGCGGCAACCTTCGCCACGGTGGATGTCACCCCCACGGCTCGCCGCTGGGGAATCACCATCCCCTGGGCACCTAGGGCTTCGGCGGTACGAATGATCGCCCCTAGGTTGTGGGGGTCGGTGATGCCGTCGGCGGCCACGATGACGGGCAGTTTGGTGGCCGCCATCGCCGCTGTAATCAGATCGTCTAAATCTGTGTAATCGTAGGGAGCGACCTGGGCCACAATTCCCTGGTGATTGGCCCCGGCGGTGATTTGGTTGAGGCGGCGGGTATCCACCTCATCAATGACGGCACCGCTGGCCTTGGCTTCGTCGATCAGGCTGAGGAAGCGGGGATCGTAGCGCAGTCGGCTGTTGACCCAAACTCGATTCAGCGGACGCTGGTTTTCGAGGGCGGCGGCTACCGCGTGGCGTCCGTAGATCAAATCAGCGGAGCCGTCATCCTGGGCTAAAAGGGGATCGGTGGCACTCACGGCCCCATAGCGTTCGGAGCGATCTGCTTGAGGCGATCGATCGTTGGGAAAACGCCCCTCGCTTTTACCCCGGTAGCCGCCACCATCGTCCTTGCCGCGATAGCTATTATCGCGCTCTCGATAACCGCCTTCCGATTTACCCCGGTAGCCGCCACCATCGTCCTTGCCGCGATAGCCGTTTTTGCTTTTACCCTGGTAGCCGCCACCGTCGTCCTTACCGCGATAGCCATTATCGCGCTCCCGGTAGCCGCCTTCCGATTTACCCCGGTAGCCGCTGTCTTGAGGTTTGCCGCGATAGCTGCCCTCACCTTTACCACGATAGCCATTGTCGCCCTCGCGGTCTTTCTCTCGATAGCCGCCCTCGCTTTTGCCGCGATAGCCGCCCTCGCGGGGTTGGTCGCCATAGCTGCCCGACCGCTTGCCGCCACCCGTGGGCTTGCCACCGGAGGCCTTAAAGGGGGGCTTGGGGCCTCCGGCGCGCTGGGGACGAGCGGGCTTGTCTCGGCGCGCGCCACCATCGTGGCGGGCAGGGCCTTTGGAGGGCCGGGAATCGTGGGAAAAATTATCGGACGGCATGGTAACACCGAGGTAGAAAGATCGGCACCGGGCTCAAGCGGGCGGATGACTAGGCTAACACGCGATTCCCCTCGATAGGTTGATCCCACTGGCAGAGTTAGGGAGATACCTTGGGTGTGCTGGGCCGATTGACCCGTAAGCGGAATCCTGAGACGAATGAGGCAGGCGACATCAAGCCCCTGGCTGCTCTATGGCCATTGTGGGGCGAACAGCAGATGTCTAGGAGATTGTTCACAAAAACTACAGAAAGCCGGATGGCCCACGCCCACCATCGACGGTTGTGGATGGCAGCCCCCCACCCTTAATCCCCGATTTTGAGATAGCTCAGCAGTTCGGCTAAGCGTTCGGGATCGGTGAGGTAGAGGTAGCCGATGAGCGTTTCAAAGCCTGTGGCCTGCTGGTAAATGGCTCCATCTAGCCGCTTTGGCCCCCGTGAAGAAGCATTACGCCCCCACCGAAAGACATCCTGCTCAGTCACCGTTAGATGGGGGGCAAGCTGTTCTGCCCAGTAGGCCTGCTGCTCGGCTTTAACCTGATCCACAACACGGTTGTGGTAATCCTGAATGCGCTTGGGCGGCAGCAAAAACTGGCTACGAACATACAATTCGTAGACCGCGTCTCCCATATAGGCAAGGGCAATGGGAGACAAGCCACGGGCTTGGGCTGGCGTGAGCCGACTATCCTGATTCCCGCGTTGGGCCATGGGGTTGGTCATTAGGGATTGAAAGGTCAGGGGGTCGGCCATGAGGTGATCCGCCATAGCAAGGGTGGCCTTGGGTAGTTCCTCCCCTAGCACCACCCCCCTGAAGCGTAGCAGCCAATCTAGTCCGCCGCTTCCCAACAACCAGACCTCTAGCCACTGGCCTAGGGTCATTCCATCGGGCGGTTCAGGGTTGGCCAAGGTATCCTCCCTGACCGGTGGGGCTGGCCATTGGTTTATTCGCCCTGAGGCTGGTCGAGGTTTGCAATCGCCGCATCCACGGAGGGCTGAAGCGACAGATACTTCTCTAGGCGCACCAACTTCACGGTTTGGGTTACCCGGGGATTGGTGACGACTTGCACCGTGCCCCCTTCTCCGGTGGCTTTCTTCACCAGTTGCACGAGGGCACCCAGCCCAGAGCTATCGACAAAATCGATGGCGGCTAGGTCGAGGATGATATTGGCAGGGCCAGACTCGACATACTTGGTCAACACCTTGCGGAAAGCGGGTTCCGAGAAGGCGTCTAGCTGTCCGATGAGGCGAAACAGTTGATAGGTTCCCCTGACATCGCGGGTGCCTCGTAAACTTACGGTCAGGGTTAGAGATTCAGCGATGGGAAACCTCCTGGGGTGCTCCGATTCGACAGTTAAATATAGGCTAGGATAGCCCGGTCTGCAAGGGGCAAATTTCCTCACCCCTAGGTGAGCCTTAGGATTACGCCAGAGTGCTCTTTTTCCGGGCAACCTCGCCTAGAATCGCGTTTTTGGCTTACTCCTGGAGAGAGTCGGCCTGGGGGGCTTAGGCGGGCTGATGCTGCTGACGATAGTCGCGCATGGTTTGCACAAACTTGGAGAACAGATAGTCGGCGTCGTGGGGGCCGGGGCTGGCCTCTGGGTGGTACTGCACCGAGAAGATCGGCAGGGTTTTGTGGGCCAGTCCTGCCACGGTTTGGTCGTTGAGGTTGAGGTGAGTGACGGCAATTTGGTCGTCGGGGATGGAGTCGGCATCAATGGCAAAGCCGTGGTTTTGGCTGGTGATTTCCACCTGACGCGCTAGGCCGCAGGGCTGGTTTAGCCCCCGGTGGCCAAATTTTAGTTTAAAGGTGGAGGCCCCCAGGGACAGCCCCAAAATTTGGTGCCCCATGCAAATGCCAAAGGTGGGCAACTGGTACTGAAGCAATGCCTGTACCAGTTCTGGGGCGTAGGTGACGGCAGCCGGATCGCCGGGGCCATTGGATAGAAAAATGCCGTCGGGCTGGTAGCCCATAATTTGCTCGGCGCTACTGCTGGCCGGTACCACAATCACCCGACAGCCGTAGCTGGCGAGCCGCCGCAAAATGTTGCGCTTAACGCCAAAATCTACCGCCACCACCGTTAACAGTTCACCTGTAGGGGTGACTTCGCCCCTACTATATTCCCAGGCGGCAGGGGTGCCTTCCGTCCATTCGTATACCTCATGGGTTGTCACCTGGTCTACCAGGTTTAACCCAGCCATGGAGGGAGCATCCTGCAACTGGCGCAGCAGTTCCTCAGGATCCAAAATTTCCGTCGAAATTGCGCCGTTCATCGCTCCAACGGTGCGTAGGCGGCGGGTGAGGGCGCGGGTATCAATGCCGAAGATGCCCGGAATGTGGTGGGCTTTGAGGTAGTCGGGCAGAGATTGGGTAGAGCGCCAGTTGCTAGGAATCTCACAGATGTTGCGGGCAATGGCCCCCTTAATGTAGGGACGGGCCGATTCTTCGTCCTCTGGGTTTACCCCGGTGTTGCCCAGTTCGGGATAGGTAAAGGTGACGATCTGACCGCAGTAGCTGGGGTCGGTCATCACTTCCTGATAGCCTGTCATCCCCGTATTGAAGACCACTTCGCCCATGACGGTGCCACTGGCCCCAAAAGACCAGCCTCGAAAGACGGAACCATCGGCTAAAACAAGGAGAGCGGGGGGAGCGTCGGGAAAAACCATGGCCGTGGGGTGGAAGGATGTCAAAGCGCTACTATCCTAAGGCCAAACCGTAGGTTTTAGATCAGTCGCACTTGAGGGAGTCTTGACAGAGGCGAGGGAAGGTGAGGCATAGCCGTCCAATTGCAAGGTAAAGATTGTTTGAGAATGGGGCAAACTCAGGTTAGTCGCTCTCAGGCTTAGAACCGTTGAATGTTAGAACTAGGGGTATGGGCTATGAACACGGGCTTGGGTGGTGCTAGGCCAGGGGTAGCGGTGATGAAACGGTGTGGGCTAACGGTGATCATGCCCTTAGGGGTGATGGTGCTACTCGCGGGCTGTGCCAGGGTTCCCCAGGGGGGCGGCGAAGGTAGCGGAGTATCCCCTGTTCCTGTGACGGCTGCTTCTGAGCCGACATCCCCGGCCCCGATCCCAAGCCCTACCCCTGCGGCACAGACCAACTATTTTGGGGAGGCGGTGAACCGAGCCACCAGTGCGGTGGTGCTGGGGCAATCGGCCCAGTCTTCGGCGGATTGGCAACTGGCCGTAGGGCGGTGGCAGCAGGCGGTAGACCTGATGCGACAGGTGCCGTCGGGTGACCCCAACTATACCCAAGCCCAAGCTAAGGTGCAGGAATATCAGCAAAACTTGGCCGCCGCCCAACGACGGGCCGATGATCAGCCTGCGGTTACCGCTGCCCCTGCCCCTGTGGCCACTCCCCATGGCCTAGTGGCCCAAATCCCCATCCAAGAGCGGCGGGGCGGCACTCCGGTGGTGTCGGTCACGTTGCAGGGGCAGCGGGGGCGTCATAGCTTCCCCATGCTGTTTGATACGGGGGCTACGGGCACTCTCATCACCTCTGCAATGGCCGAGGAAGTTGGTGTTGTAATTGTAGGAAGCACCCAAGCAAAAATTGCCGATGGCAGTATTGTCGATTTGCCCATTGGCTATGTGGATGTCATTGAAGTGGGCGGTCTACGCAAGACCTCTATGACCGTGGCTATTGGCGGCAGTGTGGGCCTACTAGGTCAGGATGTCTATGGCGAATTTGGAATTGCGATGGGTTCCCATGTGATTAATTTGCACAAATGATAGAGGAATATGCTGCTAGACGGAAGCAGGTCGAGGTACTTTGGGTTGACCAAAGCTATGGTGGAGACATCTTTGCCTTGACCGTGTAGCTGAAATTGAGCAAGGACTATGAGCATTTACCCAACATGAGTGAGGCGCTATCTACGCTGTCATGGTGCGCATCAGGCTCAAGCGCCTTGCTGCCTAGGCCATACTTGATAAATGGCCTTTAAATAAGCTCTGATGGCCCAGGAATCAATGGTTATAGCTCCTAGTCTAGGACTTAATTTGGTCATGAAAAAGCTTGTCCCACAAGGGCTTTGGCCGAAATTGATGATGCGTCCTAGTTCTGAGGCCCAAAGTATTCCTGCACAAAGCTGCCGTGCAGGCCGTAGGGCACATGGTTAGACAGCTTCAGTCGGGCGATGGGGCCAGCACTGATCGCCTGGGCATCGAGGATCACCAAATCAGAGCAACCCCGTTCGGCGTCGTACATCAGCATCAGCACCCAGCCCTCATCTTCGGCGGTGGCACCAGGACGGGGGACAAACAGGGGTTCTCCGGCAAAGCCACGGGGGGCGGCACTCCAGACCTCGGTTTCGCCTGTCTGAGAATCCCATTTCAGCAGGGCTTGCAGGGGGGCGTTGCCCTGGTCGGCGTGGGTGGTGCCGATGAACAGGTAGCGGTAATCCAGCCCCATGCGGTCGGGGTGCAGGGTGGGAAATTCTACGCAGCGAGAAATCAGGGTCTCGACCTGGGCGGATTTCGTCGCTAAATCCACTGTAAAGCGCCACAGTTGGCCAGCGGGCACTTTGTCAAAGTCCACCGTGCGATAGTCGGCGCTGTCCTCCAGGCTGGGGAAGCCGTCGTAACACACCGAATCAATCACCAGCTTGCCGTCCCGCTCGAAGGCGTTGGCATGGTGGAAGACAAAGCAGGGGTCGGCGTCGATCACCTGCATGGGGTCGGTGCCGTTGCGGGGGATGACGAGGATCTTGGTGGGCTGTTTGGGGTCAAAGCGAATGCACTCCGCCGCCCCCTTAAAGCCCAGCAGGAAGGGTAGCGGCCCAAAGCTCACTGGGTTTTGGAAGAAGATGGCGTAGTTGGGGGTGAGGGCGAAGTCGTGCAGGAAAGCAAAGCCGGGGACGGTGTGACTGTGCTGGGCTAGGGCGTTGCCTGCGGTGTCTAATTCATACAGGGTGATGGTGCTGGAAAGTCCGGCCTTGGCGGCAAAACCGACTAGGCGCGGCTGTCCGTGATGGCCGGGATCGACCCTGGGGTGGGCGGTGAAGGCTCCCTCTGGGGCAATCAGGCCATTAAACGTATCCAGGCCAAAGGTGTCTAGGGTAACGGGATCCAAACGATGGGGTGGGGCCGCTTCCCACAGGGCCAGCAGGCGGTCGGCCCAATAGATAATGTTGGTATTGGCGATGTTTTTGAGCTTGAGGTCAAAGGCGTTGGCCAAGGGGCCACCGGGCTTTTGGGTGCCAAACACGCCTCGGTAAAGGGGCCTTTTCGCTCGTTGCTCCGCTAGATAACCCGCCGTCCGCACAAAGCGATTACGGAAATAGGCCCGTCCATCCTTGATGGCAATGCTGCTGATCATGCCGTCCCCATCGAAGGGGTGCTTCACCGGATACCCCGCTACCTCCAGCAGCCCCGGCCCATTGCGAAACAGGGTGCCCTCTAGCTCCGTGGGAATGGCCCCCTCAATGTCGCTAATCCAATAGCTGTACTCGTTGGGCTGGGAGCGATAGCCGCTGCACCAGTCTTCGCGGGTGTAGGACTTGGGGTTGGTTGCGGGTTTGGGTTGGGTTGCGGTCATGGTAAGAAACCTCATTGATCGGGAAATCAGGGGCGGCCCTCACCCTAAATCCCTCTCCCAATTTGGGAGAGGGACTTTGAAGGATTTTTCGGCTCCCCTCTCCCTCCTTGGGAGAGGGGCTGGGGGTGAGGGCTAAAACTCAGCTTTTTAACGGGGGCTTGATTAGAAGCGTCAGGTGGAAAAGGAACACTGAAAATTCGGGGTTGGAAGTCAGTGGCTAAACAGAGGCCGCTTCTTGGTCTGGGGCGTCTGGGGTCGGTAACTCGGCGGATTGCCAGAGGATTTGAGCCTCTTCGGTACCTTCGCTTTGGGAGGAGGTGTTGGGCAGTAGGGCCAGCAGGGGCAGGGGCAGCAGCGTCGTCAGGTTGGTGATTAGCACCAATTGCCAGAGGTGGTCGAAGTTGGTTTCTGTCACCCCCAGCCAGTGGGTAAGGATGGCCCCCAATTCGTGGGAGACTAGCCCCGCTAGGTTCACAATCGACATCAGCAGGGCAAATAGGGTAGCCTCCACACCGGGGGGACAAAGCCGCGCCGACAGCACCAGCACGGGCATGAAGGCGATTTCCCCCATCACCGTGAGCACCAGGCTGTCGCCCAGGCTAAACCATTGGTCGTCGATGCCGAGGCTGCGGTTGGCATGGGTGACGAGCAGCAGCATCGACATCCCCAGCACGCTAGAGAGCACCGTTGACCAAGCAAAAATGGTACGGAAGGGCACCGTCCGCAGAAACCGCTGAAACACCCAAATGCCCAGCAGCGCCGCTACGCTCGTCACCAGCCGCACCCGACCCAGAAATTCCGGCTGGAAGCCGAGGTCGTTGGTGGTGAAGAAGAAAAAGGCCGCATCAGCGGTGGGGGTCGCCTGCCACAGGAATAGAAACAGGGCTGGCATCCAGATCGCCCGTTGACGAATGGCCTGCCAGAGTTGCCCCATCTGCCCCTGAATCACCGACCAGGTGGGCGCTTTTTCCACCGGATCTTCCTGGATAATCCAGGCCACGCAGGACACAATCAGCGGAAAACTGGCGGTGATGGCAAACACCGTGCGAGTGCTGACTTGCTCTAGCAAGACGCCGCCGAGGTAGGCCGTCATCAACCCGCCCACCGCCGAAGCTCCCCAGGACAAGGATTGCAGGGTGCCCGCCTCGCCCTGAGATTCGCCCCGCGCCCGCTCTACCACTAGGGAATCGACAATCACGTCGCCAATGGCCACGGAGAGGGAACTGAGAGTAATCGCCAAAATCGCCGCCCAGGCCGACTGCACCACCGTGGCCAGGGCCAGCCACGCCGCCGCCCCCAAAAAGCCCGACAGCAGCAGATAGGGCCGCCGCCGATAGCCCGCAATGGGCAGACCATCGGAGATAAAGCCAAACAGCGGTTTGATTGTCCAGGGCAGGGCGGCGACCCCGGTGAGGGCGGCAACTTCTGCGGGAGTGAGGCCCAGATCGTCCTTGAGGAAAAAGCTAACCGCCAGCCGCGCCAGTCCCAAAATGCCCTGCACGAAGTAGACCATCAAGATGGCCACCAATTCGGAGGTGAGGGGTTGCCCCTGGAGCAGGCGGTTCTCTAGGAACCCTTTGATTCCCCTAGAGGACGGTGACGATACAGCCATAGATCATTTGGATTCTTGACAGCGCGGAACCTAGTCAACATTAAGAAATGTCAACCTGTGCCTTTCATCATAGCCTGTCCCTCAAAAGTCCGCAGAGGATAGGGCTTAGAGGTCGATGGGTCTGCTTTCTACCTTTAAGCAGCGGCGAGGGTTTCGGTGTGGTGCCAGTGGAGAATGCCGTTATGTTCCTCACAGATGACTAGGCCTAGTTCCAACTTATTTTGTGTCGGCCTCCTTGGGCAAGGGCCTTCTGCCATTCAACGATGAAGCAATCAGCAGATTGCGCACCCAGTTATCGTGATAGCGGAAACCGTTGAGTTGTTCAAAGGGGC
>QLAH01000129.1_pt1 | contig 65855 bp, 75 predicted proteins | sample 4693081 | NCBI WGS metagenome assembly QLAH01 (sample SAMN09425401, study PRJNA476045) | Lake water metagenome, whole genome shotgun sequencing project. | reverse complement strand
CTCCATGAGGGCTTTCAGCTCTGCTGCTGATTCTTGAATCTCGATTTTGAGGATGCCGGTCATACTCAGGGCTGGGGCATGAGATCACGATTCTCTATTCTGTCTCAAAACTTTGGGAAATTGGTATAATAATGGCTTTTAGCTTAGATAAAATTGCTATTCATCTTTTAATCCTGAGGTATAAATAGGCATCGAAAAATATAGAGACGAAATATAGAAATGAAATATAGAAATGACATATAAAAACTGCATAACACTAGATGGAAGTGATCAGAGGATAAACGCAATTTCTCCCTGCTTCCTTGGCTTGATAGAGCGATCGATCTGCATCATGTAACAGTTGATCACTCGTCCAACCTGGTTGCAGTTGAGAGACACCAAAGGACGCTGTAATCTTTTCAGGTAGTTGCATCTTGGCGTTGGGCAGTGGGGTAGTGGCAATCCTATGGCGCAGACGTTCAGCAATTTGAAGTGCCATGGCGATCGTGGTTTTTGGTAAGAGCAAAATAAATTCCTCTCCCCCATAACGGACGATAATATCCTGAGGGCGGCAATTATGACTCATGACTTTGGACAAGTGTATTAAAACCTGGTCGCCCGCAAGATGACCATACTGATCATTGATTTTCTTAAAGTGATCGATATCTAATAAAACAACCGAAATAGCCTGATCTAGATTCCGATCTAAATTCGGATCTAGATTCTGAGTTAAGCTTTCGAGGGCGGTGTTTAGGGTTCGTCGGTTAAACAACCCTGTCAGTCCATCTCGTTCCGCAAGATAAGCCAACTGTTGATTAATCGCCTCTAGAGCAGTCTGAGCGCGAATAAAATCCAATAGCGGGAAACATAACACCTGTACATGAACGGCAAAGATATTAATCAGCAGTGCAAGATGGAAAAGACTATCAAGGTAGGGATAGGAAATAATTACTTTAAAAAGAAGACCGACAAGAATAATGAATCTAAAAAACAATATAAAAGATATTGATGAATTGGCAAACTTGATCAACTTAAAAACAATTTGGTGATTGCGTCTTATATTTTCTGAAATTTCTCTGGTGATCGAAAAATAGTAAAATGAATTAATCAAAGATGAAGATAATCCTGGCCAAACTGGGTGATCTAAGGTTAGCCAGAGATGCAGAAATAAAATGGATACAATGCAGATGTCTCGCTTGATATATTTTAAATAGTTTTTGACCTCGAAAAAATTCCTGATGCCATAGTTAATTAAAATTGGTAGCGCCAGAATGAAAACATTGGCCAAGGGTAAGGTTAATAGATTTTTTCCATAGAAAAAACGACCAACAAATAAAGCCCAGCCTAATGCAAATGAGAAACATCCAGCGGATAGCCAAAGATAGAAACTTGTCTTACGGATATTAAATGCTAGGAGCATAAAAAATCCGGTAATGCCGAATAAAAAAACTGTAATCAATAGTAAATCTTGAGTATCGATCAGTTTCATGGAATTAAAAACCCTTTGAAGTCGTATGTATTGATCATGTTTAGCCCGTGATCATGCTTGGCTTGATCTCTTATGTTCAATATCTTATTTCTATAGAAATTGAATAAAAATAGTGAGTTTGAGATAAGATGATAGACGCAGTGTTTTATATTTTGTTCTAAGCAATCTGAAAGCTGCTTATGGGATTGAAAGGCTTGTTTTTGCTGTTGTGGCCATTTTAATTAAAACGAAATTCTTGAGAGCTTAAGGGGTTTACAGCGGTTTTAGTGTTCATGAGGTGCCGTCTAAAATAGAACAACCTTGAGTGATAACCAATGAATAGTTGGTAGGGCGAACTACTGTACGCCCACCTGTACCTCACTCGATCAGAAAAGATTTTATAGCTTGAGAATTTGAGATCGGATGGCTGGGCAGAATGACTAGAGGCTTGGAAAAATGGAGAAGCCTCCTAATCCCTAATTGATGGATATGGTTTAGGAGTTAGACGACTTTCTAAGCAATTGTCAATCAGATTTTGGGCGGCTAGGTTCCGATCGGGAATGACGGCATTCTTCGAGTGGTTAAAATGCCGTTATTTCCGATCTAAGCAGATTCTGTCAGCGCCCCATAAAATTCGGGCCGTCGATCGCGAAAGAAGCCAAAGCTGGCCCGATCGAGTGCGGTCTGGGTTAAATCGAGGGTTGCGATTAGAATTTCGGGCTGATCGATCGCCGCTTGGGTGAGCAATTCCCCGCGATGATCGCAAATAAAACTCGTGCCGTAGAATTTTTGGCCGTCCTCATTACCGATCCGGTTCGCCGCCACCACTGGAACCACATTGCAAACCGCATGACCCAGCATGGCCCGCATCCACATGGGCCGGGTGTCGAGGTTCGGCTCTTGGGGTTCCGAGCCGATCGCCGTGGGATATAGCAACACCTCCGCCCCCATCAACACCATCGATCGGGCGCATTCGGGAAACCATTGATCCCAGCAAATGCCCACACCGAGGCAACCAAATCGCGTGTGCCACACCTTAAACCCCGTGTTGCCCGGTCGGAAATAGAATTTTTCCTCATAGCCGGGGCCGTCGGGAATGTGGCTCTTGCGGTAGAGACCGAGGATCGAGCCGTCCGCGTCGATCGTCACCAGGCTGTTGTAGTAGTGCTGGCCGTCGCGCTCAAAAATCGAGGTGGGAATCACCGTGCCCGTTTCTCGCGCCACCTGCTGCATGGCCACCACCGCCGGATGCTCCGTGGCTGGGTAAGCCGAGGCGAAAAATTCCGCCCGTTCTTCCTTGCAAAAATAGGGCCCCTGGAATAATTCTGGCGGCAAAATCACTTGCGCGCCTTGGCTGGCGGCCTGGCGGGCGGCGGCAACGATGCGATCGATATTGTCCTGCAAATTCCAGGTTTCAAAGGCATCTTGCAGGGCGGCAACGGTCAGGGTGCGATGGGTTGTCATCGGTTGAAAGGAGTTAAAGAGTTGACAGTTGGAATGGATAGAGTAACGAGTCGCAAGACCTATTTAGATTGCTTTGAGTTTGCTTATGGATCGTTACCTCTCTCGCAGAGAATTGCTGACTCGAGTTTGGGCAGCAAATTTGGAAGTTCTCGAGTAACCACTTGCCAAACAATTTCTAGATCAATTTCAAAATAAGCATGAACTAAGCGGTTTCTCATGCCAATCATGGCCCGCCAAGGAATTTCTGGATAACGGCTCTGACAGTCCAAGGAGACACGATTAGCTGCTTCTCCAATAATTTCGATTTCCTTAACTAGGGCAATAATCAATAAGCGATTATGCTCGAACTCGGATCGTTGAACTCCTTGAATAAAGGTGATAGCTTCTTGCGCAGCATCTCGCATGTGCTGGAGCCTGGTGTAATCATCAATAATACTCATGAATATTTTTAGCTAAGATCTAGACTCAAATCTGTTTGTAGAGAATGTAGGCTTCAGCCAAAATGCGATCGCGGAAATATCGGCTGAGTTCCGCTGGTGTTCGCAAATCAACAATTTTTCCAAATAGCTGAGTTAGTTCGTCCTGCATCGTCACAATCTGGAACCCTGGAGTTTTACCGGGCAGAAACTGCACCAAAATATCCACATCGCTGTCATCTTGGAAGTCATCGCGCAAAACAGACCCAAAAAGCGCCAGAACTTGAATGTGGTGACGCTGGCAAAAGTCCTGAATTGCTGCTTCAGGGATTTCAATTGGGAGAAGCTTGGGAGCCACCTGGTGCGTAATGGGGCGATCGAGCATAGCCAATTCCTCACCGGGGTTGCTGTTGGAAAATGGGTTGCTGCTGGGAAATGCAGTGGAAGGAGCCGCCGCCTTGCAGGATGTTTTTGGCGGGTAAACCGATCACTTCTCGATCGCCCCACACCTTGCGCAGATCCCGAGCGATCGCCTGCAATGCCACCACCGCCGCCGCATCGTGGGACGAGCCATATTGCGGCACAATCACCCGCGTATTACTGATATAGAAATTGACGTAGCTGGCGGCCATCAGCTCGCCGTCTTCGTCTTCCACGCGACCCGGTGATGGGATGGTCAGCACTTCGATCGCCCGGCCCTGGGCATCCCGCGATTCTTTCAGCGTGGCGATCGCCGCGAGCAGTGCCTCCCGGTTCGGATCCTCGGGGCCGCTGGGTTCCATGCAGACCACCTTGCCCGGAGCCACAAACCGCGCCAAATTGTCCACATGGCCATCGGTGTGGTCGTTTTGCAGCCCGTCGCCCAGCCAGATAATTCGCTCAATTCCCAAATTGGACTTCAGCCGCGCTTCGATCGCCGCCTGCGATAAATCCGGGTTGCGGTTGGGGTTCAGCAAGCATTGGCCCGTGGTCAGCAGCGTGCCGTCGCCGTCGCCGTCGATCGCCCCGCCCTCCAGGGTCCAATCGTGCTGCACGAAGGGCACACCCGATCGCCCCGCAATCCGCGCCGCCACCGTGTCGTCATCGTCAAGCACATATTTTCCACCCCAGCCGTTGAACCGGAAGCCCACGGCCACCGGGTCGCCCGTCCGATCGCGCAAAAACAGCGGCCCCGTGTCCCGCAACCAAATATCGCCAAAGGGTTCCGCGTAGACCGTCGCGCCCAAGGGTTCCAACGCGGCCCGGGCTTCGGCGACCTGGGCAGCACCGCAGGCCAGCACATGCAACGCCTCCCCGCGCGGTTGCCCAGTGGTGGGATCGCAATCGGCGATCGCCCGCGCCAGCCCCAGCACCTCCGATTGCACATCGCGGTAGGCTTCTAGCCACAAATCGGGATGGCTGGGCCAAGCCAACCACACCGCCGCATGTTCGTGCCATTCAGGAGGGAAGTACATGGAACGTGATGAGAATTGCAGGAATGGGAATAATCAAACGGTTTGAAATGGCGATCCACCGCATTTCGTAGGGGCGCACCGCCGTGCGCCCACCCACGGTCTAGAAGCCCAACACCGGTCAGCTTCACACGGATGGCGTTGGCGTTCGCAAGGCTCAACCCAACCTACTGGGCTACCGGGCTAATGAATCAACGCTGCGCTCACCCTAGCCGATCGAGATGAACAGCCGGTTAAGCCGCCATCTCCAACTCTGAAACGCCCAATTGATCGAACGAAACCCACTCAAAAATTAAGCGCGATCGCCCGAGAGCAACCGCGCTGATCGAAATCGCAAGCCCGGAGCCGATCGACAGACGCAGCCGCCCGCGATCGCTCCAGAGTTGCCGCCCATTAGTTGCTGCCCGTAAAAACCAAATCGGGAAACTTGTCTTGGGCTTCGGCCAAAGGACGCTTGCGGCCTTCTTCTTGCCAGTAGTTGATCACTTCCGTAGCGCGGTTCAACAATTCCACGCGATCGGTTTCCGAAATCCAATGCTTAGATTCCAGTTCCGTCTTCAGTTGTTCCCACGCATCGTTCCGCGGCCAGAAGAAGTAAGCCGTGAGCGGGCTGGTTCCTTTGCCCACCACTTGATCCACCGCGAGGGCGACGTTTTCTTCAAGCCAGAGAACTTTTAAAATAAACTTCGACAAGCTGATGCCTCCAACAAGATCGACTGCTACGGGTATGTGGCAAGGGTTTGGCCAGTCAGGATCTCAGACCGAATTTACGCGACTCCAACGGGTCTTCAATTCAGCCGGGGCGACCATAACTGACGACAGCACAGCGGTCTATCTTACCGCAATCGGGCGATCGCGATCTGAGTTGTGCCAGGTTCTTGCGGAGCCAATGCCCCGATCGCGCATGATGGTTGGGCGAAAATCATTGCCTCACGGGTTTTGCTATGACTGCAACTGTGCCGAAAACCGCTCCCCATGCGATCGCGGTGTTTGATATTGACGGCGTAATTCGCGATGTGGGCCAGTCCTACCGCCGCGCCCTGGCTGACACGGTGGAAGCCTTCACCGACGGTCAATTTCGACCCACGATGGCGGATATTGATGCGATCAAGGCGGAAGGATCCTGGAATAACGATTGGCTGGCTTCGCAGGAATTTGTCTATCGATTTTGGGAAGCAAAGGGCCGATCGCGCGCCGAATTTGCCCTGAATTACGATGAATTAGTCCTATTTTTTCAAAAACGCTATCGGGGGCCCAATCCCGAGGATTCCACTAGCTGGACGGGCTATATTTGCGATGAACCGCTATTAGTTGAATCACGCTATTTCGCACAACTAACCCAAGACAATATTGCCTGGGGATTTTTTAGCGGAGCCACACCGCCCTCGGCCAAATTTGTCTTGACCCAGCGGGTGGGCTTGGTCGATCCGGTGTTGGTGGCGATGAACGATGCGCCCGAAAAACCCGACCCCACGGGATTACAAATGGTGGTCGATCGCCTAGCACCGTCGCAACCTCATCAACCGGTGTTCTATGCGGGTGACACGGCCGCCGATATGCAAACGATACTCAAAGCGCGTAAAACATCACCCGATCGCCCTTGGATTGCGGTTGGCATCTTGCCTCCCCATGCCCTCGCCGATGCCACCACCCGCGATCGCTACACCGCGACTTTGCAAGCCAATGGCGCTGATTTTGTGTTGCCAACGGTCACAGAATTAACGGGCGATCGCATCACCCACTGGCTCAAGGCGATCGGTTAAGGTTCCGTTAGAGCGTATTATCTAATTCCCTGAAATCCTGATTCCACCGTTGCCAGATCATCCCAGACAAGGGGCTTAAGTCCCTTGCTGCGACGATTGGTGCGGGGAAAGGTGCAGGGAAAATTTAGGATTTCCGCCACGATCGAGTTGACCTGATCACCGTTCCTACGATTGGGTTGAGATTTGGTTGAAGTGCAATCTTTAAGCAACCTTTACCTAATCCAGATCAATTCGGCCGACAATTAAGCCAATTCTAAAAAATCAGGTCTGAACGTTTAGGTCTAGATTTCTAAACCTAGCCGACTATCTCTCGACACAAAACCACTGCACCACACACGATTTGTTTTGGCTTGAGGGAGTACTTGCGATGGATTGGTTCGGAACAGCGGGAGCGGATATCTTCCTCGGCACGGCGCAGGCCGATGCGGCGATCGGGCTGGCTGGGCCAGACCTGATTTTTGGCAAAACCGACGGCGATCGGCTCAGTGGCAATCTCGATCGCGACACCCTCAACGGCAACGAGGGTAACGATCTTCTGAACGGTGGGCGTGATGATGACTGGCTGTTTGGCGGCCAGGGCGACGATCGGCTGTTTGGCGATTTAGGCGACGATACCCTGTGGGGCGACCTCGGCACAGACAGCTTGATCGGCGGCGAGGGGAGCGATGTTTTTGTGGCCGCGCGCCGCAGTGCCGGGACGGTGCCGGCCACGACGGGCGGCCCCGCCGTGGCCGATGCCGATTTGATTGTGGATTTCGAGCCGGGGCGCGATCGCATCTCTCTGGCCGGGGGGATTGCCCTCGGGGAGTTCGACATTTTGTATGAAAACGACCAAACCCTGATTCGCGATCGGCTCACGGGCGATTACCTCCTACGGTTCCAGGGGCAGATTGCCCTCGGCCCCGCCGACCTGCTGACCAGCGCCGAGCCGCGCCCCTCGGAGCCAGTCCCCAGCCCAACTCCTCCAAATCCGACTCCTACGCCCAATCCCAATCCCAGTCCCGCCCCCACGCCGATCCCCACTCCTGCACCAAATCCGACTCCTACGCCGAGTCCGACTCCAGCCCCGACCCCGACCCCGGCTCCCGAAATTCGGATTATCCAAGGGGCAGCGATCGCCGACGGTGGGAGTTTCAGCTTTGGCAACACCGGTGTGGGAGTGGCGGTCGATCGCACGTTCACGATCTTTAACGACGGTACGGCTCCGCTGACGATCGGGGCGCTCACGGGCTTGAGCGGTGACTTTTCCGTTACGACTAGTCCGCCCGCCAGCGTCGCCGCCGGGGGATCGGGAACCTTTGGCCTGCGCTATAGCCCCAGCGCCGTGGGTGCGAGCAATGTTTCGATCGCCCTGGCTAACAACGACAGCGACGAAAATCCCTACGACATCAGCCTTTCGGGCACGGCCAGTGTCTTGCCCACGGTGACGATCGCCGCCCCCACGGCCACCGCGATCGAAGGCGGAACCAACGGAGTCTATCGCCTGACCCGCACCGGGCCCACGACCACCGCCCTCACCGTGAATCTCGACCTGCTGACCCCGACCACCCAAGCCCCCAAAGCCACGGACTACAGCCTCACGGGCGGTAGCATCAGCGGCTCCGGTACAACCCGCACGGTGACGATTCCCGTTGGGGACAGCACGGTCGATATTGACCTCAATGCCACCAATGATGTCCATGCGGAAGCGGCGGAAACCCTGCGCCTCAGCATTGCGGCCAATGCCGGGGTTTATACCGTCGGCGGGACTTCCACGGCTGATGTGGCGATCGCCGCGAATGACACCGTGGTGAATGTGCTCACCGATGGTTCAACCTATGGGGATCTGGAAGGTTCGTTGCGCCAAGCCGTGACGAATGCCAATGCCATTTCCGGGGCGGATACGATTACCTTTTCGGGCATCAATGGCACGATCAATCTGCTTTCAGCGCTGCCCGCGATCACCGAGCAATTAACCATTAACGGCGGGAGCAATGTCTCGATTCAGCGCAGCACAGGCGCTGCCAACTTCGCGGTTTTTACGGTCAATGGCGGCATAACTTTTAGCCTGGAAAACACCACGATCGCCAACGGTATTAGTACGATCGGCGGTGGTATTGTGACCGGCGGCGATGATGGGGCCAGTATTTCCGTCAATAACGTCATTTTTGATAACAACGCTGCGACGGGAGCCGGGGGCTACGGTGGGGCAATTTCCGTGGTCAATGGCAACCTAACGGTGGCCAATTCAACCCTGAAAAATTCCCTAGGGCCCGCTTCGGGAATCAATCCCCCGACCGCGATCAGTGAACTCAATTCTGGTATGGGGGTTGGGTTCACTGCGACCAGTGGCACGCGATCGGTCTCAATCACAAACTCCACCCTGCAAGGCAATGCCGATGATGCCATTAGCATTGCGATCGATAACGCCACCAACGCCACTGTAGCCATTTCCAATAACACCATTGCCAACAATGGAAATGAACCATTGAATCCACGCGGTGATGGAATTGGTATCTATGGCTTTTTGGGTGGTAATTATGCCCTGACTCTAACGGTGAGTGGTAACACCATTTCTGACAACGGGGACGACGCGATCGACATCAGCGCCGCCCTAGGTTCCTTTACCGGCAGCATCACCAACAATGTGATTAATGATCACGCCTCCGGTGATGGTATTTACTTGCGGGCCGCAGGATTCGTAACCTTGGACTTTACCAGCATCACCGGCAATAGCGGCAACGAAAATATCCATCTTCTTCAGCAGTCGCTTCCGCTTATACCTAATTCATCCAAGCTCAGAATTCAAGGGGTTGCGAGCGCCGCGGCCCTTTCAACGGCTAATAATCCGATGCCGGTGAATCCCGTGAGCGGCACGATTACCTATGGGGGATAATTCCTAGAAAATGGGTTATTGCAAGACGTGTTTCGCCCCAACCCATGCGCAGGTTAGGGCGATTTCTGGGGGTGATTTAGGATTGCCGATCGATCCACTCTAGGCACAGTTGCCGGAACCGATCGCCCCGCACTTCAAAGTTCGGAAACTGGTCAAAACTGGCGCAGGCCGGCGACAGCAAGACCACGGGCGCGTTGTGCTGGCGGGCCAGTTCGGCGGCGCGGGGCACGGCATTTTCCAGGGTTTCGACGATTTCCGTGGGGGCATAACCGGCGGCATTCAGGCGCGCTTGGAAGGATTCGGCGGCGCTGCCAATCAACAAAACGGCGGCGGCGCGCGATCGAATCGCGTCGATCCAGGCCCGATCGTCGCCTTCCTTCGCTTCCCCCCCGGCGATCAAAATGGCGGGCGCGGCCACGGCGCTCAAGCCCACTTCCGCCGCGTCGTAGTTGGTGGCTTTGCTGTCGTTGATGAAGTCGATGCCCTGATGAGTGCCAACGCGCTCCAGGCGGTGGGCCACGCCGGGAAAGTCGCGCACGGCCTGGGCGATCGCCTCGGGCGCAATCCCCGCGTAGTGGGCCGCCGCCACGGCCATCAGCAGGTTTTGTTGGTTGTGGCTGCCGGTCATGGCCAGCGCCGCCACCGGGACGATCGGCACACCCGCCACGATCGCCTGGCCGTCTTCAATCCAAGCGCCCCGATCGGGATTCGCTGGCAACCGATCGCGCCCCTGCACACTCGTCCAAATCGCGTTCGGGTAGCGATCGCCCCCTTGGGCCCGCAGGGCCGGGTCGTCGCCATTCAGGATTTGCAGCGCTGAGCGATCGAGCAGGCTGGCCTTAATGTTGAAGTAGTGTTCCAGGGTGTAGTGCCGGGCCAAGTGGTCGGGTGTGAATGTCGTCCAAAGGCCGATTTTGGGCGCGAGTTCCCGCGACGATTCGATTTGGTAGCTGCTGACTTCCGCCACTACCCAGTCGATCGGGGTTGCCGCCGCCTCCGTCATCAACCCGCAGGCCGCCTCGCCGATGTTGCCGCAAGCGGGCGCGTTGAACCCGGCTGCTTGGAAAATGGCGGCCGTGAGGGCCGTGGTGGTGGTTTTGCCGTTCGTGCCGGTGATCGCCACCCAGGGCGCTTGGCCCAGGTTGCGCCAGGCCAGTTCCATTTCCCCGATCGTGTCGATCCCCAGCTCGCGGGCGCGGGCCACGCCGGGGCTATCCCAGGGCACACCGGGACTGACCACGATCAAGTCCGGGCGCGGGTCGATCGCCGTCGGGTCAAAGGTGTCCCCCAGGCGCACGGCAATGCCCGATCGCGCCAGGTCAGCCTCGATCGGAGCCAGCCGATCGCCCGTTCCCCGATCGCTCACGGTGACTTGCCACCCCTGGGCCGCCAGCAGTTGCGCCGCCGCCACACCCGATTTGCCCAACCCGACTATCCACGCCGTCTGCACGATCGTCTCCTAGTGAAAATGCTGATTGAAAGATCTGAGTCAAAAGTAGGGGCGTACCGCCGTACGCCCTCCGTTGTACGCCCTACACCGTCAGCCCTCCGCCGTACGCCCTACACCGTCAGCCTTCCGCCCCAGACCCCACGGGGAAAATCTGGGATTTAGCGCCGTTGCCGTTCCCGTTCCAGCGCGTCGATCGCGTCGCCCAGGGCCGTCGTCAGGTCGCGGCGGGTGCGATCGTGCGCCTCCCGTTCCGCCTGCAAGCTGCGCACCAGTTGGGCTAGTTGCTCCCGCAGTTGCCGACATTCGATTTGGGCCTCCGCGAGGGTGGCCGGATCGGCCATCGGCAGGGCCGGCAGATCGCTGGCCGTTCCTGCGATCGGGGTCAGGTCGTCGAGCAAGCCCTCCGGATTGCCCCGCAGCCGATCGATCTCGGCCCGGAGCTGGGCTTGTTGGTGTTGAAACTGCTCGCGATCGGCCCGGCGCTGTTGGGCCTCGGTGGTGTAGCGGGCTTGCCAAGCATCCGCCGCCTGGTAAGCCCCATCCCGATCGCGCTTCAGATCCGCCACCTGCTGTTTCAGGGCTTGGATCTCCGTGATCCATTGGGTCACTTGGTCGTGGGCCAAGGCCCCCGCCCCATTCGGCATTGGCTCGCTCATGGGCGATCGATCTCCGAGGCTGTAGGTTGGCTTGTTTACTAGTTTTTCAACAGCAAATAGTAGAGCCGCCCGCGCGATCCCGTCACGCCCGCACGATTCCCCGCGATCGGCCCCGTGCCCATGAAGTAGTCCGCCCGGCCGGGGCCGATCATGGCGCTGCCCGTGTCTTGATCCAACACAAACCGACTGACATGACGATTTGCGGTCTGCCCATTGGCGCGGGCGTAGGGCAGGGTGGTGCTGACCAGGGCCAGCGCCCCCGGCGGCATCAGCGATCGATCCGTGGCGATCGATCGATCGGGCGTAACCGGTACTCCTAATGTGCCCGTGGCCGGTGCGCCAAAGGTTTCCCGGAAAAAGATAAACCGCGTATTTCGAGGCAGATAGGCATCCAATTCCTGGGGATGTTGCCGGAAATAGCGAATCATCACCGGCAGGGTCAGCCCCTCGAAGGGTAGCTTGCCGTCCTTCGCCAATTCACGCCCCACGCTGGTGTAGCCATAGCCGTTGTGGTTGGCATATCCCACGGTGATCACTTTGCCATCGGGCAAGACTAACCGGGCGGAGCCTTGGATATGCACCAAAAAGGCTTCTAGGCGATCGCTCAGCCAAGCAATTTCCTGGCCCTGGAGAGGGCTGCTGGTGCCTTGGCCGTCCTTGCCTTCCAGGGTTTCGCGGGTGGGCATCGGTTGGCTCCAGCGGCTCAGGTCGGTCGGCTCGCGGTAAATCGGGTAGCGATAGACCGCCGTGGGGGTGCGGCTGGCGCGGTAAATCGGCTCATAGTAGCCTGTGAAGAACACGTCGCCGTTGCCATCACGCCCGATCGACTGATAGAGCATGAATTCGCGATCGACCAGGGCCGACAATTCCCGCGCCGATCGCGCCTGGGTCACCAGTTGCCGAAACCGCCGCAGACTGCGGGCCACCCGATCGCGCGTCACGCCCGCCACCGGATAGTTTTGGTAGGCCGTCGCCGCCGCTGGGGTTCGCAAATATTGCAAGCTGTAGTCAATCGACTGGAGCAAATTGCGGCGATCGCCCTGTGCGCCAAACAGTTGCTCATCCACCCCCAGCAGCGACGTGATCGATCGCGCCGCCACCGGCCGCAGGGGAATCCGCTGGGCTTCGGGGGCGATCGGCGAATTGCCCTGATAGAGCGGCGGCGGCACGGTGGGCGTTCCTGGGTCTTGGGCCAAAACCGCCGATCCCCCCAGCAACGCCGAACTCAGACTAAAAACCGCCCCCCAGTAAGCAACCTTGGGAGCGGTCAGAGGGCGACGGCGTTGGCCAGAGCGATCGCAGCCGTGGGGCAAATGACGCAGCAAAACATCCTTCAAGCTCATGGGTTTTGGTGTGGTGAAGCGGTGAGGATCAACAAGATTCCCAGCCGAGGTGGAGCGAGGGCGATCGGGCTGGGGATCAACCGACTATTGCTAGCAGACCGCCGGGCGATCGCGCAAGCCCCGTTCCCGGGTTTGCCCGGCCCCAATCCCCATGACACCGGCCACGCGCTCATCCTAGAGTTAGTTTTTTTTGGAACCCCTTAGAACGAGCGATCGATGCTGGAGTTAAACACCGGCTCCACCCGAATCCCCAGCACCTGCGACGGACGCACCACCATATATTCGCCCTGGAGATTTTGGATGGGCACACTAATAAAGGTGGACGAATCCTGCTTGGGCACGAGATCCGTGCTGTACCACTTCTGAAAATCTTGGATCGTACGGAAGCGAACTTCCTCGCGGTGGCCGCCCGCCATTAGGATATGCACCGCAAACTCATCAGGTGTTCTCGGCATCGGCTTTGAATCCTTATAACAACGACAACTGCTGAGACAACAAAGACTGGCGACAAACGCGAGCGTTGCCTAGTTGGAGCTTGCCCAGACTGTACCAAAAAAATGGGTCTAAAGCCCCGCCCGTCTAGGGTGGCTTTTCGATCGCCTCGGGGGGCGGGGGCTGGCCGGGGCGATCGTCCTTCAGCCTGGGGGTGAGGCGCTTGCCCGATCGGTCTATAGATTTTTGATTTGAACCCCGTCGGGGCGTGAACCTGCCCATGCCGGACTCCAGCCAAGGCTCTGGGCTGGATTGCTAATTCAAGATCTGGGTTGTTGAAGCTCAGGTTTTCAATTTCAGCGCGTTGAGTCTCGGTTTCTTGATCTCAATGAAGTTCGCGCAATCTTGCTTTTTTTAATTAGATTGGATCAAGTCAGATCGAATTCAATCATGCAAAACTTAGTCCGATCAAGCCAGGTGTAGCCTAGTCCGAGATCGCTGAACAATGGCTGACGTATGATGATTGATAAACTAATCAATCGTCAATCAATACTATGGAATGGCGGATGCAAAATTTTTGAGTGACTCGATCGCGCGCTAGCTAGACCCTGATGTGGCGTGGGGGCGATCGGTCTTGGTTTTTTAGTCTAATTTTTTATCTAAATTGATGAGCTAAAAATTTCTAATCATTTTGAATAGTGTACTGCTGCCCATAACCACCAGCGTCTAACCAAAAGCGTCTGGTCAAAGGGATTCGGGGCTGACGGGGATTAGCTGGGAGCCGAAGGCTTTCGGAGTTTCCGAGACCCCACACACGAGAATGACACCCAGGCGATGGACTGCATCTGTTCTCCTCTCTTATGGTGATCCTTAGCGGATTCGGTTTCAACCGTCCTTTCTAAAAGAACTGATTGAGGGTTGCAATACTCTGCAACTTTGAACCGAAATTCCCTGGAATTTAGTTGGGGAGAAATGAGCGTCTCAGCAGGGTGTCATTCCTCGATCGTGCATGAAAAACAGCATTCGTCTTTGCAAGCAAACTATCTGCAATAAACTCTCCTAGGGGTTGCCTAGAGCTGTTTTGGGTCTGAAGCTTTCTGACTTCATGCTGTTAATTTACCACTGGGATTTGGACAGCGATCAGGGTTGTAATCAATGTTTACCAAGCTGTTTGACATGACCCCAAAATTGTGACAAGTGCTTATTAGAAGCCTCCAAAAGCTAGCTGTCACGTAACAGGTTTTGAAAAAGGGCTAAGAACCTGTACAAGTGCTTGCTGAATTTCCCAAAATGGTGTTTGGCGGTTTGATCGGTGTGGGATTAATCGCCTCGGGCGCAAAACCCGGTGAAGCTATCGAGTCCTAAGGGCTTCAGTCCTTTCGGTGTAGGCTGAAGAACGGAGCCATGGGCCATGAGGGCTGTCGTTGCCTTTTGTTGTCTGTTATTGAGTCGTCTGTTATTTACTGTTTAGCTGCTGACCTATGACTGCTACGCCTGACCAAATCCGCGAGCTTCTGAGTTCGGAAAATCTGAGCGATCGCCTGCGGGCGGTGAATGAGATTCGCACCCTGCCGCCCGATCGGGGGTTTGAGCTGATTCAACTGGCGATCGGGGATGCGAACACGCGGGTGCGCTATGCGGCGGTCAGTCAGTTTGACAGCCTGGGGGGTCAGGATCCTGCCCGATCGCTCGAGCTGTTGCGCGGCTTGCTGGCAGATCCGGAGCCGGATGTGCAGTCGGCGGCGGCGGACTGCCTGGGGGGGCTGAAGCTGACGGAAGCCTATGAGGATTTGGCGGCGCTCTATGCGTCCACGCCGGAGTGGTTGGTGCGGTTTAGCATTTTGGCGGCCTTGGGCGAGTTGGGCGATCGCCGCGCGGTGGATCTGTTGCTGGCGGCCTTGAGTTCCGAGAATGAGTTGGAACAATTGGGGGCGATCGGGGCCCTGGGCGAATTGGCCGATGAGCGGGCCGTGCCCCATCTGTTGCCCTTTGTCAGCAACAGCGATTGGCAAGTGCGGCATCGGTTGTCGTTGACCTTGGGGCGGTTTTCGTCGGAGGCGGCGCGGGCGGCCTTGGCAACCCTCAGCCAAGATGCGGTGGCTCAAGTGGCGGAGGCGGCGACGGCCCAACTGAATCAGGATTCTCCGCATTAAGCCAGATTAATCAGCATCCTAATCAGCACGATTCGCATCACCAGCATCGTCACAAATGCTCAGTCATGTTCAAGATCTGCATGTTCAAGATCTGCATCAGAGGTGCGGTGGTTGCGTTCGAGTCCTGAAAGGGAATTCCTGAAGGGAAATTTTGAATGTTAGAGCGAAATGGATTGATGCCGATCGCCCCAGAATCGATCGCCCCAAATGAACGTCCCGCTTGCCGATCGCCGGTTCGCCGCCGTTGGTGCGGTACAATCGCTCCGTAGCGTCGCCGATCGATGGGGCCTGGGGCCTCGTTCGTTTCGACCGTGAGCCTGGAGACTCCAATGCCGCTCGATCGCGCTTTCAATGCCGGTTTCACAATATTTTTGAGCCTGATTGTTGAAGCACTCCCTTTCCTGTTGCTTGGAGTGGTGTTCTCCAGCGCGTTGCTGCTGTTTGTGGACGAGGGGCGCTTGATTTCGGTGTTGCCGCGCCATCCGGTGCTGGGAGCCTTGGCGGGAAGTGTGCTGGGCTTTTTCTTTCCGGTTTGTGAATGTGGCAATGTGCCGGTGGCGCGGCGGTTCCTGATGCAGGGAATTCCGGCTCCCGTGGCGGTGGGCTTTTTGCTGGCGGCTCCGACGGCGAATCCGGTGGCGATTTGGGCGACTTGGACGGCGTTTCGCGATCGCCCGGAGATTGTGGTGTTTCGGGTGTTGTCGGCTCTCTTGATTGCGGTGATTGTGGGCTGTGTGTTTGGGGCCCAGAAGGATTTGCGGCCGTTTTTGAATCCCGGCTTGGCCCGATCGATGTTGCGATCGCGCGAGCTGACGGGGATTGAGCGGGTGGCCCAGGAGCGGGGCCTGTTGACCTCGGGAACCTATTGGCCCGGTGTGACCAGTGGCCAGCCCCTGGAAGCTTCGCTGGCGACGATGCAGTCCTTGGCGATCGACCGATCGCGGGAGAATTTGGCGGCGGCGGAGCGGTGGCGCTTGTTTTTAGACAATGTGGTGCGCGAGCTGCGGGAGTTGGGCGGTGTGCTGATTTTGGGCAGCGCGATCGCGGCGGTGGTGCAAGTGGCCGTGCCGCGTGAGGTGGTGCTGGGCTTGGGTCAGGGGCCGATTAGTTCGATCGTCGCGATGATGGTGCTGGCGGCGGTGATTTCCATTTGCTCGACGGTGGATTCGTTCTTTGCGCTGTCGTTTTCGGGGGCCTTCACCAGCGGTTCGTTGCTGTCGTTTTTGGTGTTTGGGCCAATCATTGACCTGAAGGCGATCGGGCTGTTGCTGTCGATTTTCCGTCCCCGCGCGGTGCTCTACATGTTTGTACTGGCGGCGCAGTTGGCCTTCTTTGTGGGGCTGTTTATGAATTTCCAAACGGGGTGGTAGGCCAGGCGGTGTCGAGTCGATCGGGCGGGCGATGGTGGTGCTGGGCAGTGCTGGGCGCTTGGGTATTGGCGATCGGGCTGGGTTGGCCGGCGATCGCCCAGGCGGGGCCCCTGGCCGATCGGGTGGCGGCCTTTCCCTACTGGACGGGCAAACCGCCCACGAAGCCCGCGGCGGGCGATCTGCGCTACCCCGATTGGCTGGCCGGCGAATGGCAAGTGACCAGCACCCTGCTGGAGTTGTCGGCTCCCTTTGCGCCGGAGATTGTCACGCCGGGGTTCGAGAGCAATCGATCGCTCCTGGGGCAGCCGGTGATGTTTGCGGTGCGGTTTCAACCCCAGGCGATCGCGCCGGCCCTGAGTATCGTTCCCCTGCGGACGCGGCAATCGACGGCCAAGGCTCCGATCGTGGCCGATCGGGCCTTCAACGGCCTGAACATTGCCACGGCTTACCTCGGACGAGAGGCGATCGCGGGCGTGGTTGCCGATCCGGGCAATCCCAATCAACAGACCTTGAAGCTGACCACTCAGCGAGAACTCGTGACCACCGTGACCGATCGCGCCAGCGAAAGCCCAACCGATCGGCGGTTTGTGGCCACGGAAGTGGTTGTCCAAGCGTTTCAAGGCGGCAGTGCAACCGGGCGCGCCGTCTATGCCAACGCCGTCGAAACCACCACGGACTATCGCCTGATCCAACCGGGTGAGGTGTTGGCGGATCAGTTCACGGCGGTGTTTCTGGCTCCGCGCGATCGCTATGCGTCCGTCACCCGCGATCGCCCCGTCGCGCTCTATCACTACCGCCTCAGCCTCACCGCCCGATCGGCCACCGCGCCTTCATAATCGCTCGGTTCAACGCTCGGTTTAACGGGGGTTTGGCCAGCCCTGACCGGAAATCGCCAGAAATTTGCATCAATTCTGGTTCTCGATCGGTCTCATCAATCGCTAGAATTGGTCATCGGCCTGGGGCTGTGGCTCAGATGGATAGAGCAAGCGCCTCCTAAGCGCTAGGTCGCGGGTTCGAATCCCGCCAGTCCCGTGTATGTTTGGGCCCCGCTGGGGCCCGCTGCTCCCCGGTTTGCGGCATTTGTGACCTATGACCCCTTCCACCAGCGATCGGCCCCCAATGATTTCGACTCCCCCCGATCGACCCCTGTTGCAGGCAAGCCAGTTGTGCAAAAGCTTTGGGGGCATCAAAGCCGTCAACGGGGCCCAGATCGAAGTGCGATCGGGCAGCATTACCGGCCTGATTGGCCCCAACGGCGCAGGCAAAACCACCCTGTTTAACCTGTTGTCCAACTTCATTCAACCCGACAGCGGCGAGGTGTTCCTCGACGGGCAGCCGATTCACCACCTCTCGTCCCACCAAATTGCCCGCCGGGGGATGGTGCGGACGTTTCAGGTGGCCCGCGTGTTGTCGCGCTTGTCGGTGCTGGAAAATATGTTGCTCGCGGCCCAGAACCAAAGCGGGGAGCGCTTTTGGGAAGTGTGGACGCAGGGCGGACGGATTGCCCGCCAGCAGCGCGAGTTGGAACTGCGGGCCATGAGCATTCTGGAAGCCGTCGGTCTGGCGCATATGGCGCGGGAATATGCCGGCTCCTTGTCCGGTGGCCAGCGCAAGTTGTTGGAAATGGGGCGGGCGCTGATGTTGCAGCCGAAGCTGATTTTGCTGGATGAGCCAGCGGCGGGGGTGAATCCGGCGCTGATTGACCAAATTTGTGAGCAAATCCAGGCTTGGAATCAAGAGGGGCTGACCTTTTTGATTGTGGAACACAACATGGATGTGATTATGTCCCTGTGCGATCGGGTGTGGGTGTTGGCGGAGGGACAAAACCTCGCCGACGGCTCACCGGAGATGATCCAAACCGATTCGCGAGTGTTGGAAGCCTATTTGGGGCAGGCCGCATGAGTCGGTTGATGGCTAGAGGGTTGGGACTGACGGCGGGACTGCTGCTGGGCGCGTTGCCGGTGGCGGCCCACACGGTGAAAACGGGGCAGGATGTGGCAGCGCTGTTCCATCTGGAGCCGGATCACAATCCCCGATCGGGCGAACCGGCGCGGATTTGGTTTGGGCTAACGCGCAAGGGCGGGGCGGCGATTCCGTTCGATCGCTGCGACTGCCAGCTAGAAATCATCCCCCGAGTTCGCAATGCGGCGGGGCCAAAACCCTGGCAACCGACCCTGGAAGCCGTGGCCGCCGAAGGCTTCCAGAATATGCCTGGGGCAACGACGACGTTTCCGGCGGCGGGGGCCTACGAGTTGGTGCTACGGGGCCGCCCAAAACAGGCGGGCGATTTTCAGCCCTTTGAGTTTCGCTACGACACGACGGTGCTGGCGGGATCCGGTGCGGGGTCGCCCGGGCCTGCGTCGGTTGTGGATCGGCGATCGCCGTCTGCCTCCGTGGCCGCTCCCGTGGCTAGTCCAGAATCGGGGATCGATTTGCAGCCGTTGGTTCTTTGGGGCGGGCTGGGCTTGGGTTTGGCGGGTTGGGGGGTCTGGGCGATCGGGCGATCGCGGCGGGCCTGAGCGATCGCCCCCAGGCCAACGCTGCCAAATCCAGCCCGATCGAAATTGCCTGGATAGAGTGCTGGGGTTGATGGATAGTCGGGGTTGATGGACTAATTTAACTCCACGTAAATTCTTCTAATTTGAAGTTGCAAACCATTGCAATTCGCTACAAGTTAGTGATATTTGATCAGCTTTTGGCGGTAAGTTGTGGGGATCGGGTTAGGCTGGCCATAATTCCATTAACTACTCGCCAACATAGCCATCATGAGTGAATTTCTAGATTTTCTAAAGCATCAGTTTGCTTATGTGGCGATCGGAGAATTTCGTCCTGGAAAATTTTCCGAAGCCCAGCAACTCTTTGAAGCAGCCGTTTCGACGTATAACCAAGGGTTTGAAGGGGCTTATCTGCTGCAAGAGTCGAACAGCGATCGCGGAATTGCGGTGATTTTCTGGGACAACATTGACGATATGGATGCCAATCGCAATGAGGTTTGCGAGGCAATTTTTGCCAAAATGGCGCATCTTTTCATCAAACCCCCTGTCACCAACTTCTATGAAGTGTGCAGCAAAATTGATCCCCAGCGGAACTCCCCAGAACGGGAACTGACGACGGCTTGATTATGATTGGCCTAGCGTGAGGGTTGGTGATGTGGGGTGGCGTGGGTCGGGGGCATCGAATTGCCATCCACGAGCCATCAACGAGTACCCACTGGCCAGTAATCCGGCCGGTTGGGAGCGGGCTTGCGGGAAGCTTTGCGAGCACTGCGTTTGTGGGAACTGCGTTTGCGGGAACTTGATTGAGCGGCCGTGATCCCGTGGGCGATCGATTTATGGATGAGTGGCAGCAAGCGCGATCGCTATTTCAAACCCTCTGGGGCTACGACGGGTTTCGATCGCCCCAGGGCGAGATTATTCAATCACTCCTCCAGGGGCGTGATGTGCTGGCCATTTTGCCGACGGGTGCGGGCAAATCCGTTTGTTTTCAAATTCCAGCGCTGTTGAAATCGGGGCTGACCCTGGTGGTGTCGCCGCTGGTGTCGCTGATGGATCAGCAAGTGGCGGGCCTGCAGGCCAAGGGGCTACCGGCGGCGACGTTGCACAGCGAAGTGCCCCGATCGAGCCAGTTTGAAACCCTGCGATCGCTGGAGCGCAACCAGTTGCGGTTGCTGTATCTGTCGCCGGAAACCCTTTTGAGCAAGCGAGTCTGGCAGTTGCTGACACGACCCGAGGCCCAGCTCCAGGGCCTGGCGATCGATGAGGCCCATTGCCTGGCCCAGTGGGGCGAAACCTTTCGGCCGGCCTACCGACGGTTGGGGGCGGCGCGGCGGGCGCTGGAGGTGGCGGCGGGCCGGCCAGTCCCGATCGCGGCGTTTACGGCCACGGCGACTCCGGCCGATCGCGCAACCATTGCCCAGGTGCTGGGCCTGCGCGATCCCGAGGTGTTTGAGCGATCGCCCTACCGATCGAACCTGCGGCTTGGGGTGCGGCGCTGTTGGGTTCCGGCCCAGCGCAGTTGGCGGTTGCGGGCCTGGCTGCGCGATCGCCCGGGCCAGGCGGGCTTGGTCTACGCCCGCGGTCGGCAAACCTGTGAAGACTTGGCCCGGCAACTGGGCGATCGGGGCTATGCCACGGCGGCCTATCATGCGGGCTTGCCCCCGGCCGATCGCCGCCAGTTGGAACGCCAGTGGTTGAGCGGTGAGTTACCCTTTTTGGTGTGCACCAGCGCCTTTGGGATGGGGGTCGATCGGCCCGATGTGCGCTGGATTGTCCATTGGCATCGGCCGTTGCTGCCGACGGAATATATCCAAGAAATTGGGCGGGCCGGGCGCGATGGCAAACCCGCCGATATTCTGCTGTTGGTCAGCGAGCCGACGGGCTGGCTCGACGGCACCGATCGCCGCTTGCAGGACTATTTTCGTCAGCGGCTCATCGCGCAATATCGCGAGTTGGGCCGGGTGGCGCGCCGGTTGCCCCCCACGGGGTCGATCGCCAAAATTGCCGATCAGTTTCCCGAAGGAGCCACCGCCCTCAGTTGGCTGCACGCGCTGGGCAGCCTCGATTGGCGCGACCCGTTTCGATACGAATTGTCCGGATCCGTGCCGTCCCGTCCCCAGCCGCCCTGGGGTTTCTACCAATCCATGGGGCAGTACGCGGGCGATCGGGGCTGTCGCTGGCACTATTTGTTACGGGCGTTGGGCTGGCCACCGCCGTCGGCCCACTGGCGCTGCGGCCGGTGCGATCGATGTCGCGATCGCCCCTGATCCCCAATTCGGGGTCTGTCGCAAATTTGGGGTCTGTTGCACGCATCCATCAAAACCGTAGGGGCGTACGCAGCCGCACGCCCCTACCCAGATGCTTTCGAGTAATTTTGACTTCCCTGCGCCTGTCTTGACTGGATTTATGCGCTAGTTGCCAACGCCCAGCAATTCCACATCAAACACCAGGGTCGCGTTCGGCGGAATCACGCCACCGGCTCCGCGCGCACCATAGCCCAACTCGGGCGGAATCACGAGCTTGCGACGACCGCCCACACGCATGGTCAGCACACCTTCATCCCAGCCCTTGATCACTTGGCCCACGCCGATTTGAAAGCGGAAGGGCTGCCCTCGATCGCGCGAGCTGTCAAACTTTTTGCCGTCGAGCAGCGTACCGGTGTAATGCACCGTGACGCTGTTGCCGGCTTTCGGCTCTGCGCCGGTACCCTCGATGAGGTCTTCGTACTGCAAGCCCGAATCGGTGGTGGTCAAGTTGCTAGCATCGGCCACGAGGGTTGTCTCCTGGGTGTCGGTGGGTAGGGCGGCGATGTCGGTCGATCGCAGTTGGGCCGCCGCATCGTTCATCAGGCGGGCCGCCAGCTTAGAACCGGTGGCCGTGGATTCGGCTACGGGTTGGTTGGGTAGGGAGCTGGCTTCGGCGGTGGGGGCTTTGCCCGTGAAGGTGACGACCAACACGGCTCCCACACACACCAGCATTACGCCAAAGCTAATTAACACGTCGCGCAAGGGTTTGTTCTCCTCGGTTCATTGCAGGGTTCAACGGTGGAACGTGGTCGAATCGTTTGCGGCCGTTTCACCGTTGCCGTTTTTGATCCTAACGGTCGATCGCCCTAGCGCCACAACCGATTTTCCAAGTCGCGCACCTGGCGTTCCAGCCGATCGATCCGGCCGCGCAGCTCGTCCACCTCCGAGCGATCGGGCACTCCAAAATCCTTCATCACCTTGCGAAACTGCTGCTGAATCAACGAGTCAAAGCTCTCGCTCGGTGACGGATTGTTTCCCGATTGCAACCGCTGCATCAGGTCATCGACCACCTTACGGGCTTGCTCGGGATCGAGGCGGCCGCTGCGAACCCACTCATCGCTGGCTTCCTTCAGCCGTTCCGCCACGATCGCCGTGGTTCCCAGCCCCAAAGTAAGCAATTGTTGCAGCCAGTTATTTCCATCCATCGGGCGATCGACTCCGTGACCCTACCGGGGCTAGTCCGCGCCGGCCCCACCAACAATCGTTAGGCTAGCACGGGCGATCGCCCCCTGTGGGCCGCCCCTCGGTCGCGATCGCCGTCCCCCATTTCGGATCCTCTAGCCCAGAGTGGTCGAAGTCATCGGCATCGGTTCGGGAATGGATAAATCGTCGCGGTACACCAGCAAATCGAACCAAAAGATCGTGCCCGCACCCACTTCGCTGGTCAGGCGCACGGTGCTTTGGTGCTTGTCAATAATGTTGCGGACGATCGACAGGCCCAGCCCCGTGCCTTCCAACGTGTGGACACGGTTCTCGACGCGGTAGAACCGATCGAAAATCGCATTGCAATCCTCCGGCCCGATCCCAATTCCCGTGTCTGCAATTTCGACCCGCACCACCGTGGCCGTTGCCAACTCCGGCGCTGCAGCCCTCTCCGACACCGGGCAAGTGGCCCACAGGGACGGTGGCGCAGCCGCATCGGCGGGTACATAGGCGCGAATCGTAACTCGGCCGCCCTTGGGTGTGAATTTCAGAGCATTGCCCACCAAGTTGGCGAACACCTGGAGCAGCAGATCGTAGTTGCCCAACACCGGCGGCAGGATTGGGGCCAAGTCCTGGGTCAGTTCGATCCCTTTGTCGCGGGCATTCAGTTGGTAGGTGCGGAGGGTTTGCTCGATCGGCTGCACCAGGTCGATCGCATCGAAGTTGTAACTCCGGCTCGACTCCAACCGCGACAGATCCAACACATCATTCACGAGGCGCGTCAGCCGATCGGTCTCGCGGTTGGCCGTTTCCAGAAACTCCCGCTGCTGTTCCGGCGACAGCTCATCGCCATAGTCATGCAGCGTTTCGATAAACGACTTGATGTTAAACAGCGGCGTGCGCAACTCGTGGGACACATTGCTAATGAACTGGCTCTTGGCCTCGTTCAGCTCCACCTCGCGGGTAATGTCCTGCACCGTGACCGCAATGCCCCGAATGCTCTCCCGGTAGCGATCGCCCGGCGCTTCGCCCGCCGCATCCGCATAAAGATTGCATTCCCGCACGAGGGGGCGTTGGGTGTTGCTGCATTGATCCTGCTCATGGTGCTCGCAGGTGTCGCACAGGTGGCCATCCCCGATCGCCCGCTGCGACAACACCGGCGACAGCAAAATTCGCACCGTCCGCTTCACCGGCTCCATCAGCGTAATGCGGAACTCCTCGCCCTCGTCGGCCTGGCCCTGCGCCATTTGGTACAGCGGCCGCGTCAGCTTCACCTGCACCTCCGGCGGGAACTCATACAGCACATTTTTGTCGATCGTATGCTTGCTGGCGGTGTCGGCTTCATCCCAGCCAAAAATGCGGCGCGCCGTCGGGTTCACCAACACCACCCGCAAGTCCGTATCCAGCAACAACGCCCCATCGACGATCGTTGCAATCAGCGTTTCTAGTTTGGCCTTGCTGGCCGTCAACTCCTCAATGTTTTGTTCTTCGTAGCGTTCTAGGCGCTCCGCCATTTCATTAAAGCTGGCGATCAATTCCCCCAGTTCGCCGCCAAAGGGCAGATCAATCCGCTGCCGAAAGTCGCCGGTCGCAATATTCTTTACGCCGATCAGCAATTCCTTGATCGGCTTGGTAATCGTCAGGGCATTGAACACCGCCCCCAAAATCACCATCACCCAGATCGACACAAACACGGCGATCGTCACATCCCGCGTCAGCCCCGATGAGGCCACCACCGTGGGGTTAGGGTTTGTGCCCACCGCCAGCACGCCCAGGTATTGGCCCTCATGGGTCAACGGAACAAACACATCGGTCACTTGACCGTTTGGGGTCAGGTGTTGCCGCACGAGGGGCCGATCGAGATCCGCCGCATAGTCGATCGGCAACTGGATCCGCCGCCGCAGGGTCAGGGAGCTTTGCACCTCCGCATCCGAAAAGGGAATGCCATAGAAAATATCCCCATCGGTATCGGCATAGAGCAAATACCGCACACTGGACGTGCTGTTATAAAACCGGCGTGAGAAGCGGGCCAACCCGCCGAAATCCGCTTCGGCCACCAAGGGGGCCGTGTTGGTGGCGAGCAGCAGCCCCAAATCACGGCCAAATCGGGTGTCGTTGAGTCGAGCATCCTGCTGGATCGTATTCACCGCCCAGAAGGTTAGCCCACTGGTCAGCAGGGACACGACCAGGGTGGCCACGGCCATCAAGCGAGTTTGCAGGGTGAATTCTGACCACCAGCGACGAAAGATTTGCCGCAACGTAACGATCGCCTCAAGCATGGTCTCGGGGAGCTTGCAGATTGATTCGATCTTAAGGGGTTAAGGGGCTTCAGTCGTGATTTCGCTGGATGCGGTGGGAGATGATGCCGATGGTAGGGTGTCCCAGGGCTGCTGGCGCACTTGGTAGCCAATGTCGCGGCGGTAGGTTTTGTCGGCGTAGTCGATCGCCCCGATCGCCCGGTAGATCGTGCCAAAGGCCGCGTCAAAATCCACCCCGATCGCCGTTACGCCCAACACGCGCCCGCCATCGCTCACGAGCCGATCGCCCCCATCGCCATTGGCCCGCGCCAGCCGCGTGCCCGCGTGGAAAATCATCGCCCCTTCGGCGATCGCCGCGTCGAGACCCGCGATCGGCGTGCTCTTGGCAAAACTGCCCGGATAGCCCTGGGCCGCCACCACCACACAGCCCGCCACACCCGCTTTCCAGGCGATCGGCGGCAACTGATCCAGCCGCTGTTCCACGCAGGCCAACAACAACTCATGTAGCGGCGTTTCCAGCAACGGCAGCACCACCTGGGTTTCCGGATCGCCAAAGCGGCAATTAAACTCCACCACCCGTGGATCGCCCGCCGGCGTAATCATCAACCCGGCATAGAGCACGCCGCGATAGTCAATGCCCCGCGCGGCCAGGGCCTGCACCGTCGGTTGCAGCACTTCCGTCTCGATCCGCGCCATCAGCTCCGGAGTTACCCAGGGAGCCGGGGCGTAGGTTCCCATGCCGCCCGTGTTCGGCCCCGTGTCGCCTTCGCCGATCCGCTTGTGGTCTTGGGCGGGAATCAGCGATCTCACGGTTTTGCCATCGGTCAGGGCCAAGACCGACACTTCCCGCCCTTCCATAAATTCTTCAATCACCACGCTGGAGCCAGCGGAGCCAAATTGGCCGCCCAGGATCGCTTCCACCGCCGCGATCGCCTCGGGCAACTCCATCGCCACGGTCACGCCCTTGCCCGCCGCCAGGCCATCGGCCTTCACGACGATCGGCGCGCCCACTTGCTGCAAATAGTCCCGGGCGGGAGCCAGTTCCGTGAAAGTGGCCGAGTGGGCCGTCGGCACACCGGCAGCGGCCATCAGGTCTTTAGCCCAAGACTTGCTGGCTTCGATTTGTGCGCCCGCTTGGGTGGGGCCAAAGGCGGGGATCTTGCGCTCCTGCAGGAAATCCACAATCCCCACGGCCAAGGGCGATTCGGGCCCCACAACCACCAGCGACACCCCATGGGTATTCACCACCCGGGCGATCGCCTCGAAATCCGTGGCGGCAAAGGCAAAGTTCTGGCAACGCGGATTCAGCGCTGTGCCCCCATTTCCGGGGATACAAAACACCCGCTCCACCTGCTCAGACTGCAAGAGCATGTGGGCGATCGTATGCTCGCGACCACCATTGCCAACCACTAAAACCTTCACAGAAACCTCAACCCGGAGTTGTTAACAAAACCCAGCCAGCAGCCAGTATCTCAGAATATTGCACGCCAGAATCACGCCGGCATATTGCTCAATAGACATCCTGCCGCCGCAGTAGACACTTTCAGATACCCTCGGTAGACGATGCCCTATCCCAATCGCTACCCTGAAGACTACTGCCCGGAATGCGTCCCTAAGAAATGCTTCACTAGGAGCGTTGGCGTAGTTCGAGCCAATCTCCCGTCCCCTCAAAAAAGCGATTTCTAAATTTTCATGACTACCAGCATTGTCACCGGCGCAGCGGGCTTTATTGGGTCAAACCTGGCGGAAACACTGCTCTTGCAGGGCGATCGGGTGATTGGCATTGATCACTTCAACGACTACTACGATCCCGCCCTCAAGCGCCGCAACATTGAACCCCTGTTGGCCCACGCGAATTTTCAACTGCTGGAGGTGGATTTGCGGGCGATCGACTGGGCCCCGCTGCTGGCGGAGGCGGAGGTGGTCTATCACCAGGCGGCCCAGGCGGGGGTGCGGGCCAGTTGGGGGCTGGGGTTCCAGGACTATACCGATCGCAACATCACCGTGACCCAACGGTTGCTCGAAGCGGCGAAACAGGCCCCGAATTTGCAGCGGCTGGTCTATGCTTCCACCTCGTCGATTTATGGCGATGCGGAGACGTTCCCCACGAGCGAGTTGGTTTGCCCGAAGCCGGTGTCGCCCTACGGGATTACGAAGCTGGCGGCGGAACAGTTGGGGCGGCTCTATTGCAATAATTTTGGCGTGCCGTTTGTGGCGCTGCGCTATTTCACGGTCTATGGGCCCCGCCAACGACCGGATATGGCGTTTCATAAGTTTTTCAAGGCGGCGATCGGGGGCGAGGCAATTCCGATCTATGGCGATGGGCAGCAAACCCGCGACTTTACCTATGTCAGCGATGCGGTGGCCGCGAATCTGGCGGCGGCGGTAGTTCCGGAGGCGATCGGGGAGATTTTCAACATCGGCGGCGGCAGTCGGGTGGTGCTGACGGAGGTGCTGGATGTGATGGCGGAGGTGTTTGGCGGGCCGATCGCTCGTCAGTACCAGGATCGGGCGATCGGCGATGCGCGCCACACCTCGGCCGATGTGACCAAGGCGCGGCAACTGTTGGGCTACGATCCCCAAGTGTCCTTGCGGGAAGGGCTGGAGCGCGAGTGGGAGTGGGTAAAGGCGCTGTATCACGCCTAGGCGTGACCCTTGGAACCGAATAGCTAAGTCCAGCCGCCCTAGACAAGGGGTTTAAACCCCTTGCCCCCTACGATTGCCCCCGAGGCGCAGCGGCAGCATTAGGTGAAGAACCGGGCGATCGCGTAAAAAATTGTTGCAAGAAATTGCGAAACCCCGCGCTAAACCTTGTCTTGACAGTCCTTGGTCGATCGGGACTAAATGGGTCGTGAGCCAAACAACGGCTCCCGTACTGACTGACAGGATCGAGAACAATGAAACGGTTTATTTCTTGGGCGATCGCCCTCGTTGCGGCGTGGCTGAGTTTTTCTGGCGCGGCCCAGGCGGCGGATGTGGCCAATGGCGGCAAGATTTTTAATGCGAACTGCGCGGCTTGCCATGCGGGCGGTCGCAACGTGGTGATGGGTGACAAGACGTTGCAGAAGGACGCGCTAGAGAAGTTCGGGATGAACTCGATCGCGGCGATCGTCACGCAAGTCACCAACGGCAAAAATGCGATGCCGGCCTTTAAGGGCAAGCTGAGCGACGACGAGATCCAAGATGTGGCGGCGTTTGTGTTGTCGAAGTCGGAAGCGGGTTGGTAATGCGGCATCGCGCTGCCTGACCCCGATTGTCGTCACTCCCTGACCGCCTCTTGGCCCATGTTTGAACCCGATCGCATTCGCCGTTGGGCGATTGTCACCGTGCTAGCGCTGCTGCTCGGAACAATCGTCCAAGGCTTTACAGCTACCAAAACCTGGGCCGTTACGGGCAACCGGGATCGATCGCCGTCGCTTGCGGCGATCGATCCGTTGGTGCTCGGTGCTGAGGCCTTTGCCCGAGATGACTATCCGGCGGCGCTGACGGCGTTTGCCACCGCCGCCGACCAGGCAACGACTCCCCAGGGGCGAGCGATCGCCTACGGGAATCGCTGCCGGGTGTGGTTGGCCGTCGAGGACTGGCCGGCGGCGATCGGGGATTGCGATCGGTCGATCGCCCTCCAGCCCCAGCAGTCGGCGGCCTATCTGCATCGCGGTCTGGCTTGGCGAGGCCAAAAGGATCTCGTCCGGGCCGATCAAGACTTCAGCCAAGCCCTGCAATTTGCCCCCACCGATGGCCGCGCTTGGTATAACCGAGGGCTGACGCGGGCAGAGCAACAGCAACCGCTGGCGGCGATCGCTGACTTTGACCGAGCGGCGGTGCAGTTTGGCCACGGGGCCTTGGACTCACTGGCGCAGGTCTACTACGATCGCGCGCTCACGTGGCTAGACCTGCGGAATCCTTCCCAAGCGCTGGCGGATCTCGATCGGGTCGTGCGCCATAACCCAACCCAATCCGCCGCTTTCCAAGTGCGTGGCTCGGTGTTGCAGGCGTTGGGGCAGCCTGATCGGGCCCTGGCCAGCTTCGACCAAGCCATTGCCCTCGCCCCCATGAACGGCCCGTCCTACGTGGCACGCGGCCGACTACACCAACAAATGCACTGTCAACAAGCGGCGATCGCTGACCTAGAGTGCGCGGCCCGCTGCTTCTATGACTGCGGTGATTTGGCCGCCTACCAGTCGGTGATGATTGCCCTGCGACAACTCCAAAGCAGTCGCACCGCGATCGGCTAGCAGCCTGCTATACCCACGTTTCGCATCTGTTTTTCTGAATTCTTGCTTGCTGAATTCTCGCTTGCTGAATTCTGTTCATCCTCCATCCTTCCCCTGAGGTTCTGGGGATCAACTCGCCATGATTGCCAATTCAACACCGCGTCAATCGCCGCAACCGGGACGATGGTTCGGCTGGGCGATCGGCCTTGCCTGCACCAGCGCGATCGCCAGCGCCCAAGGCCTACCCGCCCGAGCCGACGGCCCCCAGCCCCATCACTCCCCTCAACCTGCCCACAACGCTGACGGCCATAGCGGCCATCAAAGTGGCAGTCAAAGTGGCAATCACAGCCACCAGCGGGTTAATATTCCCGCCGGTCAACCCCTGCCCTCCGTGGTTTTGGCGATCCAGCCCGATCGCATGAAGGGCTGGAACCTCCACATGCAAGTGCAGAATTTTCAATTTACGCCGGAGCAAATCGATCGCCCCGGCGCGTGGAATACCGGCCACGCTCACCTCTACGTCAACGGCCGCAAGCTCACCCGCCTGTATGGCCCCTGGTATTACCTCGACGCGCTGCCCTCGGGGGAAAACCAAATCGTCGTGACCCTCAACACCAACGGTCATGAGGAGTTGTATGCCAATGGGCAGCGAATTGAGGCCCGGGCGATCGTCCGAGTGCCCTAGGCCTGTCATCAAATCCCCAAAACCCGGATTATCTTTCCCAACCGATTGGTCGTCGGGGCGGGGTCTCCCCGCCCAGTCCCCACGATCCCTGATGTTCCCAGGATTGGACGGGTTTGGGGCGATCGCTCGGGTCGGGGTTGGAAGACCCAACCCCGACGGCGACGGAATTGATGACCAGAGAAAGGGGTACAAGCCCCGCCCTTTTAGGGTGGCTTTCTGGGAAGTGCATTGCACGACATTACGACTCATGGCCCTGCGTGACGTTCAGTAACCGTTGCGTCACATTGACAACGGCGATTTTTGCAAAAACCTACGATCAAAGGGAACGGGTCTGGTTTTGGGAGCCATCGATCGCTTCACCGATTGCTCCGCCAGCTCTGGTTATTGACGATTAGTTTCCACTGGCTGCCATGTCCAAAATTTGGATCGTTCAAGACTTGGATCGTTCAAGACTTGGATCCGGGTAGCTCGGCAGGGGCGAATGGGGTTCGTAGGAGTGCAACCACTATGGATAATGTCATCAGCAACAAACGATCGGGGGGCGCGAAACCCCGGCGATGGTATGAGCGATCGGGCTTGATTGCCTTGTTAACGGGACTCTTGGTGCTCGGGGTGGCCCAGCGGGCCGCCGGGGAACCGGTGACGGATGCGGAGCAGTTGTCGGCCGGTGGCGGGTTGGAGTGCGATCGCACCGCCATTTTGCCCGTGTTATCTGAGTTGGATATGCCTTACAGCGAAATGGCCACCTGCCAACAGTGGGTGGAATATGGTGTGGGTGGCCCCGAGGAAATTCCCCTCGTGACCAATCCGGGTGATGGGCTGGCGGTGTATTACACGCCGGAGGGTGAATCGGTGCTGCTGCTGAGTGCCGGGGCGAAGGCCCAGCACCGATCGCTCTATGCCGAAGGCCTGCGCAGCCCCAGCCTGTGGGTGTTTGGCCGCCAGGGCGATCGGACTCGCCCCAGCAGTTGGGCGGCCACCCAGTTGCGATCGAGCCTGGGGACGATCGAACCCCTCAGCCAATTTGCGCCCGATGAGGACACGGCCTCCCTACGGCTCGAATGGGCGATCGGGGGATCTAAGCAGCCAGCTCAAACGTCAGCGCCCGACCTCGCACAGATTCATTGACCTGCCCGTTTTCGTAGGCCACCTGGCCGCCGACGATCGTGTAGACCGGCCAACCCGTCAAATTCCAGCCCTCAAAGGGACTCCAGCCGCACTTGGAGAGCATCTCCTCGCGCAGGACGGGGCGATGGGTATCCAGATCGACAAGCACCAAATCCGCATCGAAGCCGGGGGCGATCGCGCCCTTATTCGGAATGCCGTAGCCCTTGGCCACATTGGTGGACATCCATTGCACCACCTGGGCCACGGTGCAGCGCCCCGCCGCCGCCTGGGTCAGCATCAGGGGCAGGGAGGTTTGCACCCCCGGCATCCCGCTGGGGCTGTTGGGATAGGCCTGGGCTTTTTCGTCGAGGGTGTGGGGCGCGTGGTCGGTGGCGATGAAGTCAATTACGCCGTCTAGCAGCGCTTGCCAGAGAATGGCGCAGTCGTCGGGCGATCGCAGGGGCGGGTTCATTTGGGCAAACGTCCCGATTTTGGCGTAGGCCCCCGTGTTCATCAGCAAATGCTGGGGTGTGACTTCGCACGTTACCCAAGCCGGCTTTTCCTGCCGCATCAGGTTGGCTTCTTCGCCCGTGGACATGTGCAAAATGTGCAACCGACGGCGATGCTTGCGGGCGAGTTTCAGCGCCAGTTGCGTGGCTTCCAGGGCGGCTTGGTTGTCTTGAATTTGCGAATGAACGGCGGGATCGGTGATGCCCGCAAATTGTTCGCGCCGCTGCTGGATGCGGGCTTGGTGCTCGGCATGGACGGCGATCAACCGGCCATAGCCCGGTTGGTCGGGCTGCTGGCCCATGGCAAAGATGCGATCGAGCACGGGTTCTTCCTCCACCAGCAGCGGCCCATGCATCGACCCCATAAAAATTTTGATGCCGCAGACCGGGTTGGCCGTCAGCAAGTCAGGCAGTCCCTCCGCCGTTGCGCCAATGAAGAAGCCATAATTCACGACGGACTTGCTGGCGGCGCGATCGAGCTTGTCTTGCAGCATCGCCTGGGTGGTCGTCAGGGGCTTCGTGTTGGGCATTTCCAAAAACGACGTTACGCCCCCGGCGGCACAGGCGTGGCTGGCGGTGCGGAGATCTTCCTTATATTCGAGACCCGGTTCCCGAAAGTGGACTTGCGGGTCAATCACACCGGGCAAGAGGGTCAGGCCGGTGGCATCGATCTCGCGGGCGATCGGCCCGATCGCCTCCGCCGCAATCTCGGGCGCGACCTGGCGAATTTGATCGCCCTCAATCCACACATCGCCCTGGAGCCACGCTCCATCGGGCAACACTATACGAGCATTTCGAATCAGCAGTGCAGGTTGATTGGTCATAGAACGTGCAGGGATGATGAAACTGGTAAAGCACCCGATCGGGGCATTTCCCAGCTTGGCATTTTTCCCGCATGCTCCCCGAATTCTCCCCCTAACTCTCCAGATTTTGCCGAATTCGCCGCCCCCGGGAGCCAACCCCGATCGCCCCCAAAGCCACCAGCCCCGCGATCGCGCCCGGCTCCGGCGTAGACTCAGTTGGCTCAGCAGGCTTCAACTGCGCGAGGCCGCCGACGGTCATGTTGTCAAAGGCAAAAACATCCCCCTGCCCCGTGGACATGGCAAATGAAACGCTGCTAAAGGCTTCCTCGATCGACTCCGCAATTAACCCAAAGAACAGCACAGAGCCATCGGTGCTACCCGATCGGCCGATCGTATTTGGCACAACCAGTTGTTGCGTCGTTCCACCCGCCAAGGTCAGCGTCAGTTGCCCACCAAAATCACCCAAATCAACCCCGTAGAAGCCAAATGCCGCCACTTTTTCACTAAAGGCGATCGAGAAACGCCCCCCTGCATCCACTTCCCAAAACTGGCTACCGGAAGTGGCATAGCGACCCACCCCATTGGTGCTACCCGGAGCAACACGGGAAACCACCCCTGTGCCGGATAGGGTTGCTATCCCTGCGCCGGGAAATGCCAGCTCTAGTAGGTTGCGAGTGCCCAGCACCGATCCTTCAAACGTTTCCGTGCCAACATCAACCAAATTGGACAGGAATGCTGATTCAGCGGTGCTCGCATTCACAAAACTGCTGAGAGGAACCCGAGGGTTATTGTTAAGATCTTCACCCACAAACACCTGATAGGCCTGGGCAGCGGGCGAAAGGGTCAAGAAACCCGCCGCAGACAATGCCGCGATTTGGGTTCGGCAGACAGTCGTTTTAGAGACAGTCATGATGGTAGTCAGTGGATTTCCTTAGAAGTAATGTCATTAATGATTGAGCTAATAAGATTATAATCAGTGACTGCTTAGTAATTTACTCTTTTAAATTAAGATGTTGTCGGCATTGTGAGGCATTAAATTAGTGACTAAGCCCTAGTAAAACCCTTACATTGTCATGTATTGCCAGCCCGTAATACTAAATTTCCCATTGATCCAGATTTTTTATTTTTAGCGTTGTTTTGAAGTTGCTTGTGGTAATTTTGATCTAAATTTTACTTAAACCCATAATCAAAACAATCTTCATCTAAATTTTACTTAAACCCATAATCAAAATAATCTTCATCAAGTCTTTAATAAAGGGTCTAATCAATTTATCCTTCATGCCCTCTTGATACTTTTTGGCTCGTAATCCTTCGGCAGCGTGGCACGATCCCTCAAATCCTATTCTGAAGTGATCGGGGCTGAATTCGGTATTCTGGTTAGGTGTCGTGCAGGCTTGTGGATAGGAGGGTCATGGCAACACAGCCACCCAAGGCCGATCGGTTTGGCAAGCGTTCAAACCCAAAGTCCGCTAGGCAATCCTCAAGGTCTAAGCGTCAGGCGTTACAGTTGCGGTTGGATCGCGCGCAGTGGCAAGGGGCGATCGCCAAAATTTGGGGCATGGTGCACCCTGTGAAGCATCGCCACCTTTGGGGATCGGCTGTTGTGGTGTTGTTGACCGTGGGCTGGTTGCGCTGGTGGGTCGTCGATTCCTATTGGGTAACGTTGCCGACGATGACCCCAACGCTGCAGGTGGGCGATCGACTGCTAATCGATAAGCTGACCTACCAGTGGCGCAACCCCGAACGTGGCGAGCTGGTGGTCTTTACGCCGCCTACCCAAGACCCCACTCTTGCTGGACAAGGGCTGATTGGGCAGGGGGTGTTGGTTAATCGCACGATCGGGCTACCGGGCGATCGGGTTGAAATCCGCGCTGGCCAGGTTTTGATCAACGATCGTCCCATTGCCCCAAGCAATGCCTCTAGTAGCCGACTTTATGAAGTTGCCCCGGTGCGAGTTCCGCCGTCCACCTATTTTGTAATGGGCGACAATCCTGCGGACTCTGCCGCCACCTTTACCTATGGCTATGTTCCACGCCAGTCGATGGTTGGTCGTGTGCTTTGGCGCTTTTTTCCGCTCCATCGAGTCGGAGTGCCCGCTCAACCAGCAACCAGCGCGGCGGCAAGTTTGTCTCGTCCCGATCGCTAGGTCATCATTTTGACGAGATGGGAGTAATCATGTAGATGCGATAGATGTGATCAACCGCGATCAACTAGGTGCGATCAACTAGGTGCGATCAACTACCATCTATGGAGCGGATGCAATCTAACGACCATCCAAGATTCGGCGGCGGATCGATCGGCGCATTCATTCTGCGGTGCACTGATCTCGGCCCATCGATGTAATCTCCCGTGGGCTAGCCTGTGCTCCCGTGCGCTAGCCTGTTCTAACGTCCTCTAGTCCCGATCGCTGATCGTTCAACTGCCGCTCCACTGCATTTAGGATTTTGTCCCGTGACCGATCAACCCGTTTCATCGCGCAATGAGCCATCGACCACCCCCCCCGCGGATAATCCCTGGATGGAGGGCCTCAAAACCATTGGCTTAAGCATCTTTTTGGCCCTAGGGATTCGCAGCTATGTCGCCGAAGCTCGCTACATCCCGTCGGAGTCGATGGTGCCCACCTTGCTCGTAAACGATCGGCTGATTGTCGAAAAGCTGCAATACCGCTTTGGCGGCAGCCCCAAGCGTGGTGACATCATTGTCTTCATGCCAACCGCCGAGTTGCGCCGCCACAATTTGAAAGATGCGTTTATCAAGCGCGTGATTGGCTTGCCCGGCGAAGTCGTCGAGCTGAAAGACGGCCGAGTCTATGTCAATGGTCGGGTTTTGGATGAACCCTACGTTGCTCGCGAAGCCGCTCCAGCATCATCGCAGGGCCAAAATCCGGTGGTTAATGCCCCGATCGCGCGATCGACCACCCAACGCACAGAAACCAACGTGTGTGTGGGCGACCCCAATCCCTACCTATCGCGCCCCGTGCGTGTGCCTGCCAACTCCTACCTCGTGCTGGGTGACAACCGCAATCGGAGTTACGATAGCCGCTGCTGGGGAGTCGTGTCCCAAGATCTGATTGTCGGTCAGGCCGTTTGGCGCTTCTGGCCCCTCAATCGTACCGGCAACCTCTAGCCCACGGCGGTGCGGCACAACAACGCCAAAAGCCAAAAGCCAAAAGCCAAAATCAACAAAATAAATGGGGTGGTAACTAAGCTGTTAGTTGCCACCCCATTGTTTATGGTGCAAATTTTTGGTGCGATTAGTGCGGTCAAATGGCGATGACCTGCTACGAGGGAACTCCAGCTTGGTCATAGACCTATAACTAGAGTTCAATATCGCTTATTCCTTTGGGACTTTATTCCTTTGGGCTGTCCGTCGCCATCCCGTATTTACGCAGGAAGCGTTCCACACGACCCTCGGTGTCAAGAATCCGCTGGGTTCCGGTAAAGAAGGGGTGATTGCCTGCCCAAATATCTACATGCAGTTCGGGCTGGGTCGAACCTACGGTCATTACCAATTCACCGTTGCAGTACACCTTTGATTCGGGATACCACTCGGGATGGATACCATCTTTTGCCATGATGTCAATCTCAACAAAACTATAGGGGCGATCGAGCAAAGCGGTTACTAAAGACTCAGGCCTAGCACTGGCTGGCTTGCGGATGGGTAGCTGTACCTGTGGTACTGCCATCGCGATCGCCAGCCTAGGATCAAACCTTCGCCAAGCCGCATGATTAACGCTTCGAGAACTGAGGAGCCTTCCGAGCTTTCTTCAAGCCGTACTTGCGACGTTCCTTCGCACGCGGGTCACGGGTTAGGTAGCCTTCTACTTTCAAAGGCTTGCGGTTTTCGGGATCCAGTTGGATCAATGCCCGCGCCACACCCAAGCGAATCGAATCGGCCTGGCCCGTCAGCCCACCGCCAGTGACGCTCACCAGCACGTCGTAGTCTGTTTCCAGACCCAGGGTTTCCAGGGGAGCCTTCGCGGCTGACAAATACACGGGGTTGTACTGCAGGTAGTTATCGCCAGGGCGGCCGTTGATGGTCAGTTGACCAGACCCGGGAACCAAACGCACCCGTGCCACCGAGGTTTTACGGCGGCCCGTGCCGCGATACATGACGCGTCCGTTGTTATCCGTTGCTTGCATTAGCCTTCACCTCCAGGAATGGTGTTGATCGTCAGGACTTGGGGTTGTTGGGCCGCGTGGGGATGGGCGGTACCCGCGTATACCTTCAGCTTGCGGAATAGTTGCCGACCCAATGCGTTCTTGGGCAGCATCCCTTTGACGGCATGTTCCACAATCCGTTCGGGCAGGCGGTTTTGCAGCTTTTCAAAGCTTTCGGTCTTCATTCCACCGGGACGACCCGAGTGACGGCGATACACCTTTTGGGTGCGTTTTTTGCCGGTCACGTCGATTTTTTCGGCGTTGACGATCACAACGAAATCGCCGGTGTCCAAGTGGGGGGTGTAGGTGGGCTTGTTCTTGCCGCGCAAGACAGAGGCCACTTCGGTAGCCAGGCGGCCGAGGCGCTGACCGGCTGCATCGACGACATACCACTGCCGATCGATGTCGTTAACGGGGGGAAGGAAGGTCTTGGTGGGAATGGACATAACGATCGAGTGTGTTGCGAAGGGTCGCTGAAACGGGGGATTTAAACCTAAACCTAGGGCGATCGCGTAGTGCGTTAAGCCTAGAACGTTTATGTAACGGTTTGCCTGGCTAGCATCGGCCGAGATCGGTCAAATCAAACCAAGGCAGTGTGTTGGTGCGAGCGATGTCCGGGAGGGGAGAATCGGGGTAGCCAATCCGCAACAGGCAAAGACCCATGGGCGGGGCAGCATATTTCACCAGGTCTCGGCGCTCGCTTTGCCAAATTTGGGTGAAGTCTTCAACGCCGAGGCGATCGCGCCCCACCAGAACCAGCATCCCAACGAGCAACCGCATCATCCCGTAAAGGAAACCGCTGGCCTGGACTTCTAGCTCAACGATCGAGCCACGCCGCCGACACCAAGCCTCATGCACATCCACCCAGGAGTGGGGGCGCTTTGACCCGGCCCGATGAAAGGCCGCTAGGTGATGCCGACCCACCAGGGGGGCGATCGCCGCCTGCATCTTCTCCACCTGAATTGGCTCGTAGTAGTGCCAGCTAAAGGGCTTGAGGAAGAGGTTCGGCTGGGGGTCGGTATACAGTACATAGCGATAGCGTCGCCATGTCGCCGAAAAGCGAGCGTGCCAGTGACTCGGAACCAAGCAAGAGGCCAGAATCAGAATATCATCTGGCAACCGAGTGTTGAGGACTTTGGCCCAACGTTGCGGCGGAATGGGGCTGCTTGCATCGAAGTGAGCGACCTGCGCTGAGGCGTGGACACCGGTATCGGTACGGCCAGCGCCATGGATCACAACGGGATGACCAAGCACTTCGGCGATCGCATCTTCAATGGTCGCTTGGACACTCCGATCGCGCAATTGCCGCTGCCAGCCACAAAACCGCGTCCCCAGGTATTGAATGACCAACGCAATGCGTTGTTGATTGGCAAGACAGTCGGCCATGGCAGTTGCACTACACCCCGAAATTGGTCAACGGTTTAGACCAATTCCAAAATGGCCATTTCGGCATTGTCGCCCCGGCGGGGAACCGTGCGCAGAATGCGGGTATAGCCGCCATTGCGCTGACCATAACGCTGGGGCGCTTGCTCGAACAGCGAATGCACCAGGTCAGCATCATACAGATAGCCCAAGGCCCGGCGACGAGCCGGCAGAGAACCATCTTTGGCCAAGGTGATCATCCGATCCACTTCGGAACGCACGGCTTGGGCCCGCGCCTTGGTGGTCGTGATTTGACCATTGCGAATCACTTCCGTAGCCAACGCTCGCAACAGGGCGAGGCGTTGATCTGCGGGTTTACTAAGCTTTGAAATGCGACGACCGTGACGCATGGCTCCGATCTCTACTCAACTGATGGGTAACTGGATGGGTAACAGAAGTGTGGCCGGCGAGGGCAACATTCATGGGCAAGCTGGTTGGCGTGTTAGGCCTTCGCAACCTTTTCCTGGGGGAGGGTAATGCCCAAGCGCCGCTGGAGCGCTTCGATCACTTCTTCGGCCGACTTGGCTCCGAAGTTTTTGATCTCCAGCAGATCTTCTTGGGTGAATTCCAGCAAGTCGGCGACCGTGTTGATTTGCGCCCGCTTGAGGCAGTTGTAGGCCCGCACCGACAGTTGCAATTCCTCGATCGGAATTTGGCTGCTGGGGTCTTGCGACTCCTGGCGATCGCTCTTGGTGGTTTCGATGGTGAAATCTTTCAGCGGATTGAATAAATCCACCAAAATCGTGGCCGCTTGGCTCAGGGCCTGCTGGGGCGTGATGCTGCCGTTTGTCCAGATTTCCAGAACTAGGCGGTCTTTTTCCAAAGACTCACCAATGCGGGCATCTTCGACCGTGCAGTTCACCTTGCGTACCGGCATGAACACGGAATCGATTTGCAAGAAATCAATCGCCGACGCATCATCCCGTCCGCGATCGATCGCCCGATAGCCAACACCGCGCTCCACCCGGAATTCCATTTCCAACGTGGCTCCTTCCGCCAACGTGGCAATGTATTGCGTTGGATCGACCACCTCCACTTCCGAAGGCAAATCGAACATATCCGCTGTCACCACCTTCGGCCCCTTGGCCAACAAGCGACCAATCTGTGGCTGATCCGTGTGGCTTCTCAGCACCAGTTCCTTCATGTTTAGCAGGATGTCTAGCACATCCTCCCGCACGCCTGGAACCGTCGCAAACTCATGGTTCACGCCTGCAATGCGGACTGCCGTCACCGACGAACCAACCAGGTTCGACAACAGCACCCGTCGCAGGGCATTGCCGACCGTTGTGCCTTGGCCACGCTCCAGCGGACTCAGCACCAAACGGCTATAGAGATTGCGATTGCTTTCCGTGCTCGATTCAACACACTCGATCTGAAATTGCGACACGCTTTGTGCCTCCCAACCGGCCTAGTCGATCCATTCGCGGCCCGTAATTTAGCCGCGCCGTAACAGAGAAAAACATGCGGCTGCCAGAGGCTACCGCTGCACTGAGAAACTGCGATCACTGCGTCCGTGAGCCAACGCAGGGCGATCGCCCGTTGAGGGTTATACCCGGCGGCGCTTGGGCGGCCGGCAACCGTTGTGCGGAATCGGGGTCACGTCACGGATCAGCGTGATCTCCAAACCCGAAGCTTGCAGGGCCCGGATAGCCGTTTCCCGACCTGAACCAGGGCCGCTCACCATCACTTCTACTTGCCGCATTCCTTGCTCCGAAGCGCGGCGGGCCGCCGACTCGGCTGCGGTTTGGGCTGCGAAGGGAGTCCCCTTTTTTGCGCCCTTGAAACCACTGGAACCGGCCGAAGCCCAGGAAATCGAGTCGCCCTTGAGATCCGTGATCGTAACGATCGTGTTGTTGAACGTCGATTGGATGTGCGCGACACCACTCGGGACATTCCGCTTTTGCTTACGCGGGCCAGAGCGCTTGTTGGGTTGCTTTGCCATAACTGTTGAACAGAACTAAAACGTTCGTTGAGAGGGGACAGAACCAGCCGATTTGCTTTACTGGTGCGTTTACTTGCGCGGAGCCTTCTTCTTCCCAGCCACCGTGCGACGACCGCCCCGGCGAGTCCGAGCGTTGGTGCGCGTCCGTTGACCCCGCACCGGCAGACCCGCGCGGTGACGACGACCCCGATAGCAGCCAATATCCATCAGGCGCTTGATGTTCATCGCTTCAAAGCGACGGAGATCACCTTCCACCTGATAGTTATCTAATTCAGCTCGCAGGGCGCTAACATCTGCGTCGCTCAGATCTTTGACTCGCGTATCGGGGTTGACACCCGTGGCGGCCAAGATTTTCTTGGCCAGGGTCGGGCCGATACCGAAAATATAGGTCAACCCAATTTCAATGCGCTTATCGCGCGGTAAATCTACACCGGAAATACGTGCCACGTTGGTTCTCCCTAACGTTTAGATGCTCTGTCTTTAAAGATGGTGCAAGGCAACCCCAACCACCCTGGCGTTTGTTGTTTACCCTTGGCGTTGTTTGTGCTTGGGGTTTTGGCAGATGACCATGACGCGACCGCGACGACGGATGACGCGGCACTTCTCGCACATTTTGCGAACGGAGGCTCGGACTTTCATGATGATTAAAATCTCCAAACTTGAAATTTTAGAGAAAAATGGGTGCTGGATCAACCCATCGGTGCAAGTCTGGAGACGAGAAGCCGATCGGGAAGATTATTTTTTGCCCCCGGTGTTCTTCAGGCGGTAGGTAATCCGCCCTTTGGTGAGGTCGTAGGGGGTCAATTCTACCTTGACGCGATCGCCCGGCAAGATTTTGATGTAGTTGCGGCGAATCTTGCCTGAAATATGTGCTAGGACGTTAAAACCGTTATCTAAATCGACCCGAAACATAGCGTTCGGGAGCGATTCAGTTACGGTTCCTTCCATTTCGATCAGATCTTGCTTCGACAAGGATCGGGTCTCCTGATATTAACGTCGGGTCGGTTGACAGTCAGCGAAATTGCTGTTAGGGAGCAATGACACTGACAAACTAGCACAATGGGCGATCGAGACTGTAGTTTGTCATCGCCTTGCTCCGTCGATTTGGAGCTTAAGCGTCGATCGCCCGCTTCAGGTCTGTGGTGACTTGCGCCGGAGACTGATGACCATCCACCTCCGCTAACAAGTGGGCTTGCTGAGACTTATAGAACTGCAGCAGGGGTTCAGTGGTTTGGTGAAACACCGAAAGGCGATGCTCGATCGTCGCCAAGTTGTCGTCTGATCGTCCTTCCTCGGCACCGCGATTGAGGAGCCGCGCCTTCAGAATGTCATCGGGCACAACCAAGTTGAGCACGCGATCGCACCCTTGCCCTGTTGCCGCCAACATATCGTTGAGCTTCTCCGCCTGGGCCACATTGCGCGGAAAACCATCCAAGATCCAGCCTTTTTGAGCATCAGGTTCTGCGAGGCGGTCTTTGATGATACCGATGATCAGCTCATCGGGAACCAGTGCGCCCTGATCCATAAAGGATTTTGCCTGCTGCCCTAATTCCGTCCCCTGCGAAACCGCTGCCCGCAGGATATCTCCCGTTGAGATATGGGGGATGGCATACTCTGCGGACAGAATCTTGGCTTGGGTTCCCTTGCCAGCACCCGGCGGACCAAAAAAGATCAATCGCGTCACTGCTTCACCATTCCTTCGTAGCGCTGGGAGATCACATAGGTTTGGATTTGCTTCGCCGTCTCGATCGCCACCCCGACCAAAATCAGGAACGAAGTCGCCCCCAAGCCTTGGAACGTCCGAACATTAGTAGCACTTTCTACTGCCGTCGGGACGATCGCCACCAGACCCAAGAAAATCGCGCCCAGGAAGGTCAGCCGATTCAAAATTTGCTGCACCCGTTTACTGGTTGCCTGACCTGGGCGGACTCCCGGAATGCTAGCCCCCATCTTTTTCAAGTTTTGGGCCATATCCACCGGGTTGACCACCAGCGACGAATAAAAATAGCTAAAAAACAAGATCAAGGCCAGGTAGACCAGCACATAGAGCCAAGGTGCCGGCCCCGTTGGACTCAGGTAGGTGGCCACTTTTGCCAACGCTTCGTTGTTTGTAAACTGCGCCAGCGAAGCCGGCACAACCAACACGGCGGTGGAAAAAATGATGGGCATCACGCCCCCTTGATTGAGGCGAAGCGGCAAGTAGCTGCTGCGTTCCTGATACATCCGTCGGCCCACCTGACGGCGTGCCATAACGATCGGGATCCGCCGGGCTCCTTCCTGTACAAAGACAATCCCCACGATCGTCGCCAAGAACGCCAACATCAGCAACACAATGCCGCCAATCGTCGAGCGATCGCCACTTTGCGCCAACTCCAGCGTTTGACCAACCGACTTCGGGAACGTGGACACGATGTTGACAAAGATCAGCAGCGACGCGCCGTTACCAACACCCCGCTCCGTAATCAACTCGCCGATCCACATCACGAACATCGAGCCGGCCGTCAACGCCAAAGCCGTCTTCACAACAAAGATGCTGCTTGGCTCCGTCGTCGCTCCCAGCGCCGAGACCCATAGGCCGATCCCAACACTCTGGATCACCGCCCACACCACCGACACGTAGCGTGTAATTTGGGCAATTTTGCGCCGGCCCGCCTCGCCCTCATTTTTCTGGAGGTCTTCCAGCGACGGCAGTGCTGCCGTCAGCAACTGGATGATGATCGAGGCATTGATGTAGGGCAAGATACCCAAAGCAAAGATCCCCAGCAGCGACAAACCGCCCCCGGAGAAAATATCCAAAAAGCCAACCAGCCCACCTAGCCCGCTGTTTTGAATCGCATTACCAAAGGCAGCGCGATCAATCCCCGGTACCGGCAAAAAGATCCCAAGGCGCACCAGCACTAGCAGGCCGACGGTCACCAGCAACCGCCCCCGCAGACCAGCCGCCTGGGCCATTTGCATGAAGGTTTCTTGGGCTGTTGGCGCTTTATCTCGACTGACGACCATAGCTGGTACACCTCAGGCAAATTTCAGCAACCGGATTCCCAACTTCAATCTTAGACAACCGTGCAAGTTCCGCCGGCCGCTTCGATCTTTTGTTTTGCGGTGGCTGTGAAGCGAGCGGCTTCCACCGTTAGCTTCACCGATAGTTCACCGTCACCCAATAATTTGAGCGGACCATCGTTAGTGGTCACCACTCCAGCATCCATTAGCGAAGCCAAGGTGACCGTTGAGCCAGCCGCTAGGCCAGCCAAACTACCAACGTTGACCACGGTGTAGGCTTTACGATTGATCAGCGGGAAGTGCTTGAGCTTGGGTACACGGCGGTACAGGGGCATTTGACCCCCTTCAAAGCCGGGACGAGTACCGCTACCCGACCGTGACTTTTGACCCCGCATCCCAAAGCCGCAGCTTGCGCCTTGGCCGGCGGCAATCCCACGACCCACGCGGCGACCGCGCTTTTTGGAGCCTTCTTTAGGCTGGACATCCGTGATTTTCATGGATCTGTCTGTCTCCGTCGATGACCAGAACTATTTGTACAGGTGCTCGAGGGTCACACCTCGGTCTTCTGCCACTTCCGCAAAAGTCCGCAGGGAGGACAAGGCATCCAAAGCAGCGCGGGCGTTGTTCAAGGGGTTATCGGAACCCAGTTGCTTGGCTAGGATGTTTTTCACACCGGCCAGTTCTAGCACGGTGCGGACAGCACCCCCAGCGATTACCCCTGTACCGGGAGCGGCGGGGCGCATCATCACCTTGGAACTACCACCACCCACGCCATTGGTGGGGTGCGGAATGGTGTCGCCCTTGATCAGGGGAACTTCGACCAGGTGTTTCTTGCCATCGGCTACGCCTTTTTTGACGGCTCCGATCACATCTGCTGCTTTGCCAACGCCGACACCGACTTGACCGCGTTCGTTGCCAATCACGACAACGGCGCGGAAGCTGAGCTTTTTACCGCCCTTGACGACTTTGGTGACGCGACGAATTTGGACGACGCGCTCTTGCCATTCGGACTCTTTCTCGCGGGTGCGATTGCCTTTACGACGAGTTGCCATAGTGAATACTCCTGAGTTCTCGCCTAGAAGTTCAGTCCGGCTTCGCGCGCCGCGTCGGCCAGAGCCTTGACGCGACCGTGGTAGAGATTACCGCCGCGATCGAACACAACTTGGGTCACGCCCTTTGCTTGGGCCCGTTCTGCCAGCAGCTTACCCACTACTGCGGCTGCATCACAATCGCGGCTTCCATCAAGCTGCGATTTGAGGTCGGGTTCCAGGGTCGAAGCGGCAGCCAACGTGTGGTGTTGGGTGTCGTCGATTACCTGAGCATAAATGTGCTGGTGCGAGCGAAACACGCACAGGCGAGGCCGATCGGGCGTTCCCGAAATTTTGCGGCGCACCCGCCCGTGGCGACGCTGCACCATATCCTTGCGAGTGGCTTTCATTATTTCTTACCTGTCTTACCTGCCTTGCGGCGAACAACTTCACCTTGGTAGCGAATCCCTTTGCCCTTGTAGGGTTCCGGTTTCCGAACGGCACGAACACGAGCGGCGGTGTTACCCACTAGCTCCTTGTCGATGCCGGTGACGATCACGTTGGTGTTGTTTTCCACCGCGAATTGAATCCCTTCAGGGGCGGGAATATTCACCGGATGGCTATAACCCATGGACAGGTTCAAGGTGCTGCCTTGGACGGCTGCCCGGTAGCCAACCCCTTGGATTTCCAAACGCCGCTGGAAGCCCTGAGAAACCCCTTCGACCATGTTGGCCAACAGGGTACGGCAGAGACCATGGCGCTGGCGAGCAGGGCGGGATTCGTCGCGGCGAGTCACGACCAGTTGGCCGTCCTCTTGTGCGAAGAGAATTTCAGGGGGGAAGGTGCGGCTCAGTTCGCCTTTTGAGCCTTTGACAGCGACGGTTTGGCCGTCGATCGTCACCGTCACCCCTTTGGGAATGGGAATGGGACGCTTGCCGATGCGGGACACGATTGAGAACTCCTTCGTCGTAGGGATTACCAGACGTAGCAGAGGACTTCGCCACCGATGCCCTGCTGACGCGCGTCGCGATCGGTCATGATGCCTCGAGAGGTCGAGACGATCGCGATGCCAATACCGCCCAACACGCGGGGCAAATCACGGCGATTGGAATAGACGCGGAGACCCGGCTTGCTCACGCGCTTCAGGTTCGAGATGATCGGACGGCGTTGCTTACCCTTGTATTTCAAGGAAATCAGCAGCACCTTCTTCACGCCCTCTCCTGCTTCTTCCACTTCTGCGACGAAACCTTCAGACTTAAGCACCTCAGCGATGCTACGGGTCATCTTCGTTGCCGGAACTTCAGTTTTTTGGTGACGCGCCAGGCAGGCATTGCGAATGCGCGTCAGCATATCTGCGATGGGATCATTAACCATGGTTCGCTCCTTGCAACGCTACTTGTCCCGGAACGGCATGCCCATTTCCTTGAGCAGCGCGCGGCCTTCTTCGTCGGTGGTGGCAGTCGTCGTAATACAAATGTCCATCCCACGAATTTGGTCGATGCCGTCGTAGCTGATTTCGGGGAAGATCAACTGTTCGCGCAGACCCAAGGAGTAGTTGCCGCGGCCGTCAAAGCTGTTGGGGCTAACTCCTCGGAAGTCCCGAATCCGGGGCAGTGCGAGGCGCACCAGCCGATCGAGAAAGTCATACATCTTGTCAGAGCGCAGGGTGACCATCATGCCGACGGGCATCCCCTGGCGCAGTTTAAAGCCGGCAATGGCCTTCTTGGCGCGGGTCACGACCGGGCGTTGACCCGTAATCGTGGCCATTTCCACCAAAGAAGACTCCAGAGCTTTGGCATTCTGCGACGCTTCACCCAAACCACGGTTGACCGTGATCTTCACCAACTTGGGTACTTGGTGAACGTTCTCATACCGAAACTGCTCTGTCAGCTTCGGAACGATTGTTTCCTTGTAAATGGTTTTCAGTCGTGCTGGCATGGCTTTTTCAGCAATCGGGCGCAAAGTTAGTCGATGATTTCGCCAGTTTTGATCAACTTGCGTACCTTCTTGCCTTGGTCAGTGAAGGTATAGCAAATTCGGCTGGCGACCTTTTCTTTTTCGGAATAGTGCAGGACGTTCGAGCTGTGGATCGGGAACTCGCGCACCTCGACTTTGCCCGATTCGCCTTCCTGGGTTGGCTTGGTGTGCTTGGTTTTTTGATTGACCCCTTCAATGAGCACTTGGCTCGTTTTGGGGAAAATCCGCACAATTTTGCCAACTTTTCCTTTGTCACGACCGGAGATCACCTGGACGGTGTCGCCTGTTTTTACGTGCATCTTGTGACGCACAGGATTGCCGTTGGCATTGACTTGAATCTTACCGGGCTTTGCCATTACAGCACCTCCGGAGCCAGCGAAACGATCTTCAGGTAGTTCTTGTCGCGTAGCTCACGGGCTACGGGGCCAAAAACACGAGTCCCACGGGGGTTGCCATCTTTGTTGACGATCACGGCGGCGTTGTCATCGAAGCGGATGCACATGCCGCTATCACGTTGGATGGTTTTTTTGGTACGCACGATCACGGCGCGTACCACGTCGGACTTTTTGACGGCCATATTCGGAATGGCATCTTTGACGACGGCGATGATTTCATCACCGACATGACCGTAGCGGCGGTTACCACCGCCCAGCACGCGAATGCACATGATCTTCTTCGCGCCGCTGTTGTCCGCTACGTTTAGGTAGGTTTGTTGTTGAATCATGGGCGATCGAGCCTCCCTTACCGGGTCGCGCTTTCGAGAACTTCAACGACTGTCCAGCGCTTGGTTTTGCTCAGGGGGCGAGTTTCGCGGATGCGGACTCGATCGCCCTCCTTGCACTGGTTGTCTTCATCGTGGGCCTTAAAGCGGCGCGTGCGAACCACAATCTTGCCGTACTTGGAGTGGGCCGAGCGGTTTTCCACCGACACCACCACCGTTTTCTGCATCTTGTCGCTCACAACAACGCCAACACGTTCTTTTGCAGCCATAGGGGTTCAACTCCAGAACTACGCTTGGGTTGCTGCTTCAGATGCAGCGGAGCGCTTACGCTCGTGCTCCACCGTGAGCAGTTGCGCCAACTCATGCTTCGCATGTTTGATTTCGTGCGATTTCACCTCTTGGCGAATCGCCTTCTTCATCCGGAATTGGAACAGTTGGCGCTTGAGTTCCAAAATGCGATCGCCTAACTCGGTGTCACCAAGGGCGCGCGCGTCAGCAATCTTTGGGAGAGCCATAGGGCATTACGACTGGATGTCTTCGCGAACAATAAACTTGGTTTTCACGGGCATCTTGAACGCGGCCAGGCGCATTGCTTCGCGAGCCGTCTCTTCAGCAACACCCTTGATTTCGTACAGGATCCGACCGGGCTTGATCACGGCGACCCAGAACTCCGGTGCGCCTTTACCGGAACCCATCCGGGTTTCAGCAGGGCGCATGGTTACGGGTTTGTCGGGGAAAACCCGGATCCAGATTTTGCCGCCCCGACGGATGTAGCGGGTCATGGCTCGACGGCCGGCTTCGATTTGGCGAGCCGTAATCCAACCACACTCTAGGGATTGCAGGGCAAAATCCCCAAAGTTTAGTTCGCTGCCCCGAGTGGCAAGGCCCCGCATCCGGCCGCGTTGTTGTTTGCGGAATTTGGTTCTTCTTGGGCTGAGCATGAATTATTCCTCGTTCGAGCGGTCTTCAAACTGCTGACGACGACGGGGCTGGCGACGACGCGGCGCGGGCTGGTTGGCCGGAGCTGCTTCCTCTTGTCCCGGAATGATTTCACCCTTGAATACCCACACTTTGATCCCCAACACCCCGTAGATGGTGCTGGCGGTGCGGTAGCTGTAGTCGATGTCCGCCCGCAGGGTGTGCAGGGGTACTCGACCTTCGCGGGTCCATTCCGATCGCGCAATTTCCGCCCCATTCAGGCGGCCGCCGACTTGGATTTTGATCCCTTCGATCCCGGCTCGCTGGGCCCGTTGAATCGCCTGGCGGACGACTCGACGGAACGATACCCGACGCTCCAGTTGTTGGGCGATGTACTCGGCAATCAAGGTGGCATCGGCATCAACCCGAGCGACTTCGATTACGTTGATCCGGATCTGGCGATCGCGGCTGCCCAACAGGTTCTGCAGACCAACGCGCAGGGTTTCAATCCCGCTGCCGCCGCGACCGACGACTACGCCTGGACGTGCGGTGTGCACTTCCAGATCGATTTGGTCAGCCTTCCGCTCAATGCGAACTTTCGCAATCCCTGCATTATTCAGATTCTTTTCAACGTATTGACGAATCTTGTGATCTTCCTGCAGCAGGCTGGAATAGCGCGACGGGTCTGCAAACCAGCGTGAGCGGTGCTCTTGGGTAATGCCGAGTCGCAGGCCGACGGGGTGAATCTTCTGTCCCATGGTTTCCTCGTCTCCTTGTGCTTAGGCTTCAGCCGCCGGAGCAACCGCCACGGTGATGTGGCAGGTCGGCTTGCGGATTTGGTAGGCGCGACCTTGGGCGCGAGGACGGAATCGCTTCAGGGATGGGCCCTGATCGGCGAATGCCGTGCTAACAACCAATCCAGTCGCATCGAATCCATTGTTGTTTTCAGCATTCGCTGCCGCCGATCGCAGGAGCTTGCGAACGACTTCGCAGGCACGATAGGGCATGAATTGCAGAATAATCAGCGCTTCGGAATAGCTGCGGCCTCGAATTTGGTCGAGGACGCGGCGAACTTTGCGGGGGGACATCCGCACGAAGCGCACGCTTGCTTTTACTTCGTTGGGACTAAGTGCCATAACTGAGCGATCCTCCGGGGGTTACTTGCGTCCTTTCTTGTCGCCCTTGGTGTGGCCTTTGAAGGTGCGCGTAGGAGCGAATTCACCCAGCTTGTGGCCCACCATTTGTTCATTGACGTAGACCGGGACGTGCTGACGGCCGTTGTGGACGGCGATCGTGTGACCCACCATCAGTGGCAGGATCGTTGAGGCACGCGACCAGGTTTTGATCACTTGCTTTTCGCCCTTGACGTTCAGCGCTTCTACTTTTTTGAGCAGCTTGTCGGCAACGAAGGGCCCTTTTTTCAGAGAACGAGACATACGCTTTGGGAACTCTTAAGGAATCGCGATCTCAAGGGACGATCGCCAGAAACCACCGGGTTGGGATGGCCCATGGGCGATCGCCACACTGAAAAAACCTATGCGTTGCGACCGCCGCGACCGCGCTTGGACGACTTACGACGACGACGCACAATGAGTTTAGAGCTGGCTTTCCGCTTGTCGCGGGTTTTGCGACCCAGGGCGGGTTTACCCCAAGGCGTAACGGGGCCAGAGCGACCGATCGGCGCACGGCCTTCACCACCACCGTGGGGGTGATCAACCGGGTTCATCACGCTACCGCGGACTTCCGGGCGACGACCCAACCAGCGCTTGCGACCCGCTTTACCCAGGCTCAGGTTGCGGTGCTCGGAGTTGCCAACGCTACCGATGGTAGCCATGCATTCCTTGCGCACCTTGCGCACTTCGCTAGAGGGCAGCTTCAGGGTGACATAGTTGCCTTCCTTAGCGACCACTTCAGCGCTGGAACCGGCAGAGCGAGCCATTTGCGCGCCACGACCAGCCACCAGCTCGACATTGTGCACACTCGTACCCAAGGGCATATTCGCCAGGGGCAGAGCGTTACCAACTTCGATCGGCGCGTCGGGACTCGCAACAATCGTTTGGCCAACTTGCAAACCGTTGGGGCAAATGATGTAGCGCTTTTCGCCGTCTTCGTATTGCACCAACGAAATGCGGGCATTCCGGTTGGGGTCGTACTCGATCGACAGCACTTCAGCCGTCATCCCCAGCTTGTTACGCTTGAAATCGATTTTCCGATACAGGCGCTTGTGACCGCCGCCCCGGTGGCGACAGGTGATCCGACCGAGGTTGTTGCGACCCTTGCGGCGGTGCTTATAGGAAGTCAGAGACTTTTCAGGTTCGCTGCGGGTGATTTCAACGAAATCAGCAACGCTCGCTTGGCGAACCCCAGGGGTATAAGGACGGAAGGTACGAATGGGCATCGTCTAAAACTCCTTCAGCGCTAGACTTCGGGGAACAGTTGAATCGAACTGCCTTCGGCCAGCGTGACGATCGCCCGCTTCACCTGAGGACGGTAGCCCGACAGCCGACCCATTTTGCGGGTCTTGCGCGGCGGGTTGTAGGTGTTGACCTTGCTGACCTTCACATCAAACAAGCCTTCAATCGCAAACTTGATATCGAGCTTATTGGCGTGGGGGTCAACCTCGAACACGTACTGGTTGTTTTCCAGCAAGAGCGTTGCCTTTTCGGTAATGATCGGTCGGCGAATCATATCCGCCAACGTGCGATCGTCCAAGCGCGTCTTGTACTTAGGAGTGCGCTTAATCATCGCCGTAAACCTCCTTGATCGTCTCCAGCGCGTCCGCTGTCACCACCACCTTGTCAGCATTCAGCAAATCGAACACATTTAAGTTCGTTGCCAAAATCAACCGCAGGCTTTGGACATTGCGAGCCGACAGCAAAACATTTTCGTCTTGGTCAGCCACAATCATCAGAATCTTCTTGGTCGGATCAACACCCCAGCGGGTCAGAGCGGCCAGCAGATCCTTGGTCTTGGGCTTCTCCAGTTGGCTGGCAAAGTTTTGCACCACCACCAGATCATCCATCCGACCTTGGAACGCCGTTCGCAGCGCCAGACGGCGCTCCTTGCGGTTCATCTTTTGCGAATAGTCGCGGGGCTTGGGCCCAAAGATGACACCACCACCCCGCCACAGGGGAGAACGGTTGGAGCCAGCGCGAGCGCGACCCGTCCCCTTCTGCCGCCAGGGCTTGCGACCACCACCCCGGACTTCTGACCGGGTTTTGGTGCTCACCGTCCCTTGACGGGCGTTTGCCAATTGGCGCACGAGCGCCCGATGCACAATGTGCTGTGCGTTTTCTTCGCGGGCAACGCGTAATTCTAGCTCGGTGTTACCGGCTTCCTTACCGTCCCAATCTTTCACAATGCAGTTGACCATTGCTGTGCTCCACGTTCGACGGACTTATGGGGCTATCGCGATTACTTTTGACGACCCACCAGATTGGACGGTGCAATGCTGACCAGCGTCCCCGGTTTGCCCGGAACCGCACCCTTGATCAACACGATGTTGCGATCGAGGTCGATCCGCACAACCGTCAGCTTCTTGACCGTCACGCGCTCATTCCCCATCCGGCCAGCCATGCGCTTACCGGGGTAGACACGACCGGGAGTCGTACCCGCACCCGTCGAACCGGGCAGACGGTGGTTTTTGGAACCGTGAGACATCGGACCGCGAGCAAAGTTGTGGCGCTTTTGGTAACCCGCAAACCCACGACCGATACTCGTTCCCGTCACATCGACGATTTGACCAGCTTCAAAGCACCGATCAGCCTTGATTTCTTCGCCCAACGCAAAGGCACTGACATCAGCCAAGCGGTATTCCCGCAGGTGACGCAATGGCTTGGTATTTGACTTGCTCAAGTGCCCCAGCTCAGGTTTGCTGAGGGCTTTTTCCTTCACTTCTTTAAAACCCAACTGAACGGCCGTGTAGCCATCAGTCTCCTTGGTTTTAATTTGCGTAACGGTACAAGGCCCGGCTTGAATAACCGTGACCGGAATGGCACGCCCCGTCTCATCAAAGACTTGGGTCATGCCCAACTTAGTACCTAGGATGCCAAGAGACATGGCGTTCTCCTTAGACTAGGGATGGTTAGGAGAGACCTTCCCTCTAGCGTCAACCAGCCGCAACAAGAGCGCTTCCAGCACATAGGAGGGCTAGAAGCACTTTCCCGACGGACTTTGAGTTTTTGACACTCTGATTGACGTAGACTGACCGCTTATCTGCCTTCAGTCCCAAAGTGGGGAATGATGGCTCGTTATATCAGTCAACCGAGGGAAGCTTGTGTGCTGAAGTCATTGATAACGTTGCAGCACGAGTTGCTTGCCAGGACTTAAACGGCAGTGTCGTTCAGTATCCATTTCAGCAAATGTTGCCTGTGGAGCGTGACGGCGGATTGCAGTCGGCCACAGTTTCGGCAACGGTTCAACATTGTAGCGGAGTGGTCGGGATTTGTCTACAAATTGATTATTTGGCTACAAAATGCCGGACTGCAACCCTCTGCAATCCGGCGTTGAATGGTTCGATCGGGTGTGTTTGGGAGATTGGACGCACAGCCGGTTTTGAACGGGGTGGCGCTAGGTAGCCCTAGGCAGCTTTAGCCTTTGACGATTTCGGCGAAATCGCCCAGGACGCGGGCGTGATTTCGGAGTAATCCCAAGAGATTCAGCCGGTTGCGACGGACAGCCGCATCGTCAACCATCACCATGACGCTTTCGGAGCCGTCGAAGAAGTTGGCGACGACGGCGGCGGCCTTGGCCAATTGGTCGGCGAGGGGTTGGTAGTCGCGGGTTTTGCGGGTGGCTTGGGTGATCGGCAACAGGGCGACTAGGGAGTTGTAAAACGCCTGTTCCGAGGGCTGCTCGAAGAGGCTGGGCTGCACGCAGGGCACGGGATCGAGGTCGCTGAAGTTGAGGTCGCCTTTGGCGGCGAGTTTGGAGGCCCGGTTGATGGTGGCGTAGAGGGCGGCCAGTTGGCCCGATCGCCGCAGGGCTTGCAGGAATTGCGCCCGTTGCAACACATCGGCGGGATCGTAGAGGGCGCGCAGGGCGGCATCGCGATCGCCCGGCTCGCCCACGACGGCGAGGGCCAGGTCGTAGTCAATACCTTGCTCGTCTTCCAGGAGGCTGCGCAGGCGTTGGACAAAAAAGTCTGCCAGTTGCGTGCCCATGCCGCTGTCGGCCCAGCGGTCGATCGACTCTGGTTCGATCAGCGCTTCCAGGTTCAGAGACCAACCCGCATCCCAAATAATATTCACCACGGCGTTGGCGGCACGGCGCAGGGCGAAGGGATCGGAGGAGCCGGTGGGCAGCAAGCCAATGCGGAAGAGGCTACAGAGGGTGTCGAGCCGATCGGCCAGGGCCACAACTCGGCCGGTTTGGGAGGTGGGCAGTGCGTCGCCTGCGCCCTTGGGGAGGTAGTGCTCACCGATCGCAACGGCCACGGCTTCCGGTTCGCCACTGGCGCGGGCATATTTTTCACCCATGATCCCTTGCAGTTCGGGGAACTCGAACACCATTTGGGTGACGAGATCGGCTTTGCACAGGAGGGCGGCCCAGTTCACCAAGTCCCGATCGTCCGCGGGCAACTGCAACTGGTCGGACAGGCGATCGGCCATGGTGACAATTCGATCGACCTTGGCCCGCATACTGCCCAATTGGTCTTGGAAGGTGACGGTTTCTAGCTTGCCCAAGTAGCTGTCGAGGTGCTTGGCCGTGTCCGCCTTGTAGAAATATTGACCATCGCTGAGGCGGGCCCGCACCACGCGGCCGTTGCCTTCGGCGATGATCGCGGATTTGGCGGGGTCGCCATTGCTGATCGTGATGAAGTTTGGCAGCAGTCGATCGGGCGCTCCCGGTTGATGCACGGGGAAATACCGCTGATGCGTCACCATCACGGTTTTGGTCACTTCCGCTGGCAGTTCCAAAAAGTCGTTGTCAAATTGGCCGATGACTGCTGTTGGGAATTCCACCAGGTCGCGCACTTCGGCGAGCAAGTCGGGGTCGATTTCGGCTTCTCCGCCCAGGGTGGCGGCGGCGGCGCGGGTTTGTTCGACAATGAGGCGCTCACGGCGATCGGGATCCACCAGCACCGATGCGGCCTCTAGGGCAGCGACATAATCGGTGGCCTGGGCGATCAAAACGGGAGCCGGATGCAACACTCGGTGGCCGGTGGTGACGCGATCGGCTGTCAAAATTTCCGCCGATCGCTCCTCGGTGGCCGCCCGCACGGTCAGGGTGACGGGCAGCACTTGGCGATCCCACAGGGCGATCAGGCTGCGGATGGGACGAGGGAAGCGCAGTTCACCGTCGCTCCAACGCATGAACCGTTTGCCTTCGAGGCTGAGCACCCATTGCGGCGCGAGGGCTTGGAGTAAGTCGGCGGTCGATCGCCCTGCCGTAAATACTTGCGCGAACACAAACGCACCCTTGTCGGTTTCCCGAATGTCCAGATCGCTGAGTTCCACGCCATTTTTGCGGGCGAAACCTTCGGCCGCTTTGGTGGGCTGGCCGTCTTTGAAGGCGGCGCTGGCCGGCGGGCCTTTGACTTCTTCGGTGCGATCGGGCTGGCGATCGGGCAACCCATCGATCAACACCGCCAACCGGCGCGGCGTGGCAAACACTTGCACGGATGCGGCGCTCAGGTTGGACTCCGCCAGACTCGCGGGCACGCGATCGCGCCATTGACGCACCGCACTGGCCACAAAACTCGCGGGCAATTCTTCAGTGCCGACCTCAAACAAAAAAGCAGGCATGGGAGCGCTGGAACTCGATAACAGACTTGAAAAACCTAACAGATTGCGAAGCACAACCGATCGGCCAAGGGCGATCGGGCAACAACTCTCACCATCGCGCAACAACTGCTCAACAACTGCTCAACAACTGCTCAACAACGATTCAGCGACGATTGATCTCAGCGACGATTGATCAATGGCGTGCAGGTTCCTTAAGAACGTGCCGACCAAAACAAACCCACAATCAACAGCCCAACCAACGCCAGCCCAAAACTGAGAAAGCGATTTTCATGGACAATCAACGCCGGATCGATCGGCTCCGGCTCCGCGATCGGGCGCGGCGGGGGCGATCGGCGTGGCAGGCTGGCGGCCGCCTTGAATCCAGCGCCATCCGCCGCATCCAACGCCGACAAATCCGGAATTTCCGTCAGCCACTCCGGGCGCTTGCTCAACACCGGCGCTTCCAAAATCGTCAGCAGCCGCCGCGCCTGCGATCGGGTCTCCAGGTGTGGATACTGGGTCAGTTGCCGACAAAGCTGCACCGCCACATCGCGCAACCCCGCCGCCTCATAGGCCGTCACCAGCCACACTTGCATAGTCCCCGCGAGGGCGCTCTTGGCCGGAAGCAAGGCCACACCCGCTTCCAGGGCATCAACCGCCTCGCGATAGCGCCCCGCTTCAAACAGGGCTTGCCCTTGGGCGTAGAGTTCCTGGGCCCGGTCGATCTCCATCGTTTCAAAATCCGTTACGGGCTTGGGATCGGATTCCTCAGGATGCAATGCCGGGAGATTGGATTCTGGGTGCTCTGCCGTCACGCGATCGCCTCAACTTCACTCAACCACTTCAATCAACCATTGCCATCGTTCACGAGTTCACCGCGAACGGCAATTCACCACAAACCGTCAATCGATGATTGGATGATTGCCACGGCCCCACGATGATTCCAGATTCCCGCGCCGACCTCGCAGCCAACCGGCTCAATCCAGAATTTTCCTCATTCCCAACGCAGCTACGAGTCCTTGGGTTAATCTTAAGGGGCATTTTTGGAGAAGAACCACCGCGCGCTATGAAACGGCCGCTTGCGATCGCTGCTCTCACCAGTCTTGGCTTCGGCCTGGCGGGACTTTACACCATCACTGCCCAAGCCCAAGATCGCAGCGCCCCTCTGGTGGACTGCCGTCGGCCCGTACCCCTCATGCCCATTGGAGGCAGCGATCCCGAAGTCGTTAAGCGAGTGTCGGCCCCGAGCTTGCTGCTAACCCGCAATAATTGGAACACGGATTTTGTTGTTCCCAGTAATCAAAGTTTCACCAGCTTTCGAGTAAATCTATTTTTCAAAAATTCCGGCAATTACGAAACCGAAATGTTCCTCAAATATGGGGATGACAGCAACGACCAGTTCTATAACGAGCGAATCGTGGCAGAGGCTAATCAACTTGTTCAAACACCTGCCTACCCACGCCGTCGCCCCGGCCAAACTATTCAGCCCTTCCAGGTGAATGTGAAAGTTGGAAATCCGGGTTCGATCGGGAATGTCTATGTGGTTTCGGTGGATGCTTGTCGCTAGTGCGCGAATCACGAGCGCATGAATTGAGTTAATGAGTTGTGGTTGGATTTGGTTAGATTTGGTTAGATGATCGAGAAATTAGCGATCTAAGCGCGATCTAACGCAATCTAATCTAGCGCAATCGAAACTGATAACCAAGCGGCGGCATTAAGGGGCACAACTGTCGCACCCCTTGCAACGCATTTTGCACTGACTGAACCGAAAGTTGCTTAAACAATGGTTGCTAGGCGATCAGTTGGGCGATCGCTTAGCGATCAGTTGAGCCATTGATGAATTAGCGATCGTCCCCAAAGCAAACCTTAGTTGGGACGATAGGGATCGATCGAAGGATAGGGCCCAAATTGCACCTGACGCAGCCCACATAAATCGTAGGGTTGATCTTCCAAGATCGTCTCAGACCCATCAGCATAAACCGCCTTGATCTTATAGTTGCAGCCGGCTTTATAGAGATCGTCGTAATTGAATTCGAGATCGGTGGATTCGCCCGCTTTTAGGATGCGATCGCCCAACAATTCTTGCCAATCACCCGAATACCGAGGGGCAATATACAACGCATATAAACTACGAGCATTATTATTGCGAAATCGAATGCGAGCAACGCGATTCTCTGGGCGTGAATTATCCCACTGGGCATCGGCTCCATCAACCGCCGTGCTGACGGCTGCGACGACTGCCAGGCTAATGGCAATGAGCCGAATGTTCCACCGCTGAAGGTTCATGGCGTTAGGGGTCTGAGTTCTAAGTTGAGATTGCATCCAGTTTACGTGCAATCGTTGAATCGCTGCTAGGGGATGATGCTGATGAATGATTCTGGTAAATGATTGGCGATGCTAGAGGATGGTTCTGATGAATGGTTCTGGTGAATGATTGGCGATGCTAGGGATCCTGTCGATCGTGCAGGGTTTTGAGTTCCACCCGGACGCGATCGCCCAGTTTCAAGGCCTCGTCCAAGACCTGGCGATATTCAACCGCTTGATCGGTCATTAATTGGGCATAATTTCCCACAGTTGCCCCTTCAAATCGTTCCACCTGAGCAGTCACCACATCCTGGTTTTCTCGCAGAACACGCTCTACTTTGAGCGCATTTTCGATTTGCGATCGCAGTTGACTCAGGGTTTCGATCGCTTGGGATCGCTCTTCAGATCCCACATTTTTTCCCGTTGCACTGCCCAGTTGATCCTTCACATCAGCCGCTCGAACCAATCGGTTAAATTTCTCCACTTCTTGGGTGAGGGGCAAGAGAAACCGCAAGCTATTTTCCTTTTGTTCTTCGTCATAGGAAAACCACCCAGACATCGGAATTCCGGTCAAGAAGCAAAACCCAATTGACCATTGCAAAAGGGTGACAACATTAAATCCCAATCCCCAACCCAATAATCGAACAATATAAAATCCACCGATCGCGATCGGAATCACAATCAGCCCTAGCAAAATCGCCCAAATGACTGAAAACCAGAGACCATTCCAAAGGTATTTTCGCAGGCGTTTGACCCAGGAGCGCCGCTTACGGATTCCCTGATGCGTATACGTAGCCTGGCAGAGTTGTTGAGCCTCTTGGAATGCTACACCGGTCAAGGTTTGAAATTCGTTTGGCGATAGAAATAATACTTGCCAGTCGGGCGCTAACTTATCCATCGGATCCATCGGAAATACCGCCTTTAGAACGCCAGTTCATGGCCTCAAACTGCGCGATCGAGCAACAGCATGAGCTAGCAATTACGCCAATCCTAAACAGAAATTTCGATACCCGTTGCTCAACAGGGACGCAACCCACAGCGTCCACCCGTCGCGGTTTGCACCCAGCCCCAGGGACGGCAAATCCCCCCAAACCGGGTCGTAAAAGCCGATCGCGCGCGATCGCCCTCCCTGCCTACAATAGCGCTATAGCCGTGCAGCGGTGGCTTGACCTACCTCGTGATTCCTGCGCGATCGCCCTCCTATGCAACCGAATGATCCTAATAAATTCACCACGAAGGCCTGGGAAGCAATTGCCCAAATGCCCGAGGTTGCCAAACACAATCAACAGCAACAACTGGAATCGGAGCACTTACTCAAAACCCTATTAGAACAGGATGGACTCGCCGCAAGTATTTTGAGCAAAGCAGGTGTACAACCGAGTCGCTTACAAGAATTAACTGATGAGTTTTTGCGAAAACAGCCTAGAATTTCCGGTGAAATTGGCTCTGTTTATCTCGGGCAAAGTCTGGATAAATTATTAGATCGTTCAGAGGCGTATCGCAAAGAATTAGGGGATGATTATATTTCAATCGAACACCTAATTTTGGGATTCGCCAAGGACGATCGTTGCGGTCGAAAACTGTTCGATGAATTGGGACTCCGTGAAGCCAAACTCCGTGAAGCGATTAAACAAGTACGAGGCAATCAAACCGTGACCGATCGTGATCCCGAAGGTAAATACGAAGCCCTCGAAAAATATGGCCGCGATCTCACCCAGTATGCCCGCCAAGGCAAACTTGACCCGGTGATTGGCCGTGATGACGAAATTCGCCGCACCATCCAAATTCTGTCGCGCCGCACCAAAAACAACCCGGTTTTGATTGGTGAACCGGGTGTGGGCAAAACCGCGATCGCCGAAGGTTTGGCCCAACGGATTGTCAAAGGGGATGTGCCCGAATCGCTGCAAAATCGCACCCTCATTGCACTCGATATGGGGGCGCTGATTGCCGGGGCCAAATATCGTGGTGAATTTGAGGAACGCCTGAAAGCTGTTCTCAAGGAAGTGACGGATTCCGAAGGCAACGTCATCCTATTTATTGATGAAATCCACACCGTGGTGGGTGCGGGCGCAACCCAAGGAGCCATGGATGCGGGCAACTTGCTGAAGCCGATGCTGGCGCGGGGTGAGTTGCGTTGTATTGGGGCCACAACCCTCGATGAGTACCGCAAATATATTGAAAAAGATGCGGCCCTCGAACGACGATTTCAACAGGTTTATATTGATCAACCGTCCGTTGTGGACACAATTTCAATTCTACGCGGCCTGAAGGATCGCTACGAAACTCACCACAACGTGAAGATTTCGGATAATGCATTGGTGGCGGCGGCGACGCTTTCCAATCGTTATATTAGCGATCGGTTCTTGCCCGACAAGGCGATTGACTTGGTGGATGAAGCGGCCGCCAAACTAAAAATGGAAGTCACGTCTAAACCCGAAGAATTAGACGAGATTGATCGCAAGATTTTGCAACTAGAAATGGAGCGGTTGTCGCTCTATAAGGAAAGCGATTTGGCATCGAAGGAGCGGCTCGATCGGCTCGATCGGGAATTGGCAGACCTAAAGGAAACCCAAAGCCATTTAAACGCCCAATGGCAACAGGAAAAGGATCTCCTCGAACAACGCAAAGCCCTCAAGGAACAAATCGATCAAGTTGAGCTAGAAATTCAGCAGGCCGAGCGTGATTATGACTTGAACAAAGCGGCTGAGCTGAAGTTTGGAACTCTCAATCAGCTCCATCAAAAGCTGAAGGCGATCGAGAACACTATTTCAACCCAGCAGTCAAGCGGTCAAATTCTGTTGCGCGAAGAAGTGACTGAATCAGACATTGCGGAAATCATCGCCAAGTGGACGGGAATTCCGGTTAGCAAATTGATCGCCTCTGAGATGGAAAAACTACTCCATCTTGAAGATGAATTGCACCAACGGGTGATTGGTCAAGACGAAGCCGTGACGGCCGTTGCCGATGCCATCCAACGATCGCGCGCGGGTCTTGCGGATCCCAACCGCCCGATCGCCAGCTTTATTTTCCTGGGGCCCACGGGGGTCGGCAAAACTGAATTGGCCAAGTCCTTGGCCGCCTATCTATTCGACACCGAAGAAGCGATGGTGCGAATTGATATGTCGGAATACATGGAGAAACACACGGTTTCGCGGTTGGTGGGTGCGCCTCCAGGCTATGTGGGCTACGAAGAAGGGGGGCAATTAACGGAAGCGATTCGCCGTCGTCCTTACTCGGTGATTCTGTTTGATGAAATTGAAAAAGCCCACCCCGATGTCTTCAACATCATGTTGCAGATTTTGGATGATGGACGAGTGACGGATTCCCAAGGTCGCACCGTTGATTTCAAGAACAGCATCATCATTCTGACCAGCAATATTGGGTCGCAATATATTCTGGATCTCGCGGGGGATAACAGTCGCTATGACGAGATGCGATCGCGCGTAATGGCGGCCATGCGCGATCAATTCCGCCCCGAATTCCTCAACCGAATTGACGACATCATTATTTTCCACAGTCTCGAAAAATCCGAGCTGCGCCAAATTATTACCATCCAAGCCCAGCGTTTGGAAGCACGATTGGCGGATAAGAAAATGGCGCTCAAACTATCGGAAAGGGCGATCGACTTCCTGGTCGATGTGGGCTACGATCCAACCTATGGTGCAAGACCCCTAAAACGTGCCGTTCAACGGGAGTTGGAAACCCAAATTGCCAAGTGCATTTTGCGGGGTGAGTTTACGGAGGGTGACACCATTTGGGTTGATGTTGAGAATGAGCGGCTAGCATTTAAACGGTTGACGGCCGATCTCGTTACCCTATAAGCATCGATCTAGGCAGTCGAGGATGGTGGTTCCCATAGAAATTCTGGTGATGGATTCGGCGATCGGGTTTTGGTGGTGTTCTCCCTCCTGATTCAGGAATGCGGATACCCTGCTCGATCGCTGTAAATCTGTTGATTAGCCCTGTGGGAACCACCTGGGGGACACCACGGTTTGCAGACCGGTTCTAGGACATGCATTCGACAGACAACCGCCACGGGGCAAACTTCGCCATTCCGCTGCCTTCCGTAGGGTAATTTTTCGACCATGGTGGAGCTTTTAGCAGTACTGGCAGCATCGGCGGCGGGAGGGATGCGGATTGCCCTGCCGCTGCTGTTGATTGGCTTGTTGCAGGGCGATCGGCTCTGGTCGCGCGTGCCGCTCCTGTCGCAACTGTCACCCCCGATCGTCCTCGGAGTCCTGGTCAGTTGGTCTCTTTTTGAATTGTTCGCGTCCAAAAAGCTGCTTGGCCAGCGGGTGTTGCAGTTGGTGCAACTGGTGTTTAGCCCGTTGGCGGGGGCCGTGATGGGCATGGCGATCGCTGAGTCTACCGGCCGCACCAGCCAAATCGTCGTGATTCTGGGCATTATTGGCGGTTTGTTCGCGCTGGTGTTGCAACTGGTGCAGGTTGGCTGGTTTTTTCGGTTGGGTGGGCTGCCCCTGTGGGCGATTTTTACCCAAGATGCCCTCTGCATTTTTTTGGTGCTGTTTGCCTTCGATGCTCCCACCCAGGGCGGCACGATCGCCCTAATGCTGCTGTGGTTAGCGATCCGCAGTTCCAAAGCTTGGTATTTTTACTATCAACAACGCCAGCGAAGTCCATCGATCGCGCCGCTCCCCCCTCGCCAAGACCTCTAAATGGGCGATCGCAGGGGGGCGATCGGTTGGTCATAGCGACCCGTATCCCAGCCCTCCAAAATTCGCAAGCTTTGAACCGCCTCATGCCGGATCTTTTGGGTGCAGAGTAGCCATTGGATCCACACCTGCGCTCCGTGCTGGGGATCCATCAGTTGCCGCCGAATGCGTTGATCCCAGCGAAAGGCTTGCCAGTGATCGCCCGGCTCTGGCACCAATCCATCAAGATCGGAGCAGCGTTGGAGGTAGCCACTGACCGGGCCCAGCAGCGAAATATGGTAAGCCATGATCTGCAAGCAACGCATTCATTGCGCTGGCGGAGTGATCAATTACACAATCACTTCGATCGGCTGTCATCAGGAAGTCTCAACTGCGGGGATGGTTTTGCGATCCTTGGCCTAGCTTGGCCTTGGCTTGCTGCCAGAGTGCTTCCAGGGCGGCGGGGTGGTAGCTGTCGAGGGGGCGATCGCTCAGGGCCTCCATGGCCTGCAACCGTTGGACAAATCGCTGATTCGTGCCGTGGAGGGCCTCCGAGGGATCGATCCCTTGCCAGCGGGCCAGTTGCACCACCGTGAAGAGCAAGTCCCCTAGCTCCGAGGCCTGGTGAGCCGGATCGCCCTGGGCGATCGCCTCCTGCAACTCCGCCAGTTCCTCGTGAAATTTGTCCCAAACGCCATCCAAGTTATCCCACTCAAACCCCGCCGCGGCCGCCTTTTCCGACATCTTGAGCGCCGCCATCAACGGTGGCAGCCGCTTGGTGTAGCGATCGAGCCGGGCACTGAGGGGTGGGGGTTGGTCGATCGGCTCCCCCTTCTCCGCCGCCTTAATCTGCTCCCACTGCTGGTGCACCGCCGCCGCATCGGCAGCAACGGCCTCACCAAACACATGGGGATGCCGCCGCACCAACTTTTGGGCAATCCCATTCGCCACCGTGCCCAAATCAAAGGCCCGCTCCTCACTCGCAAGCTGCGACTGCAACACCACCTGCAACAGCAGATCGCCCAACTCCTCCGCCGTGGCCGCCCGATCGCCGCTGCGAATGGCCGCCACCGTTTCGTAGGCCTCTTCCAAAATGTACGGCACGAGGCTTTCGGGCGTTTGGGCCAAATCCCAAGGACAGCCATGAACCGGATCGCGCAGGCGGGCCACCACATCGATCAGGCGTTGCAGGGCTTGCAGGGTTTCAGACAGGCGCTCGAACGAAGACATAGGCCCAGAGTGTGTACGGAGATCTAGGGCCGATCCTAAAGCCTTTAGCCTCGAATCCCAAAGCTCCGCCGCCGCGTTTCCCCACCAAGCCAGCCCAAAACAAAACCCGCCCAAAACAAAACCCGCCCAAAACAAAACCAGCCCAAAACAAAACCAGCCCAAACCAAAAGGCAAAACAGCAAAAAGTCAAAAATTAAACAGCAAAAAGGACTGGCCGAAACCAGTCCCTTAAGACCTAGCTAGCGTTGCTCGTCGCCCAGTGCGCACACTGGGTTTTGGAGCAAAGCAGCCGGTATTGAATTACCAGAGACCTTGAATCGGGCCTGCCGGGGCGATCGGGGTCGAAGGAGCCACAAACGGGCGTTGTTCGACAACCACATCGCGGCACTGACGATCCATGCTCACGGGGGTAGCACGACCGATAAATTGGCGGCACACAGCCTTGCCAGATGCATTCAGAACGATGTCGCGCGACAGTTCTTGGCCGTCTTTGTTGTAGACGTACACTTCATTCCCGGTCAGGTCACGGATCAACACCGGGCCGGCCTTCATGCACTCTTGCACTTCCCGCGACCAAGCCTGGAAGCGCGAGTTGCAGATGCCCCGGTGGATATCGAGATCTTCAAAGGTAAGTTTGTTGTCGTTGTTGCAATCGCCAAATTGGTGAATTTTGTAGCGATCGGTAATGGGCGTACTGGTCGTGATGCTGGTTTCTTTCTTCATCGAGAGGTCGATCGGGAACTCAAAGCTCTTACGCAGAGCGGCACCCGTCGGATCCGTGACCACGCGCAGGCGCGGGCCATCGTAGTAGGTTCCGTAAACGACTTCTTGAGCAAGGCTTTGCTCATGGTAGTCAACCATGATGTGGGGGTTCAACGCAGGCGCAGCTTGGGCCGCCGTAGGCACGCTAGCCGCCACCAGGGAAACGAAGCCCCAAAATGCTTTCGATTTCATAGGTGCTGTGGGTCTTTCTCGTCGGTTGGAAACGAGCATACCGCTTTGGCGGCAGCCCGCAGGGTCGGTGGTGCGGAGCTTCCACCTACTGTAACAGATCACTTGAAATTAGCCGGAAAACAAAAACGGCAGGCCCAAGGCCCACCGTTGCTTGTCGTCGTTACGTTTTACCGTTGTTAATCGTTGATAATCCCGTTTTTAATGCCGTTAGCGATCCTGTGTCGATCGCCCGGCCCCATCACCGGGGCGATCGGCCCTGGCCTAGGCTTCCTGCAGCAATTCCACTTCACCGTTGCGCACTTGCCAAGCCAAGGTCAGCAGCTTGAACCAGCGCTTTTGCACCTGTTTGGGGGTGCAGCCGATCGCTTTGGCGATCGTCTTATCGTCGCTTTGGGCCTGCTTGAGGGTGACGAGTTGCCGTTGCTCTGGGGTGAGCTGGGCTTGGAACACCGTCCAGAGTGCGCCGGACATGCCAAGGCGATCGTCCACATCCGCCCCCAGCCATTGATGCACCAATTCCCAGTTGTGCATCCGCGAAAAACGCTCCACATGGTACTTAAACCGTTGTTGCAGGTAGTCGCGTTGGCGGGGAGTCAGACCCAACACTTCATCAATTTCCGGCGCTGACAGGTCTTGCATTTTCAGGACGAGGTAGTCCACGCAGTCGTGGTGGCCTTGGGTGCGCAGGTATTCGATCAATTCGTTTAGCACCCGATCGCGCAGGACGGCTTCGGCCGGGTCGATCGCCTCAGAGACCATTTGCTCGCGCACCTGTTGCACGGCGCTGCTGCGGGCATATTGCTCGGCTTCTTCGCCCTTGCCCCCTTCCACGGCCAGTTCCATGTCGATCGCCACTTCCGGCGGTTGGCGGCGGGCAAAGCTCTTGGCCCGCAGCACGATCAACTGTTGATTGCGGCAACCGGGCAGCGAAATGCGACGTTTGGCATACTGTTCCGCAAAGCAGAGATATTCAGCCAATTCCAGGCGGGTGCGGGGTTGGTAGGTGTCGGCCAGCTCATTTTCCCGACGGAAGGCCCGCAGCGATTCAATATAGAACGCTTGCATGAAGTCTTCGATCAACGTGTAGCGGGCTTGGAAGCTCAACTCAGCCTGGGCCGGGGCAATGTAGCGATAGACCATGGCGCTCAGGGTGCTGTGCAGTTCGGTGCGGCCGCGGGTAGAACCGTGCTTGTAGTAGGCGAGGCATTTTTGCAGCCGGTGGCGTGCCAGAGACATGGCCCAATCGTCCACTTGGCCGGAGGCTTGGATCCGATCGCTCTTTTGGCAAACGCGGCGGACTTCGTTCAGAATCCGCTCGACGGTGCAGACGGCGCGGGTGGGCACTTGCCCGATCGCATTCAGCAATTCCGTCAGCAACAGTTGGATTTGGGCATTGATGTCCGTTGGGGCGGGCACCGAGCTGAGGGTAATGACCGGAGCAGCAACGGCGGCAGTGGGGCGGCGGGTTTGGGGAGCGGTGGCGAGTTGAGCGTTCACGGTTCTTACCTCAGGATGCACAACGCAACGGTTACGACGAAGGGGGTCTTGGGAAGCGCGGTTGGGAGATGCGTTTCTCTTGACAGCTTTACTCTACGAAGCCTGCCCCAGCGCCGATCAACCGGCTGTGTCACTGGCTCGATCGCAATGGATGTCCCCACAACGGGTTATTGCGATCGATGGGGTGAAAACGAGTTGAAACAGTGATGGGATAACGCTTTGGTTGATCCACTCCTGAATGTATCCAGCCTGACAATTGGCCCTGGAATTGCGGCTGTGGCTCGACCAGTTGGCTAACCGGATTGAAATCCTGTTGGTCAACACCCGCCCACTCGCCGAATTGAAGTACCGGTTTTCAGGGACTGGACTCGGTTTTTGGAGGGGAGCAACTCTCCCTGCCATTGCTTCGGTGGTTTGAGGGGGCGATCCGGATCGTCGCCCCTCGATCGCTCAGCCTGGATGCGATTGGGAGGTGAAGCGCTATATGGTGGCTCGGCTCCCAAGTGTTTTGGATATTTTTCAAAGATTTCCAGAAAAGTGCTTGACAACGCCTGTTCATTGCCGTTATCTTTGATTCCGCGTTGAACGCGCATTCCTCAGTAGCTCAGCGGTAGAGCGATCGACTGTTAATCGATTGGTCACAGGTTCGAATCCTGTCTGGGGAGTTTAATTCACAAATCAGAAGCATCGCGATGCTAGCGGACAACTCCCGTTGCTCTGGCTGAGTCTCATCAGTGCGCGGGTGATCGCCCAAGCTAGGGTCTGTCACCCGCTCGATCGATGACGGTCAAAATAGCCGATTTTTCGGCCAAACCGTCTGAGACAAGGGGCTGAAGCCCCTTGCCCCACGACTGCCTAATACCAATTTCCTAAAGTCCTGCTACTGAGAAGGCGCTCATCAACCAATCCCATTGCGTCAAGCTCTTGACCGTTTCCGCTGACAACTGCCTCACCCACTTGCTGAGCTGTTTCTGTAAGTCCTCCA